>ENA-UERT01001527-UERT01001527.1-human-gut-metagenome-genome-assembly--contig:-NODE-1527-length-13899-cov-192.689842_pt1 | contig 13899 bp, 10 predicted proteins | sample MGYA00242996_ERZ507997 | MGnify/ENA primary metagenome ERZ507997 (study PRJEB26167, sample SAMN06115458) | human gut metagenome | host: Homo sapiens | place: China:Neimenggu | collected 2014-11-07... | reverse complement strand
GGGAACTGACAAGCAGGGAATTTTCACTCTGTTTGTAGATCGTGATAATGATATATGGATGTACAGTCCGCTTGGAATATGGGTTTATAATCCGGAACAGGAAAAGTGGCTGTCTTGGCTGACAAATATTATCAAGCGTCGGTCTCATAACATGGTCCGTGCTGTATCACAGGATAAGCAAGGGCGTATATGGATAGGAACAGATCAGGATGGCATTGATATATTGGATAAGAAGACAGGGGAAGTGAGGCAGTTGCGGAACAAGGCAGGTGATGAACGTAGTTTGCAAAATAATACAGTAATGGTTCTATACGAGGATTCCAGTGAAACTATGTGGGTGGGGACTTATAAAAAAGGAATTTCCTATTTTAATGAGTGTGCTTTTAAATTTGGTGCAGAGTATATAGGAGATATTAGTTGCATTGAAGAAGACAAAGAGGGGTATGTGTGGCTGGGTACCAACGATGTCGGTATCATATATTGGAATTCCGTGACTGGCAACCGGGCTGCTTTTCCACAGAAAGGTACGGATAAACTCACTACTGATGCTATTGTTTGCATTTTGAAAGCCGGTGATGGGAAACTTTGGATTGGTACTTTTGGGGGAGGCTTGATTTGTTATGATAACGGTCGTATTATTCATTATAAAAAAAACATACCGGAACGGCAAAATTCTTTGGCTCATAATAATGTATTGGCTTTGGCTGAAGATAAGCAGGGGATTATATGGATAGGTACATTGGGTGGGGGAGTGCAGAGTTTGAATCCCAAGACGGGTTTGTTCACCACTTATAATACAACTTCGGCCGGCTTGATATCCGATTATGTTTCCTCTTTGTGTATGGGAAAAGAGGGCTCTTTGTGGATTGGTACCGCTCAGGGACTTTCGGAATTGGATATTGAAACTAAAAAAGTGGTTAATCTGGAAGGTACTAAATCTGGTAAGGAATATTTTTCTGATCAGAATATAAGTCAGGTGTATGAGGATAGCCGTGGATTGATATGGATTGGTACATGTGAGGGGCTGAATGTTTATAATCCCAAAACGGATGAACTGATTATATTAGGAGTGGAGCAAGGAGTTTCCAGCCCTATCATTTCTGGAATAGTAGAAGATGGTAATGAAAATATATGGGTGACTACAGCACGTGGAATAACTAATGTCATACCGGCAGTAGATTTAAAAACAGGGCGCTATATTTTTCATAGTTGTGTTTATGATGACAAAGATGGTTTGCAAAATAGTGGGTTCAACCTGCGTTCCATTAAAAAATTGTCTTCTGGAGAAATTCTTATGGGAGGGCTGTATGGTATTAACCGCTTCCGTCCGGATGATATAAAATACAATAAAAAACGTCCCAGCGTGATGTTTACCCGTTTGTTCTTGTTCAATGAAGAAGTAGGGGTGGGTGAGGAATATGAAGGCAGGGTGATTTTGGATAAGGCGTTGAACAAGGTAGATCAGATAAAATTGAGTTATGAACAGAATATGTTCAGTGTACAATTTGCTTCTGATAACTATATTTTGCCGGAAAAAACGGAGTATGCTTATAAACTGGAAGGTTTCAATGAGGGTTGGATGACTACTGCCTTTGGCAAAGTGACTTATACTAATCTAGCTCCCGGAACTTATATGCTGAAGGTGAAAGCAGTCAACAGTGACGGATATGGTGGAGATGAAGAAGCTTCATTGAAAATTGTTATCTATCCTCCTTTTTGGCGTTCCGTTTGGGCATATGTTGTTTATAGCCTTTTGTTGGTTGCTGTATTGATATTGGGACGCTATTGGGTTCTGCGTGGAGAACGGGATAAATTTAAAAAACAGCAAATAAAGCAAGAAATAGAGAGGAATCAGGAGAAGGCAGATATGAAATTGAAGTTCTTCACTCATGTCGGCCACGAATTACGTACTCCGCTCACTCTTATTATCTCACCGTTGGAAACGCTGATGAAGGAATATCAATCGGATGCTGCTCTGATGGATAAATTGAATATAGTGCAACGCAATGCATTAAGGTTGTTGAATCTTGTAAATCAGTTGTTGGATTTTAGGAAAATTGATGTGAATGGATATTATTTAAGTCTGTCTGATGATGATATCATCTCTTGTATTCATACGATTTGTGATTCTTTTATCTCTTTGTCTGAAAAGAAAGATATTTCTCTCATTTTTCATTCAGCAGTTCCTTCGTTGAATATGTTGTTTGATGGGGATAAAATGAGGGAAGTGATGATGAATCTGCTTTCCAATGCTTTAAAATTTACTTGCAATGGTGGACGAGTTGATGTGTCTGTCGGTTTAGTAGAAGGACAGGATTCTCGGGAAATGCTGGAAATCAGAGTGGCTGATACAGGTGTCGGCATTAAAGAAGAAAACAGAGAACGCATTTTCGAACGTTTTTATCAAGTGGATAATCCGGATATGAATATCTCAGATGGCGGAGGTGGTCTAAATATTGTACGTGATTTTGTCACACTTCACGATGGCACGGTGAACGTAATGGATAATACTCCTGTCTGTTGTGTTTTTGTTATCCATATCCCGGTAAAGCGTTCCGAGAGTAAACCGACGAAAATAGAACAGGTGCAAGTTACAGATAAGCCGGTAGAAGACATTTCCACACTTCAGATTCCGGAGTTTTATATGGCGTCTAATGCCGGGGAGGAATCGGAAGAAGAACCAAACCATATAATAACAATAGAAGGACTGGAGGAGGATATCCGAAGATTAGAATCTGGTAATACGGAAGAAATTGCAGAAGAAAAAAACATAGAAACAATCTCAGCCGTTGCTCCACAAAGAGCAACGGTGATTCAATTGATTGAGGGTGAGGATAATGAGATGATAACTCATATTATTCCACCGGAGGAGTTGCCGGAAATGGTGACTGCTGTTCCTGAAGAAAAAAGTGAACAGAAGTTGAAAACGGTTTGGAATCATGCTTATATTGATTTCAAACCTAGTGGGACTGCCATAACTTCGATGGATGAAAAACTGATAAATCATGCTGTGAAATATGTAGAAGACAATATTGCACGCAGTGATTTGTCTGTAGAAGAGTTAAGCAAGGAATTAGGGATGAGCCGCGTTCATTTATATAAAAAGTTATTGGCTATTACCGGTAAGACTCCTATCGAGTTTATTCGTATAATTCGTTTACAGCGGGCTGCCCAATTACTCCGTGGAAGTCAACAGAATATTTCAGAAATAGCCTATCAGGTGGGCTTTAATAATCCGAAATATTTCAGTCGGTATTTTAAGGAAGAATTTGGTATACTACCTTCGGCTTTTCAATATAGACAAGGCAGATAGTTCTCAATATTTTATAGTGTCATTTAAAGTGTGTATCGGAGTTTCGTCAACAGACATACGTTCTGTAACAGATTTCATCTATGAGTAAAAACAATTCCATTTTATTATTGTTTTTATTAGTAATAGTTATACATTAAAACCAATATAGAATGGAACATACAGTTATACATGACGAGAAAGTAGACCGTTTCGAAGTATTTGAATCGGGACAAATCGCCTATTTGCAATATGATGAAAAGAACGGAGTTTTGGATATCCTTCATACCATAGTTCCCCCACAGTTGGAAGGGCAGGGAATAGCTCAGGCTTTGACCGAGGCCGCTGTGAGATATGCTTCGGTTGTAGGGCTTAAAATACGTCCTACTTGTTCTTTTGCAAAAATGTTTTTTACCCGGCATACCCAATATAAAGACATGTTGGTGGAGTGAGAAATAAAATCAGACACGGATTGTATAAAATGCCGTGTCTGATTCGTTTTCAACTCTCTTATCTTTATATATATTTAATCACATTGTTTGTGGGTCATAATATCCAATACTAGTTTATCGGTTTCATTCATGCCTTGTGAACCAATTCTGGTCAGGTTGCGGATGCTGCGGTCCACATCATTGTCAATGATACCTTCTACAGAAGATACACATTTATGTTCCATCGCTAATATAGCTGAAAATACAGCAGTAGAAACACCGCTGCTTAATTTCAGAGCACAACTGGGCTTGGCTCCGTCACAAATCATACCTGTCAGGTTAGCGATCATATTCTGTACGGCAAAAGTGATTTGCTCGTAAGTGCCTCCCATCAAATAAGTGATACCACAGCTGGAACCTGTTGCAGCCACTACACAGCCGCATAGTGCAGACAGACGTCCCAAGCTTTGTTTGATGTAAATCGCTGTCAGGTGGCTAAGTGTCAGTGCGCGGATCAATTCTTCTTCTGATTTATGGTTATCTTCGGCATAGACTACTACCGGTAAAGTAGCTGTAATTCCTTGGTTCCCACTTCCTGAATTGCTCATGACAGGAATCATAGCTCCCGCCATACGTGCATCGCAAGCTGCCGAGGTATAAGAAAGGATGTGGGTAAATGTATTACTTCCCAATATTTGTTCTTCGCTTTTGCTGCTTTTCAGAATCTTGCCTAATTCGTGACCGTAGTTTCCTTTGAAAGAACGTTCTGCCGCTGCTTTATTCAAACGTTTGGTCTCAAGAATAAAACGAATTTCATCCAATGGTGTGGTGGTGGCAAAATCGTACACTTTCCGCAAGTTCAACTCCGGCTCTTTTGCATCCTCATTGCAGGTGGAGGTAGTTTGTTTGTTTAGTAAAACTTGGTTGTTTAGGGCCACATATATAAAATTGGTATGCCCGCAAGCAATAATGGCCGTCGCTGTATCACCATCAGCTTCACAGATAATTTCGATATATAACTTTTCTTCTATATTCTCTTTCAGCCCGATAGAGATAGCTTGTGAGTCAATTAGTTTTTTACCCTCTGCTACGGCGTCAGGAGTGCTGTCTTTTAAGACTTCCAATTGATATTCGGATTTTCCGATTAATGCCCCTAAGGCGATAGCGATAGGTAGCCCAATCATTCCTGTTCCCGGGATGCCTACTCCCATGGCGTTCTTAAGAATATTGGCGCTGAGTAAAGCTTTAATCCTTTCAGGTCTTTTACCTAGTGTTTCTGTTGCTTTTGCTACACAAAGGGCTACGGCTATGGGTTCTGTGCACCCGATAGCCGGAACGACCTCGCGATTTATAAGGGCAATGATTTGCTCTCTTTCTGGTTTGGCGATCATAGTAGATAATTATTAAGGGGTCTTGCAAAAATCTTTTTGAAAGTGTGTCAAAACTCGAATAAAACTATCGTTTCGTTTGTCTTTTCCTTTTTGTTGATTTTCAGAATATTTTTCATTAAAGAATATTCTGAATGAATAAAATGATAGGTTTATTTAGTTTTGACACTCCTTCGACTTTTGACACACTTTGGTTATTTTTTATAGTTTTGTAATCCGGTCTGGAGGAAATCAACATATTTGTCTATATCCTCATCATATGAATATGATTTATTCAATGGTTTTCCCTCATTGTCAATCAATACATAGAAAGGTTGTGCATTGGCACCGAATTTAGAGCGTTGCAGGTAACTCCATTTATCACCGATCGTGCGTAGTGTACGTTCCTTACCGTTCTCCATCACTTTGATGTGTTCGGGCAATGGAGTTTTGTTATCAACGAACAATGTAATCAGTACATAGTCCTCAGTCATCAACTTGTTTACTTTCGGATCAGTCCATACAGCAGCTTCCATTTTACGGCAATTTACACATCCGTAACCTGTAAAGTCAAGCATTACCGGTTTTCCGGTACGTTTTGCATATTCCATACCGGCATCGTAGTCATCAAACTGCGCATGTACTTCATTGGTGTATAAGTTGAAGTCTTGTGTATTCATGGGAGGAGCAAATGCGCTGACAGCTTTCAAAGGAGCACCCCATAAGCCCGGTACCATATATACAGCAAATGCAAGTGAGATAAGAGCCATAAAAAAACGGGCAACACCTACTTTATCATCATCATCATCGTGAGGGAATTTGATCTTACCCAGCAAATAGAAGCCTAGCAAAGCGAAAATCACAATCCACAAAGCAAGGAATGTTTCACGGTCTAGGATTCCCCATCCATAAGCCAAGTCAGCAACCGACAGGAATTTCAAAGCAAATGCGAGCTCAAGGAAACCTAATACTACTTTAATTACATTCATCCAACCACCGGATTTAGGCATGGATTTCAGCCAAGACGGGAACATGGCAAACAGTGTGAATGGCAACGCTAATGCAAGAGCAAAACCTAACATGCCGATAGCAGGGGCAACTACACTACCTGTAGTGGAAACTTCTACCAACAAAAAGCCGATGATAGGACCTGTGCATGAGAATGAAACCAAAGATAGGGTGAATGCCATCAGGAAGATACTTAACAAACCACTGGTCTGTTCCGCTTTACTGTCTACTGCATTGCTCCATTTTGAAGGAAGAGTAAGTTCGAATGCTCCAAAGAAAGAGGCTGCAAACACAATTAGCATCAAGCAGAAGAATATGTTAAAAATAGCATTTGTGGAAAGTGCATTCAAGGCACTGGCACCGAATATCAAGGTTATGGCAAGACCTAATAATACATAGATCACTACGATAGAAGTACCATATGTCCATGCATCACGGATTCCTTTCTTTTTGTCTTTACTACGTTTTAAAAAGAAACTTACCGTCATTGGGATGATAGGCCATACACAGGGCGTAAATAAGGCAAGTAATCCACCGATAAACCCGGCAAAGAAGATGTAAATCCATGAACGGTCTTGTTGTGATGTCGTTTCGCCAAATGCGTTCAGCTCTTGGATAACCGGAGTCCAATAATCTTGGACAGCAGTGTCATTGCCGATCAGGGCGGCAGTTGTAGCACTATCTGTTGCGGTAGTTGCAGTAGCTGTTTCCGCTACAGGAGCTTCCGTTATGGCTGTTTCTGTTTTTGCGGGTTCAGTAGTCTTGCTTGTAGTGACAGCGGCAACTCCTTTTCCGGAGAAAGAGAAAGAAACTTCAGTAGGAGGCAGACAGTTTTCATCGTTGCAGGCACCGAATTCCATATAACCTTCTATCATATAGGTAGCGCCCGTTATTTTTAGTTTCTGAATGAAAATGGCAGTGTTCTCAAAGTAACGTAATTTCATTTCAAACACCTTGTCGAAGTTTTCAATTTCTTTACCTTGTGGAGTGAGCTTTCCTACTAATTCTACTCCTTCTATCTTGTCTACGTTGAAAGTAGCGGAGATAGGACCTCCCGAAGGAAGATCAGTGGAATAAACGTGCCATCCGGCATCAATCTTACCAGTGAATACTATTTGTGCTTCCGTATCGGAAATCGTCTTTAACTCGGTTTTGAATTGTACCGGATCTTGAATCTGGGCAACTGCCGGAAGCAATGCCATAACGATTAAGAGGCAACTTAAAAAAAACTTCTTTTTCATTACGTATTATTTAAATTTGGATTAATGTTCATACCGCAAAGTAAGGGATAATATCTTAGATATGCCTCTTTATACCTATATTAATATCGGCAATTGCTGTTTTCAGAATAAAAAAAAGAGCAAAAAGATAACCTATTGCTCTTTTTGAAGTTCCATAACTTTGTTCCTATATTGGGAGGGAGTCATTCCCACTGAGGATTGGAAAAGGTTATAAAAGGTGGAAATGGAGTTAAATCCCAGCTCTGTAGAAATGGCTTTCAGCGGAGTTTCGTTATTGGGGTCGGATAATAGACGGATAGCTTCTTCAATACGGAAACGGTTTACATAATGAGTGAAGGATAGTTTGGATTGTTCATTGATGATACGTGATAGATAAGTACGGTTCGTTCCTAATATTTCTGCTACTTTGTCTTTTGTTATAAAATTGTCTTTGTAAATTTTTTCTTCTCTCATAATACGCTCTAATGTACGGAAAAGTTCTAAACTTTTCTCGTCGGTGAGTGAGGAGGAAGCATATTTTTCGGAAGTAGAAACCATGGAGGGGGCATTGGTTTCCAATTCTTTTATACGGCGATTCAGTTCCGTTTCTCTTTTGATTGCTTCTTGATTTTGCTTGACAATACTTAAATAAAGTTTGTTTTTACGGTGGTAGAGGTAATAAAGCAATCCTAGAACAATCACAATGATAATAAGAATAAATGTCTGTTGTTGTATACGCTGTTCTTTCTGCATTACATCCAGTTTGCTTTGTTTTATCAAATTTTCCTGCCGCTCAGAGTCGTATTTGAATCGCATTTCACTTAAATCTCTTTCTTTGTCCTTGTTGAAAAGACTGTCGTTTTCCAAACGGAATATTTTATAATATTTCAGTGCGTCATGATATTGGTGCAATTGCTCATAGCAGGTGGACAGATTTTCGTATAGTTCATTGCGATGGATGGCGTTGACGCGTGCATAAGAAATAGCTATTCCTTGTTTTAACAATAAAATAGCTTCTAGTTGTTTGTTTTGCTGCATTAGTATACGTGCATATCCCAAATGGGCATAGACAATAGAGGAAGTTTGTGCCGCCTGTTTGTCCTTCATGGCTTTTTTGTAATATTCCAAGGCCTGGGCATATTCACCCATATCATATAATATATTGCCAAAGAGATTGTAGGTATGGGCTTGGTCGTAGAAATCATTTTCCAGCATCAATGTTTCGGCTTCATGTATATATTTCATTGCTTCCTCATTCTGTTTCATTAAAAAATACATATAGGCAGAATTTACTGCACCGGAATAAATGATGTATGGATTACGCATACTGTGTCCTAATTCATAACATTCTAATGCGTATTTGATACCGGCTGTATCTTTTTTGAGGTAATAGATGTTTGCTAAATTGCCTAAAAGCAAAGCGTATTGTTGTTGGAAATTATTTTGTTGTGCCAACTGGATACCTTTATAAAGCCATCGTATGGCACGGTAATAATCGGTTTCAATATTTGCAGAGTAGAGTCCGAGACTACCATAGACGGAACAAAGGGTGGAGTCATTATTCAGTTTGGTTGCTAGTTCAAGAGAAAGGTTCAAGTTTTTTTTGGCTATTTTTTCCCGTCCGCTCATCATTTGTGCTTGTGCTTGGTAGATATATGAATAGAGTTGGAGTAGAGGATTTTTAGTCTTGTCCGCTACGTTTTTCATAATCTCGGCGTAAGTGATGGTTTTGGAATAATTTCCTTTATTTAAATAGTATTGGCATAGAAACTTTAATGCATCCCCGTTATCAGGTTCTTTCCTAATGATCTCCAACTGTTTCTCAAGGATGACGGGGCGCTTTTGTGCATGTACACAAAAGGATATTCCCAAAAGTAACAGTAAGAAAAGACATTTTAGTTTCATATGCTTTTTTTCGGTTGAGAGTGCAAATATAATAAAACCTTTAATTTTTCTTGTTCAAAAGTCTTGCATATTTAAAATAAAGTCGTACCTTTGCAACGCTTTCAACAAAAAGCACTTCTGAAAGGAAGTTTTGGAGAGGTGGCAGAGTGGTCGATTGCGGCGGTCTTGAAAACCGTTGTACCGCGAGGTACCCGGGGTTCGAATCCCTGTCTCTCCGCAATAAAGGGTGTAAATCAAGCATTTGCGAGATTTACACCCTTTTTTACACCCAAGAATGTAAAATTGGGTGTTTTTGTATTTTTTAAGATTCTTCAAAAGAATGTCAATTACAAAGCGATTGGTATTTCTATGGACTGGCAGAATGAACCTTTATGACGAAAAATATAGTTATTCAAAAAAATAAATATCTTAAATATGGAATTCATTTGCCAAATATGAAATTTCTATTCATATATTCCTCTTTTGTAATTCATTAGATATTGGGTAAAAGTCTTGCCTGTTTCTTTTTTGAAAAAACGCATGAGGTGACTGGGGTCGGAAAAGTGGAACTCGTCTGCCAGTTGGCTCACATTCAGATTGGAGAACAGTAGCTCATTTTTCAGCTCTTCCAAAAGACGTTGCTTGAGTAAGTGAATGGCTGATACACCAAATTGCGCCATGACAGAATTATTCAAGGTGATACGACTTACCCGAAGCATATCAGCATATTCTTGAACGCGCTGTGTCGTTCGGATATGTTTTTCGAGTAAGTCCTTGAATTTGAATGCGTAATTGTTTTTTGGCACTTCGACAGGTAGACGATAAGTTTGAGCGTATGCCCGGTTGATAATTACCAGTAGATAATAAAGCACTGACACAATGAGGTTGTAAGTGTCTACCACAGGATGTTGTAGTTCTTGTTTTATCTTTTTTAAGAGGCGCATATATTCCGTCAGCTCCTCCGGCTCGGCAAACAAGTAGGGCGGTGTATCAGTCTGATAATAATACAACAGCCGATATACGAAGAACTTGTCAGCAATGAACGTGCGCATAAAGTCTTCGCGGAAAATAAGAAAAGTGTAATCTAGTTCTACCTCGTTCACGTGCCATTCCTGTTGCTGGTGCGGCGACAAAAGCAGCACCATACCATCCCGTAACTCCACTTTTCGGAAGTTCAGCAACAAATATCCATTGGCACGACGAAAGAAATAGAAGCTGAAAAAATCTGTCTTAAACGCCTTATGCTCGGTCAAGACACCACAGATGTCCTTGCTTTCGCCTGTGTTAATGTAGAAGTCTACGCCACATTGCGTTTTATTGAACGGAACGCTTACAAGTCTTTCGGGATTGATTATAGCTTTCATCACTCTTGTTTTTTGCTTTCTGCAAATATACATCATTCTTTTATCAAAATGGCATATATTCCTGTTTTTAAGGCATAGAGACATTGGGATATCCTTTCGAACTTTGTACCCGAAAAATAATACAAAACATAACATCATGAACGAAAAAGCAATTATTCGGTTGGTACGCAGTGCCACCTTGAAAATCAACTATGCAGGACATACCATTCTTATTGACCCCGTATTTGCCGACAAAGGAACCCTGCAATCAGCTCTCGGTGTATATAAGAATCCGAGGGTACATCTCGTAATGCCTATTAGCGACATTACTGAAGGTGTTGATATGGTACTGCTCACCCACAACCACATCGACCATTACGAACCAAGTGTAAAGCAGCATTTGCCGAAAGACATTCCTTTCTACACCCAGCCACAAGATAAGGCCGCCATCCTGAAAGATGGTTTCTCAAATGTAGAAGCGATTGAAGAGAGCATAACCTTAGGTCATCTGACCATCCACCGTGCTATTGGCCATCACGGTTTCGGTCAGATAGGCCAGATGATGGGACCTGTTTCGGGCTATGTGCTGATGTCCGAAGGGCTTCCGACTATTTATATCATGGGCGATTGCAAATGGGAAGAATGTACTCTTGCTACCGTGGAAAAGTATCGTCCTAATTATATTGTGGTGAACAGTGGCGGTGCGGTATTCCCCGAATTCTCTAAGACGGACGGTTGTATCATCCCCAATGAACAGGAAGTAATGGCGATGCTTGACACACTCCCCCCACACATCAAGCTGATTACCGTACACATGGATGCCATCGATCATTGCCAGACCACCCGTGCCATCCTTCGCAACGAAGCTCGCCATCACGGGACGGATATGAGCCGACTGATTATACCGGAAGACGGAGAAAGCATAACACTTAAATAACTGTATAAACAATCATTTCAAAATATTAGAAAGATGAAAAAGATTAGGAAAATCGCGGTAGAACAGAATTTCGCCGCGATCAGTGTCGGTAAGTTGAATGAACTGAATGAATACGAACTTCAGCTTGGCCCGGATGTGAAAATTCCCGGAAAAGTATTCTGCAGCACCGCTCTCGGAACTACGGGAAGCGAGTTTTCTTTCCAGTCATTCGCCCCGGGTACAGAAACCGGATTTCTGCATAGTCACAAGAGTCATGAGGAACTTTATTTTTTCCTCTCCGGTAAAGGTGAATTTCAAGTAGACGGAACAGTGTTCCCAGTGGAAGAAGGTAGCGTTGTCAGGGTATCTCCTGCAGGAAAACGAAGTGTCCGTAACAACGGAACGACTCCGCTCCTCATGCTCTGCATACAATATTGCAGCAATACATTCTCACAGGAGGATGCCACTGACGGAATCATACTGAAAGAACCGGTAAAATGGAAAGTCTCTCCGAAATGATTCTAAAAAGGAACTCTAAGCAGATGACTATCTGTATAAAATCCCTGATAAAGAATATGAACATAGTGGTAGGCTGCTCCATCGGGTGCAGCTACTGCTATGCCCGTAACAACTGCCGCCGTTTCCATATTACGGACGACTTCTCCGTACCGGAATATATGGTGCGAAAGCTGCGTATCATCGACACGCCCAAGCCTCACGTATGGCTGATGACCGGAATGAGCGATTTCTCCGATTGGAAGCCTGAATGGAATGCGGAAATATTCAGACGAATGAAAAGCAATCCGCAACACGCTTATATATTCCTTACGAAATGTCCGGACAAGATCAGTTTCTCTACAGATGACGAGAATGTATGGATGGGCGTGACCGTCACGCGCAATTCCGAAAAAAAGCGGCTAGACGATTTGAAAAGAAATATCAAGGCCAAGCACTACCATGTCACTTTCGAACCTATTTTCGATGAAATCGGCGATATAGATTTCGAGGGTATCGACTGGATTGTCATAGGTACGGAGACCGGACATCGGAAAGGCAAAGTGGATTCCCGTCCCGAATGGGTGCTTCACATTGCCGACCAAGCCCAAACACAGGGCGTCCCCGTGTTTATGAAAGAGGATTTGCTGCCTATAATGGGCGAAGAAAGGATGATTCAGGAACTGCCGGAACAATTTACAAAACGCTTACAATGAATACCGAAATAATCAAAGAAATAGACGTACAGAGCGTTATGACCAAATCCTCACTGCCGGTCGGAGGATATTCGGTCAACCCTTACGTGGGCTGTCCCCACGCCTGTAAGTATTGCTACGCATCGTTTATGAAACGATTCACCGGGCATACAGAACCGTGGGGTGCATTTCTGGACGTGAAGAACTGGAAACCGATAGCCAATCCGCACAAATATGACGGAGAGCGCATTGTGATAGGTTCCGTGACGGATGGTTACAACCCGTATGAGGAGCAATTTTGCCGTACCCACAGGCTGCTCGAAGAGCTGCGTGGGAGCAACGCCGAGATTATGATATGCACTAAGTCCGACCTTGTCCTGCGCGACCTCGACCTGTTGAAGCGTTTTCCCAAAGTAACGGTGTCATGGTCGGTCAATACGCTTGACGAGCGTTTTCGTACGGATATGGACAATGCCGTGAGCATAGAACGTCGTCTGAACGCAATGCGTCAGGTCTATGAGGCGGGCATCCGTACCGTGTGTTTTGTATCGCCCATATTCCCCGGAATAACCGATATGAAGGCGATTATCGAGAAAGTGAAAGGATATGCCGATTTGATATGGCTCGAAAACCTGAATCTGCGCGGGCAGTTCAAGGGAGGGATAATGACGTATATCCGTGAGAAGCATCCCGACCTCTTTCCGTTATACGAAGAAATATACAACAAAAAGAGGCTTGATTACTGGCAGGCATTGGAACAGGACATTTCCCAATACGCCAAGGCACAGGGGTTTCCATATAGAATAAATGATTTGCCTTACGGGCGCTCGGAAAAAGGCAAGCCGGTTATCGTAAATTATTTCTACCACGAAAAGATACGATTGACTAAATGAGGGAAAGATATTGACAATATGGTATATTAATAGTGAATAAGATATTCTTTTATTGCTTATTTTACTTTAGAATAGTTAGACAACTTAGATTTTGTACTATATATTACGATAGAAGTACAATCCATGATGAATTGTACTTCTCTATATTACATCCTGAATCCTCTGGATTTTTGTTCTTTCTGCACTGAGTTACGCAGATGCTGCTGTAACTTCTCCCATTGTTCTTTGAACCATTCGCTGATTGGCTGTTGGTTTATAGTCAGCATCAATTTATTCTTATCGATCGGGCTTCGTTCAATTTTGAAAATTACATTTTTTGTTTCAAATCTCTGTCTATATTCTTCGGAATAGATTTTTC
>ENA-UERT01001518-UERT01001518.1-human-gut-metagenome-genome-assembly--contig:-NODE-1518-length-13955-cov-11.907696_pt1 | contig 13955 bp, 10 predicted proteins | sample MGYA00242996_ERZ507997 | MGnify/ENA primary metagenome ERZ507997 (study PRJEB26167, sample SAMN06115458) | human gut metagenome | host: Homo sapiens | place: China:Neimenggu | collected 2014-11-07... | reverse complement strand
AGCCTTGTCATGAGGATGACGAGTATCCCCTGTCATCCAGAATTCCTGCCATACCAGCAAACCCAGTTCATCACAAACATAACGCTGAGCATAAAACACCTGAGTAGTATCATAATAAAATGTTTGTGCATACATATCAACTAGCACAAATAACAAACTAACTAGGACTATTACTTTTTTTCTCATATCAACAATTTTTAGCTATTTCTCTTAAATTTTCAAAATCAAATTCCACACCACGACTATTGTCATATGGATAATCTTTATAGGCATCAGTTTTTCTAAAAACATTTACAATATTATTTTCAATAAGACCATTCACATATTCCGGTGACATATCAGGTAGTAATCTCCTTTTATTGGAAATATATGTACTTAACATCTGTATCGCTATGCCTCGATTGTCTGCATGCTCAGCCGCAAACGACCATCTTGGAGCATCATCCTCACTCTTTAATAAATAACAGTATTGCGCAAATGTGCCTCAATTCCATAATTCATTTTCGCATTGCAGAATGAAGTGATGTTCTTCTCCTTTCGATACTGGTACGCATGAAACAATTCATGAAAAAGTTCGTTGCTCTCCAACTTTGAATTTATTCTAAGAAGATTGTTTTGTGGATAATATGCCGTATCTATCTAAAAATGTATATCAAAAGTAGTAAATAATAATATTAAAGACAAGATATATATAGTTTTTCTCGAAATCAATTAAGCAAATAAATTAACGTAACCATTGCATTCCTGCTTCTCTGGCAGTTGCCGTGGTGCTACACAATTTCTTTGTCGTAAAGCCGGAGAAGATTTCCTTTACGCTATGCAGTTCCGTGATCGGTGACTTCGTCATGATGGGGCAAGAGGAAGAGAAAGGAACCGTACGCTGTGACCTCACCGGAAATATTTATTCGGAAACAGTATTCGCCAGTATCCTGTCCATGTTTTATTTCCGCCGGTTGATGTCCGACGAGCGTTTTCCGGACACTCTCAACGGAGTAACCGTTACTCCCAAGATAGTACAGACGGAGAACTTCAACTTCCGAAATGTCCCTACCGATATAAATACCCCATCTATCAGGCTGTACCCTCTGTTGGAGTCCATGTTCGGACGCGTAGACTTGAAAATGCCCGGCATAACATTCACTTCCTATACGGATAAATATGTAATGCCCCGCTTCGAATAGTCTTTTAATGTTACCTATAAATAAAATGAATCAGAGATTACCGGAAGCCTATAAAACAGAATGGCTCCCGGCAGTCCTTGATTATTATTTCTAAATTCCACTTAAAACAATAGACGATTTTTTTTCTTTATTCAACAGAAAGCCATACCTTTGTCCCCGTAATCATAAGATAAGCCGCAATTGTCTCTGCGTTATTCACAAACAAATACGGTTAAATAAAATGACTTTATACAAAACCGTATGAGAATTTGTAAGACTTTCACGTTTCTAAGTATCTTTATTGTCTTATTCTATAATTGTTCGCTTCCCGCCGACGATGAAGATGAGGGAAATCCAGAAGAAGATAATACTACATCCGAACTGCCCTGGGAAGGAGAAACAGATAAATTCACAATCAACTCTAAAGAAGGACTGCGCCTGAACGATCCGCAAGAAAATGCAGGAACCGCTTATGTCACTATACCTTCCAGCTCCGTAAAGAATACCCGTTGGGAGTTCGGAGTCCGCCTTACATTCAATCCTTCCGCCAACAATTATGCCCGATTTTACCTGACTTCTTCTTCAAATGTACTCTCCGGCAACGTAAACGGTTACTATATCCAAATAGGAGGAGCCAAAGACAACGTTGCCCTTTACCGGCAGAACGGAGAACAACCCAAGCTGTTGGCTTCGGGAAGGGAAGTGATGAAAGGAAACAACTCACCCAAGTTATACATAAAAGTGGAATGTGATAACAATGGTTACTGGACTTTCTGGACACGACTGGAATCAGAAAATGAATACACCAAAGAAAAGCAAGTAAAAGACAACAACATCCTGACTTCTCTTTATTGTGGAATATACTGTATTTATACCAAGACACGTTGTAAAGGTTTCACATTCCACCATATACAATTGTCCAATGATGTGGAGACTACTACCAAACCTACTGAAACACCTGATGAGCCAGATAAACCTGATGTTCCCGAAGATCCGGTTCTGCCTGATTATCCGGAAGAAGTCAAGAATATATTATCATTCAACGAAATCATGTATGACAATGCAACAGACGGTGCGGAATACATAGAGTTTTATAATCCGGGTAACAACGATATTTCTATTCCGGCATTAAAACTTCTAAGATATATCGACACAGATAACGGCTCAACAGAAACCAAGACAACGGTAGTCTTGAAACACCCGGACAACAATCAAAACATCTGCATTTCTTCCCACGGATATATATGCCTGACCAAATCTGCCGCCGCACTTAGAAAAAAGCATAAAGTAAACGGAGAAACCATTATAGAGATTCCCAACTTCCCGAAGTTGACTAATGAAGACAGCCACCTGGCTATAATGACTAACGAAGAAAATCCCCGAATGATCGACAAGTGCAGCTATCTTGAGTCAATGCATAGTTCCGGTAACAAAAGGAACCAAGGTATCTCTCTCGAAAAGAAATCACCGGACTTAGTATCTTCAAAGCAAGCTAACTGGCATTCTTCCAAAGACCCGACAGGAGGAACACCCGGAATAAAGAATACACAAGAATAATCAGGGTTTCTATGATAAATGTCTATATTCAATCCTCCAAACAGAGTCTAAATAAAGAGCGAAATGAGAAACCTCAATTTTTACAATCCAAAAATATTACCACAATTACAAACTAATCCCTATCTTTGCAGCAAAGCCAATAAATGTAAAGTATAAAACAACATCTAATCACATATATATCATGAAAAAGCAACACTTGATAATTATTCTTTTATTCAGTTTTCTATTAGCCGTTCCGGCTGTACAAGCACAAAAGAAAGTTCTACCTGCAGAACTGGAAGTTGAACTCAAATATGGCGCCGACCGTCTCGGTAAAAGACAGGACCCTGCTATGCAGAAGTTTCGCGAAAACCGTTTGGGTGCATTCATTCACTGGGGGTTATATGCCATTCCCGGCGGTGAATGGAACAATAAAACATACCACGGCGCTGCCGAATGGTTGAAAGCGTGGGCCAAAGTTCCGACTACGGACTGGCTGAAACTTATGAAACAATGGAATCCCCAACAGTTTGATGCCAAGAAATGGGCTAAAATGGCCAAAGAAATGGGAGTAAAATATGTAAAGATAACCACCAAACACCATGAAGGCTTTTGCCTGTGGCCCAGCAAATATACAGAGTATACGGTAGCTAATACCCCTTACAAGAAAGATATCTTGGGAGAATTGGTAAAGGCTTATAATGCAGTCGGTATCGACGTACATTTCTATTTCTCCGTGTTGGACTGGAGTCATCCGGACTGGCGAAGCAGTATCAAGACCCAGGAAGATAGCATCGCTTTCCAAAGATTCCTGACATTTACCGACAATCAGTTGAAAGAACTGGCAACCCGCTACCCTACTGTCAAGGATTTCTGGTTTGACGGAACATGGGACGCAAGTATCAAGCAAAACGGTTGGTGGACTGCACACGTGGAACGTATGCTGAAAGAAATGCTTCCCGGTGTAACTATCAACAGCCGATTGCGGGCCGATGATTACGGGAAACGCCATTTCGACAGCAACGGACATCTCATGGGGGACTATGAATCGGCTTACGAGCGCCGCCTGCCTGATCCCGTAAAAGACTTACACGTAACAAAATGGGATTGGGAAGCCTGTATGACTATTCCCGAAAACCAATGGGGATACCACAAAGACTGGTCACTGAGCTATGTGAAAAATCCGACTGAGGTATTGGCACGTATTGTACACGCCGTATCTATGGGTGGAAATATGGTAGTCAACTTCGGCCCTCAGCCCGACGGAGACTTCCGCCCGGAAGAGAAAAAGATAGCCGATTTCATCGGTAAATGGATGAAGAAAAACAGCGAATGTATCTATGGTTGCGATTATGCCGGCTGGGAGAAACAAGATTGGGGATATTATACCCGCAAAAGCAATCAAGTCTATATGGTCGTATTCAACCCTCCCTATTCCGGACAGCTCACAGTTAAAACTCCCAAAGGGATAACTATCACCACCGCAAAGACATTGACGGGTGAACAAACCCAGGTAACAGAAACCACTCGCAATGAATATAATGTCAGCCTGCCTAAAAATATGCCGCAGGAGCCGTTTGTTATTAAGTTGGAAGTAAAAGATGCACAAAAAACGCAGGATAAGTACCGGGAAGCGCTTACATAAGTGCGAAACGAATCGAATCCTTTAAACAGTAGATATGAGTCCAATCGTTTTGTCCGTTACTATCGTGGCATACTTCGCAATCCTGTTCACAATCTCTTATATAGCAGGACACAAGGCCGATAATGAAGGTTTCTTCGTAGGAAACCATAAATCGGCATGGTATATCGTCGCTTTTGCCATGATCGGCTCCACCATCTCCGGAGTTACTTTCGTTTCTGTTCCGGGCATGGTGCAAGCCAGCAGTTTTTCCTATCTACAAATGGTATTGGGATTCATCGTCGGGCAAATTATCATAGCGTTTGTGCTCGTCCCGCTTTTCTACCGCATGAATTTGGTATCCATTTACGAATATTTGGAGAACAGGTTCGGCTCCTCGTCTTATAAGACAGGCGCATGGTTTTTCTTTATCTCAAAGATGTTGGGGGCAGCCGTACGGCTATTCCTCGTTTGTCTGACACTGCAACTGCTCATTTTCGAGCCCTTTCACCTCCCTTTCCTGCTGAACGTCATTCTCACCGTATTTATTGTGTGGCTCTATACATTCCGGGGAGGTGTGAAATCACTGATATGGACAGATGTACTCAAAACATTCTGTCTCGTTGTTTCTGTTGTCCTGTGCATTTATTATATAGCTTCGAGCCTGCACCTGAATTTTAACAGCTTAGTCACTACCCTATCGGACAGTGATTTCTCCAAGACATTCTTTTTCGATGATGTGAATGACAAGCGATATTTCTTCAAACAATTTCTGGCGGGTGTATTTACCGTCATTGCCATGAACGGACTCGACCAGGACATGATGCAACGTAATCTTAGTTGCAAGAACTTCCGGGATTCTCAAAAGAACATGATTACAAGCGGCATCTCACAATTCTTCGTGATTCTGCTTTTCTTGATGTTAGGGGTATTACTCTATACATTCACAGCGCAACAAGGCATTAAGAATCCGGATAAGAGTGATGAGATATTCCCTATGATTGCCACGGGAAACTACTTTCCGGGTATAGTCGGTATCCTATTCATCATCGGATTAATAGCTTCCGCCTACTCGGCTGCCGGCTCGGCATTAACCGCACTGACCACCTCTTTCACTGTCGATATTCTGAATGCACAGAAAAAAGGGGAGGCCGCTCTCAGCAAGATACGCAAGCACGTACATATCGGCATGGCAATCGTTATGGGAATCATTATTTTCGTTTTCAACCTGCTGAATAATACCAGCGTCATTGATGCGATTTATACATTAGCCAGTTACACGTATGGTCCTATTCTCGGATTGTTCGCCTTCGGTATCTTCACCAAGAAACAAATTTACGATAAATATATCCCGCCGATAGCTATCGCTTCCCCTGTCCTCTGCTATATCCTGCAAAGAAATTCGGAAGCATGGTTCAACGGTTATCAAATCAGTTACGAACTGCTATTATTTAACGCTGCATTTACTTTCACCGGGCTTTGCTTCCTTATTCGAAAGAAATCAACCATAAACAATACGACAGCTCTTTAATACCAATTAGCAAAATGAAAAAAAGAATCAATTGCTTTATACCTTTCGGCACTTCGGAAGATACAATGCAAACAGTGAAAGAATTACAAGCGTCAGAGCTAGTAGATAAAATCTATTTATTAGGTTCTGCTCCCGGTAAGAAATGTCTCCCGGATTGTGAATGGCTCCCTATCGATGGGCTTTACTCCACAAGTACGATGAAAACAATCGCAGCTCATGCAAGTACAGACTACATTCTGTTGTACACCAAACAAACTCCATTAAAGTTGGGATTATATGCATTGGAACGCATGGTGCAAGTTATGGAGAACAACAAGAAAAATGGAATAGTATATGCCGACCGCTATCAACAGATTCATGAAGAACTAAAACAAGCACCCGTCATTGATTACCAATTGGGAAGTGTTCGAGATGATTTCGACTTCGGTTCCATACTTTTATTCAGCACTTCCGCATTCACTTACACAGCGGATAAACTGTACAAAAGATATCAATATGCAGGACTATATAATATGCGCTTGTTCATAGCTGTCAACTATTCCATTATACACATTAACGAATATTTATATACCGAAGTTGAAACTGATACCAGAAAAAGCGGAGAGAAACAATTCGACTATGTAGATCCCAAAAATCGGGAAGTACAGCTCGAAATGGAAGCTGCTTGCACAGAATATCTGAAATGCATTGATGCCTACTTAATGCCTTCTTCTTCACGGACAGTCAATCTTTGCAACGAGACCTTTGAATTTGAAGTATCCGTAATCATCCCTGTCCGCAATCGTATTCATACTATTCGTGATGCAGTCAGCTCTGCTTTAAACCAACAGACTACCTTTCCTTTCAACGTTATCGTTATCGACAATCATTCGACCGACGGAACTACCGAAGCGCTTCAGGAACTAAGCGCAGACAAAAGATTGATTCATTTCATTCCCCAAGAGAATGATTTAGGTATAGGCGGCTGCTGGAACAAGGGTGTACATCACGAGAAATGCGGAAAGTTCGCCATACAGTTAGATAGCGACGACTTATATAAAGACGAACATACAATCCAGAAAATCGTGGATACTTTTTATAAGGAAAGCTGCGCAATGGTGATAGGAACGTATCTAATGACCGACTTCCACTTGAACGAAATAGCCCCCGGCATCATTGACCATAAAGAATGGACATTGGAGAACGGAAAAAACAATGCTTTACGCATCAATGGTTTGGGCGCTCCACGTGCTTTCTATACCCCTATCATTCGTAACATCAAATTTCCAAACACCAGCTACGGTGAAGATTATGCCATAGGATTAAACATTTCACGCGATTATAAGATCGGACGTATCTATGATATAATATACCTTTGCCGACGTTGGGAAGGTAATTCAGATGCCGCATTAAGTATTGAAAAAGTCAATCAGAACAACTTTTATAAAGACAGAATCCGCACTTGGGAAATACAAAGCAGAATTCAGATGCATACGATTGATGAAGATTTTCAGGAGCTTGTAGAAGAAATGATAGAAGATCAGAAAGAAAACTGGGAACTCGCGAAAAAGAATTATGAGGCACTGGAAGAAAATCTGGAAAAAGCAAAAGAACTGGAAGTCGAAGAAGATGATATTGAAATGGTGTTCCGAATTTTCCCCAACCCTCAACGCGCCCTCTCCACTATGGCAAAAACGGATACCCGCTCCATTCAGGAAAGACCATGTTTCTTATGCGAAAAGAATCGCCCTGCAGAACAAACCAGTTTGCCGTTCGGACATTATGAGATATGCCTCAACCCTTACCCCATTTTTCAGCGGCACTTGACAATCATCGACAAGGAACATACCTCACAAAGCATTAAAGGACGTTTTGAAGATATGCTTCACTTAGCCGAAAATATGATAGACTTCTATATACTCTATAACGGCCCGGAGTGCGGTGCTTCTGCTCCTGACCACATGCACTTCCAAGCAGCAGGAAAAGAGGAAAGTTTATCTACTCCCTTTTTCAAGGATTTTCTGAACGATATAATAGAACAAACAGACTTCGACGATGTCCCGGCTATCGTAAATAGCTATGCAAACAATACTTTTATAACCAGCATTGGTCTAGCATCAATTCTCAGGTCTGAATTAATAGAGAAATTCGAGAATATCTACAACATCCTCTCTACCTTTTACGGTAAAGAACCTTTAATCAATATAATAGCTTGGTATGCAATTGACAGTACAAAGCATGGCGAAGATGATGAAGTGGTAGCTTGGAATTGCGTCATTTTCCTACGTTCCAAACATCGTCCCGACTGTTACTATAACCAAGGGGAAAAAGGATTGTTAATAAGTCCTGCTGTTGCAGAAATGGGTGGTGTTTTCCCTATTATCAGAGAGGAGGATATGGATAAATTAAACACAAAAGAGATTATTGATATTTACAAGGAAATTAGTTTGTCACCGGAGCAGTTTGAAACCCTATGTGACGAATTATTCAGAAAAGACGAAGTGTAAAACTTTATGCAGGAGCCTGTCATTACAGTCGGTATTCTTTCCGGGAAAGAGATTGGATTCTCTTTCCCGAAAGAATTTATATCTTCTGACGGAATAGCAATCTGCGGAATACAACAGGCTGTCTATCGGAAAGGAAAAATCTGTTGGCAGGAGAAAGAATATGACGAACTCTCCTTCACTCCCCAACAAGATACTTCTTCTTTCTTTGAACTGCAAGACGTAACCATAGGCATCAACTTCCATTGGGAACGTAAAGAAGTTCAAAGATTCAAAGGTGAACTGAAGATTATTGTTGAAGATGACAGACTGACTGCTATCAATATAATTCCTATTGAAGATTATCTCACCAGCGTGATTTCATCAGAGATGAGTGCAACAGCTTCTTTGGAGCTATTAAAAGCACATGCCGTTATTTCCCGAAGCTGGCTGCTTAATAAGTTGAAAGTTGCAAATGGGAAATTGAAAGTTATTATGCACCCAGACAACACAGCCAACTTTGAACTTTCAACTCTCCCCTCTCAACTTATTAAATGGTACGACCATGAAGCCCACAAAAACTTTGATATATGTGCCGATGACCATTGCCAGCGTTATCAAGGCATTACACGCGCCTCAACTCCACAGGCAATTGAAGCTGTTTTTGCTACACGGGGTGAAGTACTTATGTATGAAGGAGAGATTTGTGACGCTCGTTTCTCTAAATGTTGCGGCGGCGCTTTCGAAGAATTCCAGAACTGCTGGGAGAATGTAAAGCATCCCTATCTTATCGGTCAACGGGATAGTAAAACAGAAACGCGACTTCCCGACCTGACAAAAGAAGTGGAAGCCGATAAATGGATACGTACTTCTCCTGCGGCCTTTTGCAACACCCATAACAAACAAGTGTTGAGTCAGGTATTGAATAATTATGACCAGGAAACAACAGACTTTTACCGTTGGAGAGTCTGCTACTCCCAACAAGAACTCTCGGAACTGATTCATAAACGTTCAGGAATCGAGTTCGGAAAAATCATTGATTTGATTCCGGTCGAACGGGGAACTTCAGGACGGCTGGTCCGATTGAAAATAGTAGGAACGTTACGCACTCTCATCATCGGCAAAGAGTTGGAGATCCGTCGTACCCTATCATCTTCCCACTTATATAGCTCCGCTTTCGTTGTGGACAAAGAATACAAAGAAGATGAAAAAGAAATCCCTTCCCGGTTTATCCTCACGGGATCCGGCTGGGGACATGGCGTGGGACTTTGCCAGATCGGTGCCGCCGTAATGGGGGAACAAGGCTATAAATACAAAGAAATACTATCCCACTACTACCCCGGTAGTGCGATTGAGCAACAATATAAATAGAACCCAATGAATACCATGACAACGCCAACCCTGAAAAGAGACCCTTGGAGCTGGATTCCAACCCTCTACTTTGCAGAAGGACTTCCCTATGTAGCAGTAATGACAATCGCTGTCATCATGTATAAACGTCTGGGGTTATCGAATACAGAAATAGCTCTTTACACCTCCTGGCTTTACCTGCCGTGGACTATCAAGCCCTTATGGAGCCCGTTCGTTGATCTGATTAAAACGAAACGAGCCTGGATTATTGCCATGCAAGGATTTATCTCAGCCGGATTTGCCGGTATTGCCTTTTTCATCCCGACAACACACTACGTACAATTCACCCTGGCTTTTTTCTGGCTGCTGGCATTCAGTTCCGCCACTCATGACATTGCAGCAGACGGTTTTTATATGCTCGGACTCAATAACAAGGAACAATCCTTCTTTGTAGGTCTTCGGAATACGTTCTACCGGTTTGCCAGTATTTTCGGTCAAGGAGTTCTTGTGATGTTGGCGGGTTGGCTGGAAACATTACAAAATAATGTACCTCTGGCATGGAGCATTACTTTCTATCTTATGGCAGGACTATTTTTGGCACTCACTATCTATCATCGTTTCATGCTCCCTTATCCCGATTCCGACGTCAAACGGGAAGGCCTGACACCCAGCAAACTGCTAGAAGACTTCTTTAAAACCTTTGTCTCTTTTTTCCAGAAGAAACATATAGGTCTTATGTTCTTTTTCCTGCTCACCTACCGACTGGGCGAATCTCAATTAGCCAAAATCGCCTCACCTTTCCTTCTGGATAGTATCGAAAAAGGAGGATTGGCTCTATCTACAACAACAGTCGGAATGATTTATGGTACCATAGGCGTTGCAGCTCTCTTATTCGGTGGAATCATCAGCGGTTTGCTCGTTTCCCAAGACGGATTCAAAAAATGGATATTACCCATGGCATTAGCGATTAATCTCCCCGACCTGTTATATATCTGGTTGGCAGCAGCAACCCCAGATAACCTCATTCTAATATCTATTTGTGTCGCCATTGAGCAGCTAGGCTACGGTTTTGGTTTCACTGCCTATATGCTTTATCTGATTTATATTGCGGAAGGCGAGCACAAGACTGCTCATTATGCTATCGGAACCGGATTTATGGCATTGGGCATGATGATTCCGGGAATGCCCGCAGGCTGGATACAGGAACACATCGGATATACCAGTTTCTTTATCTGGGTCTGTATTTGCACCATACCCGGCATTATAGCCTCATTGATGATTCGCAATCGGCTGGATGATTCTTTCGGTAAGAAACAATAAACAATTTACTTAATAACTTAACACATTAACAAGTAACAGTCATGAATGTAACAAGTAACAAACGTCTGTTGGCACTTGATGTAATGCGAGGCATTACTATCGCAGGAATGATTCTGGTGAATAATCCGGGTTCATGGGGATATGTATATTCCCCTCTTAAACATGCTCAATGGAACGGTCTCACCCCCACAGACCTGATTTTTCCTTTCTTTATGTTTATCATGGGAATCTCTACTTACATTTCACTCAGAAAGTATAACTTCACGTTCAGTACCCCCGCAGCCCTGAAAATTATCAAAAGAACGATTGTCATTTTCCTTATCGGGATAGCCATCAACTGGTTTGCCTTGCTTTGCTACTATCACGACCCGCTTCCCTTTGCCCAAATCCGGGTTCTGGGAGTGATGCAACGGCTTGCCCTTTGCTACGGAGCATCCGCATTAATTGCCTTGCTTATTAAACACAAGTATATCCCTTATCTGATCGTCGCCTTATTAGTGGGTTACTTCATACTCCTCATCACCGGCAACGGCTTTGCCTACAACGAAACGAACATTCTTTCCATTGTAGACCGTAGCATCCTGGGAGATGCACACATGTATCAGGACAATCACATCGACCCGGAAGGACTTCTAAGCACTATCCCTTCTATTGCACACGTACTGATAGGCTTTTGTGTCGGCAAACTACTAATGGAAGTGAAAGATATCCGCGAAAAATTGGAACGTCTCTTTCTTATCGGTACGATTCTCACTTTTGCAGGTTTCCTGCTTAGCTATGGATGTCCGTTGAACAAAAAGATATGGTCGCCGACTTTTGTTCTGGTCACTTGCGGATTAGGTTCCAGTTTTCTGGCTTTACTCGTCTGGATTATCGACATAAAAGGATACAAGAAATGGAGTCGTTTCTTCGAATCCTTCGGAGTAAATCCGCTCTTTATCTATGTACTGGCAGATGTTCTCGCTATCCTGCTAGGTGTCATTACCGTCACATATCAGGGAGAAAACACTTCCTTGCAGCAAGTCTTTTATGCCGGTGTCCTTCAGCCCGTTTTCGGTAATGAAAGCGGTTCCCTTGCTTATGCCATTCTATTTGTCCTTCTCAACTGGGCAATAGGCTATATATTATATAAAAAGAAAATATACATTAAGATATGATACTTATTGCAGATAGCGGTTCTACCAAAACCGATTGGTGCATCGTATTCAACGGCACCCTGATTAAACGAATTGGAACGAAAGGGATAAACCCTTTCTTCCAATCGGAAGAGGAAATCCAACAAGAGTTAACTGCCTCTCTCCTGCCACAGTTACCGGAAGGGACGATAAACTCCGTTTATTTCTACGGTGCAGGATGTACGCCCGAAAAAGCTCCCGTCCTCCGACGGGCAATTGCCGACAGCCTGCCCGTCATAGGAAATATAAAAGCCAATTCGGATATGCTTGCCGCCGCCCGCGGACTATGTGGACACGAAGCAGGCATTGCCTGTATCCTCGGCACGGGTTCCAACTCCTGCTTTTACAATGGCGAAGAGATTATAAGTAACATTTCACCTCTTGGATTTATTCTGGGTGACGAAGGAAGCGGCGCAGTATTAGGTAAACTGCTGGTAGGCGATGTACTGAAAAACCAGCTTCCGTCAACCATAAAAGAGGCTTTTTTAAAGCAATTCGACCTGACAGTCCCCGAAATCATCGACCGGGTTTACCGCCAGCCTTTCCCGAACCGTTTTTTGGCAAGCCTCTCTCCTTTCCTGGCTCAACACCTGGACGAACCTGCTATCCGCACACTCGTGCTCAATAGCTTCATTGCTTTCCTTCGCAGAAATGTAATGCAATATGATTATAAGCAATATCCGGCACATTTCATCGGTTCTGTTGCACATTGTTATAAGGATATATTACAAGAGGCAGCACAGCAAACAGGGATTCAAGTCGGTAAAATCCTCCAAAGTCCAATGGAAGGATTAATCCAATATCATCAAAAATAATTTCTCTATCTACAATTAATTGGTAAACAGCAATTTGTATTATGCAGATAACCGAACAACCATCGCTTTACGATCACCTGGAAAAGAAATCCGTACGGGAAATACTGGAAGACATCAATCGTGAAGATCAAAAGGTAGCATCAGCCGTACAGAAAGCAATTCCGCAGATTGAGCACCTTGTCAACCTGATTGTCCCCCGCATGAGACAAGGCGGACGTATCTTCTATATGGGGGCAGGGACAAGCGGCCGTTTAGGAGTATTGGACGCTTCGGAGGTTCCCCCTACCTTCGGAATGTCTCCCAATTGGATTATCGGACTGATAGCAGGAGGTGATACGGCCTTGCGCAATCCCGTAGAGGGCGCCGAAGATGACACAAACCGTGGTTGGGAAGAATTGACCGAACATCACATCAACAATAAGGATACCGTTATCGGCATTGCCGCTTCCGGCACTACTCCTTATGTAATAGGAGCTTTACACGAAGCACGCAAACAGGGGATCCTGACTGGTTGCATCACTAGTAATCCCGATTCTCCTATGGCAGCAGAAGCAGATGTTGCCATTGAAATGATCGTCGGACCGGAATATGTCACAGGCAGTTCCCGAATGAAATCCGGCACCGGGCAAAAAATGATTCTAAACATGATCAGCACTTCTGTGATGATCCAACTCGGACGGGTGAAAGGAAACAAAATGGTGAACATGCAATTGAGCAATCAAAAGTTAGTGGAAAGAGGAACACGGATGATTATGGAGGAATTAGGATTAGACCACGATCATGCCCAAAAGTTATTATTGCTTCATGGTTCGGTAAAGAAAGTAATTGACGCAAACAGCCAATCATTTCACCGAAATACAAAGTCTAATTAACCTATACCGAATTTTAGGAGAGGGACAGGAATAAACTGTATCACAAAGATTCCGGTTGTGATAAGAGCGATAATTAAGAAGATATTACTACTCATAATTGTTTGTGTTTAGTT
>ENA-UERT01001506-UERT01001506.1-human-gut-metagenome-genome-assembly--contig:-NODE-1506-length-14058-cov-7.163007_pt1 | contig 14058 bp, 7 predicted proteins | sample MGYA00242996_ERZ507997 | MGnify/ENA primary metagenome ERZ507997 (study PRJEB26167, sample SAMN06115458) | human gut metagenome | host: Homo sapiens | place: China:Neimenggu | collected 2014-11-07... | reverse complement strand
ATCAGGAATGAAATAAAAATAAACGACATCTTTAAATATTAACAAAGCATTAGCTATTATTGCGTTCACCGAAAAGTGTAGGAAGCTCATTAGGAAATAGAACATGCAAATAATAGACAAGCTTGCCGTGGGAGGTTGAAGCTTACCAAGAAAGATAGGACTAATGTTTGCGCCGTCAAGGCGTGGACTTGTCTTGTTTTCTTGGGAGGCTTCCTTTTCCTACACTGCCTCGGTGGACGCACAGATAAGGTTCACGCCTTCTTTGTGCGTCTATGCGGATGATAGCCGATGCGTAAAAGCTATCATCTGTTATGAAAGAAAAAATCAGTAGTCTGACATCGAGCACTATCAGTGCGCTCCGGTTTCCGTTGACGGTAGGTGTCGTATTCATCCATTTCAACGTTCTTTCCGATAATTTGGCCGTGCGTGGCACCGGAAACGCCGAACACTTCCCCACGTGGCTCGTATGTATGTTCAACTTGTTTAGCGAAGTCCTGCCGCGCATTGCCGTACCGTTGTTCTTCATTATCTCGGGTTACCTGTTTTTCCGTTCGGGTTTCATGATACGGACTTACACAGACAAGTTACGCAGAAGGGTACGCACGCTCCTCGTCCCATATATCCTATGGAACCTGCTCTACTTGATCAGAACTGCTTTTCGGGACATTCCCGCATTCTCTGGCTTAAGCCACGACACAGCGCAAGCCAACTGGTCGTTGTCTGCGGTGTTGGCGTGTTTCTGGGATAATAGTCGCGGTGTGTTCCCTGTACCTGCATCGTCATACATTTATCCGCAGGATTTTCCCTTGTGGTATGTTCGCGACCTTATGCTCGTGGTCGTATTGGCTCCTGTATTCTATTGGATGCTCAAAAAGGTTGGATGGTTGGCAGTTGTGGTTTTGGGTATGGTTTGGCTTGCCTTGCATTCCATTTGCAATATAACCTACTGGGGACAGTTCTTCACGGCGGCTTTCTTCTTCTCGTGGGGAGCCTGCTACGGTCTGAAAGGTATGGACTTGGTGGCCTCGATGCGCCACCGCACGTGGATAGCCCTGCTGTATCCCCTTTGGGCGGTGGCTGATATGCTAAAGGTAGAGGGTATATACGGTCTTTATATCCACAATATCGGCATCATTTTCGGCATATTCTCAGCGGTCGTGCTGACGGCATACTTGTTGGAACGCGGTGTCATCCGGGTGAACAAGTTCTTGTCGGATGTCAGTTTCTTCCTGTATGCCCTACACGCTTTGCTCATGCTCGTCTTAGCAAGGTGTATCACAAAAGTATTTTTCGTGGACAGTCTTTTTTATACGGTTGCACTTTATTTCATCGTGCCTTGCTTGACTACTGCCGTCTCATTCGGACTCTACGAGTTGCTTCGGCGATATACACCCCGGATTTGCGCAGTGTTGACGGGAGGGCGATGACGCTGTTCCGGTTTTCGTTAGCATAATGAAAAAATGCCGGAAAGGTTAGAACTTGAAACCTTTCCGGCATTTTCTGTGTTTACGCTCTTCTTTCCAACATGACCACGTTTTCCACGTGCTGCGTATGCGGGAACATATCCACGGGGCGTACTCCCATGATTTTGTATTGAGAATCCAACAAAGCCAGGTCACGTGCCTGTGTGGCCGGATTGCAACTGACGTAGACGATGCGATGAGGTGCGGCAAATAAGATAGTCTCTATGACGTCTTTGTGCATGCCGGCTCTTGGAGGGTCCGTGATGATTACGTCCGGTTGGCCGTGTGCCGTGATGAATTCCTTGTTCAGGATGTCCTTCATGTCACCGGCGAAAAACAGGGTATTGCCGATTCCGTTGATTTGTGAATTGATTTTGGCATCCTCAATGGCTTCGGGCACATATTCTATTCCGATGACCTTCCGGGCTTTCCCGGCCACGAAATTGGCAATGGTTCCGGTTCCGGTATACAAGTCGTAAACCAGTTCCGTACCGGTGAGGCCTGCAAAGTCCCGCGCTACCTTATATAATTCATACGCCTGATCGGTATTGGTCTGGTAGAAACTTTTCGGACCGACTTTGAACCTCAGATTTTCCATTTGCAGGTAAATGTGGTCGTTTCCCTTAAATGTGATGACATCCAAATCGCCTATCGTATCATTGTATTTGAGGTTGTTTACATATAATAAAGAGGTAATCTCCGGGAATGTTTCGGCCAGATAACCCATCAATGCCTCGGCTTGCGCTTTTTCCGTATCGTTGGTGATGCAGAACTGCATAAGAAGCATCAATTCGCCCGTATTGGAGTTGCGAATCATCATGTTGCGCAATAGTCCGGCATGTTCCCGCTGCTCGTGGAATGTCAACTGGTGCTCGTACCCGTAGTCACGGATGGCGTTACGGATACGGTTATTGATATCATCCATCAGACGACATTGTTCGATGGGTAAAATCTTGTCGAACGAACCGCTGGTGTGGAATCCTACGGCTCCGTTCTGCGTATATGCGTTTCCGGATGCGATTTCTTCCGGTGTCAGCCATCTCTTGTTTGAAAAACCGAATTCCAGCTTGTTTCGGTATTCTTCCGTTTTCACGGAACCCAATATCGGCTGTACGCCGTTGAGTTCTACCTTACCGATACGGGTAAGATTATCCAGAACTTGCTGTTGCTTGTATTTGAGCTGCTCTTTATATGGGAGACACTGCCACTTGCAACCGCCGCAAACTCCGAAATGCGGGCAGAAAGGTACGGCCCGAAGGGGAGAATATTGGTGGAACTTTACGGCTGTCGCTTCGCAATAATGATGTTTTTTCTTCTGGATTTTCAGGTCGACCACATCTCCGGGAACGACAAAGGGAACGAAAACCACCATGTCGTCCACCCGGGCCAGGGCTTTGCCCTCTGCTGCCACATCCGTAATTGTAATATTCTCTAATATAGGGAATTCTTTTCTTTTTCGGGTCATATCCGATGAGTTTATTTAGTTTTTTATTTTGATTTCAGGGGACAAAAGTAGCATTTTTTTTGCATTTTTTCTCGTTTTTCCTTTTGCAGCCCATTTTTTTTGAGTAGTTTTGCATTAATTCATTTTGTTAACTAATTCAAAAACAAGCTTTGAAAAATGAGTGAAAAAAGAGTTTATACTTTTGGTAACGGGCAGGCTGAGGGCAATGCCCAGATGAGAGAAAGACTTGGTGGCAAAGGTGCTAATCTCGCCGAAATGAATCTTATCGGTATACCTGTACCTCCCGGTTTTACCATTGCAACAGATGTTTGCAACGAATACTATGAAGTGGGGCAAGAGAAAATCGTAGAAATACTTCAAGCTGAGGTCAATGCTGCGGTGGCCCATGTAGAAAACTTGATGAACAGTAAGTTCGGAAGTACTGAGAATCCGTTGTTGGTCTCGGTTCGTTCCGGTGCCCGGGCTTCCATGCCGGGTATGATGGATACCATTCTTAACTTAGGTTTGAATGATGAAGTAGCCGAAGGAATGGTACGTAAGACGGGTAATCCTCATTTCGTGTACGATTCTTACCGCCGCTTTGTTCAGATGTACGGCGACGTGGTGCTGGGAATGAAACCGGTGAATAAGGAAGATATCGATCCGTTCGAAGCCATCATAGACGAGGTGAAAGCCATTCGCGGGATAGAGTTGGACAAGGATTTGTCGGTGGATGAGTTGAAAGATTTGGTGGCCCGTTTCAAGAAAGCCATCAAGGAACAGACCGGAAATGACTTCCCTACCGACCCGATGGAGCAACTCTGGGGAGCCATCTGCGCCGTATTCCGCAGTTGGATGAACGAACGTGCTATTCTTTACCGTAAGATGGAGGGCATACCCGATGAATGGGGTACGGCGGTTTCTGTCATGGCCATGGTATTCGGCAATATGGGCGAAACGTCGGCTACGGGTGTTTGTTTTAGCCGCGATGCCGCAACTGGTGAGAACCTGTTCAACGGCGAGTACCTTGTGAATGCCCAAGGTGAGGACGTTGTGGCCGGAATCCGTACACCCCAACAAATTACGGTAGAGGGTTCACGCCGTTGGGCTGCCCTGCAAGGTATCTCGGAGGAAGAACGTGCCGCCAAATATCCTTCGATGGAAGAGGCTATGCCTGAGATTTATAAAGAGCTCGATGCCATTCAGACTAAATTGGAAAACCACTATCGCGATATGCAGGATATGGAGTTTACAGTTCAGGATGGCAAACTTTGGTTCTTGCAGACGCGCAACGGTAAACGTACCGGTACAGCTATGGTGAAAATCGCCATGGACTTGGTGCGTGAAGGATTGATAGACGAGAAGACAGCATTGAAACGTTGCGAGCCTCAAAAACTGGACGAGCTTCTCCACCCCGTGTTTGACAAAGATGCGTTGAAAAAAGCCAAGGTGATTACACAAGGGTTGCCGGCGTCTCCGGGGGCGGCTTGCGGACAAATTGTGTTCCACGCAGATGATGCCCAGAAATGGCGTGAGGACGGCCATCGGGTGGTTATGGTACGTATCGAGACCTCTCCCGAAGATTTGGCCGGTATGTCGGCAGCCGAAGGTATCCTTACCGCTCGTGGAGGTATGACTTCCCATGCGGCCGTAGTGGCTCGTGGTATGGGTAAATGTTGTGTGTCCGGTGCCGGTGCCATCAATGTGAACTACAAGAACAAGACAGTGGAGATCGAAGGCGTTGTATATAAAGAAGGCGATTACATCTCCTTGAACGGTTCTACGGGACAAGTTTATGCCGGAGAAATACCGACGAAAGCGGCTGAACTCTCCGGTGACTTCAAGGCGCTGATGGATTTGTGTGACAAATATACGAAGCTTCAGGTACGGACGAATGCCGATACACCGCACGACGCGCAAGTGGCTCGTTCTTTCGGAGCAAAGGGTATCGGTTTGACCCGTACGGAACACATGTTCTTTGAAGACCAAAAGATTGTGGCCATGCGCGAAATGATTTTGGCTGGTAGTGTGGAAGGCCGTAAAAAAGCTTTGGCCAAACTGCTTCCTTATCAGAAGAGTGACTTCAAAGGCATTTTGGAAGCTATGGATGGCTGTCCGGTGAACATTCGTTTGCTCGATCCCCCACTCCATGAATTTGTGCCCCATGACTTGAAAGGACAACAGAAGATGGCCGATGAGATGGGTGTCAGTGTGGAAGAAATTCAGAAACGTGTGGAAAGCCTTGCCGAGAACAACCCGATGTTGGGTCATCGTGGATGCCGTTTGGGGATTACTTTCCCGGAAATTACCGAAATGCAGACCCGTGCCATTTTGGGTGCAGCCTGCGAGTTGAAGAAAGAAGGTAAGGACCCGAAACCCGAAATCATGGTACCGTTGGTAGGCATTCTTTATGAGTTGAAACAGCAGAAAGAAGTCATTTTGGCTACGGCTAAAGAAGTTTTCGCCGAAGAAGGTATCGAAGTGGAATTCGAAATCGGTACTATGATAGAGACTCCTCGTGCGGCTCTGACAGCCAACCGTATCGCTTCGGAAGCCGAGTACTTCTCTTTCGGAACGAACGACTTAACACAGATGACATTCGGTTACTCACGTGATGATATTGCCAGCTTCTTGCCGGTATATTTGGAAAAGAAGATTCTGACAGTAGATCCTTTCCAGGTGTTGGACCAGAACGGTGTGGGCCAGCTTATTAAGATGGCAGTGGAAAAGGGACGCAGCGTACGTCCGGACATCCGTACCGGCATTTGCGGAGAGCATGGCGGTGAACCTTCTTCCGTGAAGTTCTGTGCTAAAATAGGAATGGACTATGCATCTTGTTCTCCTTTCCGCGTGCCTATTGCCCGTCTTGCTGCGGCGCAGGCTGCCATCGAAGATTGATTCAAATCCATTTGATTGCAATAATTAAAGAAATAGACTGCGCATCCATTGCACAGGTCTATTTCTTTATGTATGTTCATAAGGGAATCGGTCGTTTTTTGTCGTTATTATCTGAAAACAATCTCTACCTTAGGGGCAAAACTCATACCTACCGCATCAGTTTGATGCGGACAACTTATGAACAATTTTTCTATATGACGCTATTTCTTGTAATTTTAATGGACTGGCGTTTGCCCGTAGAAGTAGCGTATAATCCGATACATATCCCTTTGTTCCGAAAGAGGAGACGTATATGGTTGTCACCCATTTCGCAGGTTTCCGTTTGCAGAAGCACGCCGGATAACGAGTAAATACGTAATATTCCGGCTTCTTTGCTCTTCAAGTACAACTCTTGCCCGTGGCAGGAATAGCTGACGATGGGATTTACGGTATACTCTGTTTCGTTCCGACAGTTTTTGATGCCGTCAGGGCCGTCCGGTTGTACTTTCCGGATTATGACGAAAGGAAATTCCGAAAACACGCTTCCTTTAGTTACGCTTAAGGCTGGATCGTCGGCATCGGTTTCGAGAAAACCTGAGCCTGCGGTCGAAGAAAGACCGATGGCATACAGGTCTTCATCCGAATATTTGCGGAAGAGATTGAAGGAATGTTTGGAATAATCATTCTTTGTAGTCAGTGTCCCCTCGTCAGACAAATGTTTATTGTTATCCGTTTGGCTGACAAACATGTAACGGTCGCCATAAAGTGGCATGGGACGTATCCTCCACAAAAAAGACTGGTCGTCGGTTTCGTTCAGACCGGTGAACGTGGCATCCGTATTCCTCAAGTACCGGCCGGTTTGCGGGTCTTTAATATAAAAACTGTCTTTGGCTTGCGGTTCGAGCGTATTGGTCTCATATACCGGCAGGTTGAAATGCAAAACAGTTTCGGCTTTCGAGCCTGTTTGTGAAACGCGGTGGAACATCAACGTGTATTTCATGCAGGTGTCCAACACTCCGACACACAAAGTATCGTTCAAATCGGCCACTTTTCCGCCCAAATCGTTCAGGTGGAAAGTCAATGTGTCGGCTTGTATGGTGTCTTTGTCGAGTATCCACTTGTAAACGCGCGTGGAGTTGGCTGATTGGGCGAGCAGGGAGTTCGGCGAGGCGTACAAAGACACGGCTGTGTGGCGTGGCACGGCCAAGGTCGTCCCGCTATAGTTTTTACCGTCGCCATACGCAATGAACGGGTCTATTTCCGACACCTCCACGCGGAACGTTTGTTGTAATCGGGCACCGGCCTGATTGGTCATTGTCACCCGGTAATAAGCATTCGATGAAACGCTCGGCAGCGTCATCAGATTTTCGTTGTGGCTCAGTGCATTCCAATTCTGCCCATTGGTACTTTTTTCCCACTTCCATTCACGCACAGGAGTATCAATATACTCCATCCCAAATGTCAGTTCATCATATTTCTTCACGTAAATCAACGTGTCTGTTCCCGTGGTACCGTTCATTTTATAATAAGGAGTAAAGTTACCGGTCCATCCCTCCCCTTCCACATGAAGGGCGAACAACTGCGTGTTGCTCACGCCTTTTTCATTGGTATAATGCACACGGAAGGTACGCGAAGTATCCAACACGATGTCACGTGTGGAAGAAGTGCATGCCGGGTCATCGTCCCATGCCCATTTACCGGTATCCGTTTCTCCGTCCGGCAATAGGGCCGTCAGGGTCACGGTCGCCCCTTTGGGGATACAGTTCACGTCAGGTCGGTTGATTTCACGGCCTTCATACGCGATTTTTCCACTCAGGACCGTGGGGACTTTAGTCTTGTCCTCCAACGGGTCGAGCGTACACATCAGGGTACTGAAACCCAAATGGTCGTATCCGCCGCTGTTCCCTCCGCCGAATCCGCCTCCTGCGTCTATGCCGTTTTCGTTCATTTCGAGCATCTTTCTGGAGTAAGGCACCTCTATGCCTCGTATGTTTTCATAGTAATTCACGATACGGGCTTGAGCCGGACGGTTGGTTCCCCGTCCTCCGTCTCCCATTCTCATGAAAGTCCCGTCGCAATTCGTATAAGGACTGTTCGGCAAGTCGTCCACTCCGGAATTATAGGCGTTGACGTATTCAAACCCACATACGATACAGTCGTCCTTCAGGGCATAAAAGTCATCGCCTTGGTTTCGCCCCGTGCCGCAAAGGTCTGCGGCCAATGCAAGCGCCATGGCGGCATGCCCTTGGTCGCGGTTGGATTCCTGCATCTGCCCGAAATAGCCGAAGGGGCCGCGTTCGTCCGGATGAAGTTTCCAGACCAAATGATGCAGCGACTCGCCATAACGGTGGTCTTCCATATACTTATAATACTCCGTGGCTTGGTTGTAGATGAAGATATCGTCACACAAGATACCTATGCTCATCGCACACAGCACGTTGCACAAGCCCCAATTCGACCAATAATGGTCGTCTTGTGTCCCGTTGCGTCCTTGCAGGAAACCGATTACCCCGTGGTACCACACTTTCAGCATCCATTCTTTGAATCGTCCGAAGTCCGTGGCATCCCATCCCGGATAGTCGCGCATCAGTTCGGCAGCGTTGGCAAACTGGTAGCCATACAGCCCGTATGCCAGACAGGCATTCGTGTCTCCGCTCACCTTCTTGCAGGTCTTGGCCCAAGCATTAAGGATTTGGACGGACTTGTCCGCATACGCCTTATCGCCGGATATGTGCCAGACCAACGCACATTGGTAAGCCGTGGCGGCATCCCGGTAAGCCAACTGGTAATTGTCCGGGTCGGGTTCCCAAATCGTCCGCCCTCCGCGTACGATTTTCTCGACCGGAGCAGCCTTCCAGTCCAAACTGACATGCGGGCTGGTCAGCAGTTTCCTGTAAGCGGAAGCCCAAGGCTCTTCGCCGGCTTCTACCTTGGCTTTTGTCCGGTCCAGGTCGGCCTGCGTATGCAACATGCCGGGATGGATGAAGTTTTGTGCATTCAGCCATAACGAACTGCACAGTGTCATGACTATCAAGTATCTTTTCTTCATGGTAAATGTTTTTAATGAACCGTGGCAAAGTTAGCAGGTAAATACCGTACGGGGACGGATGAAAAAAAGCATCTTTTATGTCGTTCTGAACCAAATGCGCCCGAAGGATGTTTTTCTAGCCACGGCATGAGGGAAAATGTCCGAAAAAGACGGCCGATTCAGTACGATGCAACAAAACAACCTATATTTTGAACCAAAATATCCTACGTCAAGTGGTGCCGATTGAGTATCTTTGTCTAATCATCATTTGTTATTTGAAAGAAAAGCCATGGATACCGTAAAACGAAAAGCAGGAAAGCGTGCCATAAGGACAGTCGTTCCGATGTTGTTCCTATTGCTGGCTTCGTGCCTCCACGCACAAGACCGTCAATACAAATTCCGTCTTATTGATGCTTCGGACGGACTTTCGGACGGACAAATCCGCAGCCTGACGATGACGGAAGAAGGTTGTATCGCCATCAAGACCGGTTTCATTCTGAACATTTACAACGGTGCCACGTTCGACCGATTCCCGTACGACAAGACACGTAAATACATTTGGGCATACGACCGTCCGCCCAAAGAGTATTACGACCGTGAAGGACGGATGTGGCTCAAAGAGTTGGGCTACCTGCTTTTGCTCGACATGAAGAGCGGGCAATATGATTATTCCGTCTCCGAGGTGTTGGCTTCCATGGGAATAAACCGGCGGCTGAAGAACCTGTTCATAGACGATTACAAGAATTATTGGTTCGTGACTGAAGACAATACCGTCTCCTTCTACGACGTGGAACAGGGGCGTTTGCGCACCATTGAGGATGGCGGCAGTGAATTTACCCGGAAATACGGCGTTCCGGTGGAAATGACGCAATACAAGAACCTCTGTTGGATTGTATATGAAAGCGGACTGATTCGCTACTGGGACTACTCTTCGGCCGAGTTCGTGTCGCAAGAGACACGTTTCCTGCATGTCATCAACCGGCTTACCGACCGTATATACCTGCATCCGGATGCCCAAGGAAACATCTGGCTGATGTACAACAACGGACTATTCTTCTACAATCGTATGGAACGCACTTGGAAGGAGGCATGCGGCATAAGCGGACTTTCCAACTTCTTCACGTGCATGGATTTGGACCGGGACGGCAATGTGTGGGTCGGCACGTCCAAATCCGGCCTCCGCATCATCGATGCCCGGACGTTCGAGGCAACCACACTTCCTGCACTGGAACTGACCGACGGAGGGACATTGGAAAACGATATTTATACGGTATTTTCCGACCGGAACGGGGGTATATGGGTGGGCACCCTTTTTCAGGGCTTGTGTTATTACCATCCCAGCATGCAGAAGTTCTCTCTCGGTCATACCGTGAACCGCTATTCGTCCGTCACCAGCGAGAACATCCGGTGCTTTCTGGAGGATGCCGACGGGTCTGTACTTATCGGAGGCGTTTTCGGCCTCTTCCGTTTCCGGCCGTCTACCGGTGCGATGGAGCAAGTATTCAAGGCCGAACCGAATGACATTTGCCTTTCCGTCTTTAAGGACAAGGGCGGACGTATATGGGTGGGCACCTTCCTTCACGGTTTTTATTGCATCGAGGGCGGACAGGTTCGCAACCTTCTCCGTTCTACGGTGAATTGGGAACAAGACCCTAACCAAAACATATCCCGTGCTTTGTATGAAGACAGCGAAGGCCGTTATTGGGCCAGTGTGACCGGCGGGGTCGGACGTTTCGATCCGGCCACGGGAAAGATTGCCTATATGTTGCACGACCGTCATCCCGAACTCCGTTCATACGCCGTGGTTCATGCCTTCTATCCGGTGGACGGCCATACGTTCGCCGCTTTGGGCAACAGCGGCATCTACTATTACGACACGCAGAAAGACAGCGTGTGGATTCCGGCTTTTCTGAAAGAACAGCGGTATGCCGACACCAAATATTTCTGCATGCTGAAAGACCGCCACGGCGTGGAATGGTTCGGGACGGAAGACGGCATCTTGGTGTTTGACCCTCGCCACAAGGAAGCCACGGTGCTGACCGAGTCCGACGGACTGCCCAACAATGCCGTCACGGCCTTGTTGGAGGACAACGAGGGAATGGTATGGGCTTCCACGTTGAACGGACTTTGTAAAATCGCACCTCGTGAAGACCCTGCCGGGAAAGGATTTTCCGTGGTGAGCTATGGGGAAACCGACGGGTTGCAAGGAGGCAAGTTTTATGAAAATGCGGCTTTGAAAACCCGGTCCGGGCTCTTGTTCTTCGGCGGAGCCCACGGATTCAATTATTTCAATCCTTCGGAAATCCGATACGACCGAAGCGACAACCATCCCGTCTTCACCCGTTTCTATCTGTTCAACAACCCGTTGAAAGTGAACGAGGCATACAACGGGCATGTGATTCTGACGCAGACCGTGGACCGAACGTCGGAAATCCGGCTCCGTCACGACGAGAATTTCGTCATGATAGAATTTTCAGGACTGAATTATGTCAACCCTTCGCACACTTACTATAAGTATAAACTGCTGAATTACGATAAGGAGTGGAACGAGGTGGTGGCCGACGGGAGCGGACGCGCCACCTATACCGGATTACAGCCCGGCGAGTACAAATTCGTGGTCTACACCGCCAACGGGGACAAGATTTGGGGGAAGACACCGGCCGAAATAACCATTACCATTGCGCCACCGTTTTGGGCGACGGCATGGGCCATCGCGGTGTACGTCGTGCTGGCTGCCGGTTTGATGGTCTGGTCGTGGAGAAGGTTCCGGAGGCGGGCACAGCTCAAAATCCGGATGGCTCAAGAAGCTAACGAACGGAAACAGCGCGAAGAGCTCGACCAGATGAAGTTCCGCTTCTTCACAAACATCAGCCATGAGTTCCGCACTCCCCTCACCCTGATTCTTACGCCTTTGGGGGCACTCATCCACGATACGGGCGAACCGGAGCTGAAAAAGAAGTTGGAACCTATTTACAATAATGCGCGCCGCCTGCTCAATCTGGTAAACCAGTTGCTCGATTTCCGTAAATTGGAAATGAAGGGCGAGCGTCTCAGGTTGAAGATGAACGACATGGTCTTTTTCTTGGAAGAAGCTGTCAGGCAGTTCACCGACTTGGCGGCAAGCCGTGAGATAGAACTTTCCTTCGAGCCTAAGGTGGAACGTCTTTTCATGAATTACGATTCCGACAAGATGTATAAGATGCTCAACAACCTGCTTTCCAATGCCTTCAAATTCACCTCCGCGCACGGACAGGTACGGGTCACGCTGGAGAAGGTATCGGAAGACGGACGGCCGTATGCGGCGGTCAGGGTGGAAGACACCGGATGCGGCATTGCGGAAAAGGATTTGCCCTTCGTTTTCGACCGTTTCTATCAGACAGCCACGGAGGGACAACCGGCCGGGCAAGGCAGCGGCATAGGTCTCCATCTGGTGCGCGAGTACGCCAAACTGCATGAAGGAAAGGTCACGGTGGAAAGCCGGACGGGAGAAGGTACGGCCTTCACCCTGTATATCCCGACCGACCTGCATGGCGGAGGGGCGGCACCTGCGGCAGAAGAAAAGGCGGAATGCCGGGACGAAGAGAGCGAAATCCACGACATGCCGCCCACGGAGACGGGACGGAAGAAGATTCTGGTGGTGGAGGACCACGACGAATTCCGTCATTTCCTGGTGGAGCAACTGCAAAAGGACTTTTGTGTGGTGGAAGCGCGCGACGGCGTGGAGGGCGAACAGGCGGCACGGACGGAGTTGCCGGACTTGATTGTGTCCGACCTGATGATGCCCCGCATGGACGGCATGGAACTGTGCCGCAGGCTGAAAGGCGACATACAGACCTCACATATCCCGTTCATCCTGCTTACGGCCCGCAGCTCCGATGATTCGCGCATCGGGGGATACGAAGCAGGGGCGGATTCTTATATCTCGAAACCGTTCAACTGGGAAATGCTGCAAGTGCGCATCCGCCAACTCATCGAGCAGAAAGAACGGCGGCAAAAGATGTTCCGCAAGTCCATCGACGTGTCTTTCGAGGCCATCACCACGACTTCGATAGACGAGAAGCTGATGGAGAAAGCCTTGGAGGCCGTCAAGAAGAACATCAGCAATCCGGAATATTCCGTGGGCGACCTGAGCTTGGACGTAGGGATGAGTAAGACCCAGTTGAACCGCAAAATGCAGGCCATTGTCAACGTCACGCCCTTGCAGTTCATCCGTTCCATCCGGCTGAAACGGGCAGCCCAGTTGCTGAAGGCCACCACATGCAGCGTGAACGAAATAGCCGACCTCACGGGATTCAACACCATCAAGTATTTCAACCTGCATTTCAAGGAAGAGTTCGGCATGACACCGACACAGTTCAGGGAAAAAGAAGGAAAGGCGCAAAATGACGTAACAATCGGCTGAAATCATCCCATTCCGTCGCCTGCCGTTAGGCTACTTTTGTGGTAGAAATCAAACGATGTGCCATGGAAGCAAAAAACGACGAAAAAGGACTGGCCGCGTGTTACGTACGGCAAAAGGAAGCTTTGAAGCATTATATCGCATCCCGCATCGATCGTCCCGACGAGGCGGAAGATGTGGTGCAGGATGTGTTTGAGAGACTGTGGAAGCATAAGGATTTCATAAGTCCGGAGGCTGTGGTGTCCTTGGCTTACAAGGTGGCACGTAACCTGATGGCCGACCGCCAACGAAGATACCGCAAGGAAAATGACGTGTGGGGCGAACTGTTTTACACACAGGAGGCCTTGCAAGACACGACGGAGGAAAAAGTATCTTTCAAGGAATTGAAACTGATGTTTGACCGTTTGGTGTTTGCCCTGCCGGAAAAGCGGCGCAAGGCGTATTGCCTGTCCTTTTTTGAAAACCTCACTCCTTCCGAGATCGCCCGTGAGCTGTCTGTTTCAAAGCGCACGGTGGAACAGCATATCTTATTGGCACGCAAGGATATTAAGACGCAGTTGCAAAAGGAATACTTCAGATATGGGTGAAGCGTTTGGAGGGACTTACATTTATACGTTTTAGAGGACTTTAAGCTGTCAAAAAGACAGTTTTTTCGGAATCCCCGTATTTCAAGAATAAGGGAAAAAGGACTTTTTAGGTCTTTTCTCTGCATATTTATACGGTATAAATACAATATTATGGCATAAATCCTGCATATTCGTGCTTTTTTTTCAGCCGAACGGTAAATCGTTCGGCTGAAAGCGATTTTTCATTCTCAGCACGTTGTGCGCCCATCCTCTTCCGAAAG
>ENA-UERT01001497-UERT01001497.1-human-gut-metagenome-genome-assembly--contig:-NODE-1497-length-14117-cov-8.290598_pt1 | contig 14117 bp, 15 predicted proteins | sample MGYA00242996_ERZ507997 | MGnify/ENA primary metagenome ERZ507997 (study PRJEB26167, sample SAMN06115458) | human gut metagenome | host: Homo sapiens | place: China:Neimenggu | collected 2014-11-07... | reverse complement strand
GCAGCACCGGTCCGTCTGGGAGGCGCAAAAGTGCCGCACCTGATGCCGGGGGACTCACTGAACCTGCAGACGGCTCAGGACACGGATAACGGCTACTCCGTGTTTGAGCAGTCACTGTTGCGGTATATCGCTGCCGGGCTGGGTGTCTCGTATGAGCAGCTTTCCCGGAATTACGCCCAGATGAGCTACTCCACGGCACGGGCCAGTGCGAACGAGTCGTGGGCGTACTTTATGGGGCGGCGAAAATTCGTCGCATCCCGTCAGGCGAGCCAGATGTTTCTGTGCTGGCTGGAAGAGGCCATCGCTCGCCGCGTGGTGACGTTACCTTCAAAAGCACGCTTCAGTTTTCAGGAAGCCCGAAGTGCCTGGGGGAACTGCGACTGGATAGGCTCCGGTCGTATGGCCATCGATGGTCTGAAAGAAGTACAGGAAGCGGTGATGCTGATAGAAGCCGGACTGAGTACCTACGAGAAAGAGTGCGCAAAACGCGGTGACGACTATCAGGAAATTTTTGCCCAGCAGGTCCGTGAAACGATGGAGCGCCGTGCAGCCGGTCTTAAACCGCCCGCCTGGGCGGCTGCGGCATTTGAATCCGGGCTGCGACAATCAACAGAGGAGGAGAAGAGTGACAGCAGAGCTGCGTAATCTCCCGCATATTGCCAGTATGGCCTTTAATGAGCCGCTGATGCTTGAACCCGCCTATGCGCGGGTTTTCTTTTGTGCGCTTGCAGGCCAGCTTGGGATCAGCCGCCTGACGGATGCGGTATCCGGCGACAGCCTGACTGCCGGAGAGGCACCCGCGGCGCTGGCGTTATCCGTTGATGATGACGGACCACGACAGGCCCGCAGTTATCAGGTCATGAACGGCATCGCCGTGCTGCCGGTGTCCGGCACGCTGGTCAGTCGGACGCGAGCGCTGCAGCCGTATTCGGGGATGACCGGTTACAACGGCATTATCGCCCGTCTGCAACAGGCTGCCAGCGACCCGATGGTGGACGGCATTCTGCTCGATATGGACACGCCAGGCGGAATGGTGGCAGGGGCATTTGACTGCGCTGACATCATCGCCCGTGTGCGTGACATAAAGCCGGTATGGGCGCTGGCCAATGACATGAACTGCAGTGCAGGGCAGCTGCTTGCCAGCGCCGCCTCCCGGCGTCTGGTCACGCAGACCGCCCGGACAGGCTCCATCGGCGTCATGATGGCTCACAGTAATTACGGTGCTGCGCTGGAGAAACAGGGCGTGGAAATCACGCTGATTTACAGCGGCAGCCATAAGGTGGATGGCAACCCCTACAGCCATCTTCCGGATGACGTCCGGGAGACACTGCAGTCCCGGATGGACGCAACCCGCCAGATGTTTGCGCAGAAGGTGTCGGCATATACCGGCCTGTCCGTGCAGGCTGTGCTGGATACCGAGGCTGCAGTGTACAGCGGTCAGGAGGCCATTGATGCCGGACTGGCTGATGAACTTGTTAACAGCACCGATGCGATCACCGTCATGCGTGATGCACTGGATGCACGTAAATCCCGTCTCTCAGGAGGGCGAATGACCAAAGAGACTCAATCAACAACTGTTTCAGCCACTGCTTCGCAGGCTGACGTTACTGACGTGGTGCCAGCGACGGAGGGCGAAAACGCCAGCGCGGCGCAGCCGGACGTGAACGCGCAGATCACCGCAGCGGTTGCGGCAGAAAACAGCCGCATTATGGGGATCCTCAACTGTGAGGAGGCTCACGGACGCGAAGAACAGGCACGCGTGCTGGCAGAAACCCCCGGTATGACCGTGAAAACGGCCCGCCGCATTCTGGCCGCAGCACCACAGAGTGCACAGGCGCGCAGTGACACTGCGCTGGATCGTCTGATGCAGGGGGCACCGGCACCGCTGGCTGCAGGTAACCCGGCATCTGATGCCGTTAACGATTTGCTGAACACACCAGTGTAAGGGATGTTTATGACGAGCAAAGAAACCTTTACCCATTACCAGCCGCTGGGCAACAGTGACCCGGCTCATACGGCAACCGCGCCCGGCGGATTGAGCAAGAAAACGCCAGCAATGACCCCGCTGATGCTGAACACCTCCACCCGTAAGCTGGTTGCGTGGGATGGCACCACCGACGGTGCTGCCGTTGGCATTCTTGCGGTTGCTGCTGACCAGACCAGCACCACACTGACGTTCTACAAGTCCGGCACGTTCCGTTATGAGGATGTGCTCTGGCCGGAGGCTGCCAGCGACGAGACGAAAAAACGGACCGCGTTTGCCGGAACGGCAATCAGCATCGTTTAACTTTACCCTTCATCACTAAAGGCCGCCTGTGCGGCTTTTTTTACGGGATTTTTTTATGTCGATGTACACAACCGCCCAACTGCTGGCGGCAAATGAGCAGAAATTTAAGTTTGATCCGCTGTTTCTGCGTCTCTTTTTCCGTGAGAGCTATCCCTTCACCACGGAGAAAGTCTATCTCTCACAAATTCCGGGACTGGTAAACATGGCGCTGTACGTTTCGCCGATTGTTTCCGGTGAGGTTATCCGCTCCCGTGGCGGCTCCACCTCTGAATTTACACCGGGATATGTCAAGCCGAAGCATGAGGTGAATCCGCAGATGACCCTGCGTCGCCTGCCGGATGAAGATCCGCAGAATCTGGCGGACCCGGCTTACCGCCGCCGTCGCATCATCATGCAGAACATGCGTGACGAAGAGCTGGCCATTGCTCAGGTCGAAGAGATGCAGGCAGTTTCTGCCGTGCTCAAGGGCAAATACACCATGACCGGTGAAGCCTTCGATCCGGTTGAGGTGGATATGGGCCGCAGTGCGGCGAACAACATCACGCAGTCCGGCGTCACGGAGTGGAGCAAGCGTGACAAGTCCACGTATGACCCGACCGATGATATTGAAGCCTACGCGCTGAACGCCAGCGGTGTGGTGAATATCATCGTGTTTGACCCGAAAGGCTGGGCGCTGTTCCGTTCCTTCAAAGCCGTCAGGGAGAAGCTGGATACCCGTCGCGGCTCTCATTCCGAACTGGAGACAGCGGTAAAAGACCTGGGCAAAGCGGTGTCTTATAAGGGAATGTATGGCGATGTGGCCATCGTCGTGTATTCCGGACAGTACGTGGAAAACGGCGTCAAAAAGAACTTCCTGCCGGACAACACGATGGTGCTGGGGAACACTCAGGCACGCGGTCTGCGCACCTATGGCTGCATTCAGGATGCGGACGCACAGCGCGAAGGCATTAACGCCTCTGCCCGTTACCCGAAAAACTGGGTGACCACCGGCGATCCGGCGCGTGAGTTCACCATGATTCAGTCAGCACCGCTGATGCTGCTGGCTGACCCTGATGAGTTCGTGTCCGTACAACTGGCGTAATCATGGCCCTTCGGGGCCATTGTTTCTCTGTGGAGGAGTCCATGACGAAAGATGAACTGATTGCCCGTCTCCGCTCGCTGGGTGAACAACTGAACCGTGATGTCAGCCTGACGGGGACGAAAGAAGAACTGGCGCTCCGTGTGGCAGAGCTGGAAGAGGAGCTTGATGACACGGATGACGCAGCCGGTCAGGACACGTCTGTCAGCCCGGAAAATGCGCTGACCGGACATGAAAATGAGGTGGTATCAGCACAGACGGATACCGTGACTGATACGGCTGCTCTGGTCACGGTTGTGGCACTGGTGACGCTGCATACCGATGCACTTCACGCCACGCGGGATGAACCTGTGGCATTTGTGCTGCCGGGAACGGCGTTTCGTGTCTCTGCCGGTGTGGCAGCCGAAATGACAGAACGTGGCCTGGCCAGAATGCAATAACGGGAGGCGCTGTGGCTGATTTCGATAACCTGTTCGATGCTGCCATTGCCCGCGCCGATGAAACGATACGCGGGTACATGGGAACGTCAGCCACCATGACATCCGGTGAGCAGTCCGGTGCTGTGATACGTGGTGTTTTTGATGACCCTGAAAATATCAGCTATGCCGGACAGGGCGTGCGCGTTGAAGGCTCCAGCCCGTCCCTGTTTGTCCGGACTGATGATGTGCGGCAGCTGCGGCGCGGCGACACGCTGACCATCGGTGAGGAAAACTTCTGGATAGACCGGATTTCGCCGGATGATGGCGGAAGCTGTCATCTCTGGCTTGGACGGGGCGTACCGCCTGCCGTTAACCGTCGCCGCTGAAAGGGGGATGTATGGCCATAAAAGGTCTTGAGCAGGCTGTTGAAAACCTCAGCCGTATCAGCAGAACGGCGGTGCCCGGTGCGTCAGCAATGGCCATTAACCGCGTTGCTTCATCCGCGATATCGCAGTCGGCGGCACAGGTTGCCCGTGAGACAAAGGTACGCCGGAAACTGGTAAAGGAAAGGGCCAGGCTGAAAAGGGCCACGGTCAAAAATCCGCAGGCCAGAATCAGGGTTAACCGGGGGGATTTTCCCGTAATCAGGCTGGGTAACGCGCGGATTGTCCTGTCCCGACGCAGGCGTCGTAAAAAGGGGCAGCGTTCATCCCTGAAAGGTGGCGGCAGCGTGCTTGTGGTGGGAAACCGTCGTATTCCCGGCGCGTTTATTCAGCAACTGAAAAATGGCCGGTGGCATGTCATGCAGCGTGTGGCCGGGAAAAACCGTTACCCCATTGATGTGGTGAAAATCCCGATGGCGGTGCCGCTGACCACGGCGTTTAAACAAAATATTGAGCGGATACGGCGTGAACGTCTTCCGAAAGAGCTGGGCTATGCGCTGCAGCATCAACTGAGGATGGTAATAAAGCGATGAAACATACTGAACTCCGTGCAGCCGTACTGGATGCACTGGAGAAGCATGACACCGGGGCGACGTTTTTTGATGGTCGCCCCGCTGTTTTTGATGAGGCGGATTTTCCGGCAGTTGCCGTTTATCTCACCGGCGCTGAATACACGGGCGAAGAGCTGGACAGCGATACCTGGCAGGCGGAGCTGCATATCGAAGTTTTCCTGCCTGCTCAGGTGCCGGATTCAGAGCTGGATGCGTGGATGGAGTCCCGGATTTATCCGGTGATGAGCGATATCCCGGCACTGTCAGATTTGATCACCAGTATGGTGGCCAGTGGCTATGACTACCGGCGCGACGATGATGCGGGCCTGTGGAGTTCTGCCGATCTGACGTATGTCATTACCTATGAAATGTGAGGACGCTATGCCTGTACCAAATCCTGTAATGCCGGTGAAAGGGGCCGGGACCACCCTGTGGGTTTATAAGGGGAGCGGTGACCCTTATGCGAATCCGCTTTCAGACGTTGACTGGTCGCGTCTGGCAAAAGTTAAAGACCTGACGCCCGGCGAACTGACCGCTGAGTCCTATGACGACAGCTATCTCGATGATGAAGATGCGGACTGGACTGCGACCGGGCAGGGGCAGAAATCTGCCGGAGATACCAGCTTCACGCTGGCGTGGATGCCCGGAGAGCAGGGGCAGCAGGTGCTGCTGGCGTGGTTTAATAAAGGGGATACCCGTGCCTATAAAATCCGCTTCCCGAACGGCACGGTCGATGTGTTCCGCGGCTGGGTCAGCAGTATCGGTAAGGCGGTGACGGCGAAGGAAGTGATCACCCGCACGGTGAAAGTCACCAACGTGGGACGTCCGTCGATGGCAGAAGATCGCAGCACGGTAACAGCGGCAACCGGCATGACCGTGACGCCTGCCAGCACTTCGGTGGTGAAAGGGCGGAGCATCACGCTGACCGTGGCATTCCAGCCGGAAGGCGCAACCGACAAGAGCTTCCGTGCGGTGTCTGCGGATAAAACAAAAGCCACCGTGTCGGTCAGTGGTATGACCATCACCGTGAAAGGTGTTGCTGCAGGCAAGGTCAACATTCCGGTTGTATCCGGTAATGGTGAACTTGCTGTGGTTGCAGGAATCACCGTCACCGACAATTAATCCGGAGAGTCAGCGATGTTCCTGAAAACCGAATCATTTGAATATAACGGTGTGAGCGTCACGCTTTCTGAACTGTCAGCCCTGCAGCGAATTGAGCATCTCGCCCTGCTGAAACGACAGGCAGAACAGGCGGGATCCAGTCTCAATCGACAGGTGAGCGTGGAAGATCTCGTCAGAACCGGTGCTTTTTTGGTGGCGATGTCCCTGTGGCATAGCCATCCGCAGAAGACAAAGATGCCGTCCATGAATGAAGCCGTTAAACAAATTGAGCAGGAAGTGCTTACCACCTGGCCCACAGAGGCAATTGCTCAGGCTGAAAATGTGGTAATGCGTCTGTCCGGTATGTCTGAGTTTGTTGTGAATGATGCCCCTGAACAGGCAGATGACGCCGGGCCAGCAGAGCCTGTTTCTGCGGGAAAGTGTTCGACGGTGAGCTGAGTTTTGCCCTGAAACTGGCGCGCGAGATGGGGCGACCCGACTGGCGTGCCATGCTTGCCGGGATGTCATCCACGGAGTATGCCGACTGGCACCGCTTTTACAGTACCCATTATTTTCATGATGTTCTGCTGGATATGCACTTTTCCGGGCTGACGTACACCGTGCTCAGCCTGTTTTTCAGCGATCCGGATATGCATCCGCTGGATTTCAGTCTGCTGAACCGGCGTGAGGCTGACGAAGAGCCTGAAGATGATGTGCTGATGCAGAAAGCGGCAGGGCTTGCCGGAGGCGTTCGTTTTGGCCCGGACGGGAATGAAGTTATCCCCGTTTCCCCGGATGTGGCGGACATGACGGAGGATGACGTAATGCTGATGACAGTATCAGAAGGGATCGCAGGAGGAGTCCGGTATGGCTGAACCGGTAGGCGATCTGGTCGTTGATTTGAGTCTGGATGCGGCCAGATTTGACGAGCAGATGGCCAGAGTCAGGCGTCATTTTTCCGGTACGGAAAGTGATGCGAAAAAAACAGCGGCAGTCGTTGAACAGTCGCTGAGCCGACAGGCACTGGCTGCACAGAAAGCGGGGATTTCCGTCGGGCAGTATAAAGCCGCCATGCGTATGCTGCCTGCGCAGTTCACCGACGTGGCCACACAGCTTGCAGGGGGGCAAAATCCGTGGCTTATCCTGTTGCAACAGGGTGGTCAGGTGAAGGACTCCTTCGGCGGGATGATCCCCATGTTCCGGGGGCTTGCCGGTGCGATCACCCTGCCGACGATTGGTATCACTTCGCTGGCGGTGGCGACCGGTGCGCTGGCGTATGCCTGGTATCAGGGCAACTCAACCCTGTCCGATTTCAACAAAACGCTGGTCCTTTCCGGCAATCAGTCGGGTCTGACGGCAGATCGCATGCTGGTCCTGTCCAGAGCCGGGCAGGCGGCAGGGCTGACGTTTAACCAGACCAGCGAGTCACTCAGCGCACTGGTTAAGGCGGGAGTAAGCGGTGAGGCTCAGATTGCATCCATCAGCCAGAGTGTGGCGCGTTTCTCCTCTGCATCCGGCGTGGAGGTGGACAAGGTCGCTGAAGCCTTCGGGAAGCTGACCACAGACCCGACGTCGGGACTGACAGCGATGGCACGTCAGTTCCATAACGTGACGGCGGAGCAGATTGCGTATGTTGCTCAGTTGCAGCGTTCCGGAGATGAAGCCGGGGCATTGCAGGCGGCGAACGAGGCCGCAACGAAAGGGTTTGATGACCAGACCCGCCGCCTGAAAGAGAACATGGGCACGCTGGAGACCTGGGCAGACAGGACAGCGCGGGCATTCAAATCCATGTGGGATGCGGTGCTGGATATTGGTCGTCCTGATACCGCGCAGGAGATGCTGATTAAGGCAGAGGCTGCGTTTAAGAAAGCAGACGACATCTGGAATCTGCGCAAGGATGATTATTTTGTTAACGATGAAGCGCGGGCGCGTTACTGGGATGATCGTGAAAAGGCCCGTCTTGCGCTTGAAGCCGCCCGAAAGAAGGCTGAGCAGCAGACTCAACAGGACAAAAATGCGCAGCAGCAGAGCGATACCGAAGCGTCACGGCTGAAATATACCGAAGAGGCGCAGAAGGCTTACGAACGGCTGCAGACGCCGCTGGAGAAATATACCGCCCGTCAGGAAGAACTGAACAAGGCACTGAAAGACGGGAAAATCCTGCAGGCGGATTACAACACGCTGATGGCGGCGGCGAAAAAGGATTATGAAGCGACGCTGAAAAAGCCGAAACAGTCCGGCGTGAAGGTGTCTGCGGGAGAGCGTCAGGAAGATCGAGCACATGCAGCTCTTCTTGCGTTACAAGCTGAACTAAAAATGCTTGAGCAGCATAGCGGAGCGAATGAAAAAATCAGCCAGCAGCGCCGGGATTTGTGGAAGGCAGAAAGTCAGTTCGCGGTACTGGAGGAGGCGGCACAACGTCGCCAGCTGTCCGCACAGGAGAAATCCCTGCTGGCGCATAAAGATGAGACGCTGGAGTACAAACGCCAGCTGGCTGCACTTGGCGACAAGGTTACGTATCAGGAGCGCCTGAACGCGCTGGCGCAGCAGGCGGATAAATTCGCACAGCAGCAACGGGCAAAACGGGCCGCCATTGATGCGAAAAGCCGGGGGCTGACTGACCGGCAGGCAGAACGGGAAGCCACGGAACAGCGCCTGAAGGAACAGTATGGCGATAATCCGCTGGCGCTGAATAACGTCATGTCAGAGCAGAAAAAGACCTGGGCGGCTGAAGACCAGCTTCGCGGGAGCTGGATGGCAGGCCTGAAGTCCGGCTGGAGTGAGTGGGAAGAGAGCGCCACGGACAGTATGTCGCAGGTAAAAAGTGCAGCCACGCAGACCTTTGATGGTATTGCACAGAATATGGCGGCGATGCTGACCGGCAGTGAGCAGAACTGGCGCAGCTTCACCCGTTCCGTGCTGTCCATGATGACAGAAATTCTGCTTAAGCAGGCAATGGTGGGGATTGTCGGGAGTATCGGCAGCGCCATTGGCGGGGCTGTTGGTGGCGGCGCATCCGCGTCAGGCGGTACAGCCATTCAGGCCGCTGCGGCGAAATTCCATTTTGCAACCGGAGGATTTACGGGAACCGGCGGCAAATATGAGCCAGCGGGGATTGTTCACCGTGGTGAGTTTGTCTTCACGAAGGAGGCAACCAGCCGGATTGGCGTGGGGAATCTTTACCGGCTGATGCGCGGCTATGCCACCGGCGGTTATGTCGGTACACCGGGCAGCATGGCAGACAGCCGGTCGCAGGCGTCCGGGACGTTTGAGCAGAATAACCATGTGGTGATTAACAACGACGGCACGAACGGGCAGATAGGTCCGGCTGCTCTGAAGGCGGTGTATGACATGGCCCGCAAGGGTGCCCGTGATGAAATTCAGACACAGATGCGTGATGGTGGCCTGTTCTCCGGAGGTGGACGATGAAGACCTTCCGCTGGAAAGTGAAACCCGGTATGGATGTGGCTTCGGCCCCTTCTGTAAGAAAGGTGCGCTTTGGTGATGGCTATTCCCAGCGAGCGCCTGCCGGGCTGAATGCCAACCTGAAAACGTACAGCGTGACGCTTTCTGTCTCCCGTGAGGAGGCCACGGTACTGGAGTCGTTTCTGGAAGAGCACGGGGGCTGGAAATCCTTTCTGTGGACGCCGCCTTATGAGTGGCGGCAGATAAAGGTGACCTGCGCAAAATGGTCGTCGCGGGTCAGTATGTTGCGTGTTGAGTTCAGCGCAGAGTTTGAACAGGTGGTGAACTGATGCAGGATATCCGGCAGGAAACACTGAATGAATGCACCCGTGCGGAGCAGTCGGCCAGCGTGGTGCTCTGGGAAATCGACCTGACAGAGGTCGGTGGAGAACGTTATTTTTTCTGTAATGAGCAGAACGAAAAAGGTGAGCCGGTCACCTGGCAGGGGCGACAGTATCAGCCGTATCCCATTCAGGGGAGCGGTTTTGAACTGAATGGCAAAGGCACCAGTACGCGCCCCACGCTGACGGTTTCTAACCTGTACGGTATGGTCACCGGGATGGCGGAAGATCTGCAGAGTCTGGTCGGCGGAACGGTGGTCCGGCGTAAGGTTTACGCCCGTTTTCTGGATGCGGTGAACTTCGTCAACGGAAACAGTGACGCCGATCCGGAGCAGGAGGTGATCAGCCGCTGGCGCATTGAGCAGTGCAGCGAACTGAGCGCGGTGAGTGCCTCTTTTGTACTGTCCACGCCGACGGAAACGGACGGCGCTGTTTTTCCGGGACGTATCATGCTGGCCAACACCTGCACCTGGACCTATCGCGGTGACGAGTGCGGTTATAGCGGCCCGGCTGTCGCGGATGAATATGACCAGCCAACGTCCGATATCACGAAGGATAAATGCAGCAAATGCCTGAGCGGTTGTAAGTTCCGCAATAACGTCGGCAACTTTGGCGGCTTCCTTTCCATTAACAAACTTTCGCAGTAAATCCCATGACACAGACAGAATCAGCGATTCTGGCGCACGCCCGGCGATGTGCGCCAGCGGAGTCGTGCGGCTTCGTGGTAAGCACGCCGGAGGGGGAAAGATATTTCCCCTGCGTGAATATCTCCGGTGAGCCGGAGGCGTATTTCCGTATGTCGCCGGAAGACTGGCTGCAGGCAGAAATGCAGGGTGAGATTGTGGCGCTGGTCCACAGCCACCCCGGTGGTCTGCCCTGGCTGAGTGAGGCCGACCGGCGGCTGCAGGTGCAGAGTGATTTGCCTTGGTGGCTGGTCTGCCGGGGGACGATTCATAAGTTCCGCTGTGTGCCGCATCTCACCGGGCGGCGCTTTGAGCACGGGGTGACGGACTGTTACACGCTGTTCCGGGATGCTTATCATCTGGCGGGGATTGAGATGCCGGATTTTCATCGTGAGGATGACTGGTGGCGTCACGGCCAGAATCTCTATCTGGATAATCTGGAGGCCACAGGGCTGTATCAGATGCCGTTGTCAGCGGCGCAGCCGGGCGATGTGCTGCTGTGCTGTTTTGGTTCATCGGTGCCGAATCATGCCGCCATTTACTGTGGTGACGGCGAGCTGCTGCACCATATTCCTGAACAACTGAGCAAACGAGAGAGGTATACCGACAAATGGCAGCGACGCACACACTCCCTCTGGCGTCACCGGGCATGGCGCGCATCTGCCTTTACGGGGATTTACAACGATTTGGCCGCCGCATCGACCTTCGTGTGAAAACGGGGGCTGAAGCCATCCGGGCGCTGGCCACACAGCTCCCGGCGTTTCGTCAGAAACTGAGCGACGGCTGGTATCAGGTACGGATTGCCGGGCGGGACGTCAGCACGTCCGGGTTAACGGCGCAGTTACATGAGACTCTGCCTGATGGCGCTGTGATTCATATTGTTCCCAGAGTCGCCGGGGCCAAGTCAGGGGGCGTATTCCAGATTGTTCTGGGGGCTGCCGCCATTGCCGGATCATTCTTTACTGCCGGAGCCACCCTTGCAGCATGGGGGGCAGCCATTGGGGCCGGTGGTATGACCAGTATCCTGTTTTCTCTCGGTGCCAGTATGGTACTTGGTGGTGTGGCGCAGATGCTGGCACCGAAAGCCAGGACGCCCACGGCAGCAAGTACAGATAACGGCAAACAGAACACCTATTTCTCCTCACTGGATAACATGGTTGCCCAGGGCAATGTTCTGCCCGTTCTGTACGGTGAAATGCGCGTGGGGTCGCGGGTGGTCTCTCAGGAGATCAGCACGGCAGACGAAGGGGATGGTGGTCAGGTTGTGGTGATTGGTCGCTGATGCAAAATGTTTTATGTGAAACCGCCTCCGGGCGGTTTTATCGTTTATGGAGCATGACGAATGGGTAAAGGCGGCAGTAAGGGGCATACCCCGCGCGAAGCGAAGGACAACCTGAAGTCCACGCAGCTGCTGAGTGTGATCGATGCCATCAGCGAAGGGCCGGTTGAAGGTCCGGTGGATGGATTAAAAAGCGTGCTGCTGAACAGTACGCCGGTGCTGGACAGTGAGGGGAATACCAATATATCCGGCGTCACGGTGGTGTTCCGGGCCGGTGAGCAGGAGCAGACACCGCCGGAGGGGTTTGAATCCTCCGGCTCCGAGACGGTGCTGGGTACGGAAGTGAAATATGACACGCCGATCACCCGCACCATTACGTCTGCAAACATCGACCGTCTGCGCTTTACCTTCGGTGTACAGGCACTGGTGGAAACCACCTCAAAGGGTGACAGGAATCCGTCGGAAGTCCGTCTGCTGGTTCAGATACAACGTAACGGTGGCTGGGTGACGGAAAAAGACATCACCATTAAGGGCAAAACCACCTCGCAGTATCTGGCCTCGGTGGTGGTGGATAACCTGCCGCCGCGCCCGTTTAATATCCGGATGCGCAGGATGACGCCGGACAGCACCACAGACCAGCTGCAGAACAAAACGCTCTGGTCGTCATACACCGAAATCATCGATGTGAAACAGTGCTACCCGAACACGGCACTGGTCGGCGTGCAGGTGGACTCGGAGCAGTTCGGCAGCCAGCAGGTGAGCCGTAATTATCATCTGCGCGGGCGTATTCTGCAGGTGCCGTCGAACTATAACCCGCAGACGCGGCAATACAGCGGTATCTGGGACGGAACGTTTAAACCGGCATACAGCAACAACATGGCCTGGTGTCTGTGGGATATGCTGACCCATCCACGCTACGGCATGGGGAAACGTCTTGGTGCGGCGGATGTGGACAAATGGGCGCTGTATGTCATCGGCCAGCATTGCGATCAGTCGGTGCCGGACGGTTTTGGCGGCACGGAGCCGCGCATCACCTGTAATGCCTGGCTGACCACACAGCGTAAGGCGTGGGATGTGCTCAGTGATTTCTGCTCGGCGATGCGCTGTATGCCGGTATGGAACGGGCAGACGCTGACGTTCGTGCAGGACCGACCATCAGATAAGGTGTGGACCTATAACCGCAGTAATGTGGTGATGCCGGATGATGGCGCGCCGTTCCGCTACAGCTTCAGCGCCCTGAAGGACCGCCATAATGCCGTTGAGGTGAACTGGATTGACCCGGACAACGGCTGGGAGACGGCAACAGAGCTTGTTGAAGATACGCAGGCCATTGCCCGTTACGGTCGTAATGTCACGAAGATGGATGCCTTTGGCTGTACCAGCCGGGGGCAGGCACACCGCGCCGGGCTGTGGCTGATTAAAACAGAACTGCTGGAAACGCAGACCGTGGATTTCAGCGTGGGTGCCGAAGGGCTTCGCCATGTGCCGGGTGATGTTATTGAAATCTGCGATGATGACTATGCGGGGATCAGCATCGGCGGGCGCGTGCTGGCGGTGAACAGCCAGACCCGGACGCTGACGCTCGACCGTGAAATCACGCTGCCATCCTCCGGTACCACGCTGATAAGCCTGGTTGACGGAAGTGGTAATCCGGTCAGCGTGGAGGTTCAGTCCGTCACCGACGGACTTAAGGTGAAAGTGAACCGGGTTCCTGACGGCGTTGCAGAATACAGTGTGTGGGGGCTGAAGTTGCCGACGTTGCGTCAGCGCCTGTTCCGCTGTGTGAGTATCCGTGATAACGATGACGGCACGTATGCCATCACTGCCGTGCAGCATGTACCGGAAAAAGAAGCCATCGTGGATAACGGGGCGCACTTTGACGGCGACCAGAGCGGCACGGTGAATGGTGTCACGCCGCCAGCGGTGCAGCACCTGACCGCCGAAGTCACCGCAGACAGCGGGGAATATCAGGTGCTGGCGCGCTGGGACACGCCGAAGGTGGTGAAGGGCGTGAGCTTCCTGCTCCGTCTGACCGTAACAGCGGATGACGGCAGTGAGCGGCTGGTCAGCACGGCCCGGACGACGGAAACCACATACCGCTTCACGCAACTGGCGCTGGGGAACTACAGGCTGACAGTCCGGGCGGTAAATGCGTGGGGGCAGCAGGGCGATCCGGCGTCGGTATCGTTCCGGATTGCCGCACCGGCAGCACCGTCGAGGATTGAGCTGACGCCGGGCTATTTTCAGATAACCGCCACGCCGCATCTTGCCGTTTATGACCCGACGGTACAGTTTGAGTTCTGGTTCTCGGAAAAGCGGATTACCGATATCAGGCAGGTTGAAACCACAGCCCGCTATCTTGGTACGGCGCTGTACTGGATAGCCGCCAGTATCAATATCAAACCGGGCCATGATTATTACTTTTATATCCGCAGTGTGAACACCGTTGGCAAATCGGCATTCGTGGAGG
>ENA-UERT01001465-UERT01001465.1-human-gut-metagenome-genome-assembly--contig:-NODE-1465-length-14466-cov-11.625339_pt1 | contig 14466 bp, 7 predicted proteins | sample MGYA00242996_ERZ507997 | MGnify/ENA primary metagenome ERZ507997 (study PRJEB26167, sample SAMN06115458) | human gut metagenome | host: Homo sapiens | place: China:Neimenggu | collected 2014-11-07... | reverse complement strand
TCCCATCCATTCTGGAATGCTAACGTTAAGCCTTCTTCTGATTTATATTGCATTCCGGAAACAGTCGTATTGCCTTTTGCATTGAACGATGCTGCATTTTGATTCCACACTGCCGGAGTCCACCATTCACCGTTCTTCCAACTTTCATCATTTGCCTTGGCAAACGGCTGCTTGTAGTTTTGAAGGTAAAGCACTGTCACATCACCCTTTGAGTTAGGATTAAACATTGCACTACCTGTCATTGTATATCCATGAATAGTTACAGTCACATTACCTGTCTTATAATCAGCAGGAGTTGTCGCAACAATAGTAGACTCATCCACCAGCTCAAATTCGGCCGGCGTTCCATTGAAACTAACAGAAATATCGGATGGATCCGTACCAAAGTTTTCACCTGTTATAGTAACCTTATCTCCCGTATCGGCTACCCCTTCACCGTCTTCACTATCAGAAGTCACTGTAATGACACGTGGTGTAGGCAGTACTGTATAATGACCGATATTCTCCACCTTTTTATTATAAATCTGTAAAGACAGATTGCCTGTTACTGCAGTTTCCGGCACTTCCACTACCAAACGGTTATTTTTGCAATCGAGCACTTTATTGGATTGGGCTTCACCGAAGAAAACTTTCACAGCTTCAGCACGGTCACCAAAATTGGTTCCCGTAATAACTACCTGTGTAGTGACATATCCGTCCGTAGGATAAATGCTCTCCACTACTGGTACAGGATAATCATAAACTCTATACTTGGGGTCTTGCTCACAACCGGAGAAAAGTGCGGAAACACAAGCAAGTATTGCCAAGTGAAATGTATATTTGAATAAAAACTTCATATAATCTATGGTATTATACGTTAAACGATTGAATGATTAATATCCCGGATTTTGTACCAGATTTGAATTCAGGTTGATTTGATTTCTTGGAATCGCCCACAAATAATCTCCCTTAGTAAATGCGCAGTCGGATGATTTGAGGAGCACTACACAAGGTAATTTGCCTTTACCTGTTTCCACTTCTTCCGTCCCCTTCGTAAAGATAGCCGGATTGAAAGCACTGGTAGCATTCCCGTTTTCGTCTATAAATGCCGTCGGATAGCTGGCATTACCTACTACCGCACCGCAACGAGACTCATTCAGATTCTTCTCCGCAATACCCCAACGTTTCAGGTCGTCACAACGGAAACCTTCCATATAGAGTTCCAAAGCACGTTCACGACGGATCTCATCCAACATTACCTGATTGACTGTCTTAGTCGCATTTGCCGGCACTCCTTCCTGAATTCGCTTTGCCAATGCATTTGTTAGGTTAGCAATTCCCGCACGGGCACGGATTTTATTTATCGACTTATTCAACTGGTCATCTGATATTTCACCATAGCGTTCCATCACGGCTTCGGCATAGTTCAGGTATACTTCTGCTAACCGAAGTACCGGATAATTAGCCGATTCATCTTTACTTTGACGTTGAATATCAGTAATAGCAAACTTAGAAACACCATACCCACAGCTCTCAACTGTCAGGCTCGTTGAATATGAACCCACATAAGAAGTCAAACGGAAATCCCGGTTCTGAAATTCATCCCCCGGATTCTTATACCCCTGAAACTTATCGGACATGCTAACCGGAAGCCCGTCAGTGCATAAAAACATATCAATCAATTTCCGGCTGGGACGCATATCCGTATAAATCACCTGATTCAAATCAACCTGTCCTTTACGCGTTTCCTGACTATATACAGAAGCTATGATAAATTCCTTGTTCGTCGCTCTTCCTGCACCGGCAGGATTGCTAGCTTCTTCTTCAATATTAAACAGATAACGGCTACTCAAATTTTTCATTGCTGCTACATTATTATAATTCCAAAGAGAATAAGCAGCATCCCCCATCACTATTTCGGATAGTTGAACAGATTCTTCCAAGAAAGTATTTACCTGATCGGAAGCCGGACCGGCAGAACCTTCAAAATCAGTAGAAGTGCCATTGTACTTACGCCAGGTAGCTTCATAAAGTAACACGCGAGCCTTAAATGCCTGTGCAGCCTGTTTGCTGATTTTACCTTTGTCGGCAGAGGTTATATTCTGTTCCAACGGCAACCCTGCAATAGCCTCATCCAAATCGGAAAGAATCAAGTTGACAACCTCATAACGGCTGTTACGTTTTCCATATAACTCCGGTGAAGTCACGTCGAGAACTTTCGTAACGACAGGCACTCCACCAAAAAACTTCAATAAGTAAAAATAGTTATAGGCACGGAAAAAATGACCTTCGGCTAATTCTTTTTTAATATCCGCTAAATTACCTGTATAGGAAGAAACTGCTCTTTCAAACATGTGATTAGTGGCACGAATATTACCATAGCAATTACCCCAACGGCTATCGTCATTAGGAACTCCCATCACACCGGTCCCCACACCATACGAATATCTGAAACAAGTAGAAAGATCGGATGCCGCATCCATGTGATCGAATATACTTCCATAGGAAGACTGCCATCCCAATAATTGCCCGTAAAGCCCGTTAGCATATTCACGGAAATGCTCCGGAGTTTTGAAATAAATCACATCTGTCTTGGCATCCAGTGGTTCCAAGTCAAGGAACGTATTCACGCATGAAGAAAATCCCAATGCGCAGGTGCAAATTAATATATAGTTCGTTATCTTTTTCATATCTTCTATTCTGTATTTAATTTTCCATAGCTACTATAAAGTGATGTTCAGACCGAACGACCAAGTACGTGCAAACGGGTATCCACTGTTGTTGGAGGCTGCTCCCATTTCCGGGTCGAAACCGTCTCGAATACTGGTAGCTTCCCATAAATCATTACCAGAGAAGTAAACACGTACTTTTTCCAGTTTCACCTTGCGAGTCCATATCTGCGGCAATGTGTAGCCGACTATTAATGTTTTCAAACGGATATAGCGGTTATTCTGCATCATAAAGTCGTTATTCTGATAATTCCAGCGTGCGAGATTCGCATTGGTAGTCAAGCGAGGGAATTCAGCATTCGGATTGCTCTCTGTCCATGTCTTTCCCAAATATGTCGGGTTCTGATTGGCAGTACGTGTTTGAAAAGGATAAGCCATCCAGTCATTACGGATAACATACTGCTTGCCGACACCTTGGAACATTGCGTTCACATCAATACCTTTCCATGATCCTCCCAGTGTGAAACCGAAAACAAAATGTGGATTGGAGTCACCGAGATATTGCAAATCGCTATTCTCATTCCCTGCACCGGAAATCTTATAATCACCATTCAAATCCAAACGTTTGGTATCACCTGGACGCAACCGGCTTGCACTTCCTGCTCCTACACCAGTCAAATCTTCTTTACCCTCTCCATAGAGTGCATAATAGCGGTCTACTTCTGCCTGATCTTTAAAGTAACCATCTGTGCGATAAAGAAAGTACGAATTCAACGGATACCCATTCACGGCTGCATTCCAACCAGCCCCATAAGAATCTGCTCCTTCCATCTCTTTCAACAGACTCTTTGTATCACCAATATTAAAGTTGGCATAGTAAGAAAAGTCTTTAATCTGATCGCGCCATCCAATAGTGAATTCCCAACCTTTTACATTCAAATGACCACTATTCGTTTTAGGAGCTTTACCTCCTAATACACCCGGATATGTGACATTTACCAACATACCGGTATTATCTTTTATAAAATAATCGAATGTAGCTTTCAAACGATTATCGAAAAAGTTAAGATCGATACCAAAGTTTTTCTGTGAAACTTTCTCCCAAGTACGGTCATAAGAAATTAAACCGCCAAAACCTGAAGATACCTGATTGGCAGGTATAGTTCCAAAACCGGCTGTTCCAAGAGAGACAGTAGACACATAATCGTAATCACCCAGCCCGACATCATTACCCGAACTACCGTAACTTAAACGCAACTTACCAAAAGAAAGAACAGGTTTTAAAAATTCTACAAATTGTTCTTCCGAGAATGCCCATCCCAAAGAGACAGAACCAAAGCTTTTGAAACGATAACCGGGAGCAAACTTGGAATTTCCGTCACGACGCCCCATCAATTCAACCATATATTTTTCCGCATAGTTATAATTCAAACGGGCAATATATGAATAGGTACCATTATGAGTCTTTCCTCCACCGTTACCCTGTGTACCCGTAGCCAAATTCAAATCGTAAATTCCGGCATCCTCAAACTTCTCACGGGCGGTAACAACTTTCTTAGTCACCCATTTCTCGGCATTGATGCCGAACATAGCATCTATATTATGTACTTCGGCAAATGTACGCTTATATTTCAATAACCCTGAATAGTACTGATACCGGGCATTATTTGCCTGTACCAAATATCCCGGCTGATGGGAATCTTTAAAATTCAGCACATCTTGCGGAGTACTAAGGGTTTGTGTTGTTTCATATACTAACTTCGCCGTCTGCTCGCCGAACCAATTGTAACACTGTACCGGAAGCGAATAGCGTTCTCTGCGATATTCCTCATTTTGAAATGAAGCAGTACCCTCGAAAGTGATTCCTTTCCAAATATCCACCAATGCTTTAAAATCGACACGAGTAGTCAACTTCTCTCTCTCGTCACGTCCACCATCCGTTGTAGCTGCTGCCGCATTGCGATCACCTACATTACCGAAGTTAGCGTACCATTGTCCATAGGGATTTTTCGCCGGGAAAAACGGAGCATCGTTTCCGTAAAGTGTACGGTCGATACCATGTGTGGGTGTTTCGGTATTTGTTTTAATCATACTGGCTGAAGTCTCCAGTTTGAACCAATCAGTCAATTTGATGCCGTAGTTCAAACGCAAGTTCAACTGTTTCTGCCCGTCATAAGCTGTAGCCAGGTTAGCCTGGTTATCAGCATAAGCTAAAGAGATGCGGTAATCGGATTTATCTGTAGAACCTGCTACACTCAAGTTATGCTGGTAAGAATAACGGCGGGCAAACAATTCATCCAGGCGATTGGCATTACCAACGAACATCGTACCCCAATCGGCTACAGTTGACTCATAAATACCTTCAATGCCTTGAGCCATCTTCTTCAGGTTTTCTTCTCCCCAGCCCCACCAGTCATGTTCCGGCATTTCTTTATTGGCTTCCAGCCACATGGAAGCATATTCCTGCATACTGGGAGAGAAAGCCATAATACCATTGGTAGTGAAACGCATATTGAAGCCATAATCAACCGTTGTCTTGCCTTTACCTTTTTTGGTAGTTACCAAGATAACGCCATTAGCTGCTTTCGCCCCATAAATGGAAGCTGAACCGTCTTTCAATACACTAATATTCTCAATATCATCCGAGTTTAGATTTTGGAATGACTCTGAATTCAATACGGGTACTCCATCCACAATAATCAACGGACTACCGCCATTGACAGATGTCAGACCACGAATCTGGAAATTTAAACCTTCATTACCCGGACGTGAGGAAGAACGAGTGACTACCAAACCCGGAGTGGCTCCTTGCAGAGCAGCACCGACATTGGTAATGGCACGACTTTCCAATACCTGGCTACCAATTTGTTCTACCGCCCCTGTCAACGTCGCTTTTTTCTGCGTGCCATAACCCACTACAACAACCTCGTCCAGTGCATTATTATCTTCCTTTAATACCACTTTAAAATCAGAGCGGCCATGAAGGTTAATAATCTGATCTACATATCCGATATAGCTAACTTTTATCTGTTTGGCATCAGCAGGAATATTCAGCGTAAACCGACCGTCAATATCGGTAATTACTCCTGCATTGCTTCCTATGACCACTACATTACAACCAATCAGTGGTTCACCATTCGCATCTGTCACAAGTCCTTTGATGATGCGGCCCGTCTGGACTACCATCAAACTCTCTTCTACAGAATCATTTGCATAGAGCAATACACCGGGCGAACCACCCAGCAGCATGGCGAAAGCCAATGCGACTCCTTTTGAACATAAGAATTTGGATTTAATTTCCATAATACTATTAAATTGTTAAAGTTAATATGTGTTTTTCCGAATCTGGTATTTAACCGACTTTGGAGAATTCATTTTTCAAATAAGTACGAACCGTTTTACGAGCCAGTAATAATTGACATTCTACTGTACGGGGAGATAAGGACAGCTTTCCTGCAATGGCAGGACAAGAGAGTTCATGATTGAAACTAAGTTCATAAATCTGACGGCGTTTAACAGGAAGAGCTTCCATAACCTGGTCATGCATCTTCTTTAGTTCACGAAAATGAATGGTATCTTCTGTGGTATTCCGACTGGTGTCTTCCATCCTATTATATATGTAGGCGACGAAATCTTCCTGTTTATAATAACGACGGATTTTATCGGTTACTATATTGCGAGCGATGGTAAAAAGCAAAGACCAGACTGTATCTTTGTTCACGAATGCCCTGTGTTCCCATAAGCGGACAAAGACATCCTGTGCCAAATCTTCCGCTTCATGCGGATGGCAAATGCGGATAGCGATATAGTTCTTGATATACTCCTTATATTTAAGATAGCATTCAGAGAAGAAGTCGTCAAATGTAGCTTGCTGTTTATTCATGGCATTAAATTTATCCGTTTAACGATGATACAAAAGTAGGAACAAGTTTCAAATTCAAATATCACAAAAGTAACAGATAACAAAACTATCGTAACAAGCGTGTATTTTTGCAAAAACTTCCCATTTCATCGGGATAAATCTAACCGTCACACCAATAAAAAAGGGGAGGTCGTTACATTTGACGACTCCCCTGTTCTTATATTTGCATGGATGAAAGCTTTCATCCGGAAGGATTCATTATTTATTTTCCTGTGATGCCTGGAAATCCGGTATACGTTTTACGTTCGCACCTTTCATCACACCTCTTTTGATCGCTTCATTCGTATCGGTGATTTCTTTCTTCACACGTTTATAGTATTCTTTTGTCAGTCCTTTCTCTACTGCTTCCGATTCTGTTACGGCCCAAAGATACTGATAATCCATCAACATCAAATCCGGTGCCACTATTTTAAAGAAAACACTATCATTTGCAAATTTTTCACGTAAGTCTCCCAAATAGATGGTATCTGCAGGATTTACCTCCTTAACATTTGCATTATTTTTTGAACTGCTACCTCCGCAAGAGGATAACATCAAACCTCCTACCAATGAAATTAAAACTAATACTTTCATATCAACATATATTATAAAATAAAACTTCTTCTGCCCCAATGTGAACAAGAACTTACAATTATCTCACTTATTCAGCGCAAATGTAATAATTAAACTACAAACACAGGCACAATGTCATTCTTTTCTTCCCGATTCCTCGGCATATTGCTTGGGAAGCATACCGAACATTTCTCTAAAACACTTCGAGAAATAGCTGGGTGAACTGAATCCTACCCGGTTCGCTATTTCAACAATCGGCAACTGACTTCCTTGTAATAATTGTGCCGCCCGTTTCAAACGGATGCTGCGAATAAAGTCTGTCGGTGTGTGTCCGGTGATGGATTGTAACTTACGGTAAAGGCTCATACGCACCATCCCCAGATCGCCACTCAATTCTTCTACGCCATATTCCGGATTATCCATGTTCTTTTCTATGTATTCCAGACACTTCTGTATGAGCTGCTCGTCTACTGAAGTAATGGTGATAGCACTCGGATTTACTTCTATGTTCTTACGGAATTCTTGTTTTCTCTTTTCCTGCTGCTCTATCAGCTTTTCAATGCGTACCATCAGCATATCAAAGTTGAAAGGTTTCGACATATAAGAGTCTGCTCCTACTTCATAGCTGTTAATCTTGATGTCATCGGCAGTACGGGCTGTCAATAATATCACAGGTATATGGGATGTCTGCACGTTCGTCTTGATCCGACGGCAAAGCTCGATACCGTCTACTTTTGGCATCATGATGTCACTGATAATCAAGTTCGGGTTTTCCTCTATCGCTTTCCGCTCTCCTTCCTCGCCGTCTGCCGCTTCAATAATCTGATAGAAATCTTCCAGCTGTTCTTTCAGGAAAGTACGGAATTCCTGATTGTCCTCCACTAACAACAGTTTCTTCAGGTTATCATCGACTGTAGATGTAGTGGTTTCTTTCTCTTTAACATCTGATGCTTCCGTTCCGATGATTTCTTCCGGCAGTTCGTCCGGTTCCGGTTTCAGGTCCATCGGCAACCAAACGGTGAATACTGATCCACGATCTATCCGGCTGTCCACTTTAATACGGCCACCATGTATATTTACATATTCCCTTACCAAATGAAGTCCGATGCCACTACCTATTTTTTCGTCTCCTTCATTTCCTACCTGATAGAAACGGTCGAAGATATAAGGAAGGTCTGATTCGGATATTCCGATTCCAGTGTCGGATACGGATATTCTCACGTAGTTTCTTCCTTCTATTTCTTCTGTTGCAAGCAGTAAGTCGACCGTCCCGCCTTCCGGCGTATATTTGAAGGCATTGGACAAAAGATTATTCACAATCTTATGTACCTTATCCCGGTCGAAGAACATATAAAGCGCTCTATGTTCCGATTGGTTCACAAAGTTAAGGTGCTTCTCTACTGCCATTGGCATGAAGTTGTTATAGGCAGAAACAATAAATTCCTCCATATCGCCGTTCATCAGATGCAACCTCTCTCCTTTCATTTCCAGTTTGCGGAAATCGAGTAGCTGATTCACCAATGACAATAGGTTTTGAGCATTCTTATAGATGGTATTCAGTTGTTTTTTCATCGCATCGTCTGTCAATCGACGTATCACCATGTCTAATGGCGTGATAATCAATGTCAGCGGAGTGCGGAGTTCATGGCTTATATTTGTGAAGAAGCGGAATTTCATCTGATCCAGTTCTTCTTTCTGCTTCAACGCTTCCTCTTCTTGCATACGAATCATCTTCTGCCGGTTGCGGCGGTTTATTACGTAGATCAACCCGAAGATTAAGAGAATAACTAAAATTGCATAGAAAAAACGAGCGGCCAGTGTATCCCAGAACGGGGGATGAATTACAATTTTGAATGCAGACTCCGGTCCCCATATCCGGTCGTTTCCGGCAGCGGACACACGGAAAATGTATTCGCCCGAAGGGAGATTATTATAGACCACACGTCCTTGTCCATTCTCAAAAAGGGTTTCCGTCCATTCTTTGTCAAATCCTTCCAGTTGGTAACGGAAAGAGGTTTGAGAAGGATTAGGGAAGTTCAGACCGGAGAACTCAAGTGTAATATAGTTCTCATCATATTTTAATTGTACTTCGCCCGAATAACTTAATGCTTTATCAAATAAGACACGTCCGTTATATGTTTCGCCCGAAACAACCGGAACATTAAACAAGCGGAATGAGGTAAACAGAGGACGATTGAGGCACTGATTATCTATCATGTTTTCTGGTGAGAAAGCGATAAAGCCGTTCATCAGCCCCAGGAAAAGCTGATTGTCCCTGGTCATTAACGAAGGGAAACTATATAAATCATCCTGACGGATTTCATCTTCCGACAGACAGCTGATTACATGAAAGCTGTATTTATCTGCTCTTCTGTCTACTTTTATCTTATAAATAGAAGTGACTGTCGAAATCCATATATCATGGTTCTTATCTTCCACTACGTTCAGGATAGCTTTAGACAGACCTTCTTCTTTCCCTAATGTGTAGCTTTGCCCATTGTAAGTCAAAACGCTCAAGCCATATTGTGTAGCAAACCATAAAGTTCCCTCATGGTCTTTGAGTATCTGATTATACTTGATACTTCCCTGATTGAATATAGAATTAGCCTGGCCATCTTCCTCCGGTATCCATATTTTATTCGTTGCAGGATCGTAAATGTAGAGTCCGTTATCACTGCCTACGACCAACCGGGATTGATTATCTATGGCCAATGCATTCGCTACTTTGTATTTTTTGAGTTCGGGAAACTGTTCGGACAATAAGTTTATTTGCCCGTTTTCAGGATTAAATAATCCTACACCCCCATATATACTTACCCACAATCGACCGGAAGAATCTTCGACCATGACACGGATATTACTGAAATCCAATTCATTCTGATAATCCGTATCGGGATAATCGTAAGATTGTACCTTTCCATGATCTATGCAGTAGAGCCCATCGTGGTATGTTCCGACCCAAACACGCTTCTTGCTATCCTCATAAAGTACACGGCAATTCTTCTGACTGAATTCATGATAGAATCTGTTCATGCTTTTAGTCTCCGGTTCATAGCGATAGACACCCTGCGTAGTACCCATCAGAATTTCTCCTTTAGATGTTTCGAGCATACAACGGATTTCCTCTCCTTTCCAGTCGCCATTTATCATCTTCTTATTGTACAGCACTATTTTATTCATGCTGGGATGATAATAACACATTCCCTGATTATAAAGTCCTATCCAAACGGAATTATTTTCCCGGTCGCAATAGATGCTTTGAATACCGTTTCGTACTGTATTACCTGATAATAAAGGAATATCCAGTGTCCGGGTTACAGAGAAATTGTGCATATCAATGATATAGAATCCATCAATAACGGTTCCTACCCATGCATTTCCACCTTTATCCACATCCATAGAAGTAAACCATGAATAGTGTCCGAGTTGGATACCTGAAATTTGGTTCCATTTTTTATTATAGACATCATAATAGCCTACTCCACGATCCCACATCAACCAAAAGTCACCATTATCGAGTATCTTCAAAACCACACGGTCATCCGGTTTCAGTTGGTCTTTCAGGAAATCAAGTTGATGCACGAAACGTTTCTTTTCCAAATCGTAGCAACGGATAGCCCCTTTCTGATGAACCATCCAACTGTATTTTCCATGACTTTCTACTCCGAGTAATCCTCCATAGTATTCCATAAACTCATCATTCCTGCAAACCTGTTCGATTGACTTTGTCTCTGCATCGTACATATAGACAGAGGAACCCGGCGTCAGAAACCAACAATGTTTCTCTGAATCAATAATCAGGTCCGCCACTTTATCCTTTAAGCCGAATTGTTGAAATAAAGAATCTACGTTATAGATGTACTGTTCGGTAGTCAAATCGAAGACGCGTAGGCTCTTGCGTTCTTTCATCCACAAACGTTTGTCGGCATCAATATATTGTTCGGGAATAATATGGTTATATGCTATCGAATATTCGCCATGAATATTGAAAGGGAAATTTGAATAGTTCGCACCATCATACAGGCTTAATAACACAGTACTTCGCACACCGATACGTCCGTCGGGAATGGGGAAAACGCTTTTTACATAGTTATCCGGTAATCCTTCGACAACTCCAATCTGGCGGAATACATAAGGGGATTCTTGCGAGCTAATATAACCCGGATACAATAATCCCATTAGTATGATTAACAAACATATTCGAATTTTCATGGCCATCCTTTTTTGTAGTACTATTATTAAGTACGAACGAAGAATCAAATCCCCTTATCCTACTTTACTATTATTTTCTGAATTTCGAGTTTATCTCCGGCTTGCTCTATCTGTAAACGAAGTACACAAGCTCCTGCGGGAAGAGTGAGTTTTCCTATTTCTCTTTCCGTCCATTGTATAGAACTGGGTAATTGCATGGGTTCTGTCTTTACTTCTGAATCAGAAGCTACGGACAATAAAGAATTTCCTTTTGATTGATAAACAAGATAAACGGTATAATCTCCATCGGTAGGAATACTTACAGTATAATTCATCCATTCTCCATATTCTATTTGGGTAACGACGTAATTATCTTCTTCTTTTCGTAGCTCTACTGCTCCGTCAGGTCTGTATTCGTTGCCACGTTTCTTTCCTACATTGTGATAGGTATGCCCTTCGGGATCTTCCGCAAGACAATAATAATCGTAATCGGCAGCCGATATTTCACTAGGTAGCAAATGAATTCCTGATACACGCTTTCCCGTAGAGAAAGAAACGGGATCGCCTGCCATCCAGGGAGTCAATCGCTTGGTCAATGTTCCCCAGCCAGTCCATTCATAAAACCAGTTAGGTGCTATCCCCCAGTTTTCGCAACCGTGATGTTCTATCATATAATCACGGTAACGTTTCAACCAGGTATAGTTGTTCTCCGGCAATCCAGCACGTACTGCATAATGCGCCAATGCCATTTCACGAGTTCCGCCACTACCTGCTACGTCTCCACGTCCGTGAGGAGATACGGCTACGGATTCCCAACGTCCACTACGGCTTTTTATCTGGAGAAATTTTCCGTTCTCAAAGGTAACTTCATTTGAATTCTTACTATAACTTGTCGGTTCCCAAGGCTCTTTTTGCTCTTCATAGGTCTGGACTTTAGAGAGGTTATAACGATAGTTCCATTCCAAACCAAGAAGCAAACGGTTATTGAGACAATTATACAAAGAATCTCCCTGATTCCATGCCATTTCTGCGATAGCTACATAATTGTGGATACCTGCCAATACATGTCCCTGGTCGCGACTCGACTCCTGACATTGACCGTTTGGATAGATATAATACTGTAGCTGTTCATCGTATCCATAATCTGAAATCTTGTTTTCTCTTCCTTCCAATTTATAATCAAGCATGGTTGGTGATTTCTTAATCGGTTCTTTGCTAGTGACCGTCGGTCCTGAAGGATAAGGTAAATCATCCGGTCGATGCTTCATTCCCAATAAATAACGGTAAGCACGGTCATACATTACTTCGTTATCTAAGTAAATCCCCATTGCCATCATTCCACGAGCAGCGAAAAGTCCTTGATTACCAAACCTTGCGGCATCGAAATTAAAAATATTCCAATAGAATGTAACTCCGTTCTTTGAATCATCCCAGTAATTTGCATATTTGGAAGAGAAATCTTCCGTATTGCTATATCCAGGATAGACCAACATATTTTTAAAACGTTGCTGGTCTTCTACTTTCCAACCGGAATAATCACGCATTAATTCGGCGGCATCAATTAAAAGGTAAATCTTTCCGTTATCTAATGGTCCTGTTCCACGACTACTTGTATTGGTATAATAAGAATTAGCATTCAGATATTCGACCGCTTTACGGGCATAAGCCTCATCGCCCGTCAGATGCCAAAGCAATGCTAAGTCATGTGCCCGCCTGCCATCTACTCCGATAGTAGCATTAAAACGTCCTTCTCTGATTTGTTTTCCCCGATTGATAACTTGCGTATTGAGTGAAGAATAGGGAGATTCCTTTAATTTCAGAAAAGTAGAATAATAAGGCTCATGTTTCGCCTTGACCATAGCTTTCATCCGGTCTAAATCACCTTGGGTATAGGTGATTCCGGGATGGATAAAGTTACGTCGTTGCGCTTGCACTCCATTTTGAATATTCCCAATCCATACAATCCCAATAATCCATATAATTTTGTTAATCATAGTGCGATTCGTTTTTTATACAAGTGATAAGCAAAGATAGTATTTAGTAATAAAAAGGAGTTCAAAGTGAATGAAACATTTACTTTGATTAGCATAAACCCGGGAATAAAACTCTTGTATTTATACTCATGGTTCTCTTCCAGACTCCTTAATTCTGATTCCAGTGCAGCTTTGCTCTCATCTATTAATAGATAAGTTATTATCTTCCTATTGCAAAGTTCTTTCAGATTGATGTCTATTGACGGGAAGAACCTTAATGTAAACAGGTTCACCTTTCTTAGAGGAAGTTCCAGCTTATCCGTACTGTGTTCCAAGAAACGGCTCTTTAACTTGTCGGCACTCTCTTTTGAACAGAACACTTTGTAGTCGTCCTTTTTTATTATTCCGTCATGCAGCAATGATTCTACGATGTTACATATACCCTCTGTCGTTTTGTAGAAGATGCACACATGAGGAGAGTTGTTATCCAACAGGTTCTTTACTTCCTGCTTTACTCGCTTGTAAAAGCTACGTGTTGTTACCAAAGTCATGTCCTCCCGATAGTCATAGTCGGGCTTGATTTCTATCCACTTGAATTGGTGGCGCAGGAACAGGGTTAAGGTGTACTTGCTCGGCTTTAACGGAGTGGCAGATACGAGAGCCTTTCCCTCAAACTTGAAGAACTCCTTCATCGGGGCGGATATGCTTCTGCGATAGTCTGTATCTTCTGTTAAGTGCTCGGATTCATCGAACAGGCAGAAGTATTCCTTGTAAATGTTCATCCTAAGTTGCTTTGCTGCTTTTAAGACTTTGTTTTCAAACCCTTCGGGAGTAGTGGTAATTTTTTTGTACTTGATATTGGAGTTATTGAGGTAGGCGGTCAGTTGCTTAACGGTTACTTCTTTGAACACTCCTTGTGCTTCGTCAAACGCTTGCACTTTGTTCTCCACCGCAGAACGATACGGTTCGATTACGATAGAATTTCTCGGACTTAACTTTGCATTCAACTCCATATAAGTAGCTCCTGTACCTGTCATTACCTTATTAATAATGGCATTGCTCGGCAGCATGGGGTAGCCTTGTCTTTTTAAGGCTTCGGATAGATACTCGCTCTTGTTTTTGTCAGCTTTCCTTCCGATACTTTCGGTGATTCAAGAAATAAAAATTCACTGGACACCAG
>ENA-UERT01001452-UERT01001452.1-human-gut-metagenome-genome-assembly--contig:-NODE-1452-length-14601-cov-3.205728_pt1 | contig 14601 bp, 8 predicted proteins | sample MGYA00242996_ERZ507997 | MGnify/ENA primary metagenome ERZ507997 (study PRJEB26167, sample SAMN06115458) | human gut metagenome | host: Homo sapiens | place: China:Neimenggu | collected 2014-11-07... | reverse complement strand
GCCGTTGCCACCGCTGGTAAAAAATCCCACGCCAACCAGTTTGGGAATAAATGCAATACGCTCTGCGGCCTGCACATTCATAGAGATTGCGGCAATGCCAAGAAGTAAGGCGATTTTCTTAAAGCGATGAAGTGTCATGAAGATATCCTTTATGGCAATGGGTTATTGGCCCGACGCGCCAGCCACTCTTTAATTTGCTGGCGATGCAGGCTAACGGAACGACCTACGACAACGACGATAAGTAGCGCACCGGAAAGGGCGCTGGACACCTGATTTGGCACTCCTGCCATTTGCAAACCTTGTTGCAAATATCCCACTAATAAAACCGCAATGGCGGTGCCGATAATGGAACCGGAACCACCATAAATATTGGCACCGCCAAGCACCACGGCGGTGATGGCGGGCATCAGAAACGACGCACCGAGATCGGAACGTGCTGAACCAAAATACGACACCAGCAGCACAGCGGCGACCGCAGACGCCAGCCCCGTCATGGCATAGAGCGCACATAAGGTGCGGTTAACTGGAATCGCGCTATAAAGCGCCACGCGCGGGCTTTGCCCAATCAAAAACACATTACGTCCGGCATGGGTTTTATGCAGCCAGAGCCAGAAAACGAGGAGACATATCAGGAAGATAATCAGCGGAACGGGGAGTCCCAGCACATCCAGGTTAGCGAAATCTGTAAACGCCATCGGGAATCCACCAATACCTTCGTACCCCGTCGCTCCGGCCATCCCGGAAAGCAGTAGGGCGCTTCCGGCAAACAGATACAGCGTGCCAAGCGTAATCACCAGCGGGTTAACTTTGGTATAGATAATTAATCCGGCGTTGATCAGCCCGCACAATGCGCCGAGCAGTAAGGTCAGGAGAATCGCCAGCGGCATCGGCACACCACTTTGAAACAGTACGCCCAATGCAATGGCGCAGAGGCCGATGGTCGAACCAAACGAAATATCGATCCCGCCACTGACAATCACCATCGTCAGCGGTAGGGCGACAATGCCAATGCAGATAAAGTCACTGGTGCTGAACAGCAACATATTGAGATCTAACATTCGCGGGTTAATTGCACCAAATGCGACAATCTCAATAACGAGCAGTGCGGCAAGAGCCAGTTCCCAACCGTAGCGAATACGCATTATGCGGCCTCCCGTTTTTTACCTGACGAAGCGGGTTTAACGGATGGCGGTGGCGTCATAAAGCGGGCATATTTTTGCCGCCGTAGATTACGTTCCAGCGCACAACGCAGGCGTCCATCAAACACCAGCACCGCCAGCAGCACGAGGCCCGCGATAAAATCGTTCCACCATGCCGGAATGCGCAACAGCACCAGTACGCTATCGATCTGCGTCAGGAACCATGCGCCGAGTACCGCACCGATGATCGCACCGGAACCGCCGAGCAAACTAATGCCGCCCAGCACGCAGGCTGCAATTGCTTTCATCTCCAGCCCGGTACCGGTCTGGTTGGGGATAAAACCAATCTGCGAAGCAAACACAATTCCCGCCAGTGCCGCCATGCAGCCGTTCAACGAAAATGCCACAATGCGAATGGCTTCCGTACGAACACCCAGTTGACGAGCGCCCTGTAAATTATCGCCCGTGGCATAAAAACTGCGTCCAAACGCCGTCTTTGCCAGCAGCCAGGCCATAAATGCCACCAGAATTATCGTCAACCAACCAATCGCGGAAACGCCAAACAGCAGCGGTGCGGAGAGCTGTTTCAGTTCGGCGGGTAACCCTTCAATCCATTTACCGCCAGTCCACAGCAACATGATGCCTCTGTACAACCCTAACGTGCCAAGGGTGGCAACAATGGCAGGGATTTTTAGCCACGCGACCAGGACACCGTTGAAAAATCCCGCGAGCAAACCAAGCAGTAAAGTCGCGACACAAGCAACAGGTAGTGAATACCCCGCGTTCAGTAACATCCCCAACAGCACTGCGCACATTCCGGTAATCGAACCCACTGAAACATCAATATTGCGCGTAAGCATTACCAGCGTCGCGCCCATTGCCAGCAGGATCAGGATTTGCGCGCTGCTATAAACCATGGTCAGCGTTTGCACACTTAAATACTGGCGGTCGAGAAAACCGGGTAATGCAAACAGCAGCACCACCGCCAGCAGTGCCGTGATTTCACGGTTGTTCTGAATAAACTTCAGCATGATGCCTCCTGACGCTGACTATCGCCGAAGGCAACGCGCATAATAGTCTCGACATTAATATCGCGCCCGGTCAGTGCAGAGTGGGTAATTTCGCCCTGATGCATCACATACACACGATCTGTCATCAGTTCGATCTCTTCCAGATCAGAGGAGATAAGCAGCACAGCCACATTCTGTGCGGCGATGCTGCGCAACAGCTGGTAGATATCATTACGTGCCGAGACATCCACGCCGCGCGTCGGCTCATCGACAATCAATACTTGCGGCGAAGCTTCCAGGCATTTGGCAATGAGGATTTTTTGCTGGTTGCCACCGGATAATGTCCGTGCAGCTTGTTCCGGTTGGTTAAATTTAATATTCAGCGCCCGACGATAACGTTCCAGGGTGGCATTATCTTTCGCGGTTTTCGCCCAGAATCCACGAAGGTTATGAGTAAGGGCGCAGACGTTCCAGGCCAGCGAAGCATCGAGATTCAGTCCGGATGACTGGCGATCTTCCGGCAGATAAACCAGACCGCGCAGTAAACGTTCTCCAGTGGATAATTTATTGATCTCTTTACCATTCAGCATAATGCGTCCGCCACGCAAAGTACGCAGACCATAGAGCGTCTCGGCCAGTTCTGTGCGTCCGGCCCCCACCAGCCCAGCCAGGCCCAGAATTTCTCCGGCATTGAGCGTCAGGCTGACATTCCTGAAACCTTCGCCGGTCAGATTTTCCAGTGTCAGCACCGGCGTTCCGGCAGCATGTTGTGGGCGGTTACCAGGTAACTCCAGCCATAATTTTTGGCTGGCAGAGAGCGATTTTTCCCGTACCGCTGGGGTGATGGCCTGAATAATGTCGTCGGTAGACAGTTCGCTGGTTTTGCCGCTTAAGGCGATGGTTCCGTCGCGCATCACGCTAATTCGATCGGCAATCTGGCGAATTTCCGGCAGCTTATGCGAGATAAAAACAATACCCACGCCAGTAGCAAGCAGCTCTTGCAAGCGACTAAACAAGCGTTCGGTTTCCGCAGGGGTAAGCGAGGCGGTAGGTTCATCGAGGATCAGAATCCGCGAGTCGCGCATCAGCCCGCGGAGGATTTCCACCATTTGGCGATCGGCGACATCCAGCGATCCTGCCAGACTATGCAGATCAAACTGGCAGCCCAGCGCCGCCAGCAAGTTCTTCATTTTTTGCATGGAGAGCTGTTTTTTTGCCATCCCAAACAGGATGTTTTCTTTTATCGACAGGCTTGGGAAAAGCAGCGGTTCCTGGGGAACGAGATAAATGCCCAGCTGATGAGCATGAACTGGCGTTAATCTGGCGTAGTTGTTGCCCCCAATCTCCAGCGTACCGCTATCAGCAGGGGTAATACCGGCAATAATCTTCATTAACGTCGATTTACCGGCACCATTGCCGCCGAGCAGGGCGTGGACCTCCCCCTGATGCAACGTAAAATCGATGCCTTTCAGGACATTGACCCCTGAATACTGTTTATAAACCGAGCGGGCGCAAAGTAGCGGTAACGCGCGGGTATCACTCGTTTGCATATTTCCCCCGTTCAGTTTTGCAGGTGAGTTTTGAACAAATGTATTTCTGCTTTTAATTTGTTCATAACCTTAGGTGGACATTGCACATATTTCCGACGAATAGATCACAATTTATGCTATTTTGATTTTCACGGTTGCGTTTGTTCATGCTCGTAGAGTCAAACTGTGGCTGCCATCACAGATATAAATGCGCAAGAACTGAACAATTGCATTAAAGATTTAAATATGTTCAAAGTGAAGAATGAATTATGACAATCAACGATTCGGCAATTTCAGAACAGGGAATGTGTGAAGAAGAACAGGTCGCGCGGATCGCGTGGTTTTACTATCACGACGGGCTGACCCAGAGCGAGATCAGCGATCGTCTCGGCCTGACCCGTTTGAAAGTGTCGCGCTTGCTGGAGAAAGGGCATCAGTCCGGCATTATTCGCGTACAGATTAATTCTCGCTTTGAAGGCTGTCTGGAATATGAAACTCAATTACGTCGTCAGTTTTCGCTGCAACATGTCCGGGTGATCCCTGGGCTTGCGGATGCTGATGTCGGCGGGCGACTGGGGATAGGCGCGGCGCATATGTTGATGAGTTTACTTCAACCACAACAGATGCTGGCGATTGGTTTTGGCGAGGCAACCATGAATACGCTGCAACGCTTAAGTGGTTTTATTTCGTCACAGCAAATTCGCCTGGTCACGCTCTCCGGTGGCGTCGGTTCTTATATGACGGGTATCGGGCAGCTTAACGCGGCGTGCAGTGTGAATATTATTCCGGCTCCGTTGCGGGCATCCTCCGCTGACATTGCCCGTACGCTAAAAAATGAAAATTGCGTCAAAGATGTTCTGTTAGCCGCGCAAGCAGCCGATGTGGCGATTGTCGGCATTGGGGCCGTCAGTCAACAGGACGACGCGACGATCATTCGCTCCGGTTATATCAGCCAGGGCGAACAGTTAATGATTGGTCGAAAAGGGGCGGTTGGCGACATTTTAGGCTACTTTTTTGATGCAAAAGGTGACGTTGTCACGGATATTAAAATACATAACGAACTGATTGGCTTACCTTTAAGCTCGCTGAAGACCATACCCGTCCGGGTTGGCGTGGCAGGGGGAGAAAATAAAGCCGAAGCAATTGCCGCTGCAATGAAAGGCGGTTATATCAACGCACTGGTTACCGATCAGGACACAGCAGCGGCGATTTTACGTAGTTAAATTTGCATGACCTTATTACCGGGAATGATGGAGAACGTATAGAGGAACAGACAGAACGCATAAGCCGAGGATAATCTAATGGCTCGACTCTTTACCCTTTCAGAATCAAAGTACTACCTGATGGCGCTGGATGCAGGCACCGGAAGTATTCGGGCTGTGATATTCGACCTGGAAGGCAATCAAATAGCAGTGGGACAGGCGGAGTGGCGGCACCTGGCAGTACCGGACGTTCCTGGTTCTATGGAATTTGATCTCAACAAAAACTGGCAACTGGCGTGTGAGTGTATGCGCCAGGCGCTGCACAACGCCGGCATAGCCCCGGAGTATATCGCTGCCGTTTCGGCATGTTCGATGCGTGAAGGCATTGTTTTATATAATAATGAAGGAGCCACGATCTGGGCCTGCGCCAATGTGGATGCCAGAGCGGCACGCGAAGTTAGCGAACTTAAAGAACTGCACAACAATACCTTTGAAAACGAAGTTTATCGCGCGACCGGACAAACACTGGCTTTAAGTGCCATCCCCAGATTACTTTGGCTGGCGCACCATCGTTCCGATATTTACCGTCAGGCATCAACCATCACCATGATCAGCGACTGGCTGGCCTATATGCTCAGCGGCGAACTGGCGGTGGATCCCTCTAACGCTGGCACCACGGGACTTCTTGATCTAACCACCCGTGACTGGAAACCTGCATTGCTGGATATGGCTGGCCTACGTGCCGATATTCTTTCTCCTGTCAAAGAAACCGGCACATTGCTGGGCGTGGTAAGTTCACAAGCGGCGGAACTCTGCGGTCTGAAGGCGGGCACTCCGGTGGTCGTTGGAGGAGGCGACGTGCAGCTTGGTTGCCTTGGGTTAGGCGTTGTGCGTCCGGCACAAACCGCGGTTCTTGGCGGCACATTCTGGCAGCAAGTTGTAAATTTAGCCGCGCCGGTGACAGACCCAGAAATGAACGTGCGCGTTAATCCTCATGTTATTCCTGGCATGGTACAAGCTGAATCTATAAGCTTTTTTACCGGACTCACCATGCGCTGGTTCCGCGATGCTTTCTGTGCCGAAGAAAAACTGATTGCCGAACGTTTAGGCATCGACACCTATACGCTGCTGGAAGAGATGGCCAGTCGGGTGCCGCCTGGGTCGTGGGGCGTAATGCCGATCTTCTCCGACAGAATGCGCTTTAAAACCTGGTATCACGCTGCGCCTTCCTTTATTAACTTGTCCATTGACCCGGATAAATGTAACAAAGCGACATTGTTCCGTGCGCTGGAAGAAAATGCGGCGATTGTATCAGCGTGTAACTTGCAGCAAATTGCTGATTTCTCGAATATTCATCCTTCATCGTTAGTCTTTGCAGGCGGAGGTTCAAAAGGGAAATTATGGAGTCAAATTCTCGCTGATGTCTCGGGATTACCCGTCAATATTCCGGTGGTCAAAGAAGCCACTGCATTAGGATGTGCCATTGCAGCTGGCGTCGGTGCCGGAATTTTTTCATCAATGGCAGAAACCGGAGAACGCCTGGTTCGCTGGGAACGGACGCACACACCAGACCCGGAAAAGCATGAACTTTATCAGGATTCACGCGATAAGTGGCAGGCAGTTTATCAGGATCAGCTGGGGCTGGTTGATCATGGACTGACGACGTCGTTATGGAAAGCGCCTGGGTTATAGTTTCATTGACAGCCACATCATGATGACCGTGGCTGTTAGTTTTTGAGTTTAGTTATTCTTATTTCCCTTCTTTTAGAGCTGGCTTGTTAAAAGCCAGCTTGCAGATTCATCGTTCCATCACCAGTACTATATTCAAGGGAAAATTGCTATTTTTCTTAAAGCATTAAGCACAACCCTTATTTTATAGCGAATATTCCTAAAGACACTAATGGATGCAAAAGGGGTTTAATAAACTTCGATTTTTAGCAATTAGTGCTATTCTTTGTTAAATATGATGATGATAATTTTCCTATTGAAAGAAACAGTTTTCTTATTAAGCAACAATAACTCATAGTTCATGTTTAAATAAAATAAGAACTATGCAATTTTTAATCTATCAATTCGAAAGCATTAGCAAATTAGCCAAATTGACACCTTCCCACCTCCAACTAACACTCAATACAGACCTCTGACAATTTAATAAGTTTCATTTTTAATGTCTGACGACTCATCTCTTTCGTGGCTGTGTTGTTTGTATATGGAGCGTTTATATGAATAGAATCTATCGCGTGATATGGAATTGCACTCTACAGGTATTTCAGGCCTGCTCGGAATTAACTCGCAGGGCAGGACGGTTAATTTGCGTAAATCCTCTGGACTGACAACGAAATTCAGTAGATTGACGCTGGGTGTTTTGCTGGCACTAAGCGGTTCAGCGTCTGGTGCAAGTCTGGAAGTTGATAATGATCAGATTACCAATATTGATACTGATGTTGCTTATGATGCCTACCTGGTTGGCTGGTATGGCACTGGAGTGCTTAATATTTTGGCTGGCGGTAATGCCTCCTTAACCACTATTACTACCAGCGTCATTGGCGCTAATGAGGACTCAGAGGGCACCGTTAATGTTTTGGGTGGCACCTGGCGATTGTATGATAGCGGAAATAATGCAAGGCCTTTAAATGTGGGTCAATCCGGAACGGGGACGCTGAATATTAAACAGAAGGGTCACGTCGATGGAGGCTATTTAAGATTAGGTTCTTCGACAGGAGGCGTCGGGACGGTCAATGTTGAGGGAGAGGACTCTGTTCTGACGACCGAATTATTCGAAATAGGGAGTTACGGTACGGGCTCATTAAATATTACGGATAAGGGTTACGTCACGAGTTCAATCGTCGCCATTTTAGGCTATCAGGCGGGCAGTAATGGCCAGGTTGTCGTTGAAAAGGGTGGCGAGTGGCTAATAAAAAATAACGATTACTCAATTGAATTTCAAATTGGTAATCAAGGGATGGGGGAAGCGACTATTCGCGAGGGGGGGCTGGTTACGGCTGAAAATACGATTATCGGTGGCAATGCCACCGGTGTCGGAACCCTGAATGTGCAGGATCAAGACTCTGTCATCACGGTACGCAGACTCTATAATGGATATTTCGGTAATGGCGCAGTCAATATTTCCAATAATGGACTAATTAATAACAAAGAATATTCATTGGTGGGCGTTGAAGACGGTTCCCACGGTGTCGTCAACGTGACCGATAAAGGGCATTGGAGTTTCCTCGGAACAGGCGAAGCTTTCCGCTATATCTATATCGGTGATGCTGGTGACGGTGAACTTAATGTCTCGCGTGAAGGTAAAGTAGATTCGGGAATTATCACTGCGGGGATGAAAGAAACAGGCACAGGCAACATTACTGTTAAGGATAAGAACTCCGTTATCACTAATCTCGGAACTAATCTTGGTTATGACGGCCACGGCGAAATGAATATCAGTAATGAGGGCTTGTTGTCAGCAACGGAGGAAGCTCACTCGGTTATGGAGAAAACGGCGTCGGGAATGTCAGCATCACCACGGGGGGGATGTGGGAGGTCAATAAGAATGTCTATACCACCATTGGTGTTGCGGGCGTCGGAAACCTCAATATTAGCGATGGCGGTAAGTTTGTATCGCAAAATATTACTTTTTTGGGCGATAAAGCAAGCGGTATCGGCACACTGAACCTGATGGATGGGACATCATCGTTCGATACTGTGGGTATCAATGTCGGTAATTTTGGTAGCGGTATCGTAAATGTCAGTAATGGTGCCACCCTTAATTCAACGGGCTATGGATTTATCGGAGGAAATGCCTCCGGTAAAGGGATAGTTAATATTTCAACGGATAGTCTCTGGAATTTAAAGACATCATCTACTAACGCCCAATTGCTACAGGTCGGTGTATTAGGCACGGGTGAACTGAATATTACCACCGGAGGTATAGTTAAAGCGCGTGATACACAGATAGCTCTCAATGACAAAAGTAAGGGCGACGTGAGGGTGGATGGGCAGAACTCTCTTCTTGAAACATTCAATATGTACGTAGGGACATCTGGTACGGGTGGAGAAGTTTACTTAGGTGTTTTTGAACCTGCTGTAGGAACGCTAAACATTGGTGCAGCTCACGGTGAGGCGGCGGCAGATGCCGGGTATATAACCAACGCGACGAAAGTAGAGTTTGGTTCTGGCGAAGGTGTTTTTGTCTTTAATCATACTAATAACAGTGATGCCGGCTACCAGGTCGATATGCTGATTACGGGTGACGATAAAGACGGAAAAGTGATCCATGATGCAGGCCATACGGTGTTCAATGCAGGGAATACTTATAGCGGTAAAACGCTGGTCAATGACGGCCTCCTGACCATTGCGTCTCATACGGCAGATGGGGTAACGGGCATGGGTTCGAGTGAAGTCACCATTGCAAGCCCCGGTACGCTCGACATTCTCGCATCAACGAACAGTGCAGGAGATTACACGCTGACCAATGCGCTCAAAGGCGATGGTTTGATGCGAGTGCAGCTGTCATCCTCCGACAAGATGTTTGGCTTTACCCATGCAACAGGGACTGAATTCGCCGGTGTTGCCCAACTGAAAGACAGTACCTTCACTCTGGAACGCGACAACACCGCTGCGCTTACTCACGCGATGTTGCAGTCTGACAGTGAAAATACCACATCGGTAAAAGTGGGAGAGCAATCCATTGGTGGACTGGCCATGAATGGCGGTACGCTCATTTTCGATACGGATATTCCTGCTGCGACGCTTGCAGAGGGATATATCAGCGTCGATACGCTGGTTGTCGGCGCGGGTGACTACACCTGGAAAGGCCGTAACTATCAGGTAAACGGGACGGGCGACGTGCTTATCGACGTGCCTAAACCGTGGAATGATCCCATGGCGAATAACCCTCTGACGACGCTCAATTTGCTGGAACACGACGATAGCCATGTCGGCGTTCAACTGGTGAAGGCGCAAACGGTTATTGGGTCGGGTGGCTCATTAACGTTACGTGATTTACAGGGCGACGAGGTGGAAGCGGACAAAACGTTACACATTGCGCAAAACGGAACGGTGGTCGCCGAGGGTGATTATGGATTCCGCCTCACGACCGCACCAGGTGATGGTTTGTACGTTAACTATGGGCTGAAAGCGCTGAACATCCATGGTGGGCAAAAGCTGACGTTAGCCGAACATGGCGGAGCCTATGGCGCAACGGCCGATATGTCGGCAAAAATCGGTGGTGAAGGGGATCTGGCAATCAATACGGTGCGACAGGTTTCGCTTTCCAACGGTCAGAACGACTATCAGGGGGCAACCTACGTTCAGATGGGGACATTACGTACCGATGCGGATGGTGCACTTGGCAACACCCGGGAACTGAACATCAGCAACGCGGCCATCGTCGATCTTAATGGATCGACGCAGACGGTAGAGACATTCACCGGGCAGATGGGTTCGACTGTTTTGTTCAAAGAGGGGGCGCTGACGGTAAATAAAGGTGGGATCAGTCAGGGTGAACTGACAGGTGGCGGAAACCTGAATGTTACAGGGGGAACGCTGGCTATCGAGGGGCTTAATGCACGCTACAATGCGTTAACCAGCATTAGCCCAAATGCGGAAGTCAGCCTCGATAATACTCAGGGGTTAGGCAGAGGAAATATTGCCAATGACGGTCTGTTAACGCTAAAAAACGTGACTGGCGAACTGCGTAATAGCATAAGCGGGAAGGGTATCGTGAGCGCAACCGCCAGGACAGATGTAGAGCTGGATGGCGATAATAGCCGCTTTGTGGGGCAATTCAACATTGATACAGGCAGCGCGCTCAGCGTCAACGAGCAGAAAAACCTGGGTGATGCTTCCGTTATCAATAATGGCCTGCTCACCATCTCCACTGAGCGTAGCTGGGCGATGACGCACAGTATCAGCGGTAGCGGTGATGTGACAAAACTGGGTACCGGGATCCTGACTCTTAACAACGATTCCGCGGCGTATCAGGGTACGACGGATATCGTGGGGGGGGAAATTGCTTTCGGTTCCGACTCTGCCATTAATATGGCAAGTCAACACATTAATATCCATAACAGCGGTGTGATGTCGGGAAATGTCACCACTGCAGGTGATGTGAACGTTATGCCTGGGGGGACACTGCGTGTCGCTAAAACCACAATCGGCGGCAACCTGGAGAATGGCGGCACGGTTCAAATGAATAGCGAAGGGGGGAAACCGGGGAATGTACTGACCGTTAACGGCAACTATACCGGAAACAATGGCCTGATGACGTTCAACGCGACGCTGGGCGGCGATAATTCGCCCACCGATAAGATGAACGTGAAAGGCGATACCCAAGGGAACACTCGCGTTCGGGTTGATAACATTGGCGGCGTCGGTGCACAAACGGTCAACGGTATTGAACTCATTGAGGTTGGCGGTAATTCTGCAGGTAACTTCGCGCTGACAACCGGAACTGTCGAAGCTGGGGCTTACGTCTACACGCTGGCTAAAGGGAAGGGGAATGACGAGAAAAACTGGTATCTGACCAGTAAATGGGACGGCGTAACGCCACCGGATACACCCGACCCCATCAATAATCCCCCTGTTGTGGATCCGGAAGGCCCATCAGTTTATCGCCCGGAGGCCGGAAGCTATATCAGCAACATTGCCGCAGCCAACTCGCTGTTTAGCCATCGTTTACACGACCGTTTGGGTGAGCCGCAGTATACAGATTCACTGCATTCTCAGGGGTCGGCAAGCAGTATGTGGATGCGTCATGTCGGAGGGCACGAACGTTCAAGGGCCGGTGACGGTCAGCTAAATACTCAGGCTAACCGCTATGTATTGCAGCTAGGCGGCGATTTGGCGCAGTGGAGTAGCAACGCGCAGGATCGCTGGCATCTTGGCGTGATGGCAGGCTACGCCAATCAGCACAGTAATACTCAGAGTAATCGTGTGGGTTATAAATCGGATGGGCGCATCAGCGGGTACAGCGCTGGGATTTACGCGACCTGGTATCAGAACGATGCGAATAAGACCGGCGCTTATGTTGACAGCTGGGCGCTGTATAACTGGTTTGATAACAGCGTCAGTTCCGATAACCGTTCTGCTGACGACTATGATTCTCGCGGTGTGACGGCCTCTGTTGAGGGTGGGTATACCTTTGAAGCGGGAACATTTAGCGGCAGCGAAGGGACGCTGAATACCTGGTACGTCCAGCCACAGGTGCAAATCACCTGGATGGGTGTGAAAGATTCTGACCATACCCGGAAAGACGGAACACGCATTGAAACGGAAGGCGACGGAAACGTGCAAACGCGACTTGGGGTGAAAACCTACCTGAACAGCCATCACCAGCGTGACGATGGTAAACAGCGTGAGTTCCAGCCTTACATTGAAGCGAACTGGATCAACAATAGCAAAGTCTACGCCGTGAAGATGAATGGTCAAACCGTAAGCCGTGATGGTGCGCGTAATCTCGGTGAAGTACGTACCGGGGTTGAGGCGAAAGTAAATAACAACCTTAGCCTGTGGGGGAATGTCGGTGTGCAACTAGGTGATAAAGGCTATAGCGATACTCAGGGCATGCTGGGAGTGAAATATAGCTGGTAAACCGTATAAGCCGCATGTCGAGATGGCATGCGGCTTAATATTGCCGACTTCAAACGGCGCATCAACGCCTTATTTAAATCCTCCTTTTTATCCGCGATCGCGGATATCGCAGCGTTTATCCCGTACAGCGGATAAGATGTGTTTCCAGATTGACTTTATCCTCACTAAAGGATAAAACTGATAATATCCCCTTAAGCGGATAAATTTGCTGTGGACGTATGACATGATGAGCTTTCAGAAGATCTATAGCCCAACGCAATTAGCGAATGCAATGAAACTGGTTCGCCAGCAAAATGGCTGGACGCAGAGCGAGCTGGCGAAAAAAATTGGCATTAAGCAGGCGACAATTTCCAATTTCGAAAACAACCCTGACAATACCACGCTCACGACATTTTTTAAGATTTTACAGTCGCTTGAACTCTCAATGACACTATGCGACACGAAAAATGCCTCGCCAGAATCAACAGAACAGCAAGATCTGGAGTGGTAATGCCTAAACTTGTCACTTGGATGAACAACCAGCGGGTAGGCGAGTTAACGAAGTTAGCCAACGGCGCGCACACCTTTAAGTATGCACCGGAGTGGTTAGCCAGCCGTTATGCCAGACCGTTGTCACTTTCGCTGCCATTGCAGAGGGGAAATATCACCTCAGATGCCGTATTTAACTTCTTCGATAACCTGTTACCCGATAGCCCGATTGTACGTGACCGGATCGTTAAACGTTATCATGCTAAATCCAGACAACCGTTTGATTTATTGTCAGAAATAGGGCGAGACAGCGTTGGTGCCGTAACGTTATTACCCGAAAATGAAACCATAACGCGCCCGATAATGGCATGGGAAAAGCTTACTGAAGCCAGGCTTGAAGAAGTATTAACGGCTTATAAAGCAGATATCCCTCTGGGCATGATTAGAGAAGAAAATGACTTTCGCATCTCGGTTGCTGGCGCGCAGGAGAAGACAGCGCTGCTTAGAATAGGCAATGACTGGTGCATTCCGAAAGGAATAACGCCGACGACGCACATCATTAAATTACCGATTGGCGAAATCAGGCAGCCCAATGCGACGCTCGATCTCAGCCAAAGCGTTGATAATGAGTATTACTGTCTGCTGCTGGCGAAAGAACTTGGGTTGAATGTTCCGGACGCAGAAATCATTAAAGCGGGAAGGGTGCGCGCGTTAGCGGTCGAACGTTTTGACAGGCGTTGGAATACTGAGCGAACGGTTTTACTTCGCTTGCCACAGGAGGATATGTGTCAGACATTCGGTTTACCTTCATCTGTGAAATATGAATCAGATGGAGGCCCAGGCATCGCGCGGATCATGGCGTTTTTGATGGGGTCCAGCGAGGCGCTTCGCGATCGTTATGATTTTATGAAATTCCAGGTCTTCCAGTGGTTGATTGGCGCAACGGATGGCCATGCAAAAAACTTCTCCGTATTTATTCAGGCTGGCGGCAGTTATCGACTCACGCCATTTTACGACATCATTTCAGCATTTCCGGTCCTTGGCGGTACGGGAATACACATCAGCGATCTCAAACTGGCAATGGGGCTTAACGCATCCAAAGGCAAAAAAACGGCAATCGATAAAATTTATCCGCGACATTTTTTGGCGACAGCAAAGGTGCTGAGATTCCCGGAAGTGCAGATGCATGAAATCCTAAGTGACTTTGCCAGAATGATTCCGGCAGCACTGGATAACGTGAAGACTTCATTACCGACAGATTTTCCGGAGAACGTGGTGACGGCAGTTGAAACCAATGTGTTGAGGTTGCATGGACGGTTAAGCCGAGAATACGGTAGTAAGTGAGATATGGGGTTTGGTCGTTGTTAATGAGCACGACAATCATGACCGCCAACGACTGGATTCTTCCTTGGTTTATACTGGTGCGCATAATGTATATTATGTTAAATCATGTCTGAGTGATGCGAAGTGCTTTTCTGGTAGTCGTTATTCGTTCAGGGTTCAAGAACTTAAGCCTCTCCTCTTTCATAATTGGCCTGTGCATGGAGAAATAGCCTGGTTATTCCCTGCCCCATGCTAAGAGCGCAGTGTCTGTCGCATAGACACTGCATACGAAAACACCAGAGGGTGCTGTTACTTATTTAAGGACGGATCAAGCGGGAAT
>ENA-UERT01001447-UERT01001447.1-human-gut-metagenome-genome-assembly--contig:-NODE-1447-length-14670-cov-3.409648_pt1 | contig 14670 bp, 10 predicted proteins | sample MGYA00242996_ERZ507997 | MGnify/ENA primary metagenome ERZ507997 (study PRJEB26167, sample SAMN06115458) | human gut metagenome | host: Homo sapiens | place: China:Neimenggu | collected 2014-11-07... | reverse complement strand
ATCAGCATGAGGACCTTGTTCGAGTAGCCCCACTCGTTGTCGTACCACGAAACGACCTTCACGAAGGTGTCCGTCAGCGCGATACCGGCAGCCTTGTCGAAGATCGACGTGCGGGCGTCGCCCAGGAAGTCCGACGAAACGACAGCCTCCTCGGTGTAACCCAGGATGCCCTTCAGTTCGCCTTCCGAAGCCTCCTTCATGGCAGCGCAGATCTCGTCGTACTTGGCGGGCTTGGCCAGGTTTACGGTCAGGTCGACAACCGAAACGTCGAGGGTCGGAACACGCATCGACATACCGGTCAGCTTACCGTTCAGCTCGGGAATCACCTTGCCTACGGCCTTTGCAGCGCCGGTCGACGAGGGAATGATGTTGCCCGAAGCGGCACGGCCGCCGCGCCAGTCCTTCATCGAGGGACCGTCGACAGTCTTCTGCGTTGCGGTGGTCGAGTGAACGGTGGTCATCAGACCGTCGGTGATGCCGAACTTGTCGTGCAGAACCTTGGCGATGGGGGCAAGGCAGTTGGTGGTGCACGATGCGTTCGAAACGATCGTCTGGCCCTTGTAGGTATCGGTGTTCACGCCGCATACGAACATCGGGGTGTCGTCCTTCGAGGGAGCCGACATAACGACGTACTTGGCGCCGGCTGCGATATGAGCCTCGGCCTTCTCCTTGGTGAGGAACAGACCCGTCGACTCTACCACGTACTCGGCGTTAACCTCGTTCCACTTCAGGTTTGCGGGGTCCTTCTCGGCGGTTACGCGGATAGCCTTGCCGTTTACGATCAGCTGGCTCTTCTCCACGTTGAAATCCACCGTACCGTCGAAACGGCCGTGCATCGTGTCGTACTTCAGCATGTAAGCCATGTAGTCCACGGGAACCAGGTCGTTGATGCCCACCACTTCGATGTTGTCGTTCGTGCAAGCGGCACGGAACACCAGACGGCCGATACGACCGAAGCCGTTGATACCGATTTTAATAGTTGCCATAATAATTTGAATTATTTGTTAATAAAAAATTGCGTTATTTTTTTAACAGCACAAAAGTACATACTTTATATAATTTACGCAAATAAAAAATTAAATTTTTTTACGAACCGCGGACGCATCCGTTTCCCGGCACGCACCCGTCCGCCGGAAACCTCCGCCGTCTTCAGGCGCACAACACCGCGGAAGCCTACTGCGCAGCCAGTTTGGCCCGTTTGGCCATGGCCGAGGCGAAGACGAAATCGTTCAGCTCGCGGTTGTCCGCATGCAGGATGTCGTCCTTCGTCCCCTCCCACCACTTACGGCCGTCGTGGATGTATACAATTTTCTCGCCGATCTCCATCACGGAGTTCATGTCGTGGGTGTTGATGATCGTCGTGATGCCGTACTCCTGGGTGATCTCGTGGATCAGGTTGTCGATGACGATCGAGGTCTGCGGGTCGAGTCCCGAGTTGGGTTCGTCGCAAAACAGGTAGCGGGGATTCATCACGATAGCCCGGGCGATGGCCACGCGCTTGATCATGCCGCCCGACAGTTCGGCCGGATAGAGTTCGTTGGCCCCGTCGAGCCGCACGCGCTGGAGGCAGAAATTCACGCGCTCCATCTTCTCCCGCTCGCTCTGCGAGGTGAAGAGGTCGAGCGGCAGCTTGACGTTCTCCACAACGGTCGAGGAGTCCAGCAGCGCCCCGCCCTGAAAGATCATGCCGATGTCCTTGCGGATACTTTTGCGTTCCCGGAAACCGAGTTTCGAAAAGTTCACCTCGTCGTACCACACGTCGCCCGAATCGGGTTCGTGCAGGCCCACCAGCGTCTTGAGCAGCACGGTCTTTCCCGAGCCGCTGCGGCCGATGATGAGGTTCGTTTTTCCGGTCTCGAATTCGACCGAAATGTCGTCGAGCACCACCCGGCCGTCGAACGACTTGACGATATGTTCGGCGCGTATCATATAAGCAGGACTTGTGTCAGGATCAGGTCGAAAAGCAGAATCACCACGCAGCTGGCCACCACGGCGCGCGTCGAAGCCGTGCCGACCTCCAGCGAGTTGCCCCGGGCGTTGTAGCCGTAGAAGGCCGAAATCGAGGTGATGATGTAGGCGAAGAAGACGGTCTTGATCAGCGTGTAGGTGATCGAATAGGGCTTGAAATCCATCAGCAGGCCGTCGACATAGTCGGCGGGGATCATAATGCCCGTCGCGGCGGCGATGAGGTATCCGCCCAGAATGCCGATCAGGATCGAGAGGATCGTCAGAAAGGGGAAGAAGACCATCGCGGCGACGATCTTCGGGAGGATGAGGTACGAGGCGGAGTTAACGCCCATGATTTCGAGCGCGTCGATCTGTTCGGTGATGCGCATGGTTCCGATCTCCGAGGCGATCGACGACCCGACCTTTCCGGCGAGAATCAGCGCCACGACCGCCGACGAAAACTCCAGGATCATCGTCTCGCGCGTGGCGTAACCCACCAGCGAGCGGGGAATGAACGGCGAATCAAGGTTGATGCACATCTGCAACGTGATGACCGCGCCGATGAAGACCGAGATGATGGCCGTCAGGCCGATCGAGTCGATTCCCAGGGACTCCATTTCGTAAATGATGCGCCGGCGGTAGATGGCAGCCTTCTCCGGACGGGAAAAGACCTTCCCCATCAGCATGAAATAGCGGCCTATGATTTCGAATACCTTCAACATGCGGCTACCGTTCCTTTTCCTCCTCGAAATCGACGTAGTCGCCCACATCCTTCGACACGCGCTTCTCGGGCGTTCCCGGGGTTTTGTGCACCTTCACCTCGCCTTCGCGCTCCTTGCGCGGCTGCTCTGCAAAGGGCGAGCCGAAACCGCCGAATCCCTTCGGTCCGGACTGCTGTCCGAAGCCTTCGCCGAACTGCTGCTCCATCTGCTTGCGGACCTTGTAGATCCGCCAGCGGAAAGCCAACATCAGCACGACGACCAAAATAACAAGTCCCATAAGAAAATACAAGATAAACAGCGCGATGCCCTTGAGCAGCGCGGGGGCGCCGAGCGCCAGTATGACGATAAGGAGCGTCGTCAGCGGATTGCGCTGCACGAAGCCCACCAGGGAGTCGATGATTGCCAGTATGAAATTCATTCCGATTTCGGTTTACATCTCCACAAAGGTATGGAAAATTATGCGTATTTCAATTAAATGTCGTAAATTTGGCGTCTGGAAACGAAAAACAAATCACAATCCCATATGTTAACTCCCCTCACCGCCATCTCGCCCGTCGACGGGCGTTACCGTAATAAAACGGAGAAATTAGCCGATTATTTTTCGGAGCAGGCCCTCATCCGCTACCGCATCCGCGTCGAAGTGGAATACTTCATCGCCTTGTGCGAACTGCCGCTGCCGCAGCTGACCGGCATCGACCGCTCGAAATTCGCCGCCCTGCGCGCGCTCTACCTCGATTTCTCGGACGCCGACGCCCGGCGCGTGAAGGAGATCGAGTCGGTGACCAACCACGACGTAAAGGCCATCGAGTACATCATCAAGGAGAAAATGGACACCCTCGGGCTGGAGGCCTATAAGGAGTTCGTGCATTTCGGCCTCACGTCGCAGGACATCAACAACACGGCCATTCCGCTCTCGCTCCGGGAGGCGATGACAGGCGTCTACTACCCCGTCGTCGAGGAGGTCAGCGACGCTTTGGCGTCGTTCGCCGAGCAGTGGCGCGAGGTTCCGATGCTGGCGCGCACGCACGGGCAGCCCGCCTCGCCGACCTCGCTGGGCAAAGAGTTTTCGGTATTCGTCGAGCGGCTCGAAAAGCAGCTGTTCATGCTCCACGACATCGCCGTTCCGGCCAAGTTCGGCGGCGCCACGGGCAACTTCAACGCCCACCGCGCGGCCTACCCCGAAATCGACTGGGTGGCTTTCGCCAACCGGTTCGTGAACGAGACGCTGGGGCTGTGCCGCTCGCAGTACACCACGCAGATCGAGCACTACGACAACCTGGCGGCCATCTTCGACAACATGAAGCGCATCGACACCATCCTCATCGACCTCTCGCGGGACATGTGGACCTACATTTCGATGGAGTACTTCAAACAGCAGATCAAGGCCGGGGAGGTCGGATCGAGCGCCATGCCCCACAAGGTCAACCCCATCGACTTCGAGAACGCCGAGGGCAACTTCGGCATCGCCAACGCCGTTTTCGAGCACCTTTCGTCGAAGCTGCCCGTCTCGCGCCTCCAGCGCGATTTGACCGACTCGACCGTGCTGCGCAACATCGGCGTGCCGATGGCCCACGCGGTGATCGCCCTGCAATCGCTGCTCAAGGGGCTGAACAAGGTGATCCTCAACCCCGAGGCGCTGGCGCGCGACCTGGAGAACAACTGGGCCGTGGTGGCCGAGGGCATCCAGACCATCCTGCGCCGCGAGGGTTTCCCGAAGCCCTACGAGGCTTTGAAGGCCCTGACGCGGACCAACGCCCACATCACCCGCGAGTCGATCGCGGCATTCATCGAAACGCTCGACGTCGCCGAATCAGTCAAGGAGGAGCTGCGCGCCCTCTCGCCCTCGACCTACACGGGCGTGTTCCGGTAGGCCGGAACCGACATCGAAAACAAAGGCAGGACCCGAAAGCGTCCTGCCTTTATTCGTCCCGACGGACCGTCACTCCTTGCAGCAACGCACCGTATAGCCGTAAGACCGGTTCATGTCCAGTTCATTATTGATCGAACCGCTGCTCGACAGTTTGCTGCGGAAGAAGAGGTAATAGGATTTGACCGAAGAGGTTTCCGCCGACCAGTAAGCGCCCGAACCGCCGGTCGAGCTGCGCAGCCCCACGATGGCGCCCGAACTGTAATTGCGATAGCCCTGCGCCGGATACCAGGCCGTCTGTTCCCCGTGGGTATAGGTCATACCGTAGTTCGTTCCGTCCCATACCGAAACGCCGTCGATGTACTGACGTCCCGAAATCAGATCCTCCCATGCACCGGTTTCAGGAACCCTGTACCCCGGCGGGCAGGGGTCGTTGAGCGTTTTGGCCTCACCCCACAATGTCGCGTTCGGCGACGCAAGCCAGTTATAGCCGGTTCCGACCTTATCGTTGTAGAACGTCATGGGATTGGCGGCAGCCCCGTCGGTCGTCGTCGCACTCTTGCTGAAAGCCCAGTCCAGCGCCGGATAAGCGGGATTCACCACCGTGCCGTTCTTTGCTTCGAGGAACGCATTGGCCGAAGTTTCCGTTTTCTCGCCCCCGTAGAACGGGTCCTTGCGCCCCCACTGGTAATACATGCCGTAAGCGTCCGTACCGCCTGCGGTCGTACCTACGGCGCCCAGGTTGCGGTCCATGAAGACCGTCCCGTTCCCGTAGGTCATCGTCTGCGGAGCGTCGGTCACCCAGACATGCCAGCTCCAGACGACCTTTCCGTCCTGCATCAGGGCGACCAGCGCGTTGCCCCTGCCTTCGCCGACCGTGAGGAAAATATCGCCGGAGGTCGTGTCGAGGGCGACTCCCGAAACGAGTCCTTCGGAGTCGGTCCACAGCCAGTCGGCCGTCATGCCGTCCGCCATCTCGATCGCCGGCTCGAATCCGACCCCTTCGCCGGCTCCGTTTCCGCGTACCCGGGCATTGAAAACATACGTTCCGGGCGCCGAAACCACATAGCAGTTGGCCGTCCCCGCAACGCTCAAGTCGTTGACCTGCGCCGCCGAAAGAGTCCCGCCGTCCGTCAGAGCGATTTCCACCCGGCCGTTTCCGGCCTTTACCGACCGAAACAACTCCACCTGCTCGTCGCCCGTGGCTTCGACCGGATTTCCGGAGCCGTCCCCGATCTGCCACGGCGTCACGGCGGCGTCCGTCGTCACGGTCCAGAAACCTTTATCATCGCGCCCCACGACGGGGACAGGCCCCGAAACAGGCATTTTCGCTCCGGCGGCATCTTTCAGCCAGGGAATATCCTTTTCCGCGGCGAGTGTCCAGTAATACGCATCCCCATCGACCGCAATGCCGATCAGCGGCGCTTCCGCCGCCGCATTGCAGGCTACCGTCACTTCGGTCCCGTCGCAGAACGTAAGGCGCACGCCGTCCTCCGTCTCGGCCAGCGACCGCACTTCCGACTGCGACACGGCTCCGGCCAGCGTCTTCAGCGAGACCAGGCCCGCATTCAGGTCTTCGATCTTTTGCAACAGTTCGGCCGAGGGGGGGGGAACAGGTTTGTCTCCATCCGGGTCCGAAGCCCCGGATTCGCTCTTGCAGCCGCCGAGAAGCAGCGCCCAGGAGCAGATCACAAATAATTTTTTCATCATACCTTGTTTTTTAGTTAATGGTTCCATCTGTTCCGTCCGTAAGGGACAGACTTCACGGAGAATACCGCGCAGGCAAAAACAGGCATGACGACCCGGCAAAGCATGGCGACGACTTCCTCATCCAACCGTAAAAAAGTCTGTCCGAAGAGGTTCGCAGCAACAGGAAAAAGAGGGCCGAAGCAAATAAGGACGCACGGAAAAACCGCCGGCGACGACTTCAGGCGCTCCCTTTCTCCGCAGGAGCAAACACCCTATCGCGCAAGGCAGGTCTTCTGACTTGTCCCCCGAGGCGGCGCCTTCCCGGTCCCGGAGGACCAGTGGCTCAAGAATGCCGCAACGAAAAAGCCCTTGCGGGCGGGACTCACAGCAGCGGGAACTGTTGCCGATTCACACGGCATTCCCTTTTAATTCCCCTCCACGGGGAAACCATTGCACGGCAAAGATACGCTTTGATCGGCAGGAAGCAAGCGATCCGGCGGAATATTTCCGCGAAACGCGCCCCGCCGCTCTGCGCAGCGGACCGTTCCGACCACGATGCGTCCCTTTTCCGGCAGACGGCGGCGCAACTTTGGCACGCGCTTTGTACTTATTTCAGTCAACTGCGGCACAGCAACCGCAGTGAGGTTTCTTCATTTATTTAAGTTTGGGTTAGTAGTTTTAGGAGGGCAACCTCCTGGGGGCAGCAGGCAATCGTGAGATTCCCTGCTGTTTTTTTATCCCCGGAGGGCATCACTAACCGAACAGGTCGTTGAGCACGGCGGCCAGACGATACGACGCCAGGATCAGCTGGCGTTCGGGCAGCAGGTAGGTGTCCGTCACGAACTGCTTGCCGTAGGTCCCGTCGGCCCGCTGCCAGTCGTAGATCACCCGGCAGGCGACGGCCGTTTCGTACAGCCATTCGCGGGGCGTAGCATCAACTCCCGCAACGGCGAAGACCTCCCACACGCGAACCGTGTTTCGGGAAGATCGGCCACAAGGCATCGCTGTCCCCGCCGCTCACCCGCCGCAAAATATCTTTTTCTCCTTCCACGTTACAACGCCAAGAATTATCTTTTAAAGGCGCTATCATCAGGCATATGCCACAAATAAAACAATAAAAAGAAATAAAACCAAAATTATTCCGGTGAAAATTCCACGACAAGACCCGATAATCGACCAAACGGTCCCCGGCGGACGGCGATTGCAGGTTCGGCACGCGCTTTGTACTTATTCCGGTCAGCTGCGGCACAGCAACCGCAGTGAGGTTTCTTCATTTATTTAAGTTTGGGTTAGTAGTTTTAGGAGGGCGACCTCCGGGGACAGCAGGCAATCGCGAGATTCCCTGCTGTTTTTGCGTCCGCATGCCGGGCGCGCCGTTCCCGCGTGCGCAGGGTACGAAAAAGCCGCCCGGTGTTCCGATCGGTTCTTTGCAACGCTCCGGCTGCCGATTTCACGGGGCGGCAATGCGCTCCGGCACGAAAACTGTGCGGCGGACGACGAGGGAAAACAGCAAAATCCAACCTACCCACCATGGCAAAACGTAAAAATATCACCACGACGCAGCTGGCGCTGATGACCGCTGCGGCCGTCATCAGCCTGCGCGGGCTCCCGATGATGGCCCAGGAGGAACTGACGATGTTTTTCTACATTTTCTTCGCGACGTTCCTCTTCCTGATTCCCGCGGCCCTCGTTGGCGCCGAACTGGGCAGCGCCTTCGCCGACCGCGGCGGCGGCGTCTACACCTGGGTCAAGGAGGCTTTCAACCGCCACCTGGGCTTCTCGGCGATCTTCCTGCAATGGATTCAGAACGTCGTCTGGTATCCCACCGTACTGGGATTCGCCGCCGCGTCGATCGCCTACATGATCGGCGTTCCGGCACTGGCGCAGAACGGGCTGTACGTCGGGTTGTTCTCGATTGCAATGTACTGGTGCGCGACGCTGGTGACCCTGCGCGGCACGTCGGCCATCTCGGGCATCACCTCGAAGGGATTTCTGATCGGCACGGTGCTCCCGGGCGTCGTCGTGATCGTGATGGCGGTCATCTGGATGGCCGGCGGCAACGAAATCGCCCTGAAGGAGATTCCGGCCGGCGTCTCGCAGATCGTCAACGTCGACGCCGCGCAGCACGTCCACCCGCGTCTCTTCCCCCACATCACGGGCATGAGCGACATCGCGTTCCTGGCGGGCATCCTGCTGCTGTTCGCCGGCGTGGAGGTGCACGCCGTGCACGCTCCGGAACTGGCCAAACCCCAGACGCAGTTCCCGCGGGCGATGTTCCTCGCGGCGCTGATCTCGTTCGGACTGTTCACGCTGGGCGCGCTGGCCGTGGCCATCATCACCCCCTACGACCAGATCAACCTCCAGTCGGGGCTGTTCACCACCTTCCAGATCGCTTTCGAACGTTACCACGTGGGATGGCTCTCGAACGTCATGGGACTGCTCGTGGCCTTCGGTGCGCTGGCGGGCGTGATGTCGTGGATTTCGGGCCCCAGCCGCGGCCTGCTGTGGACGGCCAGGGACGGTGCTCTGCCCTGCTTCCTCCAGAAGACCAACAAGAACGGCGTGCAGCTCAACATACTGATTATCCAGGGCTGCATCGTGACGCTCCTCTCGTCGCTTTACATCGTGATGGACGACGTCAGCGTGGCGTTCTTCCTGTTGAGCGCCCTGACCGTGGGACTGTATCTGATCATGTACATGATGATGTACGCCGCGGGAATCCGCCTGCGCTACACGCAACCCAAGCTCATCCGCAGCTACCGCGTGCCGGGCGGAAACACGGGCATGTGGCTGATCGGAGGCGTAGGGTTCCTCGCCGTGCTGTTCTCGTTCATCGTCACCTTCTTCCCGCCTTCGCAACTGCCCGTGGGCAGTCCGGCGACGTACACGTGGCTGGTGGTGACCGGCACGGCGGTCTTCCTCGCGATCCCCTTCATCATCAGTTTCGCAATGGACAAACGGAACGCCCGGCGGACGCCGGAGGCTTAAAACTCGACCGTCAGGCCCAGCGTCGGGAGCAGCGTGCCGCTCACCTGTTCGAGGTATTTCATGCGGTAACGCCGTTCCGAAGCCGGAGCCGAGGGGTTCTCGATCTCCCCCGTGGACATCAGCACGTCGGGCTGGCGCAAACGACCGCCCGCAACGTTTTGCAGGTCGATGTAGAGACCCAGCATGCAGCGGCGGAAGTAAAACACCTTGTCGATGCGCACGTCCAGCTGTGCGAAGGCGTCGAGCCGCCCGGCGTTGTATTTCGAATAGTCGTAGTAGGGCCGTCCCTGCGCATCCCACGCCTCGACGAGCGACGAACGCTCCACGTCGTAGGGCGTGTAGGGCGCACCGCCCACGGCGCTCAGCTTCGCACCGAAGCTCCAGTGGCGCGGCAGGTCGTAGGTTCCGCTGACGTTGACCACGAAACGGTTGTCCCACGCCGAGGCGATCCACGGGGCCTGCCGGTCGTTGCGGTACTCCGAGCGGAACACGGTCACCGACCCCACGACGTTCACTCGCCCCGGAATCTGCCAGCGGGCCATCGCCTCGACGCCGTAGGCGCGCCCCTGCGCCGAGGAGACCAGCTTCTCGTTGCCCACCACGCCGTAATCGTTGCCCTTGCACGAGAGCGGAATCCCGTCCGCCACCGACAGCGGCACATCTCCGTAGCGTTTGTAAAATCCCTCGACCGAGACGATCAGCCGGTCGCGCAGCCGCCAGTCGACACCCGCGCTGAAGACCCCGACGCGCATGTAATCGAGCGATCGGTTGACCAGCGCGTCGTCCTCCTTGAATCCCAACGCCGTGTAGGGCGGCAGCTGGCAGTAAAGTCCCGCGCTGCCGCTCACCGACCAGCCGGGACCTACCGCATAGGAGACCGAAGCCCGGGGCGACAGCTGGCGCCACACCCGCGCCATACGTCCCGAGTAGTCGCACCCGTCGGCGCGCAGGCCCGCCGAGGCGGTGAACCGCTTGTCGGCCGAGGCGTATTCGGCCCCGGCGAACAGCCCCCAGCCGACGATTCCCAGCCGGGTCCGGTAGTCCGACAGCTGCGTCCTGTCGGTATAGAGCCGTTGCAGCGTGCGGTTCGTGTAGTCGGAATAATTCACCTCGACGCCCTCGCGGACGGTCCAGCGGCCCAGATAGGTGCGGTTCTCGGCCCGGAGCGTGGTCTTCTGCTCCACGGAGCGCAGCCGGAGCGTCAGGTTGTCCTCCGACGAATCATCGTTGCGCAGGTATTTCAGGTTGCGGTTGTTCAGGTAGTTGTGGCTCAAGGTCACGGTCTGCACGTGGCGGCCCGCATAGTGACGCCACGAAGCCCCCACCGTGAAGGTCTCCTGCCGGATGCGGGGCAGGTAGCTCAACAGGTATTCGGCGTCCTCGCCCTTCTCGTCGACGTTGAGACGCATGTTGTCGAATCCCGCAAGGGCCAGCACCGTCAGCTCGTCGCGCTCCGAAAGGCGTGTCTTGACTTTCGCCTGCCCGTCGATGTAGTTGGGCAGGAAGGGCAGCCCCAGCAGTTTGAACAGCAGTTGCAGGTAGGACTGGCGGATGGAAAACAGATAAGTCGTCTTGCCGCCGATGTGCCCGCTGCCGCTCAACCCCACTTCCGAGGCGCCCAACGTCGCTTTGAAGGTCTGCTTTTCGGCATTGCCGTCGCGGAGCCTGAAGTCCAGCACGGAACTCAACGCCCCGGCCCGGTCGGCGGGAAAGGCTCCCGTATAAAAACTGATTTCGCGCACGAGGTCGGCGTTGACGATGCTCACCGGACCGCCCGTCGCCCCCTGCGTGGCGAAATGGTTGATGTTCGGGATTTCGATCCCGTCCATGTAGAACTTGTTCTCCGCAGGCCCGCCACCGCGCACGATCAAATCGTTGCGATACCCCACGGGCGAGAAGGCCACGCCGGGATACGAGCGCACGATGCGCGACACGTCGCGGTTCGAGCCGGGGCTTTTCTCGATCTCCCGCAGGCCGATCACCTTCAAACTTACGGGACTCTCCGCCGTGACGCGGAACGGCGACGGACGGACCGTCACGGCCTCCAGCTGCGCGGCATCCTCCTCCAGCTCGACTTCGATAAAGGGCGTGGCGGCCGAGACCATGTATTCGGGCGTCGTGAGGCTCTTGTAGCCCACCGACGAGACCGCCAGCCGCCAGATGCCCGGCTTCACGCGCTCGATGCGGAACCTCCCCAGCGAGTCGGTCGAGGCTCCCTTCTGCTCCTGCCCGGCCAGCACCACGGCGGCATAGGCCACGGGGCGGCGGCTCAAACGGTCGATCACCCGCCCGCTGACGGGATAGGTCCCGCCCTGCGCCCGCACGGCAAACGCCGCGGCCAGGCCGAAAAACAAAACAGCGACTTTCAGGAATTTCATACGGCAAAGATACTCGGTCAGGCGCCGTCCGACGCCGTTTCATCGGTACATTTCGGCAGCAGTTTCAGGTACGAGAGCAGAACCACGTTCATCACGAGGGCGTAGACGATGGCCGGGACGGCCATTTCACCGCTGTCGAAGATCAGCGGCGAGGTGGCGACGGCGATCGCCTGCGCAGCGTTCTGCATCCCGACCTCGATGACGATCGTGCGGCGCACCGCCCGCCGGAGCCGGAACAGGCGGGCCAGCAGCGATCCGCCCGCCATCGCCAGCAGGATCAGCGCACCCGCGGCCAGCCCCAGCACGCCAAGATTCTCCAGAATCGTCGAGGCGTACTGCACGAAGAACACCGCCGCCAGCAGCATCAGGGCCGGGAAGGCCACACGCCCCAGCAGCTCGTGCACACGCCGTGCCGCCCGGGGCCGCCAATGCCTGAAAAGCGCCCCGCAGAGCATCGGCAGGAACAGCAGGACGATGTTCTGCACCAGCAGTTTCCCGACCGGAAGTTCGATGGCCGCACCGGCATGCACCGCGACGAAACGCGCGGCGAAACCCATCACCAGCGGAATCGTGAAGAGCGTGATGAGGCTGCTCAAAGCGGTCAGCGTCACCGAAAGGGCCACGTCGCCCTTGGCCAGCATCGAAAAGACGTTCGACGAACTGCCTCCCGGACAGCAGGCGACGAGCAACAGTCCCAGAAAATAGACGGGCGGCAGGCGGAAGGCCAGCCCCACGCCGAAGGCGATGAGCGGCAGCAGCGCCAATTGGCCCAGCAGCCCCGCGACAACGGCCGCCGGACGGCGGGCCACACCGGCGAAGGCCTGCCGGTCGAGTTCGATGCCGAGCTGAAACATCAGCGCGATCAATACAGGCAGTACGATCCAGACGGTATTCATAAGCGATGTAAAACGGCGATCCCGGGGCGCGGACTTCCCGGCAGCCCGGTTCCATTTTACTGCAAAGGTGGCCCTTTTTTCGGGAATCCGGCCCGTTTTCCGGAAAAAATTGTAATTTTAGCCTCCCGAATTACGCGAGATACGACGGTTTATGTCCCTGAACACCAAATACGACATCCTCGACAACCGACTGGTCATCCGACGGCTCAACGCCGGGGACCGGCAGTGTTTCGAAGCGTGCTACCGATTCTATTACAAGGGATTGTGCAGCTTCGCCTCGCGCTGGGTATCCCTCCCCGTGGCGGAGGACATCGTACAGGACACGATGCTGTACATTTGGGAAAACCGGGACCGCCTGATGGAGGAACTTTCGCTGAAAGGACTTCTGTTTATGATCGTCCGCAACAAGTCGCTGGACCGCATCTCCAGCCAGAAGGTCCATTCACGCGTCCACCAGCAGTTGGAAAAGAGATTCGCCGACCAGTTCGACTCCCCGGACTTCTACCTCGGCACGGAACTCGCACGGCTCTACCGCGAGGCGCTCGCCCAACTCCCCGAGCAGACCCGGCGCATCTTCGAGATGAGCCGCTTCCAGGGCATGACCCACCAGCAGATCGCCGCCGAGATGGAGGTGTCGCCCCAGACCGTCAACTACCATATCGGCCAGGCGCTCAAAGTCCTCGGCGTCGCGCTGAAGGACTACCTGCCGCTGATCGCGCTGTTTTTCGAAATGCCCGGGAACAACTGAAACCCCTGCCCCCTGCAACCGACCATATGCAATAAAAACGAAAGCCCGAAAAAAAATCGGGTTTTCGTTTAGTAACTATTTCCCCAAAACCGTATTACTGTTAGAAACCGAACTTATGAAAGAGATCGACGACAACCTGCTGACCGAATTTCTCGAAGGGAAACTCGACGAACCCGCCAACCGCGAGATCGAAAACTGGTACGACACCTCGGAGGAGAACCGCCGCCGGCTCGAAGCGCTCTACTTCGTGCTCTTCGCCGGAGACCGGCTCCGTGCCGCCGCGTCGGTCAACACCGACCAGTCCTTCAGATCGTTGCAGCGGCGCATCGAACTGCGCCGCACGAAAACAAGGCCCCAATGGCGGCAGATCGCGGCGCGCTACGCCGCCATCCTCGTCGCGGGCGTGATCGTCGCAGGCATGTATCTCTACCAAAACCGGCCGGACGACCGCATCTGCACGGTCAGCGCCGAGCGCAGCGACTGCTCGGTGACGCTGCCCGACGGCTCCGTCATCCGGCTCACCCGCAGTTCGCAGCTCAACTATCCGGCCTCGTTCGACGACGGGAACCGCACGGTGCACCTCACCGGCGAGGCCTTTTTCGAAGTCAGCAAGCGCAACGGCTCGCCGTTCACCGTCACCACGGTCCACGACGCCGAAGTCGTGGTCCGCGGAACCAAATTCAACCTGAAAGCCTACGACGACAGCTCCGATGTCGAAACCGTACTGGTCGAGGGAGCCGTCGATTTCCGCGCCGCGGACCACGTCGTGGCTCTGCACCCGGGGCAGAAAGTCTCCTACAACCCCACGGACAACGACCTGACGCTGCAAACGGTCAACGTGGAGGCGGAGCTGGCCGCGCGGCTGCGCACGTTCCGCCACGTCGACCTGGCGCAAATCGCCGGGGTGATCGAGGATTTCTACGGCATCGGCGTCGCCTTCCGCAGCGAGGCGCTCAAAAACATCCAGTTTACCGGAACGCTCGACTTCAACATGCCGATCGACCATATCCTCGAAGTGCTGACGCTTTCGACGAACACCCGTTTCAACCGCAACGGCGAAAAAATCACCATTCACAAATAATCCAATCTTAACCAAACCTCTATGAAACAAAAGTTACTCCGTATGCGGCATGCCTGGTATCTACTGGCAGCATGCCTGACACTCCTTATTCCGTGGGGGGGGGGAAATGCAGGCGGCGCCGTCGCCCCAGCAGACTTCGGTCCGCGTTGAAAACGTAACCAGCCTGAAAGGACTGATTCAGGAGATCGAATCGCAGTGCTTATATAATGTCTATGTGGCCGTATGGAATCAGTTCTACGGGAGATGTCGAGCAAGACAAACTGCTTAATAACAAATACCAAATGGTTAAGTATTTTTCAAAAAATCCAATTCCTTGTTTCTTTTCCATAACAACAACTATTTAGTTTAATTGCG
>ENA-UERT01001418-UERT01001418.1-human-gut-metagenome-genome-assembly--contig:-NODE-1418-length-14868-cov-14.706849_pt1 | contig 14868 bp, 13 predicted proteins | sample MGYA00242996_ERZ507997 | MGnify/ENA primary metagenome ERZ507997 (study PRJEB26167, sample SAMN06115458) | human gut metagenome | host: Homo sapiens | place: China:Neimenggu | collected 2014-11-07... | reverse complement strand
GATGAAAGTATATAATGGCATCGTGGAACTGACCGTAGGTCCGTTGGCGGGAAAAGTAGAAGTGGAGATGGTCAAGAGAACAGCGACAATAACATTTCATAAAGCAATAAATTATGGAGCTGTTTTACAATCATATGCATTACAGCAAGCTATTTTAAAATTAGGAATAGAAAATGAGATAATAAATTATGATTGTAAAGAAATTAATAAATGTTATAATTTGATAAGATTAGATTCAATAAAATTTTTTATAAAATCAATTGTAATATTACCATTTTTTTATTTTAAAAAGAAAAATTTTGAAATGTTTATAAAAAAATATATAAAAATGACTTCAAATTTAAGTAATCATAATTTATATAGTAGAATGGTTAATAATAGATATGATATGTTTATTACAGGTAGTGATCAAGTTTGGAATTATGAATTAACAGGATTAGATAAAGCTTATTTTTTAGATTTTGTGGAAAATGATAAAAAAAAGAAATGTTATGCAGCAAGTTTTGGAATAGAAAAAATACCAGAATTTTATAAGGATAAATATAGAAAATTATTAAAATGCTTTTCTACAATACTGATAAGAGAAAAAACGGGAGCAAAAATAATAAAGGAGCTAATTAATAAAGATGCTATTACAGTATTAGATCCTGTATTTTTATTGAATAATAAAGAATGGGAAGCAATTATAGAAAAAGATAAATTTGATAATATCAAGAATAAGTATATATTAGTATATATGCCAACACCAGATATGAAAAAATTTACAAAAATTTTATCTAAAAAATATAATTTACCTATTTATAACATTACTGATCCAATGTTAAAAATAAATAATAATTTTGGAAAAATAGAAGCAACTTTGGGACCAAGTGAATTTGTGAACGCAATAAAAAATGCTAAATTTGTAGTTACATCTTCTTTTCATGCTACAGTTTTTTCTATTATTTTTAATAAAGAGTTTTTTATTAATATAAATTCTGAAGGTAAATCTAGAGGTTCAAGATTAACAGATCTTTTGTGTTTATTAGAAATAGATGATAGAGAGATAGCGAATTATAATATAGACTCTTTTAAACCATTAAATTGGGAAAAAATAAATAGGAAATTAGAGATAGAAAAACAAAGATCTATTCAAGAATTAAAGCAAATGTTAGAGGCTGAATAAATAAGGTGATAGTTTGACAAGAACAGAAAAATTTTTAAAGAATTCGGCTTCTACTGCATTATTACAAATTATAACAATGTTATCGGGTTTTATAATACCAAGAGTAATGTTAGATATATACGGTTCAGAAATAAATGGATTAATATCATCAATTACGCAGTTTATAAATTATTTTATGTTAGTAGAAGCAGGACTTTCTGCCGCGGTTGTTTATTCGTTATATAAACCGTTAGCAGAGAAAGATTATATTAAAATAAGTTCTATAGTAACAGCTGCTAAAAATTTTTATAATAAATCTGGTTATATATTTGTTGGACTAACTATATGTTTGGCGATAAGTTATCCTTTTTTTGTAACAACTAATGAGCTCTCTTTGATAGAAGTAGGTATACTTGTACTAGTATTAGGTGTATCAGGAGCATTAGAATTTTTTACTTTGGCTAAATATAGGGCTATTTTAACAGCAGATCAAAAAGTATACATTATCTCATTAGCATCTATTATATATGTAATAGTAAATACATCTATTATAGTTGTATTATCTTATTTAAATGTAAATATTGTTTTAGTTAGAGCAATTGCATTATTATCAGTATTTTTACGTTCATATTTATTGTATTTTTTTGTAAAGAAACATTATAAGTATCTTAATTATAATGAAGTTCCAGATAATAAAGCTTTAGATAAAAGATGGGATGCACTTTATTCACAAATATTAGGAGTATTTCATACTGGTATACCTATAGTATTAGCAACTATTTTTACTGATTTAAAAATGGTTAGTGTATATGTTATATTCAATTTGGTACTTACAGGTGTAAATGCTGTTTTAAGTATTTTTATGAGTGGGATATCTTCTAGTTTTGGTGATTTAATTGTTAGAAAAGAGCAAGAAAGATTTCAAAAAGCGTATATTGATTTTGAAGGGTTATATTATTTATTAATAGCAGGCGTTTATGCAATTACTTTTGTTATGATTATGCCATTTGTAAATATATATACTCAAGGAATAACAGATACAAATTATAATATGCCATGGATTGGTTTTTTAATGGTATTAAATGGATTGATGTATAATATTAAAACACCGCAAGGCATGTTAATTATAGCTGCTGGCTTATATAAGGAAATTAAGTGGAGAGTTACTTTACAGGGATTGATAATGTTATTTTTAGGAATAATATTAGGATATATATATGGATTAGAAGGTATAATAATAGCTTCTATTATATCTAATTTGTATAGAGATATAGATGTTATATTTTTTGTACCTAAATATATAACAAAGTTACCAAAAAAAATAACAGTAAATAAATTATTTGTTTTATGTATAATAATTATTATTATTTGCATCCCAATGATATATATAAATATAAAAATTGATAATATAATAATATGGTTTAAAGTTATTTTTTTCATGATATTATATGCAATATGTATAATAAGTTTATATTTAATGATGTTTGAAAAAAATATATTAAAAGATATAATTATTCGTTTAAAGAACATGAGGAGAAAGAAATGAAAAATTTTTATACAGATGAAAAACATATACAAATATTACTTTCACTATTAAAAGAAAATAATATAAGAAAAGTTATAGCTAGTCCAGGAACTCAAAATATTTCTTTAGTAATGAGTATGCAAAACGATCCTTTTTTTGAAGTTTATTCAGCAGCGGATGAACGTTCAGCTGCATATATTGCATGTGGTTTATCTGCTGAATCTGGGGAACCAGTAGTATTAAGTTGTACAGGAGCAACAGCTTCTCGAAATTATATTCCAGGATTAACAGAAGCGTTTTATAGAAAAATACCTATTTTAGCAATTACATCAACTCAACCTGAAAAAATGATAGGGCATAATATTCCGCAAGTAATAGATAGAACAGTACAGTTAAATGACACTTCTAGAACGAGTATACATTTATCAAGAATTAATAATAATGTTGATAAGTGGAATTGTGAGATACAAATAAATAAAGCACTTATAGAACTTAAACGCCATGGTGGTGGACCTGTTCATATTAATTTGGAAGCAGGGGAAAATGATAGTTTTAGTACAGAAAAATTACCAAGTGTAAGAACTATAAAATATATAAAAGATAATAAATCTTTTCCTAAAATAGTAGGGAAAAAAATTGGAATTTATGTGGGAGCACATAAAAAATGGGATAAAGAATTAACAGAAATAGTAGATAGATTCTGTGAACAATATAATGCAATAGTTTTTTGCGATCAGACTAGTAATTATAAAGGAAAATATCGTGCACTTGTAGCTTTAGTTGCTATGCAAGAGCAATATAAATCGCCTTGTTGTTTTGTAGATTTATTAATACACATAGGTGATATTTCAGGAGCATATGTAACGATTAATTCTAAAGAAACATGGAGAATAAATCCAGATGGTGAAATACGTGATACATTCAAAAATCTTAAATATATTTTTGAAATGGAAGAAAAATGTTTCTTTGGACATTATATTGATGAAAAAATTGATTTATTACAAAAAAATTCTTTCTTTGAAGAATGGAATAATGAGTATAATAATATTTTAAATAATATCTCAGAGTTACCATTTTCTAATCCGTGGATTGCTAGACAAAGTGCTAGTAAATTACCAGATGAAAGTGTATTACATTTAGCTATACTTAATAGTTTAAGATCATGGAATTATTTTGAGATTCCTAAAAGTGTGTTGGGATATGCAAATACAGGTGGTTTTGGTATAGATGGTAATATTTCATCGCTTATAGGTGCTTCGTTATCTAATCCTAATAAATTATTTTTTGGTATAGTAGGAGATTTAGCATTTTTTTATGATATGAATTCATTAGGAAATCATAATGTAGGTAAAAATATTAGAATTATGCTTATAAATAATGGAAGAGGTACAGAATTTAGAATATATAGTCATCCTGCGGCTATTTTTAAAGAAAAAGCTGATCCATATATATCAGCTGCAGGACATTATGGTAGTAAGTCTTTATTGTTAGTAAAGCATTATGCTGAAGATTTAGGATTTGAGTATATTTCAGCTAAAAACAAAGAAGAATATTTATCTCAAATGGATAAGTTTTTTAATCCTAATATAGGAGATAAACCTATATTATTTGAAATTTTTACTGATAGTAAAGATGAAAGTGATGCGCATAAAATAATAAGAAATAGTATAGTATCTAAAAAAATAGTAGTAAAAAAAATGACAAAAAAATTTGCCAAAAGAGTATTAGGAAGAAAAGGTATTAATTTCGTAAGAAAAATAATAGCTGAATAAAGGAATTTAATAAAATGAGTTTAAAAATTTATATAAAAAGAGTATTAAAATATATAGTGAAAGGTGTGCCTAATAATCATATAACAGTAGTAACAAAACAGGTTAGTCCTAATAATTTATTGAAGAATAAACGTATAATTGTAACTGGTGGAGGTAGAGGTTTAGGCTATTATATGGCACAAACTTGTATTGCTGAGGGTGCAGAAGTTTTAATTACAGGAAGAAATGAAGACCGATTAAAAGAAAGTTCAGAGAAATTGGGTTCAAATTGTAAATATTTAGTTTTTGATGTGCAAAATGTTTCTAAAATGCCGGATTTTTTTAAAGAAGCAAGTAGAATATTTGATAATAAAAAAATAGATTGTTTAGTAAGTAATGCAGGAATTTCACTACATGAAGGAAATTTTAGAAATGTTACAGAAGATAGTTGGGACAGACAATTAAATACTAATTTAAAAGGTAATTATTTTATGGTTAGTAGTTTCATAAAATATTTAGAACAACAAAAAGATACATCAGGAAATATAGTAGTAATATCTTCAGAACGTGCCAAACGAGCAGATGATATTCCTTATGGATTGACAAAGATAGCTACGAATAGTTTTGTTCAAGCTATAGCATCTAAGGTAATAACAGAAGGAATTAGAATAAATGTGGTAGCTCCAGGTGTAACTACGTCTGATATGACTGGTTTTAACAGAAATGAAAACATGTATGTAGATTGGCAAAATAATCATAGAGTATTCTTACCAGAAGAAGTTGCAAAAGTTGTATTATTTTTATTGAGTGATGTTTCATCATGTATTTCTGGAGAGATAATTACTTGTGATCAAGGCAATTATATTGTGCATTGGTAGAAATATAATAAAAAATATTAAAAATTGTTATTTCTTTATTAAATATTGTAATTAAGATAGATAGGTAGATTTTTTTTACCTATCTTTTTTATATATTCAAAAATTTATTTAAAAATAGATAATTAAATTTTAGATATGGAGAAGATAAATAATGAAAATATTAGTAACTGGTGGAGCAGGGTTTATTGGTAGTAATTTTGTTTATTATGAATTAGATAATTATCCAAATGATGAAGTAATTTGTTTAGATAAACTTACTTATGCTGGCAATTTAGAAACATTAGAAATAGCAATGAAAAATCCTAAATTTAAATTTGTTAAAGGAGATATTGCTGATAGAGTTTTTGTTGATGAATTATTTGCAAGTGAAAAGCCTGATGTTGTAGTAAATTTTGCAGCTGAATCTCATGTGGATAGATCTATTGAAAATCCAGAAATCTTTTTACAGACGAATGTAATCGGTACAAGTGTACTTATGGATGCTTGTCGTAAGTATGGTAATATTCGCTATCATCAAGTATCTACAGATGAAGTTTATGGAGATTTACCACTTGATAGACCAGATTTATTCTTTATAGAAACAACACCACTTCATACTTCTAGTCCATATTCAGCTTCGAAAGCTTCAGCAGATTTATTAGTACAAGCATATTATCGTACTTATAAATTACCAGTGACTATTTCTCGCTGTTCTAATAACTATGGACCATATCACTTCCCTGAAAAATTAATTCCACTCATGATAGCAAATGCTTTAAATGATAAAAAATTACCTGTATATGGTAAAGGTGAAAATGTACGTGATTGGCTCTATGTAGAAGATCATTGCTCTGCTATAGATTTGATTATTCGCAAAGGAAAAATTGATGAAGTATATAATATTGGTGGTCATAATGAACGTACTAATTTAGAAGTTGTGAAAACAATTATTAGAGAACTTGGCAAAAGTGAAGATTTAATTGAATTTGTAACCGATAGACCAGGTCATGATCGTAGATATGCTATTGATCCTACAAAAATTCATAATGAACTTGGTTGGCTTCCTGCTACTAAATTTGATGATGGAATTAAGAAAACTATTGATTGGTATTTAACACATAAATCTTGGTGGGAAAAAATTATCAGTGGTGAATACAAAGATTATTATGATAAGATGTATAAAAATAGATAAATAAAAAGAGAGCTTAGGCTCTCTTTCTTTGTAAGGAGTGATTTTTAGTGAAGGTTTTAGTAACAGGTTATACAGGTCAATTAGGTTTTGATGTAGTACATGAATTAAAAGCTAGAAATATAGAATGTATTGGTACAACAAGAAATGAATTTTCTTTGACAGATATAGAAAAAATGCAAGCTTTTGTTAAAGCATATAAACCAGATGTAGTAATTCATTGTGCAGCTTATACAGCAGTAGATAAGGCAGAAGATGAAGTAGAACTTTGTGATCAAATAAATCATTTAGCAACTAAGGAATTAGCAAATGTATGTAAGGAAATTAATGCCAAGATGATTTATATTAGTACAGATTATGTATTTGCAGGTAGTGGTGAAGATTTTTATGAAGTAAATGATGAAAAAGCACCACAAAATGTTTATGGGAAATCTAAACTTGATGGAGAATTAGCTGTACAAGAGATTTTAGATAAATATTTTATTGTGCGTATTTCTTGGGTATTTGGTAGTAACGGTAAGAATTTTATCAAGACTATGCTTAACTTAGCTAAAAATCATGATAAATTAACTGTAGTTAATGATCAAATAGGTTCACCAACTTATACAGTGGATTTAGCAAAATTACTTTGTGATATGGCATTATCTGATAAATATGGTATTTACCATGCTACAAATGAAGGGATATGTTCATGGTATGATTTTGCTTGTGAAATATTTAAACAAGCAGATATAAAGATAAATGTAAAGCCAGTATCATCAACAGCATTTCCAACAAAAGCTATACGACCACATAATTCAAGAATGAGCAAAAAATGTTTAGATGAAGCAGGCTTTAATAGATTACCAACATGGCAAAATGCTTTAACAAAATATTTAAAAGAAATAAATAAGTAGTAAAAAATCTCAAAGAAAATATTTTCTTTGAGATTTTTTAGTATATTAGATAATTCTATAATAAAAATAGGTTTTGTTATAAATGTTGGGATATGAGAAAATTATTTTACCATTTGACAAAGAACTTGTTTTTTATTTATTTAGCATTTGTCTACAAACAGAACCTTGTTTATTACTACATTCTCGACACTGTGGGTATAAAAATTGTTTTTCTCCAAAGACAGAAGATGTGTAATTAACGCCTAATGATTGTGGTATTGTAATGTTTGTTGTTTGAAATAACCAACCACCATATTTAAATTCCCAAAATTGATGAGAATATCCTAATTCATGAGGTAGTTCTGTAAAAATACATGAAGGAGGTTGATGATCTGGAGTAAATTTTTCATCAGCTCTTGGACGTCGACCGCAAGTATGACAGCAAAAATAATTTCCTATTTGCGTAGCCATTAATCGATCAGTTTCTGTAGTTTTATGACTATCTGCAAAAAAACCTAATACAGCATATTTACCTGGAGTAATGTATTGCATATCATTTGAAGATATGGAAGAACTTTGCTTTGGTGGCAGACTAAATATTGAAAATTGTTGAAGCGATGGGAAATTTTGACCAGAAGGAGTATTAAGTCTAGGAAAATCAGCTGGCATATTAGTAGGATTCAAAGTGGGAAAATGTGGTTTCATTGAAAATGGAGGTTTTTTACCATACATAAAAAGCCCTCTTTCTATTTACTACCTTTAGTAGGAATGGGTTCAATTACTGAAGCAAATATAGTGCTTAATTTTGCCATACCTTCAGCAGGTGGTTGTTGAGAAGCTCTAGCATAAATATTGTATTTAGCAGATTGATCGGTACTTCTTGTATTTGAGGCAGATGTTGTTACACTACCACTTAATTGAGCATTAAATCCCCAAAAAGAAGCCCCAAATTGAGAGGAAGTAGAAGTGTCTTTACTACTTGTATCAACAACCTGTTCTTTTACTTCCATAGTAAATTGAACAGTGGCTTCGTCCATGGTAAAGGCAGGAACTGGTACAAGAGAAATTAAAGGTGCGGAAACTTCAATTTCTTGTTGACTAATATTACCTTCTCCGTCAGTGACAGGTCGATTTAATTTGAATTTAATAACGTTTGCTTCACCATCTTGCTTACCATCTTTGTAGGCTAATTTAAAAACATAATCTAAATAAACACGACAAAGTTCGGCTTGTCCTTTAGCAACTTCAATAATAGGGGTACATACTAAAAGACCTAAAGGTAATCCTGTAAATTGTTGTTTAATATCTGCCATGAGAGAAACTCCTTTCATTTATAAAATTTAAAATTGTTTAATAGCTTCTTGTTTAATACGAGCTATACCTTCATTAGTAGTATCTTTTTTGAAGATGATTTCTATAGTTCCTTCATTTGTATTTGATTCGTTGTTATTTTGGTTTGAACCCACTTCGATATTGAGTAATTTATTATTGGAGATAAAATTTTTTATATTTAAAGAAACTTTAACTTCACTTAAATTTAGATTATTGTGGTTGAATAAAGTGATAATAGGGACATCTAAAATCTGTGTTGTATCATTTATTTTAAATGAAAATTGTTGTGTTTTAGGTACCAAAATAGAAGAATTTTCATCATTAGAATTATTTACATTTTTAAATTGATTAATAAATGTCAGATAATTAAACTGTTCAATTTTTTGCTGAGCCTCTTGCATTGATAGACCAATTTGTGTAAATAATTCTGAAAGATTTATGTTTGCCATAATATTACACCTATAAGTTTATTTTAAGAACTTGAATACTAAACTATCAGAGATATTATATTTTTGCTGAAGTTGTGCTAAGTCATTACCAACCTCAATAATCATATGTCCAGGTTTATCCTTTAATGGAGACCATACAGCATAACGACCAATAATAACTTTATTTCCGTTAATAGTAGTAGTATTTTCTGTAGAAATATCGCTGATAAATACTTTTCCTTGTGTGAGCTCTTCTAAGGTCATTGTTTGCATAATAATACTTTGCTACTAAAAACATAGACAAAAATGTTTACGTTTGAGAAAATTTATTCTTCATCGTGTATGCTTTGGTTTTGGATAAATCCAACAACTACTCACATGTTCTAGTACACTTCAAAGACGTAAATTCACGACTAGCCATCGGTACACATATCAGTACTTTTGTTGTTAAGCTATCCGATATTTTTTAGCATCTCGCAAATTGAGCGAAGCATTGAAATCTCTATCTTCCCTATAACCACACTTAGGACAGATATATACACGGTCTTTAAGTTTCAAACTTTTATGAATATATCCGCAAGCATGGCAGGTTTTAGAACTTGGATAGAATTTATCAACGCGGATATTGCTAATTCGTTGATGAATTTTTTGTACCTTTAGCTTTTGCTTTTCTATGTTTGCAGAGGCTGTTGTATAGTTTCTACCATTTGATTTAAAGCCCCTGCAACCCGCTTCAGTTCTTTTTGATCCTTTGTGGTAAATAATAATTCTTTTGCCCCTATCTCATATTTTTCTATCTGCTCTGCTAATCCTGAAATATCTTTTGACATCCACATGGATAAATACATCACAGGTACGCATGCGGCGATCAACATCAGGATCACAAGCAAAAAAATCATTTTTTTCATAGCTTCCGTTCTCGTCATAATACTTTTTAACGGAACGCCATAAACAATTACCCAATTATTGGAGAACAGTTTTTCATAAGTCAGCATAATATCTTTTCCGGTCGTATCTTTTGTTATAAAACTGCCTTTTCCAACTTTCTTATCACTTAATATCTTTTCTTTATCTATATCTGATAATTTCCATGCACCTGCCGTTTCCTCATAACATGAAAGTCCATCTGACGATAAAACTGCTGCAAAACTCCCCTTATTAGTCACTATATTTTTTAATATATCTAAGATAAATTCCGAACGAAAATTAACTGCAAGAATTGCACCTGAATCTGAATCTGAATCCCCATTTACACATAATAAAGTCATAACTTTCCTTGGTATTTTTGTAGATAATAAGGTGTCTTCATGCTCATTCTTCCATATATACCGGAATAGTTCCTTATTTCCATCTTCAATTTCCAGCCTGCTAAGCAGTGTATCATATGTATCTTTCATAACATATGGGGACGGGCTTCTCATATATACAACATTTTTTCCAGTTTTTTCCAGTATCACAATAGAATCGATCAGTTCTGCATTATCCACTGCAATATCTGTCAGCTGCTGATACAGCTTCTTTCTGTTCTTCAGATACTCTTTGTCAATAGGATCCTGACGTTTATGCAAAAATACAAAATATTTGAAAGCACTGCTATCCACGATCGATACAGCTTTTAAATGTATTGTATTAAGCGAGCCTATGAAACTTTTTCTGTAAAATAACCTAAGTAAGGTCCTTCTATGATACAATAAATATCATTAGGAGGGCCTTTTACTATGGCAAAACAAAAGAAACCGGTTCACAGAGTTGAAATGACTGAAGGAAAAAGGAACATCATCCGCCAGCTTCTCGAAGAATACGATATCGAGACCGCAGAAGATATCCAGGATGCACTCAAAGATCTTCTGGGCGGCACCATTAAAGAAATGATGGAAGCTGAAATGGATGACCATCTTGGATATGAGAAATCCCAGCGTTCTGACAATGACGATTATCGTAACGGTTATAAACGCAAGCAGGTAAACAGTCGATATGGCTCTATGGAAATCGAGGTCCCACAGGATCGGAAATCGACCTTTGAACCACAGGTGGTGAAAAAGCGTCAGAAAGATATTTCTGATATTGATCAGAAGATCATCTCTATGTATGCCAAAGGAATGACCACTCGCCAGATCTCGGAAACGATTGAAGATATCTATGGTTTTGAAACATCAGAAAGTTTCATATCCGATGTGACGGATAAGATACTTCTTCAGATTGAAGACTGGCAGAACCGCCCATTGGATGAGGTATATCCAATCCTTTACATCGATGCGATCCACTATTCTGTGCGGGATAATGGAGTCATTCGTAAGCTTGCAGCCTATGTTATTCTTGGCATTAATGCGGAGGGGAAAAAGGAAGTCCTGACGATTACGATTGGTGACAATGAAAGTGCGAAATACTGGCTGTCAGTCCTGAACGAACTGAAAAATCGCGGAGTAAAAGATATCCTGATCATCTGTGCCGATGGCCTTACAGGCATTAAAGAAGCGATTTCAGCTGCGTTTCCCAAAACAGAATACCAGAGGTGTATTGTCCATCAGGTAAGAAACACCCTGAAATACGTTCCGGACAAGGACAGAAAAGCCTTTGCTGCAGATTTAAAAACCATCTATCAGGCCGCTGATGAGCAGAAGGCTCTGGCTGCCTTGGAACGTGTAACTGAAAAATGGACTCCGAAATACCCGAATTCCATGAAACGCTGGAAAGACAACTGGGATGCTGTTTCTCCAATTTTTAAATTTTCAACCACTGTCCGGAAGGTCATTTATACAACCAATGCGATCGAATCACTGAACTCCACATACCGGAAGCTGAACCGTCAGAGAAGCGTATTTCCAAGCGATACCGCCCTGTTAAAGGCCTTGTATCTGGCTACTTTTGAGGCTACGAAAAAATGGACTACCACCATCCGTGATTGGGCTCAGGTTTATGGAGAACTGAGCATTATGTACGAGGGACGCTTACCCGAGTAAGCAAAAGAAGGGTTAAGAAGACAGGCGGGAAACCGCCTGCTCTTGACATGCCCGTAAGCAACTGTTATATATAAAACAAGAACGACAAGCCTGATTCACAAGCTTATCGCTCTTAATTATCATAGAAGAATCTTATTTACAGAGATTTTCTCATACTCTCTTACAATAAATACAAAATGAAATATAGTTAACTAGATAGTGTCTACACGAGTTTATGCCAAAATTGCACACCAATGGCAATGCAATAAATTTGCACTACTGCTAGAAATAATACTGTGCTTTCGCACAAAAACACCTCACTTCACATGTAGATAATCTAATTAAAATCAAATACGAAATGCTAAACCAAAATGCTACAATTACTGCAAGAAGCGACCCCATAATACATAGCATAATTTTCAAAAATTTCTTCATTGTTATAACACTCCTTTTAATGTCCACGTATATCCAGTTCTTCCAATAGAGAATTTCCGCTTCCCCATGAATATAGAATGTAATAACCGCTATCCTTTATTTCTTCCGAAAATTGTAGTGTCTCGTGATCAATCACCTCAATGGACTGCCCTTCCTGAGTTTCCACCAAACATTCCCATTCATTACTTCTGTAACCTGAATAGTAAGCATCCAATTCTTCCAAAGACAAATCACTTCGAATTAAAATTGCTCCGAAATACTGCATTCCATTTCCGTTACCCGTCAGCTTCCCAGCCTGTGACAACGACTCTATCAATTCTGTTTCCTCTGGCAACGGGATTTCACATAATGCCTTTTCCACCTTATAGGCTGTATGGTTATTTATAAGTGGAATTGAAATCACACTGCCTATCAATACAACTGCTGCCAATATTCCAACTAATTTTAATTTTTTCATTCCATCCTCCTTTCTCTTACGCCCGTAAGATTACCATAGAATACCACTATTATCAAATCATTCTTCTGTTGCTATTCACGAATTCGGTATTGGTAGTCTGGTATATGCATAATTCCGTCATTTAAGATTTCATTCCCCAAATATTGAAAGCTACCATCATCAGCAAACTTTACTGTAAGTTCATGGGTTATGACCGCATCATCACAAATGACCATATCACACACCGCATCCACCGTTAATGTCACTGTTCCATCCTCATTTTCTTTGATATCAATAACCTCCGGCAACGAAGTTCCAAAAAAAGTTGGTGCATAGTTAAGGCAGCCTAGTCGTACCCATACATAAGTCTGATTTTTTTCATCAAATACCGCATATTCCTGAATTTGCTCTGCTGTTACCGGAAGATATTCCATGATCAAACTCTCAAATTCTTCTTTTGGTATTCCATTTGGATAATCCTCGGCATCAAACGCTTTCTGATGTTTCATGGCATACAGATATTCATATATTCCATTATAGTCCAGTTTTTCCATATGGTCGGTATCCCAATTCGAGCATAAAAGATTATTTCCCTGATACCCCAGACCTTGTACGCATCGTTCTGACATTTCCCGTTGTTCCTTAGATAATGGCTTTATTCTTACCAGACAGCTTCCGTCAACAATCTCTGTAACCTCCGGCGGTTCCGGAACACATAATTCATAACAAAACCATCCTTTATCCGTATATTTCCACTCCTTTATTCTGGTGTAGGATATATAGGACATTCCCGACTTACCATTCTTATTCCATACGCTTCCTGCACTTACAACATACATATCCGTTCCATCATAAATGTATTTTATTCTACCAATTCCACCATCACTATGTATCTCATAAACTACTACAGAACCACGTTCCCCAGCCGTGCAATTCTCAAGATAAGAATCCACACTTTCATAATTTCCCATATTGGAGTATGTTACCAAAGTGGAAACCGGACATCCCGTTTCCATTAACCTTTTCTGCATTTCCAGAACCGTTTCATCATTCAGAACCACATTTGATGCTGTCCCTTTATCTGCATCCTTATAAATGTCAAAAATAAGTTCCATCATTTTTTTGCAGTCATTCGCAGCTTCTTTTTCCTCCTGTTCATCCACTGGAAGTCCATAGCCCTTTTCCCACTGCTCTGCAGCTTCTTCCTCAGCGCTTTTTGTTTCCTCCGTGGGAGATACTTCTTCCGTATCTTCCGCAAGAGTTTCACCCACAACACTCTTTTCTTTTCCGCAGGCACATACGAAACACCCAATCAGAAATACCATAATCAGTAGAATACTTTTTTTCCTTAATACCATAAAATCATCCTTTCGTTCTTGCTATCGGTGGCAGTTCCAATTCTATTTGCTCTATGGAATTAGAAAGATATCTGAACGTTCCATCTTCAAATGGTTGGACCACAACCGTGTTTCTAAAAGCGAGATCGGAATTATAATCCGGCCATACTCCATCAACGATAAGCGTAATTGTTCCATCCGCATTTTCTGTATAATCAACCACCTCTCCAAAGGGCGGATATGGGCTGGCATAAATCATTTCATATTCATAACTGTTGCTGCCCTCATCATATCCACGATGCTCTCTCAACTGTTCCACCGATACAGGAAAATAGGTGGTCATAATCTTTTCAAATTCCTCTGCCGAAATTTTCCAATCTTCCGTTTTCAAATTTTCACCTGTATAAATCCGATAAATATCTTCATACATACAAGGCATCAGTATGTCCTCCACATTATTACTGTCCCAGTTTGTGACAAGCACGTTGTAATTCACATAGCTTAGTCCCGATATGTATTTTTCCGTCAATTTCCGGCAGTCTTCCGGAATTTGCACAATCATAGATGGAATCATGATGCGGGTTGCATCTAAACCGTCCTCCACCGTGATTGTTGCGACA
>ENA-UERT01001294-UERT01001294.1-human-gut-metagenome-genome-assembly--contig:-NODE-1294-length-16055-cov-16.807673_pt1 | contig 16055 bp, 14 predicted proteins | sample MGYA00242996_ERZ507997 | MGnify/ENA primary metagenome ERZ507997 (study PRJEB26167, sample SAMN06115458) | human gut metagenome | host: Homo sapiens | place: China:Neimenggu | collected 2014-11-07... | reverse complement strand
GCACTGCAAACAGCAGACCGCCTGGGATTAACAATCTCATGCGACTTAAATTTCCGCAAAAAATTATGGAATTACGGGTATTTTTATTGGAACAACAATTGCAATGATACTAACTAAGTGGTGGGTTACACCGTATGTAGTTTATAAACACAAATTCAAGAAAAGTGTACGACTGTATTTTGCTAAATATTTCTGCTTTACAGCTATTGCGGTTGTCGCATTTATTGTTACCACATATGCTGTTACCTTTGTTCCGGGGAATACTTGGATTGCATTTATTGGAAAAGTAATAGTATCAGCAATTACTCCGAATGTTTTGTTTTTGGGTGCCTTTTTTAAAACAGAGGAATTCAAGTATTGCTTAAATCTGATATTTAAAAGAAGACAGATTAAGTAGAAAAAATAATATAAGGAAGAGAGGGTAAGTTATGGCCACGCTAGTTTCAATAGATAAGTGTACAGGTTGTTTGGCTTGCTATAATGCCTGTCCCTCAAAAGCAATAAAAATTGTCCAGGATGAGCAGGGATTTTGGTGTCCTGAAATAGTTGTAGAGAAATGTATTGACTGTCATTTATGTGAAAGAATGTGTCCACCACTCAATGAATATGATCGGCGAAAAGAACCGATTTCTGTTTATGCTGCATGGCGGAGAAGTGATCAGAAGAGACTATTAAGCAATAGTGGCGGCATTGCAGCAAGTTTGGCAGAGTATGCCTTGGCGAACAATTTTATTGTTGTAGGCGCGGCAATAGACGACGATTTAACAGTTAAACACTGTATATGTGAAAATATAGAAGACTTGAACAAACTTCGTATGTCGAAATATGTTCAAAGTTATATTGGAGATATTTATCGTCGTTTGCGGGAAAGAATTCAGGCAGGTAAGAAGGTACTGTTTTTCGGAACTCCTTGCCAAGTAGATGCTATCAAAAGAGTGATTGGAGATAGATTTTCCAGAAGTTTAATCACTGTTGATTTAATTTGTCATGGAGTACCATCACCGCAGTACTTAAAAGAACATTTGGATTCATATGTTGCAAACATTGAGGACATTACTAGTTATGTGTTTCGTGATAATGATCAGTATAAATTTCGAGTCTTTTTAAGAGATGGAAAAATTTTAGAATTTCCAAAAGAAAAGGATTCCTATTTATATGCTTTTCTTAAAAATGTTTTGGATAGAGAATCGTGCCACACTTGTAAGTATTCAAGTACTTCTCGTGCTGCAGATATTACCATAGGTGATTTTTGGGGCTTCACAAAATCTGAAAATGAGGCTATTAAGGTTGAACCACATAAGGGAATAAGTGCAGTATTAGTAAATACAGAACAGGGACAAGAAGTGTTTGAGGCAATTAAATCTGATCTGTATGTTGAAGAAAGAAAGTTAGATGAAGTTGTAAAACATAATCCTTTTTTGCGTGAAATCAGGGGAAGTAATTCTGACCGATTTGGATTTAGAAAAATGGTTTCTGCAAAAGGCTTCGAGAGTGCCGTCAAATCGTTAAAACGCAGATATTTTATTAAAGACAAAGCGGACTATATTTATAAGTGGGTTAAATATAAAATGTTGAAACTTTTTAAACTTTTGAAACGATGAATGTGAAAAAAAGAAGCTGTTGTTATTGGGCGGAATATGTGTGTTGGCAATATGAATTCTATTTATGTTTTGTGGCAGTGAAAAATAAGCACTGAATGAAATGATGTAGGTAAAGGAAAGGAGCAACTTATGGATCAAGAACTATTTAACCCACAATCTTCTTCTGTAAGCTCATCCCGTATTATTTACACCCCATCAACCTTTGCCCGGACATCGCTGCTCCATCTGCAGGAAGTTGGCTCTTTGCAGGCTGTTCATCCACATATATCCCAGAGAGAGGATCTGGTATCGTTCCTTTGCTTCATCGTTCTGTCTGGCGAGGGAACGCTTTCCTATGAGGGGCAGACTTATCAGTTAGGTCAGGGGGACTGCGTGTTCATCGACTGCCGAAAAGCGTACAGCCATTCTACATCCGATAATCTCTGGTCGCTCCAATGGTGCCACTTCTATGCACCATCCCTTCCGGCTGTGTATGAGAAATACAAGGAGCGAGGCGGTCATCCTGTGTTCCATCCAGATGATCTAACTCCTTTCACCTCTCTTCTGACAGATCTCTATAACTTAGCTTCCTCATCTGATTACATACGAGATATGCGAATCAATGAGAAGCTGGGGACTCTGTTGACTCTCCTGATGGAGCAGTCCTGGCATCCAGAGAGTGTGACAGTAAGCCGGAAGAGAATGGAACTGGCAGCCGTAAAGGGGTATCTGGACGAGCATTATATGGAGAAAATCATGCTGGAAGAGTTGGCAGAAAAGTTCTTTATTAATAAGTTTTACCTGTCCAAAATCTTCAAAGAGACTTACGGAACAACGGTCAATAACTATCTGATTTCAAAGCGGATCACCAGAGCAAAGCAGCTACTCCGATTTACAGATATGACTGTGGATGAAGTTGGCGCTGCAGTCGGAATGGGAGATGCAAACTACTTCAGCCGGATGTTTCGCAAGGTGGAAGGTAGCAGTCCAAGAGAATATCGGAAACAGTGGTAACCTTAAATAAAAAAACCAAGATAGTGCTAATTTTCACCAGCTTATGCGATTAATTTCTATTTGTAAGTTGCGTTACACTATAGATGATTCGAAAACAATGTCAACAAGGAAAGGTATATAAAATGAAAAAAGCATTAATTACCGGTATCACCGGTCAGGATGGTTCTTACTTAGCAGAGTTTCTTCTGGAGAAGGGCTATGAGGTTCATGGTATTGTACGTCGTGCATCTATTTCCAACACAGCTCGTATCGATCATCTGATTGAGAAGAATGTCATCGCATTGCATGATGGAGATTTGTCTGATTCTTCCGGTCTGATCCGCCTTGTGAATGAAATAAAGCCGGATGAGATCTACAACCTTGCGGCACAGAGCCACGTTCAGGTATCTTTTGATGCGCCGGAGTATTCCGGTGATGTAGATGCGCTGGGCGTTCTGCGTATTCTGGAAGCTGTTCGTGTATGTGGTCTGACCAAGACCTGTAAGGTATACCAGGCTTCTACTTCAGAACTTTATGGTAAAGTAGAGGAGGTTCCTCAGCGTGAAACTACCCCATTCCATCCATATTCTCCGTATGCCGTTGCGAAACAGTATGGTTTCTGGATGGTGAAGGAGTACCGGGATGCTTACGGCATGTTTGCGGTTAATGGTATTCTGTTCAATCATGAGTCTGAGCGTCGTGGTGAGAACTTCGTCACCCGCAAGATCACCCTGGCAGCTGGACGTATCGCAGAAGGCTTGCAGGATCATCTGGAGCTGGGCAATATGGATTCTCTACGTGACTGGGGTTACGCGAAGGATTATGTAGAGTGTATGTGGCTCATCATGCAGCAGGAGCAGCCGGATGATTTCGTCATTGCTACAGGTGTTCAGCATACCGTACGTGATTTCACAGAGAAGGCATTTGCAGCGAATGGTTTCACCATCCGTTGGGAAGGTACCGGCGTGGATGAGAAGGGGTATGATGTTGAAACTGGCAAGATGCTGGTATGCGTAAATCCCCAGTGGTTCCGTCCGACGGATGTAGATAACCTGTGGGGTGATCCGACCAAGGCGAAGACTGTTCTTGGATGGAATCCTCAGTCTACTACTTATGAACAGCTGGTTGAGATTATGGCGAAGCATGACCGTGAGTGTGCGAAACGTGAAAAAGCCATGAAAACGGTTATGTAAGAAAGAAGGCATATAATTATGATGGAGAAAAATGCTAAAATTTATGTTGCAGGTCATCGAGGAATGGTAGGTTCTGCCATTGTCCGGGAACTGCAGCGTCAGGGCTATACAAATATTATTACCCGTACCCATAAGGAACTGGATTTGACCCGTCAGGATGCGGTAGAGGAGTTTTTTGCAAAGGAGAAGCCGGAGTACGCATTTCTGGCAGCTGCTAAGGTCGGTGGTATTGTGGCTAACCAGGAAGCACTGGCTGATTTCATGTATGACAACATGATTCTGGAGATGAATACCATTCATTCTGCATGGAAGAATGGCTGCAAGAAGTTAGAGTTTTTAGGTTCTTCTTGTATCTATCCGCGTATGGCTCCGCAGCCTATGAAGGAGGACTGCCTGCTTACCAGTGAGCTGGAGAAGACCAATGAGGCATATGCACTGGCTAAGATCTCTGGTCTGAAGTACTGTGAGTTCCTGAACCGTCAGTATGGCACCGATTACATCAGCGTTATGCCGACGAACCTGTATGGACCGAACGATAACTATCATCCGACTCACAGCCATGTGGTTCCGGCGCTGATCCGCCGTTTCCATGAGGCGAAAGTCAATGGCGTAGAAAGCGTCACCTGTTGGGGCGATGGTTCTCCGTTGCGTGAGTTCCTGTATGTGGATGATCTTGCCAATCTGTGTGTATTTCTGATGAATCATTATTCTGGTAACGAGACAGTCAATGCTGGTACCGGTAAGGAGATTACTATCAAGGAGCTTACGGAACTGGTAGCAAAGGTCATTGGTTATACCGGTAAGATCGAGTGGGATACTTCTAAACCAAACGGTACACCGCGTAAGCTTCTGGACGTTTCGAAAGCAACGAATCTCGGCTGGTCTTACAAGACAGAATTGGAAGATGGACTGCGCTTGTCCTATGAGGATTTCCTGAACAATCCGATGCGCGCAGAACGATAACAAACATTTGAGCCGCATCTGTAGCAATATGGATGCGGTTTTATTCAGTGTGAAGGAGTTTTAGAGTATGAATCTGGTTTTATTATCCGGTGGTTCCGGTCAGCGCCTCTGGCCGCTTTCCAATGATATCCGTTCCAAGCAGTTTATTAAGATTTTCCATAAAGAAGATGGTACGCTGGAATCCATGGTACAGCGTGTATATCGTCAGATCAAGACCGTTGATACCGATGCGATGGTTACTATTGCCACCTCCAAGTCTCAGGTATCGGCTATTCACAATCAGCTGGGAGAGAAAGTTGGCATCAGCGTAGAACCGTGCCGTCGTGATACGTTTCCGGCCATTGCACTTTCTGCAGCTTACCTGAAGGATGTGCAGGGAATTGGAGAAGAGGAATCGGTGGTTGTTTGCCCAGTGGATCCTTATGTGGAGGATGATTATTTTGAAGCATTGAAGGGACTGGGCGAGAGAGCAGCCGTCAGTGATGCCAATCTTGTGCTGATGGGAATTGAACCGACTTATCCCAGTGAGAAATATGGATACATTATTCCTATTGGTAAGGAAGAGGTCAGCAAAGTTTCCATGTTTAAGGAGAAACCGACGAAAGAAATTGCGGAAGAGTATATCGAAAAGGGTGCTCTGTGGAATGGCGGTGTTTTTGCCTTTAAGCTTGGTTATGTGCTGAATCGGGCGCATGAACTGATTGATTTTGTGGATTATGATGATTTGTTTAATAAATATGATACACTGAATAAGATCAGCTTTGATTATGCGGTGGTGGAGCATGAGCCGGAGATTGAGGTGATTCGCTTCGCCGGTACATGGAAAGATCTAGGTACCTGGAATACACTGACAGAGGCCATGGACAGCCAGGCAGTCGGAGAGGCCCTTTTTAACGAAAACTGTGAAAATGTTCATGTGGTGAATGAACTGGATGTTCCGATTCTCTGTATGGGCTTAAAGGATGTGGTGGTTTCGGCATCTCCAGAAGGAATTCTGGTATCAGATAAAGAGCAGAGCTCTTATATTAAGCCTTTTGTAAGTAAGCTGGATAACCGAGTTATGTTTGCAGAGAAATCTTGGGGTAGCTTTAAGGTGATTGATGTCAATGGTACTTCCATGACCATCAAGGTTACATTGAATCCGGGACATCAGATGAATTATCACAGTCATAAGAACCGTGATGAGGTCTGGGTAGTGGTATCCGGTAAGGGTAAGACCATCGTAGATGGTATGGAGCAGAGTGTGAAGCCGGGAGATGTGGTTACTATGGCGGCTGGATGCCGTCATACGGTGATTGCGGAAACAGAGCTGAAACTCATCGAGGTTCAGCTGGGCGAGGATATTAACGTTCACGATAAGCAGAAATTCGAATTGGAATATTAAGATACTGTAGGAGGCGTCTATGAAAAACAAAAATAAGCCTCTTTTGCTCCGGCCATCTGGTAAGGATTACCTCTGGGGCGGTAGCCACTTGAATGATGAATTTGAAAAAGAAATAGACCTGTCTCCTTTGGCTGAGACTTGGGAGTGTTCGACCCATCCAGATGGCCCAAGTTATGTGGTGGGTGGTGTATTTGATGGCATGGAACTTCAGGAGGTGCTGAAAGAACATCCGGAGTATCTGGGTGAGCGTCATAAGGGGGAACATTCCCTGCCGATTCTCATTAAGTTTATAGATGCCAAGAAGAATCTTTCAGTCCAGGTTCATCCGGATGATGCCTATGCCAGAGACCATGAGAACGGACAGCTATGCGAAACAGAGATGTGGTACGTGTTGGATGCTGGGAAGGATGCAAGGCTGATATATGGTTTGAAACGCGACAGTTCGGAAGTTGAGATGCGGAAAGCGATTGCAGATGTAACCTTGACCAATTATCTCCAGCAGGTTCCTATCAAAAAGGACGATCTGTTCTTTATAGAGGCCGGAACCATCCATGCAATCGGAGCAGGTGCACTGGTGGCTGAGTTTCAGGAGAATTCGAACCTGACCTACCGGTTATATGATTATGATCGTGTGGGTAAGGATGGAAAGAAACGGGAGCTTCACATTGATAAGGCCTTGCAGGTGGCAAACCTAAAAAGCAGTGCGGAGCCAAGACAGCCTCTTCGCGTGTTGAAATACCGTCAGGGAGTGGCCTGTGAGCTTTTGACCCGCTGTAAATATTTTGAAGTGTATCGTATGCTAGTGAATACGGAACGTCGTCAAAAGGTTCATTAGTTTCTGGATGTGAGAGGGTAGCAGATGAATAGATGGAAAACAACCCATTCTGAGAGTATCGTGGATACGCGCTGGGTCAAGGTGAGAAAAGATGCCGTTGACCTTCCCAATAGGCAGCATATAGATGATTTCTATGTGATTACCCTGAATGAAGCGGCGGCCATCGTGGCTTTGGATGATGATGGCAATATTATTCTGAAAAGAGAATATAGACACTGTTTTGAACGTGATCTCATCGAGATTCCGGCAGGTGGTTTTGAAAAAGGGGAAGATGGACTGACCGTAGCGAAGCGGGAACTTCTGGAAGAAACAGGATATGAGTCGGATGACTGGCATTTTATCGGAAAAACGGTGGAAAGTTCGGCAAAACTGACCAATTATATGCATATTTATCTAGCGGAGCATTGCCATAAAGTTTCGGAACAGCACCTGGATCCGACGGAAGAGGTGGAGGTTCTTGTTGTGTCTTTGAAACAGGCAGTAGATATGGTTATGAATAATGAGATCTGCTGCAACAGTTCGGCACACGGTATTCTCTGGGCAGCACGAAATCTGGGAGTTTAAAACGAGGTAATATACGTGATGGAAATGGATTATAGAAAAGAATATAAGCGTTGGCTGGAATATGCAGACGCAGATGCGGATGTAGTAGCAGAGTTAAAATCAATGGATGATGCAGGAGTGGAAGATGCTTTTTACCGGGATCTTGCCTTTGGTACAGGTGGTTTGCGAGGTGTCATCGGTGCAGGTACAAACCGTATGAATATATATACGGTGGCTAAAGCATCTCAGGGATTGGCAGATTATCTGAACAAGAATTATGCAAAACCATCCGTTGCCATTGGCTATGACAGCCGTATCAAGAGTGATGTATTTGCCAAGATTGTAGCTGGCGTATTTGCTGCCAATGGAGTAAAGGTCAATATTTGGCCGACACTGCTACCGGTTCCGATGGTATCCTATGCAACTCGTTATCTGCATACCTCTGCAGGTGTTATGGTAACGGCATCTCACAATCCGAGTAAATATAATGGATATAAGGTTTACGGGACAGATGGTTGCCAGATCACGTCAGAAGCAGCGGCTGAGATTCTGGCTGAGATCGAGAAGCTGGACATATTTGCAGACGTTAAAACCAGTGATTTTGAAGAAGGTGTGAAAGCTGGACTTATTCAGTATATTCCAGATGAGGTTTATACCGCATTTGTGAATGAGGTTAAAAACCAGTCTGTTTTATATGGTGAAGAAGTCAATAAGGACGTTGCCATTGTGTACAGTCCTCTGAACGGAACTGGCCTGAAACCAGTTACCCGTACTCTGAAGGAGATGGGCTACACCAATATCACTGTCGTAAAAGAGCAGAAGCAGCCAGATGGACATTTTCCCACTTGTCCATACCCGAACCCAGAGATTCGGGAAGCCATGGCTCTGGGAATGGAATATGCGAAGAAGTGCAACGCAGACCTTTTATTAGCAACGGATCCGGACTGTGATCGTGTGGGTATCGCAGTGAAGAATAAAGCAGGAGAATATGAGCTTCTGACCGGTAACCAGACAGGTATGCTGCTGTTGGATTATATCTGTAGTCAGCGTGCAAAACACGGTAAGATGCCGGCAGAGCCGGTTATGATCAAAACAATCGTTACGATGGATATGGGAGAGCTGATTGCCTCTCATTATGGACTTAAGACAATCAACGTTCTGACCGGATTTAAGTATATCGGCGAAAAGATCGGAAAGTTGGAGCAGCAGGGTAAAGCTGACAGCTATATCTTCGGATTTGAAGAAAGCTACGGCTATCTGACTGGTTCCTATGTCCGCGATAAAGATGCCGTTGATGGTGCATATATGATTTGCGAGATGTTCAGCTACTACGCAACCAAAAGAATCAGCCTGTTAGATAAACTGGAAGAGTTATATCAGACTTATGGCTATTGCATGAACACGCTTCATAGCTATGAATTTGATGGCAGCGCAGGTTTTGCCAAGATGCAGGATATCATGCGGAAGCTGCGTGGCGGTATTCAGGAATTCGGTGGCAAGAAAGTAGTCAACCTACTGGATTATAATCTTGGCCTAGATGGCCTGCCAAAATCCGATGTCCTCAAGTTCCTTCTGGAAGATAACTGCTCCATCGTAGTACGTCTTTCTGGAACGGAGCCGAAGCTTAAGATGTATATTTCCGTAAGCGCAGATAAGAAAGAAGCAGCTGAGAAGATTGAGGCACAGATTTGTACAAGTGCGGAAGAGTATCTATAATGGTGTAATGGGGCAGGCCCTGAAGGAGGAAAAGAGATGAACACAACATTACTTATCATGGCAGCCGGTATCGGTAGCCGCTTCGGAAAAGGAATCAAGCAGTTGGAGCCAGTGGATGATGCGGGACATATCATCATGGACTATTCAATCCATGATGCGATTGAAGCTGGCTTCAACCATGTAGTATTTATTATCCGCAAGGATATTGAGAAGGAGTTTAAAGAGGTCATCGGTGATCGCATCACCGCAATCTGCTCTTCTCATAATGTAACTGTGGACTATGCTTTTCAGGATATTAAGGACATCCCTGGTACTTTACCAGAAGGTCGCACGAAGCCGTGGGGAACCGGTCAGGCTGTGCTTGCAGCAAAGAAAGTCATCAAGACTCCGTTCGTTGTGATTAATGCGGATGATTATTATGGTAAAGAAGGCTTCAAGTCTGTCCATGAGTATCTGGTAAATGGTGGCAAATCCTGCATGGCAGGTTTTGTTCTGAAGAATACTCTGTCTGATAACGGAGGTGTGACTCGTGGTGTCTGCAAGATGGACGAGCAGAACAATCTGACAGAGGTTGTGGAAACCAAGAACATCATCAAGACTGCGGATGAAGCGGAAGCTGACGGCATGGCTGTCGATGTGAATTCTCTTGTTTCCATGAATATGTGGGGATTGACCCCAGATTTTTTGGACGTACTGGAGGAAGGCTTCAAAGAGTTCTTCGAGAAGGAAGTACCGGGCAATCCTCTGAAAGCAGAATATCTGATTCCTATCTTCATCGGTGAACTGCTGAGTGAAGGCAAGATGAATGTAAAGGTCCTGAAAACCAACGATACCTGGTACGGCATGACCTACCATGAAGATGTCGTAGCTGTGAAGGACAGCTTTAAAAAAATGTTAGAAAAAGGAGTGTACAGGGCTGATTTATTTTCCGACTTGTGATATATTGAGTCTGTTCTGCGTATATTTTATGAGAAAAAGAAGAAATTCAGCAGAAATATTTTTACAAGGGAGCATACATGGATCAACTATACTGTATTTACCGAAGCATTGAAAAAAGTATTTGCTCAACAATTTCTGCATCCTTTCCATCGGCATGTATTGTTTCTTTTCTGGCATTTATAAGCTATATGGTGTTCCAGCTGTTTTTTAGTCTGCATAAAAACAGGTCAAAAAATTTTTCGGGTGTTTCCGGTATGGTTTATCAGGGCGTTTGGACTGCGATATTTATCTTTTACACATATATGGTATTGTTTCGTACCTGGATTGCAAGGAAACGTTGGGAAGATCCGTTAGACAAGATATTTGGAGGCTGGGGCTTATATACCGAAAAAGGAAACCTTACCACAGAGGCGATTGAAAATGTGATGCTTCTTTTCCCGTTTACGTTTCTTTTGGGGATACTTTTGAGAAAACGGTGGAAAAAGTATTCGCCGGGATTAGCTTTCCGGTATTTGGCACTCAGCGGCTTCTTCATGTCTTTGACCATTGAAACAGTGCAGCTGTTACTGAAACGCGGAACATTCCAGTTTTCAGATCTTTTCTATAATACGACAGGTGGAATATTAGGAGGAGCTTTCTATTTGACAATACGAAGGCTGAGGTTTAAAATATGCGCATGCAAATGGCAGTCAAAACATAAAAAATGAAAGCTCAGGATGCTTTTCAGTGTCAATTAAGGAGAAAGAAATATGTGTGGAATCGTTGGATTTATAGGAAATCATCAGGCGGCCCCGATCCTTCTGGACGGATTATCAAAACTGGAATACAGAGGCTATGATTCGGCAGGTCTGGCTGTCCGGGATGGAGACGCCCCGGTTCAGATCGTAAAAGCAAAAGGGCGCCTGAAGGCGCTGGCAGAGAAGACGAATGACGGAGAGGCCTTAAAGGGCACCTGCGGTATCGGACACACCAGATGGGCGACTCATGGAGAGCCTTCGGAAACCAACGCTCATCCTCACTGCTCGGATGATGGAAATGTAGTAGGCGTTCACAACGGAATTATTGAGAATTATCAGGAGCTGCGTGATAAGCTGGTAAAAAAAGGATATACCTTTTATTCTTCAACCGATACGGAGGTCGCTGTAAAGCTGATTGACTATTACTATAAAAAGTATGAGGGAACTCCCGTTGATGCGATCAATCATTCTATGGTGCGGATTCGGGGATCCTATGCTCTGGCAGTGATGTTTAAGGAGTATCCGGGAGAAATTTATGTGGCCAGAAAGGACAGCCCCATGATCCTGGGAGTCACGGACGGCGAGTGCTATGTGGCTTCTGATGTGCCTGCGATTTTAAAATATACGAGAAATGTATATTATATCGGAAATATGGAGATGGCCCGCCTGAAGGAAGGGAAGATTACCTTTTATAACCTGGATGGAGATGAGATAACCAGGGAGATGACGCAGATCGAATGGAATGCAGAAGCGGCTGAAAAGGGCGGTTTTGAGCATTTCATGATGAAGGAGATCCATGAGCAGCCGAAAGCAGTTTCAGATACCCTGAATTCTGTTTTGAAAAACGGCCGTCTGGATCTGACGGAGATGGGGCTGACAGAAGAAGAGATCTGCGCCATATCCCAGATTTATATTGTGGCCTGCGGCTCTGCGTATCATGTGGGGGTGGTGGCTCAGTATGTGATGGAGGATCTGGCAGAGATCCCGGTCCGTGTGGATGTGGCTTCCGAATTCCGTTACAGAAAACCTCTTCTGGATAAAAATGGGCTGGTGATCGTAGTGAGCCAGTCCGGAGAGACGGCGGACAGTCTGGCCGCTCTCAGGGAAGCGAAGGAATATGGGGTAAAGACCCTTGCGATTGTAAATGTGATCGGTTCTTCCATTGCCAGAGAGGCAGACCATGTGTTTTACACCATGGCGGGGCCGGAGATTGCCGTTGCAACGACAAAGGCCTACAGCACCCAGCTGATCGCCGTTTACTGTCTGGCTCTCCAGTTTGCCCTGGTGAGGAAAAAGCTTTCAGAGGAAAAGTGTGCAGCGCTGATCGCAGAGCTGCAGTCTCTGCCTGGGAAGATGGAAAAAATCCTGGAGGATAAGGAACGGATCCAGTGGTTTGCATCGAAATACGCAATGGCAAAGGATGCGTTCTTTATTGGAAGAGGGATTGATTACGCAGTTTCCCTGGAGGGAAGCCTGAAGCTGAAGGAGATTTCCTATATTCATTCGGAGGCTTATGCGGCAGGGGAGTTAAAGCACGGAACCATAAGCCTGATCGAGGACGGTACGCTGGTGATCGGAGTGCTCACACAGAGCCAGCTTTATGAAAAGACGCTGTCCAATATGGCCGAGTGCAAAAGCCGGGGGGCCTATCTGATGGGCTTGACTTCTTATGGAAAATATGATATAGAGGATGCGGTAAATTTTGCGGTATATGTGCCCAGAACCGATGAACATTTTTCTGCCAGTCTGGCTGTGATCCCTCTTCAGCTGCTTGGATATTACGTCAGTGTGGCAAAAGGACTGGATGTAGATAAGCCGAGAAATCTGGCAAAATCTGTTACGGTAGAGTAAAGGGCGCAGATCCGATTACAAGGGAGATTGAAAATGAACAGAAGAAAGAAGCTGGGAGTGATTGCGGCTGCCGCAGGCATATTGCTGCTGACTCCTGTAACCGTATTGGCAGAGGATAAGTGGGAGAGCAAAAACGGCGGCAGATACCGTGTAAAGGAAGACGGAACCTATTATGCCGGTGAATGGTTCAGCGTGACCAATAATCCCAGTCTGCCTTCAGGTAAGCCGTCCACTGCCTGGTATTATGCTGGGGAAGACGGAAAAATATATGTAAACGGCTGGTATGAGATTAACGGTAAGACCTACTATTTCTATGCAGGCGGCAATGCGGCTGTAAACAGCAATTTTGTCCTGGATGGAAAACGCTATTATGTAGATGAAAACGGCGCAAAAAGAGCCAATGGCTGGTTTGTGATAGAAGGTACATACAGCAATGGAAAGCCCTATTCTAACTGGTATTACCAGCAGGAGGACGGCTCTCTGCTTACCGATGGCTGGCATGAGGTTGACGGTGTGACCATGTATTTTGATGCCAGTGGAAGAAATTACAGAAAGCAGTGGGTGACTCAGGAAGACAGGCGTTACTATGTGGATGAAAGCGGTGCGCTCCAGACCGGCTGGTTTGCTATCCGAGGAACAAATGCCGCTGGGCAGGAGTATGCCAACTGGTATCATGCGGATGTAAATGGAGTGATTGCCAGAAATGGCTGGTCCCAGATAGGAGGAAACTGGTATTATTTTGACGCCAATGGATTGAATTACAGAAAGCGCTGGTATGTGGATCCGAAGAAGGAACGCTACTATCTGGATGAGGAAGGCATTTTACAGGATGAGGGCTGGTTTAAGATTGAAAATGTAAATGCTGCTACTCAGGTGGTGACGGAAAGCTGGTATTACGCCCAGACCTCCGGTGCAGTCTTGAAGGACGGCTATCATGACATTGACGGAAAAACCTACTATTTTGACGTGAATGGCTATAATTACCGGAAACGTTGGATCACACTGCCCAGCGGTGACAGACGTTATCTGGGAGAAGACGGCGTGATGAAACGGGATGAATGGTTTGTGATCAGCGGTCTTGATTCCAGAGATTCCGATTATAATAACTGGTATTATGCCCTGGATAATGGAAATATTGTCATGGATCGCTGGTATAAGATTGATGGTAAGAGCTATGGTTTTAATTCCGGCGGCGTGATGCGTACAGGCTGGCTGACAGACAGTAAGCTGGATGATAATGGGGACAGCGACAACTCCTATTATTACTGTGGTGAGGATGGTGCAAGGGCGCTGGGCTGGCAATGGCTGGAGATTCCGGAGAACTGGATCGATGACAGCGATGATGTAACGGATTACATTCACGACAACGGACAGTATGCATGGTTTTATTTTAATCAGTCCACGGGTAAAAAACGCCGTTCCTCCGGCGGCAAAAAGGAAACGAATGTAGATGGAGTGACCTATTGCTTTGACGGCAATGGAATCATGTATCCGGGCTGGGTGAAGTTAAGCTCTAAAACGCCTGAAATTTCCGGTTACCGTTATTTCTATCAGCCCACCTCTGAAACAGATAAGAAGTTCATTGCAGGGCAGAAGGTGGAAGGAAGCTGGCTGTATATCAATGGGCCAGCAGACCTGGACGGCAGCGGACAGAAGGAATGGTACTATTTTGATAATTCGGGAGAGCCGGTTCATGCATCAGAAAATAAATACAAGCGAAAAGAAATCCACAATGATATGTACGTTTTTGATATGTACGGCGCAGCCCAGTATGGTCTGGTGGAGATTTCCGGTGTGAGCAGCAGCGAGGACGGATTTTACTACTGCGGCTCTGCAGAGGGAAACCGCAAGTGTGTGACCGGAAAGGTAATGATTGATGATGGTATAAGCAGCGGGAAGTCTCAGTACTATTTTGACAATGATGGAAGAGGCTATACCGGAATAAAGGACGGTTATCTTTACTATGAAGGAAAGCTGCAGAAAGCAGATAAGGCTGCAAAATACGAAGTCTTCCAGCTGGAAGCGGGCGGAAAGAAGTATCTGGTGAATTCATCCGGAAAGGTAATGAAAAATACAAAAGTTACAGACGGAAATGACCAGAAATGGGAAGTTGCAGGCAATGGAACGATTAAGGTATACGGATCCGATGAGATCGCGGAGCTGGCAGTGCCGGAAGCGACAACAACGTATTAAAAGGAGGATATGAGTATGAAAACAGCATTGGTCATCATGGCTGCCGGGATCGGCTCCCGGTTCGGCGGTGGGATAAAACAGCTGGCACCGGTAGGAATGAATGGGGAGATTATCATGGATTACTCGATTCATGATGCCATTGAAGCCGGATTTGACAAGATTGTGTTTATTATCCGCAGGGATATTGAAGAGGCTTTCAGGGAAGCGATCGGCAGCCGGATTGAGAAGATCTGTGAGAAGCTGGGTGTGGAAATCGCATATGCCTATCAGGAGCGGGAGGCGCTTCCGGAGGGCGTGTCCTGCCCCAAAGACCGTACAAAGCCCTGGGGAACGGGACAGGCGGTCCTGGCCTGCCGTAAGGTGCTCCATGAGCCCTTTGCAGTCATCAATGCGGATGATTATTATGGAAAAGAAGCATTTGTGAAAGTTCACGATTTTCTGACACAGTATTCAGCAGAAAAGCCAAACGCATACTGTATGGCCGGTTTTATTTTAAAAAATACGCTCAGTGAGAATGGAGCTGTGACAAGGGGCATTTGCGAGACAAATGAGAACGGATATCTGACAGCTGTTCATGAGACCTCAGGCATTGTAAAGACAGCAGAGGGGGCGGCAGTGGAGGCGGATGGCGTTCTTGCTTCCATTGATGCAGATTCCTGCGTATCCATGAATATGTGGGGATTGACACCTGAATTTATGGAGCTGCTCCAGACGGGTTTTGAAGAGTTCTTTAAGAAGCACAGTGAGGCGGAGCTTTTAAAGGCGGAATACCTCCTGCCGGGCTGTATCGATGAACTGATCCAAAAGGGTCAGGTATCCGTCCGTGTTCTGGAATCCCATGACAAATGGTTTGGCGTGACTTATAAGGAAGATAAGGAATTTGTAGTGAAGTCCTTTGAACAGCTGATCAAAAATGGAGTGTATGGGGAGAGGTTGTTTGGGGAGGTGTAGAATATGTAAAAATTCGGGGCTGTCTAATCGGGCAGCCCCGTTCTTCACGGTTTGGATCTGGTTAGTGGCATGAAATGTCGTAAAGGTCAAACCACTCGCCGTAAAGGTCAAACCACTCGCCTTTCACTAAATCCATTTTTAGTGCATACTTGAGAAAAACAATAGATTTTTTCAAGG
>ENA-UERT01001263-UERT01001263.1-human-gut-metagenome-genome-assembly--contig:-NODE-1263-length-16404-cov-4.999694_pt1 | contig 16404 bp, 17 predicted proteins | sample MGYA00242996_ERZ507997 | MGnify/ENA primary metagenome ERZ507997 (study PRJEB26167, sample SAMN06115458) | human gut metagenome | host: Homo sapiens | place: China:Neimenggu | collected 2014-11-07... | reverse complement strand
TTAGAAAAAATCGGAGCTAACCGCATTGTTGCTCCAGAGCGAGATATGGCTCGTCGTGTTGCTTATAACCTTGCTTCACTTCTGTGAAAACCCAGGCAAAATTCAGTCCCGTGCTGAACTGCTGAAGAAAATGACCGGCCGTGAGCTGAAACCGCACGACCGTACTGTAGACGTGACGATCCGCCGTATTCGTAAACATTTCGAATCTACGCCGGATACGCCGGAAATCATCGCCACCATTCACGGTGAAGGTTATCGCTTCTGCGGTGATCTGGAAGATTAATCGGCTTTACCACCGTCAAAAAAACGGCGCTTTTTAGCGCCGTTTTTATTTTTCAACCTTATTTCCAGATACGTAATTCATCGTCCGTTGTAACTTCTTTACTGGCTTTCATTTTCGGCAGTGAAAACGCATACCAGTCGATATTACGGGTCACAAACATCATGCCGGCCAGCGCCACCACCAGCACACTGGTTCCCAACAACAGCGCGCTATCGGCAGAGTTGAGCAGTCCCCACATCACACATCCAGCAACAACAGCGCGAGGGTAAACAACATGCTGTTGCGCCAGCCTTTCAATACCGCCTGCAAATAAATACCGTTCATTAACGCCCCAATCAGACTGGCGATTATCCATGCCACGGTAAAACCGGTATGTTCAGAAAGCGCCAGCAAGAGCAAATAAAACATCACCAATGAAAGCCCCACCAGCAAATATTGCATTGGGTGTAAGCGTTGCGCGGTGAGCGTTTCAAAAACAAAGAACGCCATAAAAGTCAGCGCAATCAGCAGAATGGCATACTTAGTCGCCCGGTCAGTTAATTGGTATTGATCGGCTGGCGTCGTCACTGCGACGCTAAACGCGGGGAAGTTTTCCCAGCCGGTATCATTGCCTGAAGCAAAACGCTCACCGAGATTATTTGCAAACCAGCTGCTTTGCCATTGCGCCTGAAAACCTGACTCGCTAACTTCCCGTTTGGCTGGCAAAAAATCACCTAAAAAACTGGGATGCGGCCAGTTGCTGGTTAAGGTCATTTCGCTATTACGCCCGGCAGGCACCACAGAAAGATCGCCGGTACCGCTTAAATTCAGGGCCATATTCAGCTTCAGGTTCTGCTTGCGCCAGTCCCCTTCGGGTAAAGGGATATGCACGCCCTGCCCGCCTTGCTCTAACCCGGTACCGGGTTCGATGGTCAGCGCTGTTCCGTTAACTTCAGGCGCTTTCACCACACCAATACCACGCGCATCCCCGACGCTAATCACAATAAATGGCTTGCCTAAGGTGATATTTGGTGCGTCGAGTTCGCTAAGACGCGAAACATCGAAATCGGCTTTTAGCGTTAAATCACTGTGCCAGACCTGACCGGTATAAATCCCTATCTTGCGTTCTTCAACGTTCTGATTGCCATCAACCATCAATGACTCAGGTAACCAAAAATGGATAAAACTTCGTTTCCGCTCCACGGTTTTATCGTCTTCCTGCACCGTATAAAGCTCGGTCACAGGAATAGCGATGAGCGGCCCAACGAGTTTTTGCGGCCCGCTGGTACTTTGGCGAATCGCATCTTCCACATCGCTACGGTAATCGGCACGTTCGACAATCACCTGCCGAATCAGCATTATCGGAATCAACAACAGCAATACTGCACCAAACAAGGTGGTCATTTTCCAGAACAGGGGGGATTTCAACATAGTCTTCTCCTTTGCAATGGCAGCAGGATACGAAGGCTATGTGGGAAGAATTTGAAGCTATGTGAAGTGACGGTGAAGTCGTAGCGAGGCCAGCACGCCACCTTCCTGCACGTTGCGCAGCGTGACTTCGCCGTTAAACAAACGGGCGACCTCACTGACGAACGCCAACCCCAGACCGCTGCTTTTTTGCCCATTTGCACGCGGCAAAGAGTAAAAGCGTTCAAAAATACGTGACAGCGCGTAGTCAGGAATACCACTACCGGTATCCAGCACCTTAAGGGCGACGTGTTCCTGATCCACTTCGGCGCTTAGCGTTATGCGACCGCTCTCGGGGGTAAAATCGATGGCGTTATCCAGTAAATTCCCCAGCGCCTGCTCCAGTAACGCCGGTTCAGCAGCAACATTAACCTCAGTGGGCATAACATGTAGAGTGATGTTTTTTTCTGCCAACTGCACGGTGCGCGCTTCGCTGACGCGGCGAAATAATGCCGCCACATCAACAACAGTCAGAACGACTTCCTGACGATTCTCCAGTCTTGCCTGGCGTAGTAACGTTTCTACCAATGCCTGCATACGCGCATTTTGCGTCAGAATGTTGTCGGTAAAACGAGCCACCACTTCCGGTGGCGGACCTTCGCGTAAAATTTCCGCCGCGCCACGAATCGCCGCCAGTGGGCTTTTTAGCTCATGGGTTAACGCATAAACATACTGCTCAATATAGTTTTTCCCTTCCAGCTTCACGCGCATACTTTCCAGCGCCTGCGCAAGCTTACGCAACTCGCTACTGCCGAGTTCAGGAAGAGGAACGGGCTTATTGTCAGTGACGGAATCGGCATAGCGAGTGAGCCGGGCAATGGAGCGGTTGATCCACCAAACCATGCCTGCGCCAATCACCAGTGCAATCCCCAGCAAAATGGCGCTGGCCCATAAAATTCGCCGCTCGCTACGCTTAATGACCGGAGCCATCGCCGCGTTCGGTTTGCCTACGCTCAAAACGCCAATAAGCCGCGAGCCGTCCATAATCGGCGCGGCAACATACATCACCGAACTTTCGGGATCGGCAGGATTTTGCAACGTGCTGCGCGCACCATACTGACCACGCAACGTTAGCCAGACGTCATTCCAGCGCGAATAATCCTGCCCAACGGCTTTATTTGCCGAATCGAACAATACTTTACCCTGCGAATCGGTCATATAGACATGATATTCATTGCGCACTTTGTTAATGCCACCGATATTGGCGCGAAACGGGCGATGTTGTAGCTGATTAAACGCCTGCGCCAGTTGCCCATGCGTTGGGTCCCCAGAGAGCAAATCGGGACGCGCCAGCTCCGCCAGCAACGTTGCGGTATCGATTAACGTCCCCTCCGTTGCTCTTCGCACGCCCGGTTTAACTTCTTTGACAAAAATAGCCAGTACGAACCAGGCCGCCACCGCCACCAGTAAAAAATAGCCCAGCAGCAACCGCATGCCGATACGCATTACAGGCCCCTCAGGCTATATCCCATGCCGCGATGAGTATTAATCGGTGAAAGATCGGGGTTGATGGCGCGCAGCTTGGCACGCAACGTTTTAATGTGGGTATCGACGGTGCGATCGTAGGTGTCCTGCGCATCTTCCCACACGCTATCCATTAGTTGCTGGCGGGACCAGACGCGGCCTGGCGACTTGAGTAACGTCTTCAGCAATAAAAATTCATACCGCGTCAGCGTTAATGGCGTGTCAAACCAGCTGATCTGCGCCGCGGGTTCATTCAATTCAAAATGACCAATACGGATGACGGGAGACGGCGACGAGAACTTCTTCACCCGACGCAGTAAGGTGCGCACCCTGGCGCACACTTCGCGGGGTGAAAACGGTTTAGCCACATAGTCGTCAGCGCCAATTTCCAGCCCAAGCAGGCGATCGACCTCTTCACTTCGGGCCGTCAGGAACAGTACAGGTAACGCCGGATGGAGCGCCAGTAACTGGCGGCACAATTCAAAGCCGCTGATATCAGGCAAACCAACATCGAGAATCATGACGTCGGGAACCTGCTGGCGAGCTTTATCCAGCACCGGCAAGCCTCGCTCAAAGACCTCGACGGCAAAACCTTCCTGCTGCAACATGTAGACCAGCGTGTCGGCTATCCCTTGCTCATCTTCCACTAACCAGACCGTTTCCCGTTGCATAAATCGCCTCTGTTATTGCCGCCACGGCATGACAGGAACCGCGCTAATCGCGTTTTTCGGCGAACCTTCTACAACTTTGTCGGAGTAAGCCAGATAAGCGAGCGCGTTGCGTTTGGCGTCATAAAAGCGCACGACCTGTAACGACTTAAAGACCAGGGACGTGCGTTTTTTGAATACTACCTCGCCCTGAGCTTTGCCGTTTTTAATACGATCCGACAGTTCAATCGGCCCGACTTGCTGACAAGAAATAGCCGCATCGGAGGTATCTTCCGCCAGACCCAATCCCCCTTTAATACCACCTGTTTTCGCCCGGCTCACATAACAGGTGACATTTTTCACATCGGGATCGTCAAAGGCTTCCACAACAATTTTGTGATCCGGGCCGATCATTTTAAATACGGTGTCGACCGAACCAATCTCTTCTGCATGAGCCAATGGCCCCAGCATTATCAGGCTTAAAGACAGGATCAAATGCTTGTATTTCATATTGTTACCATTTTTATCTATTACACGAGCAATTAGTTCGTCACGGTAAATAACATATTGATTAAGAACAAAATCTCAATACTTTTATTTCCGTCAAGCCCTAAAACATACTCTACTAAGAAAAAAACACTGAATGCTAAAACAGCAAAAAATGCTATTATCCAATTACCTGATGTCAGGTGCTCGTTGTTGAAAGGATGAGGATATTTTATGGATCAGGCCGGCATTATTCGCGACCTTTTAATCTGGCTGGAAGGTCATCTGGATCAGCCCCTGTCGCTCGACAATGTAGCGGCGAAAGCAGGTTATTCCAAGTGGCACTTACAGAGAATGTTTAAAGATGTCACTGGCCATGCTATTGGCGCGTATATTCGTGCTCGTCGTTTGTCGAAATCGGCGGTCGCACTACGCCTGACTGCGCGTCCGATTCTGGACATCGCGCTGCAATACCGCTTCGACTCTCAACAGACATTTACCCGCGCATTCAAGAAGCAGTTTGCCCAGACTCCTGCACTTTACCGCCGTTCTCCTGAATGGAGCGCCTTTGGTATTCGCCCGCCGCTACGTCTGGGTGAATTCACAATGCCAGAGCACAAATTTGTCACCCTGGAAGATACGCCGCTGATTGGTGTTACCCAGAGCTACTCCTGTTCGCTGGAGCAAATCTCTGATTTCCGCCATGAAATGCGTTATCAGTTCTGGCACGATTTTCTCGGCAACGCGCCGACCATTCCGCCAGTGCTCTACGGCCTGAATGAAACGCGTCCGAGTCAGGATAAAGACGACGAACAAGAGGTATTCTATACCACCGCGTTAGCCCAGGATCAGGCAGATGGCTATGTACTGACGGGGCATCCGGTGATGCTGCAGGGCGGCGAATATGTGATGTTTACCTATGAAGGTCTGGGAACCGGCGTGCAGGAGTTTATCCTGACAGTATACGGAACGTGCATGCCAATGCTCAACCTGACGCGCCGTAAAGGTCAGGATATTGAGCGATACTACCCGGCAGAAGACGCCAAAGCGGGAGATCGCCCAATTAATCTGCGCTGTGAACTGCTGATTCCTATCCGCCGTTAACGCTGCAGCTCATCTAATGCAGGGGCGTCCAGATGCGAGATGTCCCCTGCGGTTTCAACGACCCAGCCAGACGCCAGCCACAGGCTTTCCTGATAATCCACGCGCGAAATAGAACAGTTACGCAGACGTAAGCGGCGCTCTGCCCATGCTGGTAATCCGAGAATCGTACTCACCAGGCATCCCAGTGCAATACCATGACTCACCAGCAGCGGTCGGCTTCCCTGCGGTAAGTCCCGGCAAGATTCCAGTGCCGCATTGACGCGATCGCTGAGCTCCTGCATTGACTCGCCTTCAGGAATACGCCCGTCAACGGTGCCATTGACCAGCTGCCGACGCCAGTTCTCTTCTTCTTCGGTCAGAGAATCGATATGTCTTTTTTCCAGCACACCCATGTTTAATTCACGCAGGCGAGAATCAAAGATGATGTCACAGCCGCAGGCCTGGGCGATGATTTCCGCCGTACGCCGGGTGCGTCCTAAATCGCTACTGATAATATGCGTAATGCCAAGCTCTTTGGCACGGGTTGCCACCTGCATCGCCTGTTGCTCACCTTTGGCGGTCAGCGGGCTGTCAGACTGGCCCTGAATACGTCGCTCGGCGTTCCACTGCGTTTCACCGTGGCGGACTAGGTATACCTGTAACATGCTTTTTTTCCGTATACTGCTGTAACGTTAATTTTCTGAGTAATGCTGATTATGCACCAAGTTGTCTGTGCGACCACCAATCCCGCTAAAATTCAGGCCATTCTGCAGGCATTTCACGAGATCTTCGGCGAAGGATCCTGCCATATTGCATCCGTTGCCGTCGAGAGCGGTGTACCGGAACAGCCCTTTGGCAGTGAGGAAACGCGCGCTGGCGCACGAAATCGGGTAGCAAATGCCCGCCGTTTACTTCCAGAGGCTGATTTTTGGGTGGCGATTGAAGCTGGCATCGATGGTGACAGCACTTTCAGTTGGGTGGTGATTGAAAACACCAGCCAGCGCGGCGAGGCGCGTTCGGCTACTTTGCCGTTACCTGCGGTGATTCTGCAGAAAGTGCGTGAAGGTGAGGCGCTTGGTCCCGTGATGTCGCGTTATACCGGTATTGATGAGATTGGTCGTAAGGAAGGGGCGATCGGCGTGTTTACCGCCGGGAAACTCACTCGCGCCAGCGTCTATCACCAGGCGGTGATCCTGGCGCTGAGTCCGTTTCATAATGCCGTGTATTAAGCGCCTGATGCGACGCTGCCGCGTCTTATCAGGCCTACAAAATCAATCGCTTTTCAGCAACACCTCTTCCAGCCACTGGCGCAGCTCCACGGGCGCGGCTTTCAGGCTGTTAGATCCACGCGTAATCGTCGCGATGCCCGCGCCGAGTTCATTTTTTAACTCACGCTGACTCATTTCGCCACGCAACAGCTCTTCGACAATACGCACGCGAGTCCCCAACGCTTCGCGCTCATCTGGCGTCAGCATCAGGTTTAACAACGGTAAATGGAGATCGTTTTGGTAGGCATTCTTAAGCAGGTCGACAAAACGTAACCACTCCTGGTGACGCTGTTCTGCCATCGCTGCTGAATAGGGTGATTGTTGGGCCATAATATGTCGCCATTGTTAGCGGGGGAAGCAAAATGCCTCCCCCGGTTGTACTCGCTAAAGAGTACGATAGCATATCATAAACGTGCGGATCAGTAACGACGTCCCCATTCCGTGGCGCTCATCAACGTCGGTTTATCCCCCATGAAATAGCGGTAGTAAGCGTCATAAGCCAGCACGTTCTTCACATAACCGCGCGTCTCGGAGAACGGAATACTCTCGACAAATGCCACTGCGTCGATACGCCCGGCGCTGTTGCCAAGCCAGGTTCGCACCCGCCCTGGTCCGGCGTTATAAGCTGCTGAGGAGAAAATACGGTTATTGCCAAACTGCTGATAAACATATTGCAGATAACTGGTGCCAATGTTGATATTCGTTTCCGGATCCAGCAATTGCCCAGGGCTACTATAACCGGGAATAGAGAACATCTTCACCGTATGGGTCGCTGTACCAGGCATAATCTGCATCAGGCCGCTGGCCCCTACCGGTGATTTCACTTTTGGATTCCAGGCGCTCTCCTGACGGGCAATCGCCATCGCATAGCTTTGCGGGATCTCCTTACCGCTGGTGTAGCGTTTGAAAAGATCGTTGTAAGCCAGCGGGAATCGCTCTTCCAGATGATCCCATAGCTTCCCGGCGATCGTTGCCTGAACGCTAAGATCCCACCATTGGTTGTTGAAAGCATACCGCGCCAGTTGAGCCTGCTCTGTTTTTGACTTGCTCTTCACCAGATTGGCCCACTCGCTACGCGCGGTGTTATCGAGATTCCAGTACATCAACTCGCGCACGCGCGCCATCTCCGGCCCCTGAGTCAGGGCGCTGTCAACATTCTGCGGCGCTTTATCAATCTTCAGCTCATACTCTTCTCCGATGCGTTGTGCTGCAACCATCGGGTAGAAACCACGCTGTTGCATGAGTTGATGCAAAATCTCTTTCGCTTCAGCTTCACGTCCGCGTTCCAGCAATAAATCCGCCTGCCAGTAACGCCATTCATCTTTCTCTTTTGCTTCCATCGGCAGACGCGCCAGCCAGGTATTCAGGCCGCGACGATCGCCGGTGCCAAGTGCCATTCGCACACGGCGTTCAATCAACGACGTGGATTGCGAGCGCATAATGGCGTCATCGCGCCATTTCGCCTGCTCGTCGGTGACATCGTTGCCCATCAAACGCCAGGCGACGATATCGCGCAGCTCCTGAATCTGATCTTCATTAAGCTGCTGCGCCTGGGCAAGCGACGGGATCATCAGCCGTGCATTTTCAGCATCCTGCCGCGCCACACTGGCAAACGCCACCGCTGCCATTTGACGGGTAAAATCGGTCGCTCCGGTTGTACGCGCGAAGGTCAGTACCGTATTAGGGTTGTTCGCCAGTGAAATGATTGCCGAGGCGATAGTCTGGTAATCGGCAGGCATCTGCCCTGCCAGCACTGTTACCAGGCCAGTGTTACCCGCTTTCATCGCCAGACGGATACGCTCTAAATACGCCAGCGGATCTTGTTTACCTGACGCACGCCAGACGCTAAATAACTTGTCACAGGCGTTAGGCTGGCTCTTGCCGGTTAGCCACAGCTCTTTCGCCCCTTGCCAGGCTTCTTCACTCTGCCCGGTGTTCCATTTCGCATAGTAGTAATTACATTGCGCTTCGGTAGTTCCGGGCTTTTCCGGGCTAAAGGCTAACAAGCCACGCCAGTCTTCACGCCGCGCCAGTTCATTGACGAAACGAGATTGCAGCGTGCGAGCGGGAGAAAGCGTGGGGTTAGCGCGAACAAAGTTAGTGACCGTCACCGCCGGTTGATTCATCAGATCATCGGTGATCTGGCGGTATTCCAGGTAGGGATAAAGCGGATAATCCTTCAGTCCAGGCATCATTTGTTCGACCACATCCATTTGTCGATTATCCCAGGCCTGCTTGATTTGCGCGTAACGGCTACGCTGCTCATCCAGTGAGTCGGCTCGCGCCACGCTGCTGACCGTCAGCAGACAGACACCGGCAGCCAACAGCCGCCAGGTAACTTGTTTGGCTTTTTCCACAAGCGCATCCTCTAAGTGTAAATACATCAATGCAGCGTCATGCCGCGTAATAGATTTATGCTAACCAGTCATTGCCGTTTACGCCACGTTACGGACACTTTTTTACTTTTACTGCGAAGGTGATCGACCAACTGGGATTAGGCGGGGAAAAAGGCTACACTTCGCCTTTGAAAACTCATCATCACGATAAACATAGAGGCGAAGTCCAACGTGGCTCAATTCGTTTATACCATGCATCGTGTCGGCAAAGTTGTTCCGCCGAAACGTCATATTTTGAAAAACATCTCTCTGAGTTTCTTCCCTGGGGCAAAAATTGGTGTCCTGGGTCTGAACGGCGCGGGTAAGTCTACCCTGCTGCGCATTATGGCGGGCATTGATAAAGACATCGAAGGTGAAGCACGTCCGCAGCCAGACATCAAGATTGGTTATCTGCCGCAGGAACCGCAGCTGAACCCGGAACACACCGTGCGTGAGTCCATTGAAGAAGCGGTTTCTGAAGTGGTTAACGCCCTGAAACGCCTGGATGAAGTGTATGCGCTGTACGCCGATCCGGATGCCGATTTTGACAAGCTGGCCGCTGAACAAGGCCGTCTGGAAGAGATCATTCAGGCTCACGACGGTCATAACCTGAACGTACAGCTGGAGCGTGCGGCGGATGCGCTACGTCTGCCGGACTGGGACGCGAAAATCGCTAACCTCTCCGGTGGTGAGCGTCGTCGCGTAGCGTTGTGCCGCCTGCTGCTGGAAAAACCAGACATGCTGCTGCTCGACGAACCGACCAACCACCTGGATGCCGAATCCGTGGCCTGGCTGGAACGCTTCCTGCACGACTTCGAGGGCACCGTGGTGGCGATTACCCACGACCGTTACTTCCTCGATAACGTTGCAGGCTGGATCCTCGAACTTGACCGCGGTGAAGGTATTCCGTGGGAAGGCAACTACTCCTCCTGGCTGGAGCAGAAAGATCAGCGCCTGGCGCAGGAAGCTTCACAAGAAGCGGCGCGTCGTAAGTCGATCGAGAAAGAGCTGGAGTGGGTACGTCAGGGAACTAAAGGCCGCCAGTCGAAAGGTAAAGCACGTCTGGCACGCTTTGAAGAGCTGAACAGCACCGAATATCAGAAACGTAACGAAACCAACGAACTGTTTATTCCACCTGGACCGCGTCTGGGCGATAAAGTGCTGGAAGTCAGCAACCTGCGTAAATCCTACGGTGATCGCCTGCTGATTGATGACCTGAGCTTCTCGATCCCGAAAGGGGCAATCGTCGGGATCATCGGTCCGAACGGCGCGGGTAAATCGACCCTGTTCCGTATGATCTCTGGTCAGGAACAGCCGGACAGCGGCACCATCACTTTAGGTGAAACGGTGAAACTGGCATCGGTTGATCAGTTCCGTGACTCAATGGATAACAGCAAAACCGTTTGGGAAGAAGTTTCCGGCGGGCTGGATATTATGAAGATCGGCAACACCGAGATGCCAAGCCGCGCCTACGTTGGCCGCTTTAACTTTAAAGGGGTTGATCAGGGTAAACGCGTTGGTGAACTTTCCGGTGGTGAGCGCGGTCGTCTGCATCTGGCGAAGCTGCTGCAGGTTGGCGGCAACATGCTGCTGCTCGACGAACCAACCAACGACCTGGATATCGAAACCCTGCGCGCGCTGGAAAACGCCCTGCTGGAGTTCCCAGGCTGCGCGATGGTTATCTCGCACGACCGTTGGTTCCTCGACCGTATCGCCACGCACATTCTGGATTACCAGGATGAAGGTAAAGTTGAGTTCTTCGAAGGTAACTTTACCGAGTACGAAGAGTACAAGAAACGCACGCTGGGCGCAGACGCACTGGAGCCGAAGCGTATCAAGTACAAGCGTATTGCGAAGTAATGCGTAAAATGCCGGATGCGGCGTGAACGCCTTATCCGGCCTACAAACCAAGAAATTTCAATACGTTGTGAATCTCCAGGCCTGATAAGACGCGGTAAGCGTCGCATCAGGCATTGAGCACCGAATGCCGGATACGGCGTGAACGCCTTTTCCGGCCTACAACAGCCTTAGTATCCGCAAATTCGTAGCGGGTCACCCGTGCTGATTCTTTTAAACCTTGTTTAATCTCGACAGCCTCTTCCAGAGAGGTTTTCAACTCATCAAAAAACTTATTTTATACCTCGCCTTTGAGCCGTTTCATCGCGGTTATCTCTGCTCCCCCATCATCTCCCGCACCAGCTCCACGCAGCGCAGGAAACGGCTGTCATAATCGTCCTCTTCAACCCGCACGAATTCGATATTGTTCTCTTCCAGCATCTCCACCAGCAAGTTCTGGAACTCTTTGCGATCCACCGAACTGCCGAGGCTGCGTAAACCATCCGCCACCCACGGCGTGTTGTTCTCCAGCAGGATCACCAGATCGAAACGGTATTCATCAATCAACGCCTGTACGAACGGATGCTCACGCCCTTCGTACTTTTTGCAGAACGCCTGGGTAGTGACAAAATCAGTGTCAATAAACGCCACTTTATTGGCATATTTCACTGCAAAATCAATGTATTGTGCGTGGCCCAGCGCGATTTTATCGTAATCGGAATACTGCAATGCGATCTCATCACCGCCGAGGTGTGAAAAGACATAATCGCGACCATATTCCCACGCACTGGTGGTATTGAAGATATTGGCAAGTTTGTTTACCAGGGTGGATTTACCGCTCGACTCGCCACCAAGGATCGCCACGGTACGTACAAAGAACGGCTTCACTTCCGTAGGAATATATTCCCAGTAGCGGAACGGGTTTTCGCGGATCTGCGCACCGCTGATACTCATAAAGGTACGTTTCGGATCGACCAGCACCGTATCGATCCCCAGATGTTCCATATACTGTGGCGCATCGGCTTCTTCCGAGGTGTAGATCAGGTCCGGCTGAATCCCCTTTTCAGCCATAAACTTTTTGATGCCGTTGCTCCACACATCCCAGCCGTGCGGATACGGCTCCATGCCCTCTTCGTTGAAAGCATGAATGCGAATATTTTTCTGATATTTAAAAGTTTGTAATAACCAGCGCAGACGATCCGGCACCGTGGGCTGCTGCGACATGGCGCTGTCTTCAAACAACGCGCGGTCGCGGGTATCGTCAAAACCCATAATGATATGCAGCTCGTCAACCTGGCTACAGGCGCGCTGGATAAGGTAGATATGTCCGGTATGCAGCGGGTAGAACTTACCGAATACGACACCAATGGTTTTCTTCTGTCGGGGAAATTCAAGCCCCAAAAAACGGTGCAACGCCTCCAGCTTTTGCGCGCTGGGGCTTTTAATTTTGGCATTCAGTAACTGGCTTAAATACCCTTTGGTCATACCGCTGGCATCAGCTACCTGCTGTAGCGTGCAGCCCTGTTGCTTGATGGCAGTTTTCAGGTAATCAAATGACGACATATCTCCCTCCGTATCTCTCATTATAAGTCGTCGAACACGCTAAGCGCGTCGGAGAGTTTTTTAACGCCAAAAATCTGCATCCCTTCCGGCGCTTTTTTCGGTACGTTAGCCGCCGGAACAATCGCCCGGCGAAAACCGTGTTTCGCCGCTTCTGAAATTCGTTCCTGACCGCTGGGCACCGGGCGGATCTCCCCTGCCAGCCCGACTTCACCAAACACCACCAGATCCTGTGGCAGCGGTCTGTCACGCAGGCTGGAAACCATCGCCAGCAGTAACGCTAAATCGGCACTGGTTTCGGTTACCTTCACGCCGCCGACCACGTTCACAAATACATCCTGATCGGCCATTTGCAGACCACCGTGACGGTGCAAGACAGCCAGCAGGATTGCCAGACGGTTTTGTTCCAGCCCCACTGCCACGCGGCGCGGATTCGCCATCATCGAGTGATCGACCAGCGCCTGAATCTCCACCAGCAACGGACGCGTTCCTTCCCACACCACCATCACGGAGCTGCCGGAGGTCACTTCATCTCCGCGACTTAAGAAAATTGCCGAAGGGTTGCTGACTTCACGCAGCCCCTGTTCGGTCATCGCGAAGACGCCCAGCTCATTCACCGCGCCGAAGCGGTTTTTATGGCTGCGCAAGGTGCGAAAACGGGAGTCGGCATCACCATCCAGAAGCACCGAACAGTCGATACAGTGTTCCAGCACTTTAGGGCCAGCCAGCGAGCCATCTTTGGTTACGTGCCCAACCATGACAATCGCCACACCGCGCGTTTTGGCGAAGCGCGTCAGATAAGCCGCCGTTTCACGCACCTGCGCCACGCTACCAGGCGATGATTGTACATCCGCCATATGCATCACCTGGATCGAGTCAATTACCATCAGTTTCGGTTGCTCTTCTTCGGCAATCAGGCAGATCTGTTCGATGCTGGTTTCCGACAACATATTGAGATTGTCAGTCGGCAGGCCAAGGCGATGAGCGCGCATTGCCACCTGTTGCAGCGACTCTTCGCCAGTGACATACAGCGTTTTCATCTGCTGGGCCAGTTTGCACAGCGTTTGCAGTAGCAGCGTGGATTTCCCCGCACCTGGGTTACCGCCAATCAGAATGGCGCTTCCTGGCATCACGCCGCCGCCTAGTACGCGGTCGAACTCTTTAAATCCGGTGGAAAAACGCGGCAGCTCTTCAAGGCTGATATCGGAGAGTTTCTGGACTTTTGCCACCCCGGCGCTACCGGCATAGCCGCTGAGACGCTCGTTACGCGCCACCGTTGGCGACGCAGCAAGACGCACCTCGGTGATGGTGTTCCAGGCATGACAGGCACTGCACTGCCCCTGCCAGCGCGGATAATCGGCCCCGCATTCATTACAAACAAAGGCGCGTTTTGGAGCTTTTGCCACGGTGTACCTCGTTAATGCTGTGCCGCCCGCAGGATGACGGGCGAGCAATTACTTCTGATTCAGGCTGCCTGAGAGGATGCAGAATACCCCCATCAGGTCAGCGTGACGGATGGTGACTTCCGTCTTTTCATTCACTTTTGGCTTGGCATGGTAGGCAATCCCCAGCCCTGCTGCTTTGATCATCGGCAGGTCATTGGCTCCATCGCCAATCGCCACGGTCTGCGCCAGCGGAATTTCATACTCTTGCGCGAGGCGGGTCAGAGTTTTCGCTTTGTACTGCGCGTCAACGATGTCGCCGATCACATTGCCGGTAAATTTACCGTCCATGATCTCCAGTTCATTGGCTACCACGGCGGTCAGGCGCAGCTTGTCGCGCAGGTATTCAGCAAAGAAAGTAAAGCCGCCGGAGGCAATCGCCACTTTCCAGCCCAGCGTTTCCAGCTTGAGCACCAGTTGCGTTAAGCCTGGCATCAGCGGCAGATTTTCACGCACCTGTTGCAGAATATTGGCGTCAGCGCCTTTCAGCGTCGCCACACGGCTGCGCAGGCTGGCGGTAAAATCGAGTTCGCCGCGCATCGCCCGTTCGGTTACTTCCGCCACCATCTCGCCCGTTCCGGCCAGTTTGGCAATTTCATCAATACATTCAATCTGGATGGCGGTGGAATCCATGTCCATCACCAGCAAACCCGGCGTGCGCAGGTGCGGGATTTTCCCCAGCGGGGCGACATCCAGTTGCGCTTCATGGGCCAGGCGCGTAGCCCGTGCGGTGAGTGAACCTGCCAGACGAATCACCTGATAATCTTCCACGCACCAGGCGGCAACAATCACCATCGCCGCACCCAGTTTGCTCTGGTATTGGGTCAGACGCTGTTTATCCAGCCCACGACCATACAGCAGCCAGCCGCTACGACCTGCGTGGTAATCCAGTGGCATCACTTCATCACCACTTAATGAAAGAGGCAGACCCGGCCATAAAGAGACATCTTCAGGCAGGTCGCACCAGGTAATGTTAGGCATTAAGGCTCCTGTAAAATCGTTCGAAGCAGGGAAAATAACGCATGAGGCTACCTTGTATCCATTGCTTCTGGCAACATTAAGTCTCAAATTTTCAAAGGGTGGAAGATGGCTCGCACAAAACTGAAATTCCGGCTGCATCGGGCAGTGATTGTCCTGTTCTGTCTTGCCTTGTTAGTGGCACTGATGCAGGGGGCGTCATGGTTTAGTCAAAACCACCAGCGACAGCGTAATCCACAGCTGGAAGAACTGGCCCGCACCCTGGCGCGTCAGGTGACGCTGAACGTTGCACCGCTGATGCGTACCGACTCACCAGATGAAAAACGCATTCAGGCGATCCTCGATCAGTTAACGGATGAAAGCCGCATCCTCGACGCGGGTGTGTATGACGAACAAGGCGATCTTATCGCCCGTTCAGGCGAAAGCGTCGAAGTGCGCGACCGGCTGGCGCTCGACGGTAAAAAAGCAGGCGGCTATTTTAACCAGCAGATTGTCGAGCCAATTGCGGGTAAAAACGGACCGCTCGGCTATCTGCGCCTGACGCTCGACACCCATACGCTCGCCACCGAAGCCCAACAGGTGGATAACACCACTAACATTTTACGCCTGATGTTGCTGCTCTCACTGGCAATCGGCGTAGTGCTGACCCGCACGCTGCTACAGGGTAAACGCACCCGCTGGCAGCAATCGCCCTTCCTGTTAACCGCCAGCAAACCGGTGCCGGAAGAGGAAGAAAGCGAGAAAAAAGAGTGACCCATTACTACAAGAAAGGAAATCGTTATGTCCACATTACGCCTGCTCATCTCTGACTCTTACGACCCGTGGTTTAACCTGGCGGTGGAAGAGTGTATTTTTCGCCAAATGCCCGCCACGCAGCGCGTTCTGTTTCTCTGGCGCAATGCCGACACGGTAGTGATTGGTCGCGCGCAGAACCCGTGGAAAGAGTGTAATACCCGGCGGATGGAAGAAGATAACGTCCGCCTGGCGCGGCGCAGTAGCGGTGGCGGCGCGGTGTTCCACGATCTCGGCAATACCTGCTTTACCTTTATGGCTGGCAAGCCGGAGTACGATAAAACCATCTCTACGTCGATTGTGCTCAATGCGCTGAACGCGCTCGGCGTCAGCGCCGAAGCGTCCGGACGTAACGATCTGGTGGTGAAAACAGTCGAAGGCGACCGCAAAGTCTCAGGCTCGGCCTATCGCGAAACCAAAGATCGTGGCTTCCACCACGGCACTTTGCTGCTCAATGCCGACCTTAGCCGCCTGGCAAACTATCTCAATCCGGATAAAAAGAAACTGGCGGCGAAAGGCATTACCTCAGTGCGTTCCCGCGTGACCAACCTCACCGAGCTGCTGCCGGGGATCACCCATGAGCAGGTTTGCGAGGCCATAACCAAGGCCTTTTTCGCCCATTATGGCGAGCGTGTAGAAGCGGAAATCATCTCCCCGGACAAAACGCCAGACTTGCCGAAATGAACTGCCGCCAAAAAGTTATTTTCTTTATACGAAAGCACATTGTCATTGATGGCAACCCCC
>ENA-UERT01001241-UERT01001241.1-human-gut-metagenome-genome-assembly--contig:-NODE-1241-length-16577-cov-64.630000_pt1 | contig 16577 bp, 22 predicted proteins | sample MGYA00242996_ERZ507997 | MGnify/ENA primary metagenome ERZ507997 (study PRJEB26167, sample SAMN06115458) | human gut metagenome | host: Homo sapiens | place: China:Neimenggu | collected 2014-11-07... | reverse complement strand
TCTTTTTTATTGTGTTATTCAAGGCTGGACTCACCTACTTTTTATTTTTGTTGCCATATTTTGCTTTGTTCTTTGCTTTTAATCTGTGCAACATAAGATCCACTTGGCCTAAAAAGAGTTCGATATCATCATCAGGTATATCTTCTCCATCATATGCAGCAGGTCCTAAATCTTTATTGAGTAATTTTTCTCTTAGCGAATCAAGATCCTTTTTTATATCTCTTTCATCTCGCACTGTTAATTCTGGCATCAATTTGTTGGATTCGTTTTCTCCCATAAGATAACTCACAGAAACATTAAAGTAATTTGCCAATTTTTGGACTTTTTCCATACTGGGTTTATTTGTATCGACTTTACATAAAGAACCTCTAGCAAAACCGAGAGCTTTTTCAGTTCCTGTAACAGTTACTCCTTTTTCTTTGCACAACATTTTAATTCTATTATACGTAAGCATAGTACACCTCTCAAAAAAGTTGAAAAAATTACGCAAATACTATTGACATATTGAAAATTTTACGTATAATAAAAGCATGAGTTGAAAAAAATACGTAAAAAAGCAAAATGCTTAAGTATTCTAATTGGTTTGTGGTAATTCTGATTATAGAATATTTTACGCAAAATGTCAATATTATTACGTGATATTTTCAAACTCGTATATGTGCCGTGTTGGAGTATGGTTGATAGTAGCAAAAGCGTATTACAGCTTCTTTTCTAAGTGGTAAGCCATTGGCATTTCACCAAAGCACCCGAAATAAGACATTGCGACTGTCTTACATCCGAGTTTACGCCACTGATCCGCTAAGTGGGCGGAATAGACGATTCTCTTTATACTATCACCTCCTTTCGAGAGGCGATTCACGGCACATATCATTATTGTAACACAAAAGCAGGAGGTGAAGGAGTGATATTCGATAATGTAAGACATCTTTGTAGAGAGAAAGGGATTTCGATTACAAAGTTAGAAGATGATCTGGGGTTTGCGAGAAGTTCCGTGTGTAAATGGAACAAAAATGAACCTGGAATCCGCAAAGTACAAAAAGTGGCAAATTATCTGGGGGTTTCGATCGAGGAACTGCTGAAGGAGACTGAGGACGGGAGGTGAGAGAGGTGGAAGAAAAAAATAAACCGCATATCACTATGGTTTGGATAGCAATAGCGGTTATATCAATTAATCAGGCTGTTGGGGCGTATCAAGATTTTCAGATTCACCAGCAGTTGCGGAATCAGATTCAGATGCTACAGGAACAGCATTTGAATTTGTTGCAACACTTGAACATGAATCTGGAGACAACTTTGACTGAGATACTAAATAATCGTTGAGCGCAGAGCCTGTGAGTACAGTATAGGACAGAAGAAAAGACAATGCAAGATGTACAGCCCATACCGCATAAAATCAAAAAGGAGGTGGTTATAGTGAGGGAATACGGCTTCACGAATTACGTTGACATAGGCAGAACCGGGCAGAAGGTCCCCATGGATTCCCTCAGCCCGGAGGAACTTAAGAAGGTCGCATACGCCATGCAGGAACAGGCAATGGCAGTGCTGCAAATGAGAAGGAAAGACAAGACCGCCTGAGAGCGGTCGGAAAGGACAAGCAATGCAATCAGAAGCAATTAAGTATCAGCCCCCAGTAGAGGGCGTTGTAGTGACTCAGGAGGAAGAGGAGCAGATCCTCAAGCTAGGCCGGATTGCCGGGGAGCAGATCAGGCAGAGCCATAAGGATGTGCGCCTGTTTGGCAGACTGTCTACGGTGATGGCGTTCCTTCTGGGGATGGAAACGGTGCTGCTGTTGGTGGCTTCCGGGATGATAACACTGTGAGAGGAGGTGAGGACGATGGACAAGGATGCTTGCGGCACTTGCCATAATAAGAACCGGTGCATAGAACGGAGCAGGTTGTATCCGTGCCTGAGCTACAAGAAGAAAAAGGACCTACACAGCGGCAACTGTGGTAGGCCCAGAAACTAAAACAACACACCCTTATTATAAGGGGAAATTTGGAGGAATGCAAGATGTCAATGAAGATCAATAAGTTGGAGATCGAGAATGTAAAACGTGTGAAGGCGGTGAAGATCGAGCCGACCGCCAACGGCCTTACGATCATCGGAGGGAAGAACAACCAGGGGAAGACCTCTGTCCTAGATGCGATCGCCTGGGCCCTGGGAGGGGACCGGTACCGTCCGTCCCAGACACAGAGGGAAGGCTCCGTAATCCCGCCCAACTTACATATTGTTATGAATAACGGCCTGATCGTGGAACGCCGGGGAAAGAACAGCGACCTGAAGGTGACGGATCCGAACGGGAAGAAAGCCGGCCAGCAGCTCCTGAATGAGTTTGTGGAACAGCTGGCCCTGGACCTTCCTAAGTTCATGGAAGCGACCAGCCGGGAAAAGGCCCAGACCCTTTTGCAGATCATCGGTGTGGGCCCAAGGCTGGCAGACCTTGAACGGCAGGAAAAGGAGCTGTATAACGAACGGACCTATATAGGGCGCACGGCAGACCAGAAAGAGAAGTACGCAAAGGAGCAGCCCTATTATCCGGAAGTCCCGTCCGTCCCTGTATCCGCTTCCGAACTGATCCGCCAGCAGCAGGAGATCCTGGCACAGAACGGGGAGAACCAGAGGAAGAGGGAGCGGCGCCACCAGCTGGAGCAGGAATACCAGTCCGTCACGGAACAGATCCAGGCGCTCCTTGCAAAGCAGGGGCAGCTGGAGGCAGACCTTAAGATTGCAAGGGAGACCTCAGAAGGGCTTACGGATCGGTCTACCGCAGAGCTGGAGGAGAATATCTCCAATATCGAGGAGATCAACCGTAAGGTGCGTGCAAACCTGGACAAGGATAAGGCGGAAGAGGATGCCAAAGGATACCGGGAGCAGTATAAACGGCTGACTGCCCAGATCGAGGAGATCCGGAGCCAGAAGACAGACCTGTTAAAAGAGGCGGACCTGCCCCTTCCAGGCCTGGGCGTGGAAGACGGGGAACTGGTCTACCACGGACAGAAATGGGACAATATGTCCGGCTCCGAACAGCTGAAGGTATCCACTGCCATTGTGCGCAGGCTGAACCCGGAATGTGGGTTTGTGCTGCTGGATAAGCTGGAGCAGATGGATCTGGATACCCTGCATGAGTTCGGGCAGTGGCTGGAGCAGGAAGGGCTGCAGGCCATTGCAACCCGCGTATCGACGGGAGGGGAGTGCAGCTTGATCATTGAGGACGGATATGTAGCCGGACAGGAACATCCGGCAGCAGAAGAAAAGAAGGAATGGAAGGCAGGTGTATTTTAAATGGAGATCATCAGAGGAAAACTGCCGGGGGCAAAAAAGGTAGTGGTTTACGGGCCGGAGGGCATCGGGAAGAGTACCTTTGCTTCCCGGTTCCCGGATCCGCTGTTTATTGATACAGAGGGAAGCACCAAGGACATGGATGTAGCCCGGACGGAAGCACCTAGCAGCTGGATGATGCTGATGGAGCAGGTGATGTATGTAAGGAAGCACCCGGAGCTCTGCCGCACATTGGTCATTGACACGGCGGACTGGGCGGAGATGCTCTGCGTTACCCAGCTGTGTGACAAGAACCAGAAGAACAGCATTGAGGAGTTTGGTTACGGAAAGGGGTATGTATATCTCCAGGAAGAGTTCGGGCGGTTCCTGAACCTGTTGGAAGAGGTGGTAAAGGCAGGCGTCCATGTGGTTTTGAACGCCCATGCTAAAATGCGCAAATTCGAGCAGCCGGATGAGCTGGGCTCTTATGACCGCTGGGAGATGAAGCTGAGCAAAAACGTAGCCCCCATGGTGAAGGAATGGGCGGATATGGTTCTGTTTGCCAACTATAAAACCTTTGTGGTGAACGTGGACGGCCAGGGAGCCCAAAAAGGGAAGAACAAGGCCCAGGGCGGAAAACGGGTTATGTATACGGCCCACCACTGCTGCTGGGATGCAAAGAACCGGTACGGGCTGCCGGAAGAACTGCCCTTTGAGTATGCAGGGATCCGGCATATCATAGAACCCTCCGGGGCACCGGAAAAGGTAGAAACACCTCCTGTTAAAGAGGCAGCTCCGCCAATCCTGCCAGTACAGGCACCGCCTAAAACAGCAGACCCTCCGGTCAGTAACAAGAGCCATGAGGAGCCTGAAAAGGAAGAGAAAGCAGCGCCACCAGTTAGGAATGAGGGCGTGAATCTGGACCCGAGGATACCCAAGAAGCTGAGGGATCTGATGGCAGCAAATGACGTGTGTGAGTGGGATATGGAAAACGTAGTATTTGCAAAGGGTTATGTCACCGAAGGGACGCCCATCTGGGAATTTGAAACCCAGAACCCGGGAATCATTGATGGGCTTTTAGTTGCATCCTGGGATCAGGTATATGCAGCGATTAAGGAAATGAAGGAAAAAGACGCATTGGTATTTAATTAAACAGGAGGATCAAGATGATGGCAGATTTAGGACAGGAAATTGGATGGGATGACGAGATTGAAAACGAGGGTGCCGATTTTGAGCCGTTACCGGAAGGCACCTATGAATTTGAGGTACGCACGATGCAGAGAGGGAGATTCCCTGGAAGCGACAAGATGTGCGCCTGCAATACTGCGGAACTGACATTAGTGATTGTAGATAATGATGGCAAGGAGCACCAGATTTTTGAGAGCTTAAAGCTCAACAGCAAGATGGAGTGGCTGTTAAGCCAGTTCTTCTTATGCATCGGCCAGAAAAAGAAGGGGGAAGCGCTGCGTCCAAACTGGAACGCCGTCCCTGGATCCCGTGGAATGGCAGAGATCACGGTCAATGAATATAAGGATAAAAACGGAAACCTAAAGAAGAATAACCGGGTAAGCAAGTATCTTGCCCCGGAACCGAAGCAGTTTAAGGCAGGTGTATTCTGATGGAATTAAGACCTTACCAGGAAGAAGCAAGGGAATCCATTTTTGAGGAGTGGGATAAGGGCGTCCAAAAGACGCTCCTGGTCCTCCCTACTGGCTGCGGAAAGACTGTGGTGTTTGCGAAAGTGGCGGAGGACTGTGTGCGCCGCGGGGATCGGGTGCTGATCCTGGCCCACCGGGGGGAGCTGTTGGAACAGGCAGCGGATAAGATCGGGAAAGCGACCGGTTTGGGATGTGCCACAGAAAAAGCGGAGCAGTCCTGTCTGGGGAGCTGGTTCCGGATCACCGTCGGGTCTGTCCAGACCCTTATGAGGGAGAAACGGCTGGGACAGTTCCCGGCCGGTTATTTTAACACGATCATCATTGACGAGGCCCACCACTGCATTTCAGACAGCTACCAGAAGATCCTGCAGCATTTTGATTCGGCCCATGTGCTGGGCGTGACAGCCACACCGGACCGCGGGGACATGCAGAACCTTGGACAGGTATTTGACAGCCTGGCTTACGAATATACCCTGCCAAAGGCAATCCGGGAAGGATATTTATCCCCGATTAAGGCCCTGACAATCCCGCTGCAGCTGGATTTGTCCGGCGTATCCATGCAGTCCGGGGACTTTAAGGCAGGCGATATTGCAACCGCCTTGGACCCGTACCTGTACCAGATCGCGGATGAGATGGAGAAATACTGTAAAGACCGTAAAACAGTGGTGTTCCTCCCGCTTGTAAAGACCAGCCAGAAGTTTAAGGAGGTCCTGAACGAAAAGGGCTTCCGTGCAGCGGAGGTAAACGGGGAAAGTAAGGACCGGGCGGAAGTGCTGGAAGCCTTTGACCGGGGGGACTATAACGTCTTGTGCAACTCCATGCTACTGACGGAAGGATGGGACTGCCCCTCTGTTGACTGTGTGATCGTACTGCGCCCTACGAAGGTACGGAGCCTGTACAGCCAGATGGTAGGACGCGGGACCCGACTCTGCGAAGGGAAGGACCATCTCCTTCTGCTGGATTTCCTGTGGCATACGGAGCGCCATGAGCTGTGCCACCCGGCAGACTTGATCTGCGAGAAGAAGGAAGTGGCCCGGAAGATGACCGAAAACCTGGAGGAATCCGCCGGCTGTCCGGTGGACCTGGAGGAGGCGGAGAAACGGGCTTCCGAGGATGTGATCGCAGAGCGTGAGGAATCCCTTGCCAAGCAGCTGGCGAAGATGAAGAACCGTAAAAAGAAGCTGGTGGATCCATTGCAGTTTGAAATGAGCATCCAGGCGGAAGACCTGGCCGGGTATGTACCTGCCTTCGGGTGGGAGATGGCCCCGCCGTCGGACAGCCAGAAACGGGAGCTGGAAAAACGGGGGATCCTTCCCGATGAGATCGACAACGCAGGGAAGGCAGGCAAGATCCTGGACCGTCTCCATAAGAGGCAGGAAGAAGGGCTCACAACCCCGAAACAGATCCGGTGCCTGGAAAAATACGGGTTCCGCCATGTGGGTACCTGGAGCTTTGAAGCAGGCAAGCATATGATCGACCGGATTGCAGCAATGGGATGGAGAGGGGCGCCTCCGGGTGTGGACCCCGGGACGTATATACCAGAGAAATAAGGAGCAGTAAGACATGGAACATAACCAGTATGACCTGTTGGAGGTCTTGGATCATATAGAACCGGCAGAACTGGATTACCAGCAGTGGGTGAACGTGGGGATGGCCCTGGAGATCGAGGGGTACGGCGTGGACGTCTGGGATGCCTGGAGCCGCAGGGACCCCGGCAGGTACCATCCTGGGGAATGCCGGAAGAAATGGGCGGGGTTCCATGGGGCAGGATCCCCGGTGACTGGAGGGACCCTTGTACAGTATGCAAGGGAACAGGGATGGACGCCTCCCTGCGACCCGGGCGTGGCCCTTGGATGGGATGATACCATATCAGCCGAAGGCGTGGTGGTGGACAGCAACTGGGTAGAAGACAAGGACGTACAGGAGCCATTAAGATGGAACCCGGCGGACGAGCTGATCCGTTACCTGGAGGCCCTGTTTGAGGCAGGGGAAAACGTAGGGTATGTGGTAAAGAGCTGGCAGAAGGATGAGAAATGGCTGCCGGCTGATAAAGGTGCATATGACCGTACGGCAGGGGAGCTGATCGAGGCGCTTTCTGCCTGCGGCGGGGACATAGGGAAAGTCCTGGGGGACTATAACAGCGAGGCGGGCGCATGGATCCGCTTCAACCCCCTGGACGGGAAAGGCGTCCGGAATGAAAACGTGACGGAATACCGCTATGCCCTGGTGGAATCGGACAGCATGGAGATCGGCAAGCAGCACGCCCTGATCCGAGAGCTGGAACTTCCGGTGGCCTGTCTGGTCCATTCCGGCAGGAAGAGCCTCCATGCCATTGTACGGATCGATGCGGCGGATTACGGGGAGTACCGCAGGCGGGTGGATTACCTGTATGACATCTGCCGCAGGAACGGCCTGGAGATCGACCAGCAGAACCGTAACCCGTCCCGTCTGTCCCGGATGCCTGGTGTCATGCGCGGGAGCCAGAAACAGTTTTTGGTAGATACCAACATAGGAAAAGGGAGCTGGGAAGAGTGGAAGGAATGGATCGAAAGCGTCAATGACGACCTGCCGGATCCGGAAGGCCTTGGAGATGTGTGGGAGCAGATGCCGGAGCTGGCTCCGTGCCTGATCGAAGGGGTGCTCCGCCAGGGCCATAAGATGCTGATCGCAGGCCCTTCCAAAGCCGGTAAATCCTTCCTGCTGATCGAACTGTGCATTGCCATTGCAGAAGGCCGCAAATGGCTCTCCTGGCAGTGTGCACAGGGGCGCGTACTGTATGTAAACCTGGAGCTGGATCGTGCCAGCTGCCTGCACCGTTTCAAGGACGTATACCAGGCCATGGGGTTGCCGCCGGAGCATCTGGAAAACATTGACATATGGAACCTGAGGGGCAAATCAAGGCCCATGGATAAGCTGGCCCCGATGCTGATCCGGAGGGCGGCAAAGAAGAATTACATTGCAGTTATCATTGACCCGATCTATAAGGTCATCACCGGGGACGAGAACAGTGCGGACCAGATGGCGAACTTCTGCAACCAGTTTGACAAAGTATGTACCGAACTTAAAGTAGCCACGATTTACTGCCACCACCACAGCAAGGGCAGTCAGGGCGGGAAGAAGTCCATGGACCGTGCATCCGGTTCCGGCGTGTTCGCCCGTGACCCGGACGCCATGCTTGACATGATCGAGCTGGAGCTGTCTGAGGATGTCTTAAAGGCGGAAGAAAACAAGGTGGTCTGTGCAGCCTGCAAACAGTATCTGGACGCCCATTTTAAGTGGGAGGATGACCTTTCAGAGGATGATCTGTGCAGCGCCTACCAGATGATGAATTACTGTGAGAACCTGCTGGACAAGTGGCAGTGGCTGAACCTGCAGCGCATCGTGGAAGAGGCAAAGAAGCGGGCCAGGGGGCTGACGGCGTGGCGGATCGAGGGGACATTGAGGGAGTTTCCAAAGTTCCCGGCAGTCAATGCCTGGTTCAGCTATCCGGTCCATCAGATGGACACTGTGGGAGTGCTGGGAGATATCCAGCCAGAGGCAGAGATGCCGCCGTGGAAAAAGGGTGCTGCAAAGAATAAACAGAGTGCTGCGGAGCGGAAAAAGGAGCGGAAAAAATCACTGGAAGATGCCATTGAAAACGGAAATTTCGGAGAGGATCCGGCGGTAAAAGATGTGGCATCCTACCTGGGGATTGCGGAGCGTTCGGTCCGTGACCGGGTGAAGGAGCATGGCGGATATGTGATTGAGGATGGAGTTATCCACAAAAAAGCCGGCACGGGAAAGACTGAAAGCTAAGACTTCCCCATCAAGCGAGACTTTACGGGAAAGACTGAAAAACAGTCCTCCCCGTTGAGAATGTGCAGTGCGGGAAAGGCTTGTTTTTATGTCTTTCCCGTGTGGCGGGGAAGACTCATATATAAATATATATTTTTCCCCCGCTTACGCGTGGTCACGGGGGTAGGAATGGACGGGCTGAAAGCAGAGCCCGCCCGTTCCCTTCCCCTTCCCCGATGACAAGGCCGGTGGAAGAATAAAACGACAATTTCAAACTTTAAAGGAGCAAAGTGAATGGAGATAAAAAAATACTGCTGCACCTGTAAGTGGTATTCCCAGTTTGAAGGGGTGTGCTGCAATGGGGAAAGCGAACACAGGGCAGACTTCCGGTTCATGGATGATACCTGTGAACAATGGGAAACCAACACGATAGAATTTTTTATGGCAATGATCCCCCCAACCGTCACGCATCAGGAAAAGCAGGTGCATGTGGTAAAGGGAAGGCCGGTATTTTATGAGCCGCCGGAATTAAAAGCGGCACGGCAGAAGCTGATGGGGCATCTGGCAAAGCACCGGCCGGCGCAGCCGTACCAGGAAGGGATCCGTCTGGTGGTAAGATGGTGCTTTCCAAGAGGGAAGCAGGCAGACGGTACATACCGCACCACGAAGCCGGATACAGACAACCTGCAGAAGCTTTTAAAGGACTGCATGACAGCCTGCGGATACTGGAAGGATGATGCCCTGGTAGCGTCGGAACTTGCGGAAAAGTTCTGGGCGGAGGTACCTGGGATCTATGTGAGGATCGAAAGCCTATGACATACGATGATGTGGAGATTCTGACCGATCAGGAAGTGAAAGGGATCTACAACGATGTGTATAACAGTTTTTGGCTGAGGTATTACCATCGGGTACCGATTCCCCAGTCAGAGGAATGGGAGCAGATCGTGGAACAAGAGAAAGGGCTGCGGAAAAAGTACAGGAACTGTCCACTGGTTGTACACCAGATCCAGAACTTGATGGACCAGCTGGAAGCCAGAAGTAGGAAGGGAGCAGGAAAATGAAACAGCCAAAGAGTGAACCGGTCTATGTATGTAGCGTATGCGGGAAGGATATAGCCGGGGATCATGTGTATATCAAAACAAGGAGAGGAACAGAGCAGCATATCCATTATGGGTGTATGCCGGGAAGAAGGAGGGATAGCCATGAATAGATTAACACAGAAAGATGGGCAGGGAAATTGGAGCCTTAGGGGAGTGCCGTGGGAGCATCTGTATGAAGGGAAGATCATCACAAAGGAGTTATGGAAACGCCTGTATGGAGCACTCTGGAAGCTGATGGAGTATGAGGATACCGGTCTGACACCGGAAGAAGCAGAGGCGTTGGATAGCTTTGAAAGAAGCCAGGTAGGAAAAATGCTGAAAGAACTGAATGAGGAGCAGCGCAAGCACCGCTGGATCCCAGTGGAGGAGAGGCTGCCGGAAGAATCTCTTAATAGTGTAATCGGCTGGGACAAATATAGAGAAAGATGCTGTTTTGTGCAGTATTATGCTGGCTCCTGGCATCTGGGTGATGAGTCGGTGAGGATTATTGCCTGGATGCCGCTGCCGGAGCCGTATCAGGGCAAGGAAGGATAAGTTGTAGTAAACAGTTGTGGTATTAAACAAGTAGTTGTTGTATCGAGTTAAAACGAATTAAAGTCGAGTTAAATTAAGGTTTTGGAGATAGAAGTATGAAGCCAGAAGATTTAGAACTTTTTTTGATTATGTTGGGAATGCTCTTTTTGGCAATTATGATTATGCCTATGTAAAATTAAGATTTAGAGGAGAACTATGGAAGTTAAAGAATTAAAAGTGGATTTAAAAGAAGGTCATGCAGTTGCATTTGATTTTGATGGTGTAATTCATAGATATTCAAAGGGATGGCAGGATGGAAGTATTTATGATGAGCCTAACTATAGAGTTTTAGATTTAATACTTTTATTACAGTTACAAGGTATACCGTGCGTTATTATCTCTACCAGAGATCCAGAGCAAATTAAGGGCTGGTGGGATCAGCAAGGCTTTACGCTTAAAGCAAAGGTGCTGGGGTTTAATACATTTTTTTACAATGACTGTTCCTGTGTCGGTATAACAAATCGTAAGATCCCGGCCCAGGTGTATGTTGATGATAGGGCATACAAATACAAAGGGCAAACACCTCAGCAATTTTTTATGGATTTTGCGTTAAACTGACATTTAGGAAAGGAAGCACAATGTACAAGAATCATGAAGGATATCCGGATCCAGCCGCCGGAGCTGCGATCCGGGAAGCGGACAGGCCGCCAGAAGATTACCGCAAGACCGTCCGCATGATGCTCTTCACCGCGAAATGCATGGGCTACCATGTGGAGGATACGATCCGGTTAAGAGACGAGAAGACAGGGAGGCTATGGCCGTGAATGTACTTAAGAGCGTAGTGATTATCCTGTGGGCCATCACAGGGACGGTCAATCTGATCCAAGGCAACATAGATCGGTGGGAATACCTGATGGTCTGGGGCTCTCTGATGGCGGTGCTGATGATCTGGAGGTGATGTTATGCCGGGGCCAGTATATTATGACCTGTATGATTGCGGGAAGCTTGTGGGGCGGTACAGCGGCATTGAGCTGCAAAAGAGATTTGGATGGAAGTGCAGGCCTCAGGTCGATAAGTATAGCGATATGGGAATCCTGTACCAGAAGCGGTACTTGATTGTCCGAGTGGATATGGAAACCTGGGCGGATGAGTGGGATGAGGCCAGACAGAGGATTTTGAGGGCGAGGAGGTGATACCGTTGGACAAGCAGATATTAGAGCAGTACATAGATGCGTGTGAGCTGATTAAGGACACCAAGGAGGAGATCCGGAAGCTGAGGAAGCGCCGCAGCCAGATACAGCAGGACAGCGTTAAGGGATCGTCGCATGAGTTCCCTTACACCTTACAGACCTATCATTTGGAGGGGCTTGGATATGCAGCCGTTAAGGATCCGGATGAGCTGGAACGTATGGAAGTGCTGCTGGAGGAGCGGATCCGGAACGCAGAGAAGATCAAGCGTCAGGTGGAAGCATGGCTCAATACAGTTTCGCCCAGAATGCAGCGGATTATCCGGTATAGGATATTCGAGGAATTGACTTGGGCGCAGGTAGCTGTGAAGATGGGGCGGAAGGCCACAGAAGCAAGTGTAAAAATGGAATTTCAAAGATTTATGTCTGCGGCATAAAGTTTGTTATGAATGTTACCAATGTTACGAATCAAAATGTTATAGTGTACCATGAAGCCAAAGGCATAACGCCGACGGCTTACACTTAAATCGACGGTCACCAGGGTGTCACAGCCCGGTGGCCGGTTCGTCTGGCTCTGGTTCCATCCCAGGGCTGGACGCCCCCTTCTTCGGATCCTTAGCTCAGTCGGTAGAGCAGGTGGCTGTTAACCACCGTGTCCCAGGTTCGATTCCTGGAGGGTCCGTTGGTTTTTCTTTTGCATGATTTTTCTCCTTTGGAGAGGCTCCTGCTCCGGCAGGGGCTTTTCTTTTTATCAACATATTGTGGATAATGTGTGGATAAGTACAAGATATTGGAATGGAGGTGAGCCTGATGGCATTAACGCCAAAACAAAAACTATTTGTGGATGAATATCTGATTGACCTGAATGCTACGCAGGCCGCCATCCGGGCAGGATATAGGCCAAGCAATGCAGAACAGATGGGATATCAGCTACTTCAGAAAACTTCAGTTTCAGACGCGATTAAAACAGCCATGGCAGAGCGGTCCCGACGGACAGGCATCAATCAGGACAGGATTTTGACGGAGCTGGCCTGTATCGCCCTGGTGAATCCTGCGAAGGTAGTTAATTTTGATGAGGCTACCATTCGAGAGGATGCACTTCCGGAAGACCTGGCAGCTGTAGCATCAGTCAAGGTAAAGAGATTCCCGACCAAAGACGGGGGAGAGGGGATTGAAAGGGAAATCAAGTTTTGGGACAAAACAAAAGCGTTAGATCTGGCAGGCCGCCACCTCGGCATGTTCAAGGACAAGCTGGAGGTTTCGGGCACTCTGGAAACAGAAAAGACAAAACTGGACGATCTGATCCAGCAGATGCACGGTGGTGATGGATAATGAGCACAGAGCGCCTGTTACTGTCCGAAAAATACAAGGCTTTCCTCCGCTGTGATGCCCCTGTGGAGTTTCTGGAAGGCACTACAGCCGCCGGAAAGACAACGGTAGGCCTGTTCAAATTTATGCTTAAGGTGGCAGAGTCCCCGAAGAAGCTGCACATTATAGCTGCCAAGGACACGGGCACTGCCGAGAAGAACATCATTAACAAGGATTTGGGAATCATTGACGATTTTGGGGTACTGACTGAATATAATGGCAACGGTACCAAGGACGATAAGATACCCCACATTCTGTTTCACACGTCCCAGGGCGATAAGATTATATATGTCATGGGATACGGCGATAAAAAGAAGTGGCAGAAGGCTCTTGGCGGTCAGTACGGCTGCCTGTATATTGATGAGGTCAACACAGCCGATATAGATTTTGTCCGTGAGGCTGCCATGCGCTGTGATTACTTTATGGCGACTCTCAATCCGGATGATCCAAACCTGGATGTTTATCGGGAATACATCAACTGCTCCCGGCCTCTGCCGGAATGGGAAGAGGAAACGCCACAGGAAATCCGAAACGAGCTGAAAGAAGAACCAAAACCCGGTTGGGTGCATTGGTTCTTTTCTTTTGTCCATAACCTCGGCCTGCCGAAAGAAAAGATAGACAAGATCATAGCCAACACGCCCAAGGGCACCAAGATCTGGAAGAATAAGATCCTGGGGCTGAGGGGAAAGGCGACAGGATTGGTCTTCAGCAACTTTGACCGAGCACACCATGTCAAAAGTAAGGAATGGGCCAAACAGTTTATACAGCATCCAGATGAGCCAAGAAAAAAGGAATTTTTCATGTATTTTTCTGCTGCTGTTGATACGTCTTACTCCCAGAAATCTCCGGATACAATAGCAATGTCATTCCTTGGAATCACGAATAAGGGACGCTGTATTGTTCTGGCAGAAAAAGTGTATAACAATGCCACACTGGAAGTACCGCTTGCCCCATCCGATACGGTTCAGAATCTGGTTGATTTTCTGGACCGAAACAAAAAAGAATGGGGCCTGTCAAGGAATGCTTTCCTGGATAATGCAGATCAGGCAACCATGCAGGAGTGGAATAAATATAAGCGCCGGAACGGATGCGTCTATACGCTTAATAACGCATGGAAGCAGATGGAGATCATTGACCGCATCAACGCACAGCTGGGATGGATGGCATATGACGATAGTGCAGAAATAGAGCCATGCTTTTATGTGGTGGACACCTGCACAAATTACATTGCAGAGCTTGATTCCTATAGTTGGATGGAAGATAAGGACAACGTGCCAGAAGACAGAAACGATCATATGGTTAACTCCGTGCAATATGCATGGATTCCCTACCAGAGTAAGATTTTTAAGGGGTGAAACAGATGAATTGGATACAGAATTTTGTAAAAAAACTCTTTCGGATCCAGCCAGCCAGAGAAAGAGAGGTTGTAATCATAGAACCCCATACTTTTCTGGCAGATGTGATACGGAATAAGCTATGGTACCGGGGAGACAGCGCAGAACTGGAACAATATTTTAAAAAGACAGCCCGCTGGGATGTAGAGAAAGCCAGATTCTGGGCGGCAACAGCTCAGGGAAGCGTCCGCAAGATGCACAGTGGAATCGTATCTACGGTTGTGGACCGGTACAAGGATATTGTTCTGGCTGATATGGATGCAGTAACCTTCGGAGAAGGGCAACTGGAAACCGAGGAAATCTGGAAAAAAATATTTGACGGGGCCGACCTTAACAATGTGATCGGTGAGGGCATTTCCGGGACGCTTGCTTCTGGAGACGGTGCTTTCAAGATTACGGCAGACGAGTGCAGCCCTTACCCGATCATTGAGTTTTATGACGCGGAAAATGTCAATTATGTATACAGTCATTCCCGGCTTAAGGAAATTAAATTCTATACGAGCTATAGATCTGGAAGCAAGGAGCTGCGGCTGGAAGAAACTTATGGATATGGGTATATCAAGTACAGGCTGTATGATGATTATGGCCGGGAGGTATCCTTGAAGCAGCTTCCGGAAACGGCGCACTTAATGGATATCGGGATAGAGGGGGATCTGATGCTGGCAGTCCCGCTTAAGATATTTTCATCAATCAAGTATAAGTACCGAGGAAAAGCGTTATTTGACGGAAAGACTGATGTATTGGACGGCTTGGACGAGGTGATAAGCCAGTGGATGGATGCGATCCGGATGGGACGCATTAAACGTTACATACCAGAGAATCTGATACCAAGAGATCCGGTTGACGGAAAGATGCTTCCGGCCAATCCATTTGACAATGATTTTATTGCTATCGGGGATAATATGGCAGAGAAATCCAATCAGCAGGTGGAGATTTCTCAGCCACAGATTTCCTACGAGGCATATGTCAGCAGTTACGCCAGTTTTCTGGACATGGTATTACAGGGTATTATATCCCCGTCCACACTGGGAATTGACCTCAAAAAGACAGATAATGCTGAGTCACAGAGAGAAAAGGAAAAGGTTACGCTCCATGTACGGAATAAGATTGTAGATGCTTTGAATGAGACTCTTCCGGAGCTGATTCAGGTGGTATTGCAATGTTACGATCTGATGTGCGGGAAAGCACCAGGGGAGTATGAGCCGACAGTAAAGTTCGGCGAATATGCATCTCCTGATTTTGGTACCACAGTAGAGACGGTGGGAAAAGCCAAACAGTACGGCGTAATGTCTCTGGAAACCTCTGTGGATCAGCTGTATGGAGATACTTGGACGCAGGAAGAAAAGGACGCAGAGGTGGAACGCCTGAAAACAGAACAGGGTATTGCAGAGCTGGAAGAGCCGGGGATCAATCAGTCTGCCGGTTCTTTTCAGTTGAATACAGAAGGAGGCAGATCAGATGGTGGTGACAATAGGGAAAAAGGTCTGGGCGGTGAATCAGGAACGGTACAAGAGTCTTCTGGCGCTGGGAAGTGAGCAGGTTCCCTTTGGGGTGTACGCTATTGAAAAGGACGGGCAGGCAGAAATGCGCTTCGATCATTGCAAGAGCATTACCCAGCTGAAAAAACTGATTCGCCAATTCAAGGCGGCAGGTTATAAGGTATATGCAAATGGGAGGTGATTCCTCTGACAGAATACGATATCACAGCTGCCTTCAAGGCTATTGAGGATGAACTGATTGCCTCTATGATCCGTAACATGGACCGTCACAGGGCCGAGGAAACGAAAGAGGGCTATGAATGGTCTATGTGGCAGACTGAACAGCTAAAAGCCTTGGAGAAGTATAAACGGGATAACCAGAAGAAGTACAGGAAGCAGTTCCAGAAGATAAATGGTGAAATTGACCTTCTGATCCGAAAGGCCAGAGAGACAGGGAATATGCAGCAGGAAATAAAAATCCTGGAGGCGATTAAAAAGGGGTTTCCGGCCAAGAAGATCAGTAAGGGCATGGCAGGAGAGTTTTTCCGCCTGAATGACCGCAAGCTGGAAGCTCTGATCGAGGCTACTACCCACGATATGGAGAAGGCTGAGACGGCGATCCTGCGCAAGGCAGAGGATGATTACAGGCAGGCGATTTATAACGCTCAGGTATACGCCAATACAGGCGCAGGAACCTATGAAAAGGCTGTGGACATGGCTACAAAGGATATGTTATCCCGTGGCATTAACTGTGTGCAGTATATCAACGGAGCTCGTCATACGCTGGCTGATTATGCTGATATGGCAATCCGGACGGCATCTAAGCGGGCTTACCTGCAAGGCGAGG
>ENA-UERT01001220-UERT01001220.1-human-gut-metagenome-genome-assembly--contig:-NODE-1220-length-16766-cov-4.013122_pt1 | contig 16766 bp, 18 predicted proteins | sample MGYA00242996_ERZ507997 | MGnify/ENA primary metagenome ERZ507997 (study PRJEB26167, sample SAMN06115458) | human gut metagenome | host: Homo sapiens | place: China:Neimenggu | collected 2014-11-07... | reverse complement strand
CTGACTATATGGCCTACCGCTCAGTCTTTATGCCAGGTAGTCTGAGCACGGAAGACAATAACTTTATCAGGGCTGTGACGTCAGGAAGATTACCTGATGAAACGGCAAAAATGCCCCTCAGCAATATTGCTAACACAGTAGCAAAATTGCATGGACTGGGCATACTGATGCATGACAATGCATGGCATCCTCAGATTCTCTGGTACCTCATGCGCAATGATACGAACTCTCTGAAGACTATCATGAGGATGCAGGCAGAGGTCGGAGCCGAACGGCGGATGGTAAGACTGGCCAATGAGATCTTCCCCCTATGGGAACCTGCTGCGCAGCGGGAATATATCAGATTAATGGTCGACGGGGATGGTCATTTATCCACTATGATCCACCAGATTGGGCGCCTGAATGATACCGTAGCTGAACAAAATCTTCTCCCGGTATTACTGTCCTTACCGATACTTTCTTGGGAAGCCGTCTCTCAGATAACTCGGGAAGAACTGCAGAGACTCATCGATTTGCAATTTAATCTCGTAACGTCCTTACCGGAGAATTGTGCGCAGTTTTTCTGTGAAAACCTGCGGAATTCAGGTTGTCGCCTGACTAACATTCCTTTGGCCCGGAGTGACTCTGGGCAGGAAACATTGCATTTGGTGGTACAGAAAAAATTGTGGACCTATTCCACGTTAAACCTGCAAAACATTTGTTTCTCACTTTCTCATGAGTCAGAGAATAACAGTGATACCTTCCGTAAGAAGCCTGTTGCTTTAATAAAATCGCTTCGTATTCCGAACCTTGAAAAGTATGTTTATGAAAACATATCATCATTCATTCGTGATGTTTTTATACACTCTGAAGAAAATGATCTCATTCCTGATTTTCTTAATTCGACATTCGTTGACTGGGATGATGCAAAGTACATGACAGAAAGTATGAGCTTCGTACTGGAAGACGTATCAGTTATCCTGAACAAAGAGAATACCGAAACAACAGAAATTTCTTATGATCAAAACCTGTATTCACTTCTGGCTCATCATAATCATATTACCCCTTGCTGGAATAATGTTATTTCTCTACTGAGTGAAGATGCGTCAATTGCTGGTGATACTTTTTGTGAGTGGCTTAATATTAATTATTCTTTATTGCCAAATGACTCGTTGCCTTTGACTGATGTTCAGTTCTCGCAATTACTTATTAAGGCTGTTACATCACCTCATATCAGTAAAGAAGCGTTAATAGCGATAACCATGGCATTTAGGATAACTCTTATTAATGTGCCAGAAAACTTACCACTGAATAATGCTGCGGTACTAATCAAGCAAAAATGGCTGGCACCAACCAGTACTGTGTTTGAACAACTTTATCAGGCACTGTACGAAGAAGGTGACAAACTGACATCACTACTTTATGCACTTATTTGTGCCCGTCCTGTATTATTGAGTGATAATTACGAGCTTGTTTTATTTTCTGATGACCAGTTTGACCTGGGGATTACTCGTTTAATTCTGAATGGCGATAAGATTGCAGATGAAGTCTGTATCAGTATCCTGAACTGGCTCTGGGAAAAAGATGAAGCCCTGCTCTCTGAGGCACCACTTCTCAGCCAGCAAGCCCTGATAAGGTTCTCCACCAAAATAACCGATGACCGGCAGAAGCAGGCACTGCTGATGCAATGTCTTAAAAATGACGGTGGGTCACACAAGTTCATCAGACAGGTGCTCATGACGTTCGGGCATCAGGATTATGCCGCTTTCCTCACAGAGAGGAATTATCGTAGCATTCCCCGTAGTGATGCCATGTGGCAACTGGCTGTCCAGCTGGGAAATAGTGGATTTATCAGGCCGCCGAAACTTACTCACGCTGATACACGTATTCGTATAGAGCCCTTTTTTAACGCTGAAAATGAATACGACTGACATCGCAAAATAGTGGTAAGTCCGTCGGGGGCGGCCTTACTCCTTTATCCTGCCCAGTCTTCCAGTACCAGTCCAGGCACCCGCTCAAACTCTCTCACATTATTCGTCACCAGTATTGCCCCGGTGGCGATGGCGTGCCCGGCGATCGCCGTGTCGTTTGGACCGATCGGCGTGCCGGCGAGGCGCAGCGCCACCTTAACCTCCGTGGTTGCATCCACCGCAGCGCGATCCCAGGGCAGGATGGCATCGAGACGGGCGCAGAACGCGTCAACCAGCTGCACGTGGCGTGGCGATGCCTTTGGACCGGTGGCGCCGAAGCGCATCTCGGAGTAGGTGATGGCCGAGACCACGATACGGTGACCGCGCAGCACCGCCTGCTCCAGATTCTTAAGCACTGCTTCAGGCTGCTCGCGCATGATGAACGAGCAGATGTTCGTGTCGAGCATATAGATCTTGTTCACAGGTTAAATCGTCCTTCGTCGCAGACAACGTCCTCGCGTTCCGTCATAAAGCCCGGATCGGCCTTTTCTAGCTCCAGGAATGAGCTCCAGCTCGGGCGGAGGGGACGCAGAATGATTCTGTCCCCTTCCCGTACAATCTCCAGCTCACTCACCCCCTCAAAATCCAGATCGCGGGGCAGACGGATCGCGCGGTTATTGCCATTTTTGAAAATAGATACGGTTCTCATGTCTTCCTCCTGGCAAGGCGGCTTTTATATATGTTTAGTATATGCAGATGTGATACATATGTATATGTTATAAATATGCAGATGTGTGAGATATGCGTATGCCTGTCATATGCAGATGCCAAACATATGGATATGCATGGTATCTGCATGTTTCTCTCTTTTTTCACCGGGATCCGAAAAATATCATAGTAGGAAATGCCGTACCTGAGCCGTCAGGCTGGCCGGATGATATAGTGGATTCTCGAACCGGAACGGGAGGGTTAAATGGGAAATTATTCAGATTTTGAGACCGATTTTGTTCAGCGAACACTGGCGCTTATCGATCAATATAACGAAATGATTGAGGTGCTGGGCAAACCATTCAGGGAGCAGTACAACTACACGTTGACCCTGAATTGCCTCCTGGGTCTTATCGTGTTACCGAAAGAGAGAGCGCTCTCTTTCCTGCCTGCCGACCGTTTAACGCGGCAACTTAAAGCTGAAATGGGATTACATGAGTCACAGCTGCCCGGACCGGAAATGAACCTGCGGGAGTTGATCCATAAGATGCGGAATTCAGTTGCTCATTTCTGCGTCCAGGTAGAGTCAGCCAGCGATGCACACCTTGTAGACTGGATTGTTTTCAGGGAATCTCAGGAAGATGGAGAAGTCTACGCCAGCTTCAGCGCTCCGGAGCTTTTACCCTTTCTGAAATATTATGCGACCCTGCTGCTCGACAATATGGCCCGCCGTCGAGCCCCCGATGTTAACATATTGGATTTGTAAGGGATTTACACCATGTTGATTCTCGATTGCTCCTCACGAACTCAGGCGTTGCATACATTATCTGCCGGGTTTGGCTGTTCCCCTGAAAAGCTGAAAAAAGTGCTGCTTTCGCTCGATCTTGAAAGTATCTACGAGCTTAATCCTCGCCAGTTGGTTGATGCACCTCAGTATCTGAGAGAATACGTCTGTGCGGAACTGGGCGAACCGGGACCATTCACCCGGGCTCTGTGGTTTCATGGCACCCGGACTTTCGCCGGTAATACTTTTCCGGCGGGGTTACTGGCGCTAAATCAGTCAGAATCCCTCGCCATGAAAATGCTGCTTGACCTGGCCCCGAATGAGATGGTCCGTACACACCTGAAGGAATGGGATGTTCCGGGGGGCGTTCCGGATGAGATGTTTCAGCTCAGAACCGGCGATAAAATCCACTGGGGGCCTTTTGGCCATTTAGTCCGGGAATTACATTTTAACGCCAGTGAAAATGGACTGCATGATTACCTCTGGCTGCCGGAGCTGGTAGAGGATGTCTGTAAGGCCTACCAGAAGAAATACGGCCACGATCTTAAACCGCATTATCTGAGCGTGCTTCATCCCTGTATTGTCTGGTTCGAGGCGGATATTGTTTATGAAAAAGGAGTTCTTGAAACGGCTCTGTCATATGCCTATACATCAGTCCGTGACCTCCCGCCGGACGGAAACGCAACTTTCGGCATAGACTGTGACGGGAAATCTGTGTCTAGGTCGGCCATTGCCAGAATCGAGTTTCTGCAGCCCGGGCAGATGTAATCCCTAAAAAACGGGTCTGTGATCCGGCCCGTTTGTTCATTGCCGTGAACCCAGTATTGAGGTCATTAAAGCCTTAAGTGGATCACTTGCAGCTGGCTGCAGAAAGGTTTTACATTGACCCGGATTATGCCGTTTCCCTTCCTCCTGCCTGGTAAAGGATCTCTGAATGCACTTTTATGTGGATGAAACAGGCCAGACTGGCCGAAACCTTTTTGACAAAACCCAGCCAGTCCTCTCCTACGGAGTGCTGTCGTCTGATGCTAATCTGGATAAGGTTGCTGAAGCGGATCTAGCCGTAATACGCAAAACGCTTGGCGTGCAGCGCCTGCACGCTGCGGAACTGGGCTTGCACCGCCTTTCTGACCTTGTAGATACGCTGCTGGTTCTGCAGAAAAAGCACCGGATACGGTTTGACATCTGGCAGGTAGTAAAGCGCGATCATGCCATTATTTCGTTCTTCGACCAGGTATTTGATCAGGGAATGAATCCAGCCGTACCCTGGTCTGCATACTGGACCCCTCTGCGCTACCCCCTGCTGCTGAATCTGGCCAGCCTGTTTGATGATGAACTTGCTTCAAACGCATGGACGGCAAGGCTGGAGGCGCATGATGAGCGTGCGTCGGAACTTTTTTGTACCGTCAGTGATGAACTGATCAGCAGGACGGCAGCCAGCGCGCTGGACCACCGGTCGAAGCAGCTGATCACCGATGCCCTGAACTGGGCGTCAGCCAATTTTGAACAGTTGGGCTATAACTGTAAAACCAACAAGGAAAGGCTGCGGATTATGCCCAATATGATTGGCTTTCAGTCCGTATTGCACGGGATCTGTTCCCGACTGGGGGCACCAGAAAGAAAGGCCAGTATCATTGTTGACCAGCAGTCACAGTTCAACACCACCCAGCGTGAACTTAACGAGTTTTACTACCAGATACGGGATATGCCCTGGGAACTGGGGCCCGGATTACCTGTTATGAACATGAAAAATATGCCGGCTGAACCACTTGTATTCCAGTCCGGTACCAAGAGTGCAGGTCTGGAGTTGGTAGATATTTATCTCTGGACATTCAAGCGATTCATGGAAGACAAGGCGCTGACAAAGCCACTTTCCCGCCTTGTTTATACCAATCTGAAAACAGCCAGGACCAACAGCGTGTCAATCCAGTCGGTTGCCAGTCGATTTAAGGAACTCCTGGGTAAACTCCCGGTACCAAGCGCAGAGATCATGAGGCAGGCGCAGGAGCTGCGGGACTTTGATGAAGCCAGACGCATGCCATATGTGGTGTCGGGATCACCCGACTGATGCCGGATATTATCTGCTTTCAACTGCCCCCTCTTAGGGGCAGGTTTTCAGGTTAACCGGCAGCTGTGATCCACGACGCTGCTTACAGTCATGCTGCGATGCCAGAATGTCAGCAACCTGATAATCGGTCCCCATCGCCACATCGTGCAATAGCAGGAAAAAGTCCCCGTCACTGCCGCCCCTGCGCGAATCCAGATACCGCTGCAGCCATCGGGCATGATAAAGAACGTGGCGCTGTTCGCGCTGCAGCCATTTCAGCGGCAGACGGGACGTCATATCGTCAAGGATACGCATTTCCTGATGAAGCGGCGCAATAACAGCGGAAAATTCCTCTCTCAGTATCCGGGCAGGTTTCTTCTGTCCGAACAGCGCGGCCATTTTGCTCAGGACATCCTCGATCGCCCGGCTGACTTTCTGGGCCTGATCACGGGAGGCCTGATAACGCGTAAACCAAAACTTACAGTAGAACCCCGCAGCGGCAAGCAGCGCCGTAAGGATCGGTCCAATCAGACTTGTGTCCACAATATTCTCCTTAAAGATGGTCATGAGGCCACCTGAAGCAGCCGATGACGCAAATATACTCCGTTTTAGCAATTAGTGCTATGCGAGAATGCAAAAAGTGCTATTCGTTGTTTTTGGTGTTGACATTTTAATTTATGTGTGAGTTTTTTGTTTTCTTTCAGTTTTCTCCACTGAGATCCGAAAACCCCAAGTTCCGGATCCGCGGATCCTTCGCTGCCGCCCGCTGGTCCGCTTTCACAGGATGTGGTGTCCCGCTCCGCTGACATGACACTGTATGTTGTGTTTCTTCCCGTGTTCCCGAGCCAGTCATCAGCGGCAGAAAAGATCGCTTCGCTTATTCACTGATCCTGATTCACTTCCGGAAAATCCTGAATCCGATAAAAATCGGATCATAGAAAAACAGTCATCCTGTAATTTATCATGGTTACTACATTGCAGGTTATTATTGTCATGATTACTTTTCAGGTCAGTTATTGATGGTGGTGTTAATAATAGCTGGATAACAATATTCCGTTGCCGGAGGCATGTTATAGCGTAATACTGGTGTATACTTAATGGTGTACAGAGAGTATGTAAGATGAGGTGCATTATGAAGCAGCGCATTACAGTCACCGTCGACAGTGACAGCTATCAGTTGCTCAAGGCATATGATGTCAATATCTCCGGGCTGGTAAGCACCACCCTGCAGAATGAAGCCCGTCGTCTGCGTGCCGAACGCTGGCAGGCAGAAAATCAGGAAGGGATGGCTGAGGTCGCCCGGTTTATTGAAATGAACGGCTCTTTTGCCGACGAGAACAGGGACTGGTGAAATGCAGTTTAAGGTTTACACCTATAAAAGAGAGAGCCGTTATCGTCTGTTTGTGGATGTCCAGAGTGACATTATTGACACGCCCGGGCGACGGATGGTGATCCCCCTGGCCAGTGCACGTCTGTTGTCAGATAAGGTCTCCCGTGAGCTTTACCCGGTGGTGCATGTCGGGGATGAAAGCTGGCGCATGATGACCACCGATATGGCCAGTGTGCCGGTCTCCGTTATCGGGGAGGAAGTGGCTGATCTCAGCCACCGAGAAAATGACATCAAAAATGCCATTAACCTGATGTTCTGGGGAATATAAATGTCAGGCTCCGTTATACACAGCCAGTCTGCAGCCATGGTACCGGCAGTGTATTCTGCCGGACAGTCTGCACAACTTCCTGTTGCCATTGATTATCCGGCAGCTCTGGCACTCCGCCAGATGTCGATGGTTCATGATGAACTGCCGAAATATCTGCTGGCTCCCGAGGTGAGTGCCCTGCTTCATTATGTCCCGGATCTGCGCCGCAAGATGCTGCTGGCCACTCTGTGGAACACCGGCGCGCGTATTAATGAAGCACTAGCGCTGACGCGGGGGGATTTTTCGCTCACGCCTCCGTATCCGTTTGTGCAGCTTGCGACCCTGAAACAACGGACCGAAAAAGCCGCCAGGACGGCAGGAAGAATGCCAGCCGGTCAGCAGACTCACCGGCTGGTCCCGCTCTCCGACTCCTGGTACGTCAGCCAGCTGCAGACGATGGTGGCAACACTGAAAATCCCCATGGAACGGCGTAATAAACGAACAGGCAGGACAGAGAAAGCGCGGATCTGGGAAGTGACGGACAGAACGGTCAGGACCTGGATTGGGGAAGCGGTTGCCGCCGCTGCCGCTGATGGTGTGACGTTCTCTGTCCCGATCACGCCACATACGTTCCGCCATTCCTATGCGATGCACATGCTGTATGCCGGTATACCGCTGAAGGTCCTGCAGAGCCTGATGGGGCATAAGTCCATCAGCTCAACGGAGGTCTACACGAAGGTATTTGCGCTGGATGTGGCTGCACGGCACCGGGTGCAGTTTGCGATGCCGGAATCTGATGCGGTTGTGATGCTGAAACAATTATCCTGAGAAAATGCTCTGGCCAGTATATGGGAAATACCCCAGGTTTTCCCGTTGGATGGGAAACAGGCATGATTAGGATGAGTCGCCAGACTGAACCGCCCCGGGAATCCTGGAGACTAAACTCGTTGAGAGAGAGGTAAACAGAATCTATGTATCGTTCCGGTGAACTCGCATTGCCGCCAGACATCATAGTTGCCATTCTGCACTTTCCCTGTATCTGAGCTGTCTCTTATACACAAGTCCCCTCCCGGGGATTTGTGATGTCTGTCAGTCTGCTTTAGTGGGGACTCTTTCCATCCGGTACTTTCCTTCCTCCCCGGTAGCCATTTTTTGAACTTTTTCTTCACCCGCTGATCTTCTCTTATATTTCATTTTTTTCGGGTCTGTTATGGTACTTTCTGATTGTTATTCATAGGCTAACGAGCAGTTGTAAGCGCCCTTTTTAGAGCGTAGTGTAAGCTGGGGTTTACGCTACGCTCTAAAAAGGGTGCTTACTCTGAAACGGTGCGGGGAATTAATACAAGGGCATTGAGATCTGCCCGGGATGATACCGCCAGAACCCATTGCCCAGACTATGGGAAACACACCAAGTTTTCCCTGGAATGGAAAACAGGCCTGGTTAGTGTGTGTCGCTGGGCTGGTATGGGAAATAGCCCAGGTTCATTATTATGGGAAACAAACCTGGTTAGTTTTTCGAATCAACAATGGTGAAGACTAACCTGCCATCTTCATTCTGTGTCATTGCGGCTTTAAGTGGTGTATTTGCGTTTATCTTTTTCAGTGCCGGATTGATAAACGTTCTCTTCATTTCAGCGAAGTTTGATCTTTGCGATTCAGGAAGCATGAATCGCTCTGACAGCCATTCCTGAGTAGTAACCCATACTCCGCTGGAACGGTACTGGCACAGGCTTTCATACAGTCGAATGGCCCTAACACTGTTTATTTTTCCGCAGTCATAGAGTGAATACGTGGTGAACTGGCTGGTCAGTCCCATCAGATAGGGCATGACTTTGTAATTAAATTCAATTTGCCATTTTCCGCGCCCTTTTTTTAGCCCAGCCTCAGCCAGCCAGGGCCGTTTGATCTCGTCAAACTCTCCGTCTTTGGGATAAAACACAACACTACTTTCAGCCAGTGCAGTGACGCCCTTTTTAACATCAGATGACGCTGTATCAACAGACACTTTGAAATACTTTTGATAATCAGCAACAAGAACTGTGAATACTGGCGATACCGAATCAGGATCATCTTTCAGTGGATAGCACTGAATAAGGCATAACCATAGCACCCTCTTGGCTTGCAACGGCAAGTAGTAAGCTGCTTCTGTCAGTTCATTGGATTGACTAATGTTGACTGATTTTTTCGCGGTACTTATTGTCATTGTCATTATCGTATGGGTTGTTTTTAACTCGCCCATATTGTCATGCAAAAGCCCATCCAACAAGGGAAATTAACGTGTTATCCACAGTCATAAAACACGAATTTAAACCAGGGGCGTTTCCCATAGCAATACGAGGTGTTTCCCATACCAACTCGTGGCATTTCCCATAAAAATTCGGGCTGTTACCCATATTAATCCGTGGTATTTCCCAGCATAACCCTGGGTGATTCCCATAAAGGAGGCCTGAAAGGCAGACATGACGCGGTCTCTGGGCATCCTAAAATGGACAAAAAGGAGAAAACTTTTAAAAAGGAATAAAAATAGCTTAAAAAACAGTCTGTGAGTATGTGGAAAAGTTGATCTGAACTGTCAGAGAAAACTTTGGGTGTTTCCCACAATATCCTTTAAATCAGGTGCGTACGAGCATTATGTGACTATAGCGCCGTTGCGCTTCCTCGCCAGTTCGCTCGCGATGCTCGGTCTCAAGGCTGCGGCGAGCACTACCTATTCCTTTTGGTGATAAATATAATGCCACGTACATTAATTTAATGTCGTGGTTATAAATGTTGTACGTTTTGTTATGTTGTGTACAATGTGATTAAGCTTTACACATATTTGACGCGCAAGGAATCCATCTTTAGGGGAAGGGGAAAACAATGAGACGTGATTACGGTAGTGTTGGCACCATAGCTCTCAGAGCAAGTGCCTTACTTCAGGCTATGAGCAGGGATATTGAGGCTCAGAGAAAAGAATTTAATCTGACTCAATATCATCAGACATATACCAGAAATGCTGTGGCAAAACTGCCTAAGTTAAGCCGTCGCATCGTTGAACTTGCTGTAAAAGAGATGGAGGACAGCGGTTACGAATTCAATAAAAAGCAGGTTGGTAACGTAGAGCAATACGCTCTCACTATTCAGAACGTTATCGACATTTACGCCCACCGTCAAATACCTAAGTACCGCGATATTCACAAAGAACCATACGTGATTTTTGTCGTCAATCTTAAAGGCGGTGTATCAAAAACAGTCACGACAGTCACTCTCGCACATGCATTACGAGTACATCCGGACTTGCTTCGTCATGATCTCCGCATCCTGGTTATTGACCTTGATCCGCAGGCATCCAGTACTATGTTTCTTGATCACACTCATAGCATTGGTACTGTTCTTGAAACAGCAGCCCAGGCAATGCTGAATGATCTCGATGCAGAAACGTTGAGAGAAGCTGTAATTCGCCCAACTATTATCCCAGGCGTCGATATCATCCCTGCGTCGATCGACGACGGCTTTGTTGCCAGCCAGTGGGAGTCATTAGTTACAGAACATTTACCAGGTCTGAAACCTTCTGAGGTGCTCAAAAAAACAATTATTGACCGTATCGCAGGTGATTATGATTTTGTCTTTATTGATACAGGCCCTCACCTTGATCCGTTCCTCCTGAATGGACTGGCCGCGAGCGATTTGCTCTTGACCCCTACTCCACCGGCACAGGTTGATTTTCACTCCACGTTGAAATACCTGACACGTTTACCGGAGATGCTGGAACGCCTTGAAGAAGAAGGTGTGGAACCCAGGCTCAGCGCCAGTATTGGGTTTATGTCAAAAATGACCGGCAAACGTGACCACGAGACGTCACATAGTCTGGCGCGTGAAGTGTACGCAAGTAACATTCTTGATGCGTCACTGCCGCGACTTGACGGATTCGAACGGTGTGGTGAGTCGTTTGACACCATTATTAGTGCAAACCCCGTTTCCTACCCTGGAAGTGCTGAAGCACTGAAAAAAGCCCGAACTGAAGCTGAACGATTTACTAAGGCTGTTTTTGATCGAATTGAATATATCCGTGGAGCATCAAAATGAGGAAAGTTTTAGCTCGTGGCCGAGTTCTTGGCAACAGCAATTCAGAATTTGCGCGAATGCTTGAAAGCGATGGCGATGTGAAAACCTTTACTCTCAAATCTGGTAAACAGGCCAAATTTGTGAAAACGGTTGTGCTAAGCGGTGAGATCGAATCGAAGACATTTGTTGATTCATCTGTTAATGGTCGCGACCAGGCAATGTTATCCCCTGAGTCAGTCAGTGACATTTCCCGTACCATAAAACTGCAGCAGTTTTTCCCCGCTATTGGGAGAGAGGTCAACGGGCGAATTGAGATCCTGGACGGCACACGTCGCCGGGCAGCCTGCATTTATAACAATGTTAAATTCGAAATACTTGTTACAAAGGACGATATTGAACTGTCAGATGCACGACAACTGGCAAAAGACATACAAACCGCACGTGAGCATAGCTTGCGTGAGCTGGGAAAACGACTCGAAGTTACGTATGGAACCAGTATGACGAAGGAAGAGATTGCTCAGGCAGAAAATCTCTCTCCTGCGAAAGTGACTCGTGCGTTTCAGGCCGCAGCAGTGCCAGATGAAATGGTTGCAGTTTTCCCTGTGATAAATGATATTTCGTTGTCGGATTATCATTTTTTACTGAAACTAGCTGAAGAAGCAAACAACAAGCAAAGATCAGTAACAGAACTGATGGAAAAAGTTCAGCATCGGTTGAAGACCATGCCAGATTATCCGGCAATTGATAAAAGCAAAATTCTGGCTGTTATCAGAGCTGAGAGCAAATCGCTGATAGTTCGCCCGACCCGCACGGTTCAAACTGAGAAGCTGAGAGAATTTTCAGATCGCAACCAATTTGCAAGAAAGAAAATTGATTCAAAGAAACGACTTGTTGTTTATGAGTTTTCCCGCATTTCCGCTGAGGCACAGTCGGAGATAGATGAGGCAATAAAACGTATTCTGGAAAGACTTCCTGAGTCAAGTGAGTAAGCGACAAGGATGCCGGAGAGCATCCTTTTCTTATGTTTTTCACCATGCCTATTTCATGGTTACTTCTTTGATTATAAAAGAAAAATAATAATTCTTTCACACTGAAATCACCACTTTTTCTCAACTTCTACGTGACTCATAATTTCGCTACTGGTAGTTCAGACCAGCGAGTTGTATAGGCTGGTGAAAGCATCTCCCGTTTCATTTGCCATTCAGATGCAATCCCCCGGCCCGCAAACCACACTTTTCCGAGTCCTGAATGATTAATACCGTCCACAACTTTCATTAGCTGATTGCTGTTGCTTCGGAGCAGAGTATCATCGAACAGGTTCAACAGCGAAACCCCGTCAGGAGCGAAATCGTTCAGCATACAGCCTGCCTTTGCGTAACGGTGACCATCCACCCAGATCCTGTCCAGAGCTCTGACGGCAGCGGCAATGATGTCCTGTGTATCCTGCGTGGGGATGAGCAGTTTTTCACTGGCCATATTACCGTAGTAGGGCTCATTTACGGCGAACGGCGATGTTTTCACAAACACGGCAATATGCCTGCAGAACTGACGCTCGCCGCGCAGCTTTTCAGCTGCACGCTCAGCGTACTGACAAACTGCCTGTCGCATGGCTTCATAAGTTGTGACACGTTCCCCAAAGCTCCTGCTGCAGACTATCTGCTGTTTGGGGGGCGGTGCTTCCTCCAGTGAAATACAGCTTTCTCCGGTGAGTTCCCGGACCGTTCTCTCCAGAACCACATTGAAGTTTTTCCTGATAAATACAGGGGTCGCGCGCGCCAGCTGCAGTGCAGTTGTTATCCCCATTGTGTTCAGCTTCTTTGAGATCCTGCGGCCTACCCCCCAGATTTCCTCCACCGGCTGCAGTGACAGCAGTTTTTCCGTACGGCGGATATTGCCTAGCGTTAACGCCAGCACGCCACCAAACTATGGCCACTCTTTGGAAGCCCACTGTGCTGACTTTGCTAGCGTTTTGGTTGGCCCCATTCCGACACCGATAGTCAGGCCAGTCCCGTTCCTGACGTGTTCACGCAGCTGCCGGCCGAAATCCTCGAAATCGATGCAGCTGCCAATACCCCGCACGTCGAGAAACATCTCATCAATACTGTACTGCTCCACGCCCGGCACCAGCTCCTCGAGATGAGACATAACCCTGTTCGACATCGATGCGTATAGCGCGTAATTACTGGAGAAGGCGATGACCGGCTCCGGAAATTTCACCGACTTCAGCTGAAACCACGGTACTCCCATTTTTATGCCCAGCCGCTTCGCTTCTATGTTATTTGGAATTGACTATATTTCATACAACACATTCTGTTATCGAAAAGGGGGATGCTGTGCACAAGAAACTGCTGGATGCGCTGCCTTTCCTGTCGGCCGATCCTTCAGCTTGCCGGTGGGTGTGCCTGCAGGAGGACCTGCTGTGTGCTCCAAACACCATTGATGCCTATGCCCGTGGCGTCAATGACTGGCTCGCTTTCTGTCACTCTGTTGCCCTGACGGCTGCTGTCGCTGGACGTGATACGGTCGCACTCTATGTCCGCAGCCTGCATACCGGTCGCCAGCTGGCCGCTGCCACTATCCGCCACCGGCTGACGGTGGTACGACTGTACAACGATTGGCTTTGTGAGGAGGGGATACGGGAGAGAAATCCTGTCAGACGAGGTGTCTGGAAAAACGGAGGGAAAGGAAAAGCTGGTATAGTGCCGTTGCAGCGGCGGCTACCGTGGATCCCGGATGATGCGGAGTGGTTGCGCTTTCTTGAGGTAGCCGGACAAGCTGATATCCGTACTCGTTTTATGCTGGCACTGGCCTACGACTGCGGATTACGCAGAGAAGAACTTTGCACAGTAGCTACCGGAGATATTGACCCTTCTCAACGCTTGCTCACTGTGCGCGCTGAGCATACCAAAAACCGCTTTGGTCGGGTTGTGCCCTATTCTCCTGTGACGGGGGAACTCTACACAGCATGGCTCACTGAACGTCGTATGCTAAGCTCATCTCGCGGTCCGTTGTTTCTCTCACGCTCTCCGCGTAATCGGGCAGAACCTATTAGCAACTGGACTTGGTCAAAAGTAGTTCGCGGTTTAGCTATTAAGGCTGATCTTCCACTCATCAGCACCCACACATTCCGACATCTTTGTCTGACAGAACTGGCACGCGTGGGGTGGGACATCCACGAAATTGCTGCATTCGCTGGCCACCGTCGTATCCAGTCAACTCTGCTCTATATTCATCTCAGCGCACGTGATCTGAGTAGTCGTTTCAATTACACGGTCGCATCCTTGCATACTTGCCGCCTTACTGTACTACAACAGCAGGATCCTTCTCCATGATGCAATCTGAACATACAGCGCCTTGTCCGACAACATCACTCAGTCTTCCTGCCCTACTTTGGGATACCCGACCGGAGATCTCTGAAAGCGAGCTTGCGGCACTGGATACATTGGTCGACCACTTCCAGCAAGGAGGTAAAAACTGGTCACCTGATATACAAAAACGGCTTTCCCGCCTTCTTTTACCACTACGCGACACGCTAACAAAAATGCATGCGGCCAAGGCCCCCTACAATTCATCTATTCACGATATAGTCCTGGAGATGCAGCGCATCCGGAAAACATACTGGGCCTGGACACAAGAAGAGTGGTTAGAAGTTATTTGCAACAGCGAAGGGGAATTTCGTCGACGGTTTGGAGCCAGAGGCAACTGTCGGCAATATGTTATAGCGTTAGCATGGTTGCTATGTGGGTTTGAGCGGCTGGAACACTGTGGCATATTCTATCAATATCGGCTCTGTCTTAAGGTTTTTGGCCGACAGAGCACCGATTTTGCCGTCAGCCAGCTTGACAATATGATGCAGGTTCTGGGATATGTGCCTCGTGATAGTCGGAACAACGGCATCAGAAATGCCATGTGTATGGCAATGCTTCTGCAAAGGGATGCTCAACTAGACCATATCACCGTGACCACGTTGCAACAGATTGCTGCAACGTGCCCGGATTACCTCCGGGAAGCCTCAGCTACTCTATCGCGTATACTGGCTGCATCAGGGACTATTGAGGAAGGGTTTGATTACCGAATAACACAACGTCGCCGTCCTCCCCGCGAATATAATGCAACAGCCGATGTACCAACTAAATGGCTGGTATGGTGCAAACGGTGGCGTGCTACCTCAGTACTTCGCCCTTCATCTATTTTGTCCGGTTGGTACGTTTTGCTAAAGTGTGGTCAGCTGGTTAGCTGAGTGCTATCCAACCTGTCTGTCACCATCTGATTGGACACGGGACACCGCGATCGCCTGGGTGACCGCCGCTTGTAGAATGAAAGTTGGTGAATGGGCAAACCCTGGGGGCATGTATCGTGACCGTCGTGGCAAAATGATGATGCCTGCAGCGAGAGCTAGGATGTTGGGTCGTATTAGAACTTTCTTTCATGACTTGCAGGAATGGGGATGGATACCTGTACGATTCAGCCCAGAAAGAGTTTTCAGGGCACCGCGTAGCTTGACTTCCCTGGTTGGACCAGAGCCTCGTATTGTGGCTGATGATATGTGGTGTAAATTACTTCACGCCGGACAGAACCTGCAGGAGTCGGATTTACCAAACTGTGTTGCATATCCTTATTTTTATCCACTGGAGATGGTCAGAGCACTCAGCGTTCTCTGGTTATTTGGAGGCCTCAGACGTGATGAAATTCTACGTATGCAGTGTGGGTGTATCCGCTGGCAACAGCCAGAAGAAAATAATGTATCCCGTATCTGTCTGATAGATGTACCCGTTAGCAAGACTTACGCAGCATTCACAAAGCCAGTTGACCCTATTATCGGGGAATATATCGAACAATGGGAACTTGTCTGTAACCCCCACCCCCTCCAGGAAGATTCTAAAACAGGTGAAAGCGTCCGTTTTTTGTTCATGCACAGGGGGAAACGGGTACACAGTAGTTATATTAATAATTCGCTAATCCCTTTGCTATGCAGAAAGGCAGGTATACCTGAGCAGGATGCCAGAGGTAAAATCACCAGCCATCGGGCAAGAGCCACTATAGCCAGTCAGCTTTACAACGCCAGGGAACCACTTGATATTTTTGAGCTACAGAAATGGTTGGGGCATTCTTCACCTGAATCTACCCGACATTATGTCGAAATTACACCGACGAGGTTGGCAGGATCACTGGATAAAGCTGGTTACTTTGAACGTAATCGCCGCATGGTTTCAGTTCTCATTGATCAAGACGCGATAGCTGAAGGGCTGGTAGCATCCGGGAAGCCATGGCGTTATTATGATCTTGGACACGGTTTCTGTACTTATGACTTTTTTGAGCAATGCCCCCATCGGATGGCATGTGCAAAATGCTCATTTTATATGCCAAAATCTTCATCTGAAGCACAATACTTGGAAGGTCGCCAGAATCTACTCAAGCTGATGCAGGAAATCCCTTTGACTGATGACGAACAAGCCGCTGTAGAAAACGATATACAGGCAGTGGACAAACTTTTGAATAAGCTCACTGGGGGCGCGCCCCCGGGAAATAAGAGAAAGTAATAAAATAGCTCAGCACTAATTTCATTTTAATTTAAATACATGGTAATGACTCCAACTTATTGATAGTGTTTTATGTTCAGATAATGCCCGATGACTTTGTCATGCAGCTCCACCGAT
>ENA-UERT01001210-UERT01001210.1-human-gut-metagenome-genome-assembly--contig:-NODE-1210-length-16873-cov-4.826090_pt1 | contig 16873 bp, 10 predicted proteins | sample MGYA00242996_ERZ507997 | MGnify/ENA primary metagenome ERZ507997 (study PRJEB26167, sample SAMN06115458) | human gut metagenome | host: Homo sapiens | place: China:Neimenggu | collected 2014-11-07... | reverse complement strand
TGCATTGGTGCTTCAAGGTACAGAGGAGAAGCCTATTTATAACGTGACTTTTGATAACGTGGATGTGGATAAAGCAGCACCTGGAACAAAAGTTTATGAATTGATTGAAATATTAAAACCGTATTTGGCAGAAGAGTAGTAAGGGAAAATATCCATGGGGAAATCTTAGTTTGATTTGCTCATGGATATTTTTATGTGTGTCTGGCGGTCGCAAAATTTTTATTTTACGCTGGCAAGATAAAAAGCATACTTCAATACAGAGCCACTATAGAATATCTATTTGATTTGAATTATTAAAAATGCACAAAAACAAGGGCTTAAATCCATGAAAAACAACCTTAAAATTGTTGAAAAATTACAAAAAACAAGGAAATATACTAAAAAATCAATAGTTAAGAAGCTTGAAAAAGTGATAAATCTATAAAAAATAGACAAAAACAGGGCTGCAAAATACGATGAAAAACAGACCGTTCACGTAAGAAATCGTTACTGTTCGCGAAAAAATGGTATGATTCAGCCATGGAAAAGGAAAGGACGTAAGAAGAAATGAGAAAGATTGCATTTAATGACGGCTGGACATGCAGACACGCCGGAGATTCGGGAAAGGGAAAACCGGTTACGATCCCTCATGATGCAATGCTGGATGAAAAGCGGACGCAGGAGAGCCTGGGAGGCATTAACATCGGCTGGTTTGAAGGATTTGACTATGTGTATGAGAAAGAATTTTCTGTACCGCAGGAATATGAGGATTTCAGACTTGTCTTTGAATTTGAGGGAGTCTACCGCAATGCAGAAGTGTATCTCAACGGGAAAAGAGCAGGATTTCGTCCGTATGGATATACAAATTTTTACGTAGAGGCAAATGAGTTTCTTCATTTTGGAATGAAAAATCAGATACAGGTCATTGCCCGCAATGCAGATCAGCCAAACAGCAGATGGTATTCGGGAGCAGGAATATACCGGCCTGTATCGTTATATATGCTGCCAAAGAAGCATATCGGCATCAATGGGGTAAAGATTTCCACAGTCAGTATCCATCCGGCAGTGATCGATGTAAAGGTTGAGACATCTGCATCGGGAGAACTGGAACTGGAAATTTTCGAAGGGGAGTCTTTGGTATCCGGTCAGGAGCCGGTCGCAAGCGTGAAGAAGTCTGCGGATGGAAATTTTCAGATGCAGCTGGAAATTCCGGATGCGAAATTGTGGAGTACTGAGTTTCCGTTTTTATACACATGCAGGGTGCGGTTTGAAGAAGATGAAGCAGAGGAAATATTCGGAATCCGTACGATTGAGTGGAGCGCAGAGAACGGATTTTTGATGAACGGTGAACGGGTGATCCTGAGGGGTGCGTGTATCCACCATGACAACGGTGTGCTGGGAGCCTGCTGTTATCCGGAGGCAGAGGAACGGAAGATTCGAATTTTAAAGGAAAATGGATACAATGCCATCCGCTCTGCCCACAATCCTTGTTCCAAAGCACTTCTGGATGCCTGTGACAGGCAGGGGATGCTGGTCATGGATGAATTTGTGGATGTGTGGTATATACACAAGACGGAGTATGATTATGTAAATCACTTTGCAAAATGGTGGAAGCAGGATTTAAAAGATATGGTCGAAAAGGATTACAATCATCCTTCGGTAATCTTATATTCTACAGGAAATGAGGTTTCTGAGACGGCGCAGGAGAGAGGAATCCGTCTCACGGGACAGATGACAGAATATCTGCACAGTCTGGATGCGACAAGACCGGTAACCTGCGGGATCAATATCTTTTTTAACTTCTTAAGTTCCATTGGCTTCGGCGTTTACAGTGACAAGAAGGCGAAGAAAGAAGCAAACCGATCGGGTGGGAAGAAAAAGGCAGTAGGAAGTGAATTTTTCAATAATCTGGCAGGGATTTTCGGAAGTAAGACGATGAAAATCGGGGCAACGCTTCACGGCTGTGATGTAAAAACAAGAGATGCCTTTGCCAATATGGATATTGCAGGATACAACTATGGTATCTACCGCTATGGAAAAGATCTGAAAAAATATCCAAAGCGTTTGATCCTGGGAAGCGAAACATTCTGTTCTGACGCGTATGCCTTCTGGGAGATGGCGAAAACACATCCGAGGATCATCGGAGATTTTGTGTGGGCAGGAATGGACTATATGGGAGAAGTCGGTGTCGGTGCGTGGGAATACAGTGATTATGCGCCGGATTTCTCACATGGAGCAGGATGGATCACTGCAGGAAGTGGAAGAATTGACCTGACCGGAAAACCACTGGCCGAGGCTGCCTATACGAAGACGGCATTTGAACTGATGGAAAAGCCGGTGATCGCGGTACGTCCGGTCAACCACACCGGGGAGAAGCACTCGCCATCAGCATGGAAGATGAGCAATGCCATTGAGTCCTGGTCCTGGGATGGATGTTCCGGGAAAAAGGCACAGGTGGAAGTGTATGCAAGAGCAGACAGGGTGGAGCTGTTTATCAATGGAAAGTCGGTTGGAAGTAAGAAGATGAAAAATGACTGCAGAACTTCCTTTGATGTGATCTATGAGGAAGGAATCATTGAAGCGATTTCTTATGATGCACAGAACCGGGAGATTGCGAGAAATGTGCTCTATACAGCGGGGAAGGAAACGATTTTAACCGGAATCCCGGAAGAAAAAGAGACGGAAGCCGGAAAGCTGTGTTTTGTGAGACTGCAGTATACAGATAAAACCGGGACAGTCAAACCATTGAAGCGGGGAACGCTGGAAGTGCATGTAGAAAACGGAGAGCTTCTGGGGCTTGGAAACGGATGTCCGTACAATGAGCGGGGATATCGGACTGCGAAAACGGATACGTATTACGGAGAGGCTCTGGCAGTGGTTCGGGCCGGAAAGACTGGCACGGTTGATCTGAAGGTGTCAGACGGGAAGTATGCCTGTACGTTACAGATTCCGGTAAGAAATAAAGAAGAGGTGGAAGAATGCTGAAAATAAGCAGACTGACAGTAGAAAATATGGAAACAGGATGTGTGACGGATAATCCGCAGCCGAGAGTTTCCTATTGTCTGGAAAGTGACAGACAAAATGTAACATTGAAAAAAGCAGTGATTTCGATAGGAGACTGGAAGAAAGAAACAGACTGCCAGATCGCAGTGCCGTATGAGGGTAGCAGATTACAGCCGTTTACAAAATATGCGGTGCGGGTGGAAGCAGAGGATGACGCGGGAGAGCGTGCCTGGGCCAGCACGGAATTTGAGACGGGACGTATGGATACAATCTGGTCCGGACGGTGGATTACGGACGGAGAGTATCGGTTTAAGGAGGCGAAGATTTCTCCGAAGACGATGACATTTCGAACCAGGTTTTCCTGTGAAAAAGAAATTGCCAGTGCGAGACTGTACGTAACGGCGCTGGGAATTTATGAGCTGTTGTTAAATGGAGAGAAAGTCGGACAGGATTATTTTGCACCGGGATTTACGTCCTACCGGAATCAGCTGCAGTATCAGACTTATGATGTGACAGATATGCTGAATGATCGAAACGAGCTGCTTGCTGTGGTCGGCGGTGGCTGGGCAGTTGGCTCTTTCACCTATAAAAGACGGAACAGAGTGTATGCAAAGCGACAGGCGCTGCTTGGAGAGCTGCGGATTTTGTATACCGATGGAACGGGAGAGACAATCGGGACAAATGAAGAGTGGGAAGTAACGGAAGAAGGAAATTATAAAGAGACAGAGTTTTACAACGGGGAAGTGTATGATGCCACCGTGGATCTGGAGAAAATTTCCTGGAAAAAAGCAAGCTTCGAACAGGTAAAGATTCATCCAAAGATCATGGCACAGTATGGAGCGCCGGTACGTGCACACGAAGAGTTTCGTCCGGTACAGATTACAAGAGCAAAGAGCGGTATGCTGATTTATGATTTCGGACAGAATTTTGCAGGGGTGATACACGCGGCAATTCGTGGCAGACAGGGACAAAAAGTGGAGTTTCGTCACGCGGAGATTCTGATGGACGGAGAGTTGTATACAGAACCATTAAGAACTGCAAAGCAAGAAGCGGTTTATATTTGTAAAGATGGAGAGCAGACGTATTCTCCGAGAATGACGTATATGGGCTTCCGCTATGTGGGTGTGCGTGGAATTGAAGAGGATCAACTGGAACTGACCGCGTTGGCACTCTATTCGGATGTGGAAGACAACGGAAACTTTTCCTGCTCCAATGAACTGATCAACCAGCTGCAGAACAGTATTCGCTGGGGAGCAAAGTCCAATTTTGTGGATATCCCGACAGACTGTCCGCAGAGAGATGAGAGAATGGGATGGACGGGAGATATTGCACTGTTTGCGCCTACGGCAGCTTACAATTTTAATATCAGCCGTTTTCTGGAGAAATGGCTGTTGGACGTGAAGGCAGAGCAGAATAAAGGCGGCGGGATTCCGGTTACGGTGCCGCTTGTCCGGGTACCGCTGCAGTGGGAGATCATGATCCCGATGGCGGTGGATCACTGGGGCGATGTCTGTATCCTGGCGCCGTGGGCGGAATATCTGGTTCGCGGAGACAGAGGGCTTTTAGAGCGGATGTATCCGGTGATGAAAAAATATCTGAAGGCATGCAAATTCTGGGCAGAGCTGTTTTCTGCGGGAAAACACCGCAGGATCTGGAAGCTTCTGCATCATTATGGAGACTGGTGTGCACCGGGTGTCGGCATGTGGGAGTGGATGGGAAGAGGAAAATGGACCGCCACCGCATGTATGGCAAATTCCAGCCGGATTCTGGCAAAGATCGCGGATATTCTGGGGCAGGAAGAGGATGCAAAGTATTACCGGAAACTCAGTCAGGAGACCGGGGAGGCATACCGGGAAATTTTGATGAAAGCAGACTGCACGGTAAAGAAAGAGTTTCAGACAGCATATGTGCTGCCTCTGTATTATCAGATGCTCTCCGGAGAGGATAAAAAGAAGACTGCGGCAAATCTGGCGCGTCTGGTGAAAAAGGACGGGTATCACATTACGACCGGATTTCCGGGAACGCCGTACGTTCTGTTTGCGCTGGCAGACAATGGGTATGAGGAAGAGGCATTTAAAATGCTCCTTACGGATACCTGTCCATCCTGGCTCTATGAGATGAAAGTCGGAGGAACGACCATCTGGGAACGATGGGATGCACTTCGGGAGGACGGCACCTGCAACACGGGAAAAGATGACGGGACCGGAGGTATGGTTTCCTTCAATCACTATGCAAGTGGTGCAGTGGGAGACTTTTTGTACCGCAGGATTGCCGGAATCGAGGCCACAGAGGGCGGATACCGCTCTTTCCGGATCCAGCCGCTGACGGGAGGAAATCTGAAATGGGCAAAGGGAAGTGTCAACACAGCCTATGGAACAGTTTCCAGTGAGTGGAAGATTGAAGATGGAATGTTTACGATCCAGGTGCAGGTTCCGGTCGGAACAACATGTACACTGGTGATGCCGGGAAATACACAGAAGGTATTGGGAAGTGGTACTTATACGTTAAAAGAAGCAATCAGGGAAAGGAATGACCGAAATGGAAAAGAATCAGTTTTTTGACAACCCGCTGATGCGGACAAAAATCACTTCGGCAAATGTAAAGCCGAAAGAAATGATACTGGGGTATTTTCTCGGTCCGTTTTGCGCATTTATTTCAAATGCAATCTTCGGGGCGTATTTAAACCGCTACTATTCGGATGTGCTTGGATGGACGGATACGGCAAAATTTGGGATTTTTTCAGCGGTTCTTCCGATGGTTTCTGTCATTTTTGTGATTCTTGGAAATCTTCTGGTAGGGCGTCTGATTGATAATACCAGAACATCTCAGGGGAAGGCGAGACCGTATATGCTGCTGTCGGCGCCCCTTGTGACAATTGCGATCGCGCTGTTGTTTTTAACACCTCAAAATGGGAGTCCATCGACTCAGATGATCTGGATCGCGCTGTCCTATAACTTTTACTATGCAGTAGCGTATCCGTTTTTCTACACAGCGCACAGCTCTATGGTGGCCCTGTCTACGAGAAACTCCGATCACCGGGGAATGTTGGCAACATTTTCCAATGCATCCGGTGTGGCTGCTGTAGGAATCGGGGCAAGTATTTTAGTGCCGATGCTGCTGCAGAGTTTTCTCTTTGTGGAAAAAGACGGCGCTATTGATACCGCACAGAGTTATCAGAACTGGCGGCTCGTGATGATCGTATTATGTGTTGTGACATTTCTGGCGATCTTGCTGGAATATTATTTCACACGGGAGCGAGTGACAGAAGAAAATATGAAGCTGGCGATCAAAGAAGAAAAGCTTCCGATGATGAAACAGCTCAAAGCCTGTGTGTCAAACGGTTACTGGTGGATCATTATCTTATATTTTCTGCTGTTCCAGTTTGGAGGTCTGGTAAAGAACGGTTCCATGAGTTATTACTCCCGCTGGATGTTTGACGGAATCACAAGTGAAGCGGCTGCGGGAACGGCAATGGGAACATTGGGGCTGATCGGAGGACTTCCGACAGCAATCGGAATGGTTCTGGCGTGGCCGATCGCAAATAAACTGGGAAAACAAAAAGCAGTGACTATTGGTCTGGCAATTTCGGTTGTGGGAGGTCTGGTCAGCTTTCTGGATATTCACAATTTTACCATTGTATGTATTGGTGTGATCTTAAAAGGAATCGGTTCGATTCCTGCAATGTATGTGACACTGGCTCTTTTGTCTGATGTACTGGACCATCTGGAGGCAAAAAATGGATTTCGAAGTGATGGATTTACGATGTCTGTGTACGGAGCGATCATGGTGGGAATGACAGGACTGGGGAATGGTCTGATCAATGCATTGCTTACAGCCACCGGATATGATGCCTCTGCGTCAGTTCAGAACGGAGGCGTGCAGTCCATGCTGGCGTTGTGTTATCTGGGGGCAGAGATCATCTGTTATGCGGTGATCGTAATCCTGATGTGTTTCTTAAAAGTAGAAAAGCATATTGAGGAAGATCAGAAGACGATTCTGCAGCATCAGAAAAAAGCGGTGTTAGAAGCCGGAGGAGTGTGGATCGAACCAGCAGAAAGACTTCGCATGGAACAGGAAGAGGCGGAGCGCATGGCAGAAGAGGCGAGAATCGAAGAACTCAAAGCATATTGTAAGAAAAAAGGCCTGGATTTTGAAATGCAGGAAGCAAGCTATCAGAAGAAACTGGCAGAGAAGAGAGCAAAAGCAGAAGCGAAGGCTCGAAAAAAACAAAAAAGCCAGTTCTCATAAAGAGTCAAAGAGGAGGAACGTTATGAGCGAGAAACGGGAAAAACAAACAAAATCAAAACGCCGCATCTGGCGCGGTGTAACTACGGCAACAGCATCTTTACTGACGCTGTCTATGTCAGCGACTCTGGTGATAGACGGGTTTCGTACGGACATTGACAAGTTTCTGGGCACTCAGAGTACAAAAATGGTGACTGAAGATGTAAGTGCAGAGGATTACACATTTCAGTCGGATTACAGCTCAACAACAGAGCTTCTGGATTCCATTGAAGATCTGGGAGAACGCATGAATGAAGAGGGCTCTGTTTTGTTGAAAAATGAGAATGCAGCGTTGCCGCTTTCCAAGGAGGAAACGCAGAAAATCTCTTTACTTGGATTCAGCAGTTATTATCCGGTACAAGGGGGCGATTTTGGAAGTACTCTCAGTGAAAATAAGGGAACGGATGCAGATACGGTAGATATGCTGGAAGCGTTTGAATCCAAGGGATTTGAGATGAATCCGACATTAAAAAAGATGTATCAGGGGTTAAAGGAAGAATTTAAATCAGAGGCAGTTCTTCCATGGGGTGTGACAACCTATTATCGTGCAACAGCACCGGCTACAACTGGAGTATTTACCAGTTTGGAACCTGAGACAGCAACGCTGGATGAGGCAGAACCAAATTGGAAAAAGAGTATGACGGATTACAATGTCATGATTGTGACACTTGCCCGTGCAGCAGGAGAAAATGCCAACTATACACCGGGAGAAGATGGGGTGAATCCAGAACAGGATCTGAATCAGGCGGATCCGCTGGGACTCTCTGACACAGAGCGTGCAATCATCGATGAAGCAGTCAATGCAAAAAAGGAAAACAATGGAAAATTGATCGTGATGCTGAATAATGCGAGTGCCATGGAAATTGAAGAGATCAAAAACAATACAGGCGTAGATGCGATTTTGGAAGTCGGACTTCCGGGAGGTTATGGCTTCTATGGTGTAGCAGATGTACTCAGTGGAGAGGTGAATCCGTCCGGACATCTTGCGGATACTTATGCAGTGGATAACTCAAGCTCTCCTGCAGCGCAGAATTATGGGAACTATGAGTGGACAAATGCGGATTCTGCATATTCCATCAATTCCGAGATTGTAGAAGCAGAAGGGATCTATACAGGATATAAATATTACGAGACAAGATATGCGGATACAGTATTGGGACAGGGAAATGCTTCTGACAAGACCGGAAGTTCCAATGGAAAAGCATGGAACTATGAAGATGAAGTTTCGTATCCATTTGGATACGGACTGTCTTATACAACATTTTCTCAGACTCTGGACAGTCTGGATGTGAATCTGGAAGATAAGACAGTGACAGCCAAAGTAACTGTAAAAAATACTGGAGATGTGGCAGGAAAAGATGTGGTACAGTTGTATACGTCTCTTCCGTATACGGAATATGATAAAGAACATGCGGTAGAAAAAGCAGCGGTACAGCTTCTGGATTATGAAAAAACAGGTGTGCTGCAGCCGGGAGAATCTGTTACTGTCGAGATTACGGCAGATGCTCAGGATATGGCAAGCTGGGACAGCACATGTGACAATGCGGCGGGAACAAAAGGAAACTGGATCCTGGATGCAGGAGACTATTATTTTACAGTCGGAAATGGTTCTCATGAGGCAGTCAACAACGTGCTGGCAGCACAGGGTATGACAAAGGCAAACGGAATGACTGATACAGGAAATGCAGCGAATGTGAAGAAATGGATACTGGATACATTAGATTCTGAGACTTTTGCATATTCAAACAATGGAACAGCGGTAGAAAATCAGCTGCAGGATATGGATCTGAACTACTATATGCCGGATACAGTAACGTACTTATCAAGAAGTGACTGGAAAGCAACCTGGCCAAAAACATATAAAGATCTGACAGCAACAGATGAAATGATCGAAGTGATGAAAAATGACCTGGTAGAGATCAAGGAACAGGGAAATCCGGATGAAGTTACATTTGGCGAGGACAATGGGCTGACACTTGCAAGTCTGAAAGGTGAGACGGACTTGACAAATGAAAAATGGACAGATTTGATTGATCAGATCACACTGGAAGAAGCGATGATCCGTACTGGATTTGGTGGAACCAGTACAAAATCAATTGTATCGATCGTGTCTCCGGAGGCAGTACAGAATGACGGACCGAACGGATTTAATTCTTATACATTGGGACAGTACGCAAATACAGATACAGATTCCGCAGATCCGTATGTCATCGATCCGGATGACAAGAATCTGAATTACAAATTCGGAACAATGAGTAATGAAACAGTGATTGCGCAGACATTTAGTAAAGAGATGGCTGCAGAGTACGGAGCTGTGACCGGAAATTATTCCATCTGGTCAAATCTTCCAATCCTCTGGGGTGCAGGAACGAACCTTCACCGTACACCTTACAATGCAAGAAACCATGAGTATTATTCTGAAGATGCGATTTTGACAGCATATCAGGCAGCAGCTTACATTGCAGCAGGAAAAGAATACGGATGTATCATAGCGCCGAAACATTTTGCATTCAATGATACAGAGATCAACCGTTCCGGTATTGCAACATTTATGACAGAGCAGAAAGCACGTGAGAATGAACTGCGTGGAACACAGGCAAGTGTGGAAGATGCACAGACACTTGGTATGATGACAACATTTAACAGAATCGGATGTACTGCAGGGAATGCACATTATGGTCTGCTGATGAATATTCTCCGCAAAGAATGGGGATTCCAGGGGCTGATGTCAGAAGACTTTATCCAGGATGCAAACTACAGTGTGTTAAAAGAAGCGGTACACTGTGGTGTAACGATGACTTGCAATACTGGTGACAGTAATATGGAAGCTGTAACAGCAAAATGGAATTACTGGACCACAGAGGCGGTCAGCAAAGATGCGTCTATGATGCAGGATCTGAAAAATGTTATGATGTGGCAGAATTATGCGCTTGCAAATTCCAACGCAATGGATGGATTGAATGAGACTTCACAGATTAAGGATGTGCGTACATGGTATGATAATGCATTGACAGCAACATCGGCAGTGTTGGCTCTGCTTACACTGGCAGCAGCTGCGATGTATATAAGAGATGCCAAGAGACGTAAAAACAGTTAAGGGAGGGTATGTTATGAATTTTATCAAAAAACAGGCTGCAGGCTTTTATCTGATGCTGCTTGCACTAATTCTCGGAACAGCAGGAATCGTATTTTATGTGATCAACTGCAACACGGCATATTTTTCCAATCTTGGAATCAGCTGGGGAGTTGTAGGATGTCTTGTGGCAGGAGTGGTTCTGGAAATTCTTTTTGTGGCCGGACAGGAAAAGTCGCCGGAAATGCCGGTACTGGATATTCTTCCGATTCTGGCGGGAGTGCTTTTGATGGCAGGATTTGTATTTTTTGTCCGCCTGAGAGTGAACAGCATTGCGACTATTTTATCATTTGAAAGAAATGCGCAGACTATGGCGGATTTGTCCAGTGCGATCATCGGAATGGGATGTACTCTGGCAGCAGTTATCATGACGATTATCTCTTCATTTTTCAGAACAGTAAGAGAGGAAAAATAGAGAAGAGTGAAGGGTGTCTTATTACAGGCACCCTTATTTTGACGTTTGAAAACAGGCTTGGTATACTAAGAAAAAACAACCGATAAAAACAGTTGAGAGGAGACGAAACAATGATTCGAATTGCACTGGTAGAAGATGATCCGGCGTATGCAGAGCAGCTGCTTTCTTACTTGAAAGAATACGAGAAGGAGAGTAAAGAGAGGATCAGCGTACAGACATTTTCGGATGGGGAAGATATTGTAACAGAGTATCGGGCAGACTACGATATTATCCTTATGGATGTGGAAATGAAATTTATGGACGGCATGTCGGCTGCAGAAGAAATCCGAAAGATGGATACCGAAGTTGTGATTATTTTTATTACAAATATGCCGCAGTATGCGATACAGGGATACCGGGTGGATGCCCTGGACTATGTATTAAAACCAGTTTCTTATTTTGCGTTTACGCAGCGGATCGACCGTGCACTGACGAGACTGAAAAAGCGGGAGAAGAAATATCTGACGATTGCAGTGAAGGGCGGTATGATGAAGTTGGATCTTTCGGAGATTTGCTATGTGGAAGTGCAGGATCATGATCTGATCTATCACACAGTCGGGCAGGATTACAGAACAAAAGGCACGATGCGGGATGCAGAGGAAAGTCTGGCGGATGGTATGAAAGAGGAGCGGTTTTTCCGGTGTAACCGGTGTTATCTGGTGAATCTGGATTTTGTGGAAAATTTTCAGGGGAGTGACATCACCGTGAATGGAGACTGTATTCAGGTAAGCCGCGCAAGAAAGAAGGCATTTTTAAATGCGCTCAATGATTTTATGAATGGGGTGGGAAAATAGATGAGTGTGCAGGAAATGATCAATACTCCGGGATATTATTATTCGCTGGCATACTGGCTGGCAGCGTTCATTGTGACCTGCACGAATGAGAAGAGAATCCAGGGTATAAAACGATATGTGACACATTTGATATTTCTGGCAGCAATCGTGGGGTTTATGGAGATTACAGATGGTGTGAGGACCAGTTTGTTTCTTCCGTGTATGTTGGTGTCGGTTTCTCTGTTTTTGATCTATATTTACCGATGCTGTCAGTTTTCACTTGCCGAGGCTGGCTATTATTGCGCGCGAGCGTTTATCAGTGGAGAATTTGCCGCATCTTTCGGCTGGCAGATTTATTATTATGCAGTGAAGACATTTCAGATCAATCATGTGAAAAGTGTCCAGTGGGTGCTCCTTGTGATCGTGTATGCGGTCATATTTGGAATTTTATATCTGCTGGAAAAGTATTTGCAAAAAGGCGGCAAAGAAATGCATATCAATCGTCGGGAGCTGTTTACGGTTCTGATTATTACAGCTGCGGTGTTTGCAGTCAGTAACCTTAGTTATATTGATAAGGACAGTCCGTTCAGCAGTCAGTTTGCAGCGGAAATGTTTATTATCCGGACCCTGGTAGATATGAGTGGAATGGCGGTTCTCTATGCGTACCACATTCAGGTGCGGGAGCTGCAGATGAAATTTGAGGTGGACACGCTGCAGAATATTTTACAGATGCAGTACAAAAATTATCAGCTTTCTCAGGAGAGCATCGAGATTGTCAATCAGAAGTATCATGATTTGAAGCATCAGATCGCACTTTTGAAATCGGAAGCGGGCAGCCGAAAATCGGTAGAGTATCTGGAGAAGATGGAAAAAGAAATCAAGATTTATGAAGCCCAGAATAAGACGGGGAACAAAGTGTTGGATGCTGTTCTGACAAGTAAAAGTCTGTATTGTCAGAATAATGGGATCGGACTGACGTGTGTGGCAGACGGAAGTGCGTTGAATTTTATGGAAGATATGGACATCAGTGCATTGTTTGGGAATATTCTGGATAATGCTATTGAAAGTGTGCAAAAGCTAAATGAACAGGAAAAACGGCTGATCCATCTGTCCGTTGCAAAGCAGAAACAGTTTCTCAGAATCCGGTGTGAGAATTATTGTGAAGAGCAGTTAAAGTTTGAAAACGGAATGCCTGTCACAACAAAGAAAGATCGCCGCTTTCATGGGTTTGGCATGAAGAGTATCAAAAGTACGGCGGCGAAATACGGTGGTTCTGTGACAACAGATTTGAAAAAGAACTGGTTTGAACTGCGGATCCTGATTCCACTTTCCTGAAAAAGTGTTTGCGGAGCAGGCAAAACAGAGCTACAATATGAAGTAAACAGGACAGGCATTGGGGAAGAGAAAAGATGCCGGACAGGAGAGCTTATGAGTATCGAAAAAACAATATTTGGAACCACAAAAGATGGAAGAGAAGTAACTGCCTATACGCTGCGCAACATTCGGGGAATGCGTGTGAAGATCAGCAGTCTCGGAGCGGCAATCGTATCCGTGGAGATGAAAGATTTTGCGGGAGAGCGCAAGGATATTGTGCTTGGATATGACAAAGTATCGGATTATGAAGAGAACGGAACTTTCTTCGGGGCAGCAGTCGGACGGGGGGCAAACCGGACAGAAGGCGCCGGATTTGTGCTGGATGGGACAGAGTATCACCTTCCGAAAAATGAGGGAGAGAATAACCTGCACAGTGGACCGGACAGTTATGCGTTCCGCCTCTGGGATTGTGTGAAAGAGGAGGAAGACAGTGTTTCTTTTCATCTGGACAGCCCGGATGGAGACCAGGGATATCCGGGGAACTTCTCGATTACCGTGACCTATACCCTGACAGATCAAAATGAGTTGAAGATCCACTATGAAGGAGAATCTGATCAGACAACGATCGTGAATATGACGAACCACACTTACTTTAACCTGAATGGACATAACTGCGGTAGCGTAAGACGTCACTGGATAAGACTGCAGGCATCTTCGTTTACACCGGTAAAAGAGACCGGTTCGATTCCGACAGGAGAGATTTGGCCGGTGGAAGGTACACCGATGGATTTCACAAAAGGAAAAGTGATCGGAGAAGAGCTGGCATCCGACTATCATCAGATGCGTCTGGTCAAGGGATATGATCACAACTTTGTCATCGATGGATGGGATCAGACACTGCGCAAGATTGCAGAGGTGGAAGGAGAGCAGTCCGGAATTACCATGAAAGTATATACGGATCTTCCGGGTGTGCAGTTCTATACCGGAAACTTCCTGGAGGGAGTCAGAGGAAAACGCAACATGATCTACCACAATAACTCCGGCTTCTGTCTGGAGACACAGTATTATCCGAATGCGGCGAATGAGGAAAGCTTCCCGTCACCGGTACTGAAAAAAGGAGAAAAATACGACACCACGACAATATATCAGTTTGGAGTGAGATAATCACATAAAAGTTCCCGGCAGAAATTTTCTGCATATTTCTCTGGACAGCGAAAAACTTGCAGATTTAATTTTACAACCGAATGGAATTCAGATTATTTTTTGATAAAAGAAAAAATAAGGCAGGATGACAAGGAATAAATCCTTAAGCATCCTGCTTTACTTTATACGGTATCATTCCTCTTGATATATCCCGGATTGTCTACATTTGCAATAATTTCTTTGGCGTGTAAGAGCTTTGCACGCTTGTCTACCACCTGATTTTCCACATGAACGTCTTCTCCTACATAAGCGCCCGGAAGGAGAACGGTATTCCTTACAACAGCACCTTTTTTAATCATGCATCCACGTCCGATCACAGAGTTTTCCACAGTGCCTTCGATCAGGCATCCGTTGGATACGAAAGAGGTTTTTACATTTGCAGTCTCAAAATATTGAGTCGGACAGGAATCTGTCGTTTTTGTATAGATTGGCCAGTTATCATCAAACAGACTGAAGGCGGATTTAAAATCGAGCAGGGAAAGATTCGCTTCGTAATAGCTTTTCAAATCTGTAATGGCGGCAAAGAAGCCACGGTGGGAAACTCCGCGGATATCCAGTTCGCTGCATTCTATATTGATGACTTGGGGCAGTGTGTACATAGAGGACATATCATGCCCTTTTTTGATCAGGTCGATAAACAGTTCTTTTTTCATTACATAAGTATCCATGAAGATATTTCTGTTTTTTGCATTTCCTCTGTTTTTTTCAATCGAGAGAACACCTTTCTGGCGGTTCAGATTCAGAAGATCACAGTTTAAGAAGTGATCCTTTGCATTGTCAACAGAATGATACAGCAGCGTAATATCCGCTTCGGAGTCGATATGGCTCTGTAACAGTGAATCAAAGTTCATGGAGTATACCATGTAACTCGGGGCAATGATCACGTACGGGCAAGGTGTATTTTCAATACACTCTATGTTTTCTATGTAAGCTGCAATTTCGTTGTCATAAATGCTGTTTTCAATTCCGTTTTCAGAAAAGAGGATTCGGACTTTTCCACGTTTGGAGTTGATATTGTAATGTCTTCCGGTTCCGATATGTTCGGTAAGAGAACGGGGCTTTTGATTAATATACACCTGAATCTGGTCAATGCCGCTGTTGCTCATATTGGAAAGCGGAAAATCGATGACACGGTATCTTCCGAGGAAGGACATGGCACCGATCGGACGGTAAGACTGCAGTCCTTTTACCCAGATGTGGTTTCCGGAAAAGTTGATGATTCCTAATGCCTTGCTCATATTATTCTGCTCCTTTCACACGTTTTGCAACAAGTTCGATATGTTCGCTGTCCGGACTGCCTACTACGGCATTTTTCCCGATCCGCACTCCGTCAGCGACCAGGGCGCGCTGTACGACAGCTCCTGCTTCGACAATCACTCCCGGCATGAGTACACTGTCAATGACTCTGGCGCCGGTATCGATCTTGGCACTGGTAAATAACACGGAGTTTTTGACTTCACCGTCGATCATGCAGCCCTGGGTAATGAAAGAGCGTTTAATATCGGCGTTTGGTCCGATATAATGAGGAGGTGTTGTCGGATCTTCCGTATAGATCTTCCATGCGGGATCGTTGAGATCCAAAGCATTATTTTTGTCCAGAAGATCCATATTTGCTTCCCAGAGAGAGTCGATTGTTCCAACATCTTTCCAGTAGCCCTCAAATTTATAGGCATAAAGATCTTTCCCATCATTTAACAGCGTAGGAATGATATCTTTTCCGAAATCGTGGTTGGAATCCGGATTTTTCATATCTGTCAGCAGCATTTTGCGAAGCAGCTTCCAGTTAAAAATGTAAATCCCCATGGATGCCAGATTACTTTTTGGGTGTTCCGGTTTTTCTTCGAACTCTACGATACGTCCTGTAGAATCGGTATTCATAATCCCGAACCGGCTTGCTTCTTTGATCGGTACTTCGATCACAGCAATCGTGGCATCTGCACCGCAGGTTTTGTGATAATTTAGCATGGCATCATAATTCATCTTATAAATATGATCACCGGACAGGATCAGAATATATTCCGGAGCGTAGGTGTCAATAAAATCGATGTTCTGGGAAATCGCATCTGCAGTCCCCCGATATACATCCAGATTGGAATCTGCTTTCTCACGTGGAGGCAGTACATAGACTCCACTGTCTTTGGCATCCAGTCCCCAGCGTCTGCCTGCCGCAACGTAGCTGTTCAGCAAGATCGATTCATACTGCGTGAGCACACCGACAATATCAATTCCACTGTTGGCGCAGTTGGAGAGTGGAAAATCGATGATACGGTATTTTCCGCCGTATGAAACCGCGGGTTTTGCCACTTTATTTGTCAGGTCATGCAGGCGGGTGCCTCGTCCGCCCGCCAGGATCATTGCTAACATATTATTTTGCTTCATAGTGAATCCTCTCTTTCATAAACTTTTATATATTATACAATTTTTTAGTAGATTTTTCTATGATTATGTGCAAAATGTTGTATATATATCTGATTGAGAAAGGGAAGACGTAAAACGAATTGCAAATACCACAAGAATGAAGTATGCTGACAGATAGAATCAACAGAGGAAAACAAAAAACGGAGGTGCACAATGAAATTATTGGAATTTTGGGAGGAAATATCCCTGATGCCGGACGCTGTGCGGCAGCTTGAAAAGCTGGAGATCACAGAAGGGGAATATAATCACACAGTTCTTTAAGGTTCATCCATTGCTCGGTTGGAACATTGGGACTTGGATTGTTCAGACTGT
>ENA-UERT01001167-UERT01001167.1-human-gut-metagenome-genome-assembly--contig:-NODE-1167-length-17372-cov-3.894536_pt1 | contig 17372 bp, 7 predicted proteins | sample MGYA00242996_ERZ507997 | MGnify/ENA primary metagenome ERZ507997 (study PRJEB26167, sample SAMN06115458) | human gut metagenome | host: Homo sapiens | place: China:Neimenggu | collected 2014-11-07... | reverse complement strand
AATCTTTTTTCTTCTTAAAGATACGATTAAAATTAGACAGGTTATTGAATCCGCACTCATAACAGATTTCTGCGATAGACATCGTAGAATCTACCAGCAACCGCGAAGCGAATCCCAGTCGGATATCAATAATATAATCGGAAAGGTTCTTCCCCGTACGCAACTTAAAGAAACGGCTGAATGACACATCAGTCATCCCGACCATGCTTGCCAACTGTCCCAATCGGATTTCTTCCTGATAATGGAGATTGATATATTCCTGCACCTTCTGAACTGGACAATGTCCGGGCCTCTTCCTCAAAGAGAGAAAGTTCATACAGGATCGTCATAAACTTGATCACCGCATAGAACCCTTGTTTCTCGGAAGCAAGCGTATCCAGCAACGGATATATCTTAAGTATGGCGGACATCGGGAAACAAAGTCCTTTCTGAGCTTTATCCAGCATCCGGCGGATAGAGTCGAACTGGTTCTTATTGATAAAGCTCTTGAAGAACAGGTCGGAAGAGAATTGGATGGTGATCTCCCGTATCTCTTTGGAGCGGCATTCATTCTGTTCCCATACGTGTTCCAAGTCTTTGCCCGTAATCAGAACCAGATCATAATCTCCTATCACTTCGGAGGAATCTCCCACTACACGCCTGACTCCGGCGGCCTTTTCCGTAAAGTTCAGTTCAAATTCAGAATGGTTATGAATCGGATAGGTAAACTCCGTCTTATAACGTTCTGCAATATAGAAACAGTCTTTGTCGGACAAAGGTGTAATTTCACGGATAATCTGATTGGGTATAGGTGTGTTCATAATCAATAATGGTTAACAGTATGTATCGTTCTTAAAATATATAGTATTCTATCTTTTAAATCAGTGTTCTATCTTCACTCCTATCCGTCGCAGGTCTTCACCCGACGGATTCTGAAAGACGCGCAGGCCGAACTCCGGAATGATGGCAAGTACATGGTCGAACACGTCTGCCTGTATGCCTTCGTAAGCAACCCATACTTTGTTGGCAGAAAAGAAATAAAGTTCCAGCGGAATGCCGGTTTCTGTAGGCTGAAGCTGGCGTACCATACAGGTCATATCCTGATTAACAGTGGGCAGGCTCCGCAAATAATTGGTCAGATAGGCACGAAAAACTCCCAGATTGGTCTGCCTCCGCCCGTTCACCAACACGGAATTATCAATATCATGCTCCTTATTATATTCTTCTACCACTTTCTCCGTTTCATCTACGTAATTTGCCAGCAACTGTATCTTGCGATATTTTTCCAGCATTTCGGGAGTACAAAAGCGCACGCTTGTCATATCGATATTAATGGAACGCTTCACCCGGCGTCCGCCGGACTCCTGCATTCCCTGCCAGTTCTGAAAAGAATCGCTGATCAGCAGGTAAGGAGGAATGGTCGTAATCGTATTATCGAAATTACGCACCTTCACGGTATTCAGCGTTACTTCTATCACTGTACCGTCCGCACCATATTTCGGCATGGTGATCCAGTCGCCCACCTTCAGCATATTGTTGGCAGAAAGCTGAATACCGGACACAAATCCCATGATACTATCTTTGAAAACCAACATCAGAATAGCGGCAGACGCTCCCAATCCGGTCAGCAAGACCATCGGGCTCTGATTGATCAGAATGCTTATAATAATGATGGCTCCTATAAAGAAAAGAATCACTTGCGCCGTCTGCAAAAGTCCTTTCAACGGTTTGTCCCGATACTGCTCCCGCTCACTGTAGACTTGATAGACAGCCGTAAACAAAGCGCTGATGAAACGAAGAAAAACGGCAATGATATATATCAGACAGAGACGCCTCAGAAAATCGAGCAAATCAGAATCCGCATGCTCGGGGAATGCGATAGGAATGGCGATATAAATCAGGATAGGCGCTACCATCCGGCTGACATTCACCATCACTTTATGGTTGAATACAATGTCGTCCCAGGTAGCTTTGGTCTGCTTCACCAACTTGGCTACCACCCGTAAAATGATTTTACGGCAGATTATGTTAGCCAACAAGGCTATTCCGATAATAAACAGCAATACGATCAGATTATCTATTTTGTCCGCCCATACTTCATCCACACCTGCCGAGAGCAACGTACGGTTGACCTCCTGCATCACGACATTGCCAACATTCTCCGTATCTCCATTTGCCAATGCCACACTCACTGTATCAATCACTTCTTTCATAAAATAGTATCTCTTTTAGTTTATTCCCTTATTAGTTAGTTCCCTTTTATTCATTCTCCTTTGGCCAGATATTCCTGAATGTCCTGCCTCAGCCAGTCGTAGTGGAAGAGTCGCTTATAGGCGACGTTCTTCTTCAACATGATTTCGACATTCACCTGGCTGTTCTGATAACAAGTCAATTCATTCCTGAATTGTTCATTATGTTCCGCCAGTCGTTTGATTTCCTGTTCCCGTTCCCGGCGCAGGGCGGTACAGACGGGAATCAGAAGTTTCATCACGACATTATCCATCACGTGATGTCCCTGCATATATAAATAGGTGGTTTCGGGGACGAGTCCCAGTTCCTTTAATTCCGACCGCAATCCGTTCACTTGGTTGACAGAACCGGGGAAGCGTTTTTTCAGTTCAGCAAGTTTCTGATTAACTCGGTGTTGCAGTGCTTCCAGACTGTGTTCCGGATGTTTCAGACTGATCTCCCTCAAGGCAGTATAAGTATGGAAGTCGTACATCGGGAAAGTATACGTATCCCGTTGACGATAAAACCACACGTTCCACAGGAAAAGCGGGTATACGATTTCTGAATACCGTTTCAGATAAGCGTTGAAATCCAGTATAAAACGGTCGTTCAATGTGGCCTGCACACATACTTCGTGAAGACTTTCGGCAAAGCAGTGATAGTTTTCGATAGCGTATGTGTAGGTTTGGAATATATACTTGTTCCGGTTGATCTTTCGGGAAGTGTTCGTGGCTCCCTGCAACAGGAAATCATAGTCACTGTCGACACAGGCAATCAGACTTCTGCCCAGTTCGGCGGTATTCAGCGTGTTCATGAGTACCATCTTCTTCCCCTTTGCCAATGAGGTGGCCGAAGGGAGCATCACTTGAAAATAATGCTCGTCATCTTCAAACTCTTCGAGTAATGTGCGCCAGAAAGCAACATCATCATAGCTCTCTACGTAAGCAATGATGCGCCGGCGAGCCTTTTTGGAATACAGCTTGTGGGCAGCATTGAAGTAAGAAGAAGTCAGATTATCGCGTAGTGAAGTTGCCATGTAGAAGTTGTCATTAACAATTAATAGTCGGGGTGAGTCTGAATCCGTCCGCTTCGGTGGAAATATCGCTCACCTCTGTCACTGCATCCAGCCAGCCCTCCATGATGACGGCAGGCGAATGGGTGGTCAGAATGATTTGCACATTGGGATTCAGTTCTCGGATCATTGAAATCAGTTTCTGTTGCCATTCGATGTGCAGGGAGGCTTCCGGTTCGTCCATGAAAAGGACACAGTGGCTGTTGTCCTGCACGAGCACTGTCAGCAGAATCACGAGCATTTGCTTTTCACCGGACGAGAGTTTGTATGGAAACAGCAATTCTCCGTCCTGATAGAAGGCTATGTCATTCCGACGGCGGTCTATCTTTTTGCGGGTGTAGCTGAAAAGTTCGTCAATCATATCCTGAAAACGACGTTTGGCAAGGGAGAGGGTGGCGGCTTTGCTGCGCTGTTCCTCGTCATTGCTGGAAAGCATTTCGATCATCTTATTGCCGATATTGACCTGATAATCGAGATAGCGGCGCTGCAACAGATACAGTTGCCAGTCCAGTTCGGACTTCACGTTCTTGTCTGCCATGCGTGCCGTGAAGTCACCCATAATCAAGGGGCGGTCGTAGCTGCGGATCACATCGTATGGGATATAAGTCGCTGCGGGATTATCAAAGAAGAGGTGTACTCCGTTCTTTGCGTCGCTTTTCATTTCACCGGAGAGCTGTATGTCGCCGGAAAGCTGTTCGAGGTATCCCACCGAACGGTTCAGAATAGTGGTCTTTCCCACTCCGTTGATGCCGGAAAGGATATTCACATCCGGACGCAAATCCCATTGTATATTAAAGCGGCCCCAGAGTCCTTTGATCTCGATCCGCCGGATATAGTCTGCCTGTTGTTCCATAATATTCAAGTTTAATCAAGGCAAATATAAACAAATCATGCGACAAATTGGTTACCTTTGCAGCAGTTTTCAATAAAGGTAACAATTAAAAGGTATACACAGACTTATGGGCAATAACAAGAATCTGCACGGACATCTGTTTGCACTCATGGCAAACGTTATGTGGGGACTGATGTCTCCTATCGGCAAATCGGCACTTCAAGAGTTTTCAGCTATCTCCGTCACCACGTTTCGTATGGTAGGTGCGGCAGCGGCATTCTGGATACTTTCCATCTTCTGCAAACAGGAGCATGTGGACCACCGCGATATGCTGAAGATTTTCTTTGCTTCCCTCTTTGCTCTGGTTTTCAATCAGGGGATATTTATCTTCGGGCTTTCGATGACTTCGCCTATTGATGCTTCTATCGTAACGACTACTCTGCCGATAGTTACCATGATTGTGGCAGCCATCTATCTGAAAGAGCCGATTACGAACAAGAAAGTACTGGGTATTTTCGTGGGAGCTATGGGAGCGCTTATCCTTATTATGAGCAGTCAGGCAGCGAGTAGTGGTAACGGAAGTCTGATCGGCGACTTGCTTTGTCTGGTTGCGCAAATCAGTTTCTCCATCTATCTGACGGTGTTCAAGGGGCTGTCTCAGCGATATTCGGCAGTAACCATCAATAAATGGATGTTTATCTATGCTTCGATGTGTTATATTCCTTTCTCTTATCAAGATATTTCGGTCATTCAATGGACCAGCATTCCAATGGTTGCCATTTTGCAGGTATTGTATGTCGTACTGGGAGGAAGTTTCCTTGCTTATCTCTGCATCATGACAGCTCAGAAGTTACTCCGCCCTACAGTGGTAAGTATGTATAACTATATGCAGCCGATTGTGGCTACGATTGCAGCAATCCTCATGGGAATCGGGAGCTTCGGCTGGGAAAAAGGAATCGCCATTACACTTGTGTTTCTGGGTGTGTATATTGTGACGCAGAGTAAGTCTAAGGCGGATTTTGAGAAGGCGGGAAAGGAGTTGTAGAAGTTTCCTCATACCGATAAAATAAAGAAAAGCATCAATGGGGATGTGTCGAAACCCTCATAAATTTAGAAGGGGGGGACACATTCCCATTGATACTTTTCTTCTATATATTCAGCTATCTTTAGTTAGCCAGAATCGTTATCTCCGCACCGGACGCAAAATCCTGTCCGTTCTGTTCGCTTAAAGCCGTGAAACGGATATAACGTGCCTTCACCGGTTTGTCAAACAAGACTCTCTTTTCTTTGGAGTCCCTTGCGAACGTTCCTTTATTAACAGGCTCTCCCCATTCTTTTCCATCCATGCTGACCTGAATAGAGTAATCCTTGATATTACCGTTTCCTCCATTCTGTCGTGGCAGGTAAGTAAAGCCTTTGATTTCCTTGACTTCACCGGCATCCAAATCTACCCAATGCGGGTATTTGGCAACTGTCACCGAATACATGGTATGCCAGATGGTATTCGGATCACCATCAGTCAGATGAGAAGCATCGCCTTCACCCGATTCCTGACTACTGGCGTATACGACTTGCGTCTGAATGCTTTCTATTTTCTCAAACTTCATCGTGCTGCTGATATCCTTACTATCCTTATACCATGCCTTGATCGTACCTCCGTTACGCATAGGGACAGGCTCTGTGTATTCCTGCACTTTTTTACTTCCGTCAATGCTATAACAAATGACAGCATCTTTCTTTGCCGAAGTCAATTCGACCATTCCGGCAGGGGTGCGTGTGATAGACAGAGGAAGATCTCCCGCAGGAGCAACATTGGCAACGACACTCAGTTCCTTACCGGCAGGACGAATGATGAAGCCCATGCTGTGCTGATTGGCAAACACACGGTCGTGTACGAGAGGACCTCCCTGACCACAACTGTTACCACCCAGACCGGTCACTGCACAATCCAAATGCAGATAGGTATCGCCTGCCTTCGGCAACTGATAAGGATGGGAAGCCAAAATCAAGTCGAGAGCCGAGTACTGAAGTGCCGAAGCCGAAAGACGATCGGTAGCTACGAAGACAGCTCCATTCCCTGCCTGATTGGTCAATGCACACCAGCGAACATCTTCGTGATTGCCCATATCCTGAGGTTTTGGGAAGTTTACGAACTCACCTGCTACGCTATTCGTATACTGTTCGATAAACTGTCCGCTCTTACGGTCGGCATAGTTATCTATCGGTCCGCGTCCATAGTAAGTGAAGTTACTGTATTGTTGGGGAACTTTCATCACATAACCCAAACGTGGCAGAACCAAACTTGAACGATTGGAAGTAATGCTAGACTGCAATTCGATAGAACCGTCCGGATACACTGTCCATATCTGGTTAGTGACAAATTTAAAGTCATTGCTACCGAATTTTCTGTCGGTCAGTTCTTCGATGCTATTCTTACCGGAGCTTGTACCACCCTTAATGCGTGCGGCATTCGGTGCCTGAGATTCTACCGTAAAACTCAATACCAAAGTGCCATTGCCTTTATTCAGTACTTTATATTCAGTTGCTTTATGAATCAGATTGTGCAAACCATGTTCGAACCAGGGGGCATAGAACCAGTTATCATTGTTTGTAAAAGCACGGAGAGCATCGAGCTTCGGACCGTTGCCATCGGCGATAACAGTTTCGTTGCCATACTTCAGACTGTAGATACTTCCGGTTTGCGGGTCAAATATGGCTTCAAAATCAGCTCCCTTTATAAGGATGCGCTTCGTATCCTTGTCCAGTACGAATCCATCCAGTTTTGCTGCACCGGCAGTTACTTCACTGATGGACGGGCGGTCTGTAGCCTCCTTTATCAAAATCTGTTCTTCTGCCATCGGAAAGCCTTTGGCAGCCCAAGGTCTTTGATCTTTCAGTATAAACTGTAGTTTCATAAAGTACTCCGCATCTTTCTTAAGAGAGGCATGATCATACGGCAGAGTGATCTGTGTACGTTGGCGTGGAGCTACATTGATATCCATCGGTTTACCGGTCATTATCGGTTTGCCGTCTTCATAAAGCGAATATACCAACTGGTAATCTTCCGCCAAGTTCTTAAAGTAGTACTTATTGAAGATCTCAAATACACCCTTTTCTGTATCTATTGCCTTTACGCCGATGTACTGATATACCTTTTTCACTTCATAGTACTGAGGCTTCGGTTCAAGGTCACCAAACACGATGCCGTTCATTACAAACTGACCATCATTGGGAGTATCGCCAAAGTCTCCGCCGTAAGCCAGATAACGGACACCTGTCTTCGGGTCATAATTGTACATAGACTGGTCTACCCAATCCCAAATGGCACCTCCACAGAAGAAATTGGTCGACTCCATAGCTTCCCAGTAATCTATCAGATTACCGCAGGCATTCCCCATTGAATGGGCATATTCGGATATATGGAACGGATACTTGATATCATATTTTCCCTGCACGGCCCCACGTACCCAGCCGATAGACGGATATTGGTTGGAACCCATATCTACAATGTCATTATTACGCTCATATTGCACAGGACGGGAAGTATCAAACTTCTTCAAAGCATCATAAGCCGCCACAAAGTTCTTGCCCGGTCCGGCTTCATTGCCCAACGACCAGATAACGATAGAAGGATTGTTGACATTGGCACGCACCATTTCCATCACACGTGCTACGTGCGCATTTTTCCATTCCACCGGATGAGAGAGGGAGGCAGCACCATAATAATATTCGTGCGATTCTATATTCGCCTCATCTTCGAGATAAATACCGTATTTGTTGCACAGGAAATACCAATACGGATCATCCGGATAATGTGAATTACGTACATGATTGATGTTGGCACGCTTCATCAGCATAATCTCTTTTTCCATCATCTCACGGGTAATGGCGTGCCCTACTCCCGGATTGGATTCGTGGCGGTTCACTCCTTTCAGTTTGACCGTCTTTCCGTTCACATAATAATAACGTCCGGCAAGTCCAAATTCATCTTCGGAAGCAGGAGTATCCTTAATCTCCACTTTACGGAAACCGACAATGGTGGAAACCATTTCAACGGTTCTGTTCTTCTTATCCTTCAATTCGGCTACCAACGTGTAGCGATACGGAAATTCAGCCGACCACTTATTAGGAGCCTTTACCTTAAGAACAGTCTGAACACTACCGGTTTCATTCGGAGCGATTTTGTCGATCACAGGAGATAAGAATCCATCTACCAAGGTATTCTCATCAGAATACAGTTTGTTGGCATATAAAGAGTAATATACCTTGTAGTCTTTGATGGCTTTCTTATCCAGGTTACGGATTTCGGCATTGACAGTCAGAGAACCGTCCGTATAAGTCGCATCCAAATCGGGTGTGGCAACCAAGTCACGGAAATGAACTTTGGGAACCGAGTACAAGGCAACCGTACGGAAGATGCCCGGCAGACGGAACATATCCTGCGCTTCGAGGAAGGAACCGTCCGAACTACGATACACTTCGGCGGCTACGGTGTTCTTGCCTTTCTGTAAATAGGGAGTGATATTGAAATTAGCGGTATTACGCGAATTCTTGGAGAAACCTACGTACTGACCGTTGATCCACAGATAGAAGAATGAATCGACACCATCGAAGCTGATAAAGACTTCGCGTCCGTCCCAGTCCTGCGGGATTTCGAAATCACGGCGGAAGGAACCTACTTCGTTCCGATCCTTGTAAGTAGTCCAGTTGGCAGGAGGAGTACGCATCACGCCTCCGCGCCAGTCATCCACCTTCACGCTGTGCTGGAAGATTACCGGTTGGTTGACGTAGATAGGCGTTCCGTACTTCTGGCTTCCGTCCTTTTGAATGCCATAAATATTCCAGCTTGAAGGTACGGGAATCGCATCCCATGAGCTGACATCATACTCAGTCTGATAGAAATCTTTGGGGCGGGAGTCGGGGTCGGGTGCCCAGTGGAACTTCCAGTCACCGTCGAGTGACTGCCAATACTTACTGTTTTCCGGCAATACCTTGCGGGCATTATCCAAATGCTGGAACGGAAAGAAATAAGCATGCGGCTGCTCTTTGTTGAGCGCCAGGTTTTCGGGAGATTCCCACTCTTTTCCTGTAGGAGCATTCACCGAACCATAGGTGAATCCTTCTAACGGTTGGTCTGCAAAGCTCTGTATTGACAAACTACAACACAAAAGCCCGGTTAATAAGGTTTTGTTCATCAGGTGTTAAAGTTAACAATTGGTTATTAATTAGGGTATAGTTATCGGGGGTAAATGCTCGGTCGTTTTTCTAATCCATCACTGTTTCTGCTTTATCATCGTTTTAATTCGTCAAAATAGGTATCCAGCAGGCTCTTAGCAGCGATAAACGAAGTAAGATTTCCCTGCAGCACTTGTTGTTCCTTCTCCTGAAGCATCGCTTCAATCCGAAGATTGTGATAGAAGCTATCACGGAGCTGTTCATTGATCGTTTCATACATCCAGTACTTACTCTGTTCATTACGGCGATAGTCAAAATAACCGTTCTTCTTCACGAAATCGATATATTCATACACCATGTCCCAGATTTCCTTCACGCCGATATTATAAAAACCGGAGTAAGTCAGCACCTTCGGAATCCATCCCGATTCGGGAGCCGGAAACAGATGCAGCGCATTACGGAACTGACTGGCAGCCAACTTGGCAGGTTCCAGATTATCTCCGTCGGCTTTGTTGATGACAATACCGTCCGCCATCTCCATGATTCCTCGTTTGATGCCTTGCAATTCATCTCCCGTACCTGCCAACTGAATCAGCAGGAAGAAATCCACCATAGAATGAACAGCCGTTTCGCTCTGTCCCACTCCGACGGTTTCCACAAAGATTTTATCGAATCCGGCAGCCTCACAGAGCACAATCGTTTCACGGGTCTTCCGAGCAACTCCTCCCAACGAACCTGCTGAAGGGCTGGGGCGGATAAACGATTTGGGATGTACGGAAAGTTGTTCCATACGTGTCTTGTCTCCCAGGATACTGCCTTTACTGCGCTCACTGCTAGGGTCGATAGCCAGCACCGCCAACTTACCGCCTTTTTCGAGCACATGCAGACCGAATACGTCAATCGAGGTACTCTTTCCCGCACCGGGCACTCCACTGATACCTACACGGATGGAATTGCCGGAATAAGGCAGACATTTCTCGATCACTTCCTGGGCGACAGCCTGATGTTCGGGCTTCACGCTCTCTACCAGTGTCACAGCCTGACTGAGAATAGTGACATCGCCTTTCACAATACCTTCTACAAATTCCGCTACCGAAAGCTGACGCTTTTTGGGCTTACGTTTCAAATAAGGATTCACGGATGAGGGCTGTTCGATGCCTTTATTGACAACGAGTCCTTTATATTCTTCGTTATTTTCAGGATGTTCCATGATAATAAGAGTTAGCGTTTGATATTTATTTCAACTTTCGGACGCAACGGGTCGTTTGTAATCATCAAGATACGTAAATGATGTTTCTTATTACCTACATCCCGCTTGTGGATCGTCACTTTCAATTTGGTCATTCCGTCCGGCGGAATGACCGTCTTTTTCAGTCTTACTCCTACAGAAGAGTTGAATACCTGTAGCTTGCTGATGACTAACGGGGTCTTTCCCGCATTAGCGATCAATATATCATGGCTGACTTTATTCTTCTTGATCAACGGAATACTCAGGTCAATATTCGTCTCCGAGATGTGGATGGAAGGAGCATTCAAAGAATCTTTCTCCGTCATACGCGAGAAATCAGGAAGAAGAATGGCCGAAACGGGTATCTCATTATCTTCACTCACTTTATCACCGGAGAAACGGGACAGGTAGACAGAGGTCTGTGTCAGTCCGAAGTCCTGCAGCTGGCTGGCATCCAGTGTCAGCTTGATCGTTCCTTTTTTACCTTTCAGCAGTACTTTAGGTTCCGCTTCCATCTTCAGATAAGGAGGCAGGTGCATCAATACCGGTTCGTACGGACGGTCGGAAAGATTGGCAATGCTGAACGTCATGGACGGTTGCTGTCCGCGATAGACATCGGGGAAGGAGAACTCGTCACGGTCAATGCGGATATTGCCGATGGCATACGGAAGAAGTTTTGAATAATCTTTGATTTCCTGCACTACCTCACCGGTGAATTTCAGATAAACCAAATTCGGAGTGGCATTGCTGTATATGCCTATCGACTTGTCAAAACGTCCCAGCGCTTTCGCGTCAAAAGAGGCTTTCACAGTTCCTTTGGCACCCGGAGCAATGGGTTCCTTTGTCCAGTCGGCTACGGCACAGGCACAGGATGTCGTGACATTGGTCAGCACCAACGGCTCGTTTCCGGTATTGGTGATGGTATATTCTACTGTTACCGGCTTTTTCCATTCTATTTGTCCAAAGTTGTGCGTCTCCTTGTTAGAGGAAATACGAGGTTGGGCAACAGCCGCCAAAGTGACAGTAAGCAGAGTAAATATCAATAGTAAAGTACGTTTCATGTGATATATTTTATTTTGGTCCACAAATGTAGGAGTTTTAGATGAGTTTTTCATCACAGATTACATAGATTAACACCGTTTGAGAAAATACTTTACCCTGTGACAACTCCTGCAACGCAGTATTCATCAACAAAAAGTTCCCCACCAATGAAGGCAGCCTTCATCGGTGGGGAACACCTTCCTCATCGGTGGCGAGTGCCCTGCTCACCGGTGGGGAAGAAATCTTCTCTGTGCGTTATTTAATAATAATTGTCATCGAAGCCGAGTGCGAAGCATATTCCGGCGCATAGGCGCATTGCATGGTTGCCAAACCTGTCTCATAGGTTCCCGCTCTGCTGATACGATAGCTATGCTCCAACACATACACTCCTTTTCCTAAATGGTCAAAGAAGAAATTGGTGGAAGCATCCTTGATGTCTATGTAATAGCCGATTCCATTACTCCAGTTGTAACCGGATACGCTGCCGATCGGTTCGAAGCAGGCGCCCCGCTGGTCTTTCAACTGTACGAAGTCCATCGGACGGTCTGTACGAATGCTCAAACGGGAAACTACTTTATCGCCTACCTGAAGAACGGTCTTTTCTGTAATAGGCTGTAGTTGGGGAGCATTGTTCACCATACATTCCACATACAGTTGCTTTTGCACATTCAGTTCTCCTCCCTGTTGTCTCACATCCTTGATGGGTGATTCATATTCCGCATAAACGGCTCCCCACGCAATGCCCGGATTTCTCTTTTCGACTTCTATCTTACGGGCGTCCACTACATTCTTCTGTGTAAACGAGCGTTTGATATAGCCCAGTCCCGGTACGGTAGTCTTGCTTGGAGAGACAGTTTCCAGCACCTCCTTTGCAATGACAATACGCACGTCTCCCTGATTGTCGAGCAGGTTTACGCCTTTCATCAGTAAGGCATAGACGGCATCGGCAGTAGCTACCGGAGAATTCCACTGTTGGGTCTGCTTCTGTTTGAGCAGCCAGAGTTTCATTTCTTCTACGGTATCGTTATTTCCGCCTGTCAGTTCCAGCGCTTCCATTACGTCTACATGAGCCTGCATTTTCATTCCGCCCCAGGAATAAGGATTTTCATTGAAGGCAAAGAACATTCCCTGTTCATCCGTCTTCGTCAGATGTTCTTTCAGTGAAGCGATGAATTCCTGAGCTTCTTTCTTCCGTCCGGCCTTATCCAGAATGATAGCGGCAATCGCTTTCGTATCCATCGAAGCGGTCGGAAGCATTTCGCCTATCTTGGACAGATAATAAGTATAGGCGGCTTTATTGGAAGCCGGAACTTGTTCGCCGGACAGAGCGATCAGATATAGATATTGCAAGATACTTCCGGAAACACCTGTAAACTTCACACCGTCTTTCTGTGCTTTGAGAATTTCTCTATATTCCTTCAGAGCTTCCTGATGGAGATAGGTAAAGGCATTCTTCTGCAAGGCAAGCGCCGTGCCGCTTGGTTGTTCACCCGTCATCATAGCCAGACGGGCATTCAATTCGGCAATGTAGGTAGTGACGTAACGGCTACCGGTCATACCTTTATACCACGACCATGCTCCGCTTGAATTCTGCAACTCCTGTAATCTTGTCAATGCGGCAATGTTGTTGCTACGGATATTGTTCAGATCGAACAGAGTGGCGATACGTTCTTTCTGCTGTTCTTCCGTTTGCGCTTCGAGTACCCACGGAGATTCGGATAACAGGATATTCTTCACTTCCTGGTTCTTTTGTAGGTTGCTCAGGAAGGTATCCTTTGTTCCACCCTGTAGCTTCCAGCTATCGAATACGGCTTTTATACGTGGCTGGCTGTTCATGATGTAGGAAGCCAGTGTATTTGCGTAGTAAGCGGTAGCCCACGAAATGGCATTATTATTTTCCGGAAGGCTCAATGAAGGCAATGCCTGAATAGCATACCAGGCAGGATTTCCGGTAAATTCAACGGTTAGTTTACGGTCGGTTGCCGTCTTACTATGATGATTGAACAGGCTGTCGAGAGAGAAAGTACGTGTTTCTTCTCCACGGACAGGCATCGGAAGCGTTTCTACCAGATGCTCTTTATTACTAAGCACGGGAAGTAGCTGCTGTTCACCATCACTGAAGGTACCGCTGTCGGCTATCATCCGGCATCCCAGTATCTCGTATTTATCACTCACGGTAAAGATGAAGCTGACGCCGATTGTCTTTCCGGCCTCTACGGTAAACTTCTGTTTTTGTGTGCTGATTACCTTTTCCGTCATCGGATCAAAGAGAATCATGCTCACCGTACCGGCCTGCGGCTTTCCGGTCATGTTGGAAATGGAGGCGGCAACAGATGTCTTATCTCCGACACGTACGAAACGAGGTAGATTAGGAGTCAGCATAAATTCTTTGCTTGTAGTGGCTTCACCGTCCAGTGTGCCCATCAGCATACCTTTGGTATGAGAGTAACCGCGGAAGTTCCAGCGGGTCAGACTTTCGGGCATAGTGAAGGAGAAGGAAACTTCGCCTTGTTCATTGGTACGAAGTTGTGGGTAGAAGAAGGCTGTTTCCGCAAGGTTCGTACGCAAATCGGCGGGAGCTTCGGGAAGAGTTTCTTCTTCGGATACGCCGTCCAGCTTGCCTGCCTCTACTGACACTAACTCTGATTCAAATACCGCATCCTCAGCAACACTTCCAACCAAAGCAGGTACATATTTTGCTTCCGCCTTACTTCTCGAAACGCCCCGTATCATCATACTGCCCGTCATTGAGGCCTGCTTTTGCACGCCATATCCTCTGACCATCACTCCCGGCACCATTCCATTCAACGCCTGGTCCATCGACATCGTTCCCTGCGTCACAAAATAGTCATATTCCATTGTCGGTACTTTGAAGTATTTATTATTCCACCAGTAATTGAACGAATTATTACCGAAATATCCGCCCATCCAACTAGAATAAGGGATGATCTGATTATAGAATACACTGAAATTCTGTTTTCTATTCCATATCTTATCCAGCGAAGCATCGTACATAGTTGCTAGCATTTCTGCCTCGGCAGCCTGTCCCTGCGGTGTCTTAATAGTCAGTTTCCATTCTTCTTTCTGTCCGGGACGCAGTTTATCACGGAATACTTCCCATTTCATGGTCAATGTCTTGTCCGGCAGACGCTTTTTCAGCCTTGCCTGTTCCTGATAGACTTGTCCGTCTCTTACCATACAGAAACTTACCAGTACTCCGTCACCATAGCTTTCCTGATATGGATATTTAAAATGTACAATTGTGTCGGACAGATTCATAGTCTTGCTTTCCAGCAACTTATTACCGGAGAATACATTCATCATCACATAAGCATCTTTTTTCGAAGTTCCGAAGCAGAACACGGCCGGATGCGTTGCATCAAATTCCGTATTTGCCTCATAGAACCAAACGGTCGTTTCTACCGGCGGACGGTTATCTTCGCGGGAGAAAAGAATGGTGTTGGCCTCAGCCGTCACTTCTTTGCCCTGTCCATCTTTTACGACTGCTTTCAACACATACGGTCCGGAAGGAAGGTTTCCCCACTCAATCGTCATTTCTTCGTTGGAAGTAAATGTACCTGTTGCAGCCGGATTCTCGTCCAGTTGCTTGAAGTCCGCATCTTTCGCCTGATAGAGGGAGAATGTACCTTTTACTTCAACAGGCTGCCCATTCAGATTCTGTACCTTAAATACTGTGTTAAACGGTTGATTCTTACAGGTCTTCTCTTTTAATTCTGTTTGTAGAATCAGTGAACGGTTACCTGCTGCTATCACATCTGTAGACGACTGTGTTTCACCTGCTACATTGGTTGCAGTAGCCTCTATCGAGTAGCGGTAATAGATTCTGGTATTATTCTTATAGGCGTTATTTTCTTCCAAAAAAAACGGAATCGTAAATTCCCCGTCCTCATTGGCAATTACCTCACCGGAAGCAATCTGCGTACTTTCCGCCAGTCTCCAAAGATCGACAACAGAACGCTTCACTGTATATTTTACCGGAAGGTCTTGCAGCAACACACCGCTATAAGACTGTATCTTACCTTTCACCTCTACCTTATCGCCCAATTGATAACTACCCTGTTGCTTGTCGAAAGTAATATCAAACGTCGGACGTTTATAGTCCTCCACGCGAATATTCGTTCTTCCCTCGCCGGCTTTCAACGAAAACATCCCATTCAGACAAGCGGATGGCAATGCAAAATCGACAGTAAATGAGCCGAATTCATTGGTACGAACCGCTTTCTGTCCAACTTCCTGATTATTTGCATCCATCAAAACAACAGTATAGTCCTTGTTCGGAAGTACATTTGCCGTATCAGATTTCTGTACATAGGCAATTCCTTTCACATATACGGTCTGACCGGGACGGTACAAAGAACGGTCCGTCAACAAAGTCATTCCTTCGGAGACCTTGTTTTCATCTCCGTAATATCCATAACTTCCACCGTAAATGCTTTGAAACGGCATACCGGTATCGATACCTTTAGCAGCTTTCAAATATCTGTATTCGGATTTCCAGGGGAAGACAACTTTGCCATCTGCCCCAGTTATATATTCCTGCAATACTTTTTCGTCATTCGTATAAAGAGTTATTTTCGCATTCGGTATAGGGTGTCCCGTTTGTCCGTCCAGCGTCACTACCTCATATTGATTTCCCGGTAAACGGCAGGTCAATACTTTGAAACGTGTCACATTGAATTTGCTTTCACTGTCTCTCTTGGCACGAATATCCGGAACGATACGCATTACATATTGTCCGACTTCCGGCGCTTTAAAGGTAAATACCGTATCCTGCGTCCGGTAGTCTTCGGGACGAAGAACTGCAAAGTGCTGCTCCTTTATCAACTTCTTTGCCTGATAAAGACGAAGTGTAAATCCATCCAGATTCTTGTGCGAAGCTCTTATTTCGATTTCCTCACCAGGGAAAGCTGTTGCAGCCGCAGTTACATTCAGAAACGGTGACAGGATATCTTCGCGCAAATTCTTCAGAGCGTTAATTCTACGATAACCGGGGTATAAACGGATGGCCTCATCACAAAGCTGCAAAGCTGACGTTTGCTGTTCTTTTTCAATCGCATAGCGAGCCTGGGACAAATAAACTTCAGCACAAATACTCTCTGATTTAAATCTGCTTTTCAGTTCATTCAGTGCAGTAACGTAGGTATCTTCTGTTAATCCCGACAATCCTTTCTTCAGTCCGAAAGGCCGGATGTTTCTATCTGAATCACGTCTCCACTCTAAATAGCTGAGCGCTGTCAACACATAGCCTTCTTTCAAACCGGATACTTTATAAGCAGCAATCATATTTCCATAAATTGCTATAATATCCTGTTTCACCGAAGATTCTTTTTCAGCAGACGAATCTTCCGAAATATCTTCCACCGGATTGGCACGATCCAATCCCGCTACCTGCTGTAAAGCTACAATACTGCGGGTAGCCAGCAGATGATACATATCATGATGATAGTATTCACTTGTTTCGCCCAACTCAACAAAAGGAATATAAGTACGTGAAGATGTGTTAAGCAATAGTACGGAATCCGCCATTGCTTCCTTTACGTTTGTTCTCACTTTCTCTACAAACATGTTTGCTGTCCACTCCCTCATATCTGCCGAAGGAGCTTCACCTACAATCTCTGCCCGTTGCCGGAGTTGCCATTGATTGTTAAAAGCATACATTGAATAAATCTCGGCTATCAGCGAATGTAATACAGCTCGGTCCATGGGTTGGTCAGTTTGCTTTGTTGAACATGGAAAGTATAAAGTTGTTTCCATAGATAAGGGATATAGAGTCTCTTGTAATGGATCTACAGTTC
>ENA-UERT01001100-UERT01001100.1-human-gut-metagenome-genome-assembly--contig:-NODE-1100-length-18144-cov-11.266508_pt1 | contig 18144 bp, 21 predicted proteins | sample MGYA00242996_ERZ507997 | MGnify/ENA primary metagenome ERZ507997 (study PRJEB26167, sample SAMN06115458) | human gut metagenome | host: Homo sapiens | place: China:Neimenggu | collected 2014-11-07... | reverse complement strand
GTAATATACGATTTCAATTCTTTATTTTTCTTATTCTCTAAGATGTTTATAATTTGACTAATTACTGTATTTTTGTTGAGCATTGTATCGCTTCCTTTTATGTTTAAAATGGTATTTCTTCATCTTCTGGTACTTCACTACCAAAACTTTGAGCTTGTGTAGAAAGTGGTTTATTTTCTGTAGTTACGGCTGTAGGTTTTGCTCCCATAAACTCAAGTTCTTGAGCGATAACTTCTGTAACATAGCGTTTACTTCCATCTTGAGCCTCGTAGTTGCGAATTTGCATACGACCTTCCACTAAAATTTGACTGCCTTTAAATAAGTGTTTACTACATACTTCAGCTAATTTATCCCAAACAATTATAGGAATAAAATCAGCTGTTTGTTGCTCGTTATTATGACTAAATCTACGGTTTACAGCTAAAGTAAAGCTTGCCACCGCTTTTCCTGTCTGTGTATAACGTAGTTTTGGATCACGCACAAGGCGTCCTGCTAATATTACTTTGTTCATGGATTAAGGTCCTCACTTTTATAATTTTTTTTTGTAATAAAATTACAGTTGATATCATATATTTTTATCGTAAAATGAATGATTTTTCTTTGTTCACTAATAACAGGGATATATTCGATTAAATGGTCTGTATCTTTGTTATATATATACATATCGCCATTTATAGTAACTAAATTTTCTTTGTCTAATTGATTAATATCTGTAGGATAAGTGTTATTTTTTTGATAATACTCAGTTATATTTTGTTTTGAAAAATTAAAATCTAAATAACTCTCATATATATCAATAATAGATGAATAAAATATATAAACAATTGAACAAATTATTATACATTTACCTAGAAAACAAATAAAAAAACATACAAGATCATCTTCTTCAGATATAAAATTTAGTATAATTCTTTTAATTTTATTCATAAAAATTTCCTCATTTTGGATACTTTTTCCATTATAATAAACCTTGTTTTCTTAATTTCTCTTTGTATTTTCCATAACTCATATTATGTTTATCGGCGTCTTCCTTAATTTTATTCAATAATGCCATTCTTTCTTCAACTTCCTTTTGTCTCTTTTTTGCTGCCAATGAATAGTAGTTTGGATTAGGATTAATACGATTTGTCATAGTAAAAACCTCACCTCACTTATAAATCTTCTTCTTTTATGCCTGCGTAATCGCATAACTTTTTAGGTGATATATGATAGGTATAAGTTTTTTTACCTGGCATCTGCATAGCTACTCCAAATGGTAAGATATTTCTTTGTAGTCCGATTCGAACAAATTGCTGTGATTTACCTAATATTTCTGCTGCACGTTTTACAGTCACTTTTGCTTTTTTACACATATAATCTACTCTCCTTATTAATCTTTTGCTAAGTCTTGAAATCTTACGTATTCTTTATGGAAATATACTGGAATAGTTCCTGTTGGTCCATTTCTATTTTTAGCTATAATTACATCAGTTATATTTTTATTTTCAGTTTCAGGATTGTAATAATCTTCACGATAGAGAAACATTACAATATCAGCATCTTGCTCCAATGAACCAGATTCGCGTAAATCACTCAACATAGGTTTTTTTACTTGTCTTGATTCTACACTACGAGATAATTGTGATAAAGCAATTATAGGAATATCTAATTCTTTAGCAAGAATTTTCAAGCTTCTAGATATTTCAGATATCTCTAGATTTCTATTCTCACGACGAGTACCTTCCAGTAGTTGAAGATAATCTATTATAATAAGCTTAATATCATTTTCTCGTTTTAATTTTCTTGCTATTGAGCGCAAACTCATTAAATTCGATATTTCATCGTTTATTATTAATTTTGTTTGGGAGAGTTTGTTGGATACTTTTATTAATTTTTGTGTATGTGCATCATCTAAATTTCCTGATTTTAAATCAAACAGAGGAATTAATCCACGACTAGAAAAAATTCTATGAATTAATTGATTAGATGACATTTCTAATGAAAAAAATACTACAGGTGTATCTTTTTTTATGGATAAATGACTAGCTATATTTAAAGCAAATGCTGTTTTTCCCATACTTGGACGAGCTGCTAATATCATAAAATCGCTATTTTTTAAACCTTGTAGAAAATTATCTAGGTCATATAACCCTGTTTCTAATCCTAATAGTTCATCTTTATGATTAATAATATTTTCAATATCCATATAAGCCTTTAATGTTTGACCTTGAATATTATCTACTTTAGTTACAATCATTTTTTTTGTTAGCCTAGATATCATTTGTTCAGTTTTGTCTAAAATCACTTCTGGAGTATCCAGCTGTTCATTATCATAGCTCATACTTTCCATATGTTCTGCTATGTTAATTATATTTCTAAGCATAGATTTTTCTTTTACAATATTTATATAGTGCTTTAAATTAGCTGTAGATGGCACTTTATTAGCTAAAGATGTTATAAAAGCTATACCACCAACTTCTTCAAGTTTACTAATATGTGTTAGGTAATCTGTTAATGTAATAATATCTATAGCTTTTTTTGTGGTATTTAGGTCAAGCATTACTTTAAATATCGTTCTATGACTTTTTCTATAAAAATCTTCAATATCTAATAATTCAGAAACTCCATATATTGTTTCTTGATTTATTAAAATAGACCCTAAAACAGCTTCTTCCGCCTCAATGTTTTTAGGAATTTCTCTTTTTATAATTGTATACACTCCTTTCTTGGTATATACTTATATTAGAACTATTTTTATTTATGCTCGTTTTGATTATTTATCAAAACGGGCTTTTTTTATTCTCTTTACTAAATCAAGATTAAACTTAATATCTAACTCCATGAATAAATTCAAAGAAATATTGTCTCTTTCTATCATGGCATCTATAGATTGTAAGAGAATTTTTTTGTCTGATTCAGATAAATCTTTATTACTATTCTTATTAAAAAGTAATTCAGGGAGTTTATTCATTGCTTCATCAGCCTTTTTGTCATAGATTTTCAGCTCTAAAATCCGAGCTTGGATATGTCTATCCGTCTTACGATATCTAAACAGTCTATTTAAGCCTGTTGCCTGCATAGCCATGCTTGCTGCTGCTATAAAATTGTTTTCAGCAAATTTTCTCATTTTCTTTGCAGGCAAAGTCCTTTTGCCATGTAATGCCTGATATATTGCACTTATAGAGCAATTTAACTCTAAAGCTACAGCTTTAGGTGGCTTATTAATCGACATAATAGCCAGTTGTATCATATAAGGTAAATCGTTAATAAGATTAGGTTCAATCATAAAATACTGCTCCTATTTGTGTAAATAATACACATTTTTTATACCAAAAATAGTGCTATATTAATTTTAATCTATTTCATTTTCTAACAATTTTAGCTGTTTTTCTAATTGCTTTTGAGATTTATTATTATTTTCTTCGTGTTTTTCGTTGGATAAATTTTTATATTCTTGTGTTTTTAAGGGATAATTTCTATCACAGGCTACAAAAAGCCATGCAGATATATTTTCTATCTTAATACCTCGTTTTATCTCTATCTCTAAATTTTTTAATTGCTTAAAAATTAAATCATCATCAAATTTCTTTTGAAATATTCTTAATGTGTTTTCATCAATACTATATTTCTTAAAAAGATTTAATATTTTATTTAAAATATTTTCTTCTTGATTTTTAATGATAATCTCATCTTCAAGTTCAGGTGAGTCTACATTATGCTGTTCTAATTTTGGTATTCTATCCGTTCGTGGTTTTTTCTCTACCATTTTTACATCTGGTAAAATTTTTAATAACAAATCCTTATATACACTATTTGTTTTCCGATCAGCTCGTATTGTGTTATGTAAAAGCCAATCATTCACATAGACCACTTTATTTTCAGGATCTAACATTGTTATAAAATTTTTATATATTAACAAATTTAAATCATCATCAGCTCCTTTTGTTAATCTTAGAACTGTACCTGCTTCTACAACACCATCATCATCTGCGTGTAATATCAGATAAGTATATAAATCTCTTGCAGATACAGACATTTTTAAAAATCTTTCACTATCGTAGATTAATTTGCTGACCATTCGTCTTGTTTTCAAATAAAAACACCTCACCTCACTTTGATTTTGTCAAACACTAAAATACTAATTTGGCAATTAAACCAAATGCTTTAGTGTCTACAATTTGTTAACTATTTAAGCTAGCTTATTATATTAATTTAGTTTATATTAGCTTTAGCTTAGCTTGTGCCGTCCCATAAAAGTGCAACTATTTGTTAACTTTTTATAAAGCTATCTTATGGGACAGTCCCATTAAAAATTAAGAATAGTTTTCAGTAAAATTAATTCATCTGTAGTGGGTTCTAAACCATTTTCTATAGCAATATATCTTTCTTTATTAATTTGCGTAAGTGTGCAAATATCATTGACTGAGAGTTCTTTTAATTGTCTATTTTTCTTTAAATTAGTATAGAAATTATTATTAATACCAACAGAAATATTACTTGTATCATTTTCTAATAACTTATACCATTCATCTTTAAAATTTAAACAATTAGCTATTTTTTTTGCAATTTCAGGAGAAGGTCTACGTAATCCATTTTCTATACTGTTGTAGTACTGTCTGCTAATACCAACTAAGTTAGCTATATCTGATTGAGAAAAATTAGTATTTAATCTCTTCTGAATCAAATATGTCCTTTTCATACTTCTTTTCAAATTGAAATACTCCTTTCTTTATCTTTCTATATGCTACATTTTGTTGACAAAAACATAATATCATAAACATTAACACATGTCAACAATTTGTATACAAAAAGATAAATGTAAACTATTTGTTGCTAAAGTTTTTTTGTAATCAAATAGTTGCTATAATTTAAATTGATGTAAACTATTTGTTGCTAAATAAAAAAGGATTTGATTATTTATGAATAATATGAAAAAAATAAGAGAATCATTACAGTTAACCCAAGTTAAGGTAGCTAATGATTTGAAACTCAGTAGGCAAGTATATAACTTTTATGAAAATGGAAAAAGAAATCCAGATATGCAAACTTTAATAAAAATAGCTGATTATTATGGTGTGAGTATTGATTATCTATTAGGTAGAACAAATGTTATAAAACCAGAAAATATTGATGAAGATGATTTATTATCTAAAATAAATACAGCTGATTCAGAAACTAAAGCTTCAGTAGAACAATTTTTAAATTATTTACTTTATGAAAAAGAACGTAAAAATAAAGAAAAAAATGACAATAATGCAAAAAAAAATACAGACAACGAGATAGCAATTTAAAAATTTTTATCTCCGTCTGTACATGAATGGATTAGAAAACATTATTTCGAGTTATTTAGGGATGAAGAAGATGATTAGATATACTTCAGATAGAAAATATGCAAATGTAATAAAAGACTTAAATAGAAAATATAATGAAAGATTTTTCAATCTTAATAATAGAAATGTTGCAGGTTATGATGTTGCTAATAAAGTATGGTTTTTTGATGAGAATATTGTAGATTATAATGATTATTTAAGATATGCAAGATTTACTCCTGAACAATTAAAATACTTAAGACATTTTTCTACAAATTTAACAAACTTATTTCAAGAAATAGATTCTAAAATTGATTTTCAAAACTTTAATACTAGATATAAATTTGAAGGTGATGTTTATTCTGTATACAAGTCAGATACTACTACTGTTATATATTTGACTGATTCTGTAAAAGGAACAGAAAAACTAAGAGTAGTATATTATAAGCCATTTCATGATGATTTAGAAAATACTAGAATTTTAGTAACAGGTAGTTTATCTATATATAAAGGACATGGAGAAATTCAATTATTGGCTGATGCAATCTATGTTACAAGAAAAAAAACCAAGTATCAGCAACAAATTGATACCTGGTACGATGAAATTTATAAAATGGATATATCACCAGAATATAAGCAATATTCTTTTTCGAATATTCGATATATGGGAGTTATTTCCAATAATAAAACAGGAAAAGGATATCATGATTTTAAATCAATACTAAAAAATACAAATTATATAATAAAAGAACGTTTTACAACACTTACTGCGGAGAATATTGCTAAAGAAATAAAAGAGCTTTATGAAACGGAATCTGTTGATTGTATTTGTATTATTCGTGGTGGTGGAAATAAATACGATTTATTGGATTTCAACAATCCTTTATTAATAAAAACTATGTATGATTCAGGTTTGTTTATTTTTACAGCAATCGGTCATACCAGTGATAATCTAATTTGTAATAAATTTGCTAACTATAATGCTAGTACACCAACTGCATTAGCGATGCACTTTAAAAGATTACAATATGCTGAAGTAAATAAACAAAAAGAAAATGAATTATTATTAGCAAAGAATGATAATAATAAATTACAAGAAATAATCCAAACTTTACATTTAGAAAATGAGAGATTAAAAAGAAAAATTAATGACCTTATTGATGAAAATGAAAACTTAAATGAACAATTAAAGAAATCTAAAAAAGGGTTCTTTAGTAAGTTATTTGGTTGATATTACTTAAGTTGATTAATATAATTTATTCTTTATTTCGTGCATAAAAAAAGACAAGCTTTTCGCTTGTCCTTATGGTACAATATGAAACGGAGAATAAATTGATGTGTCGGTTCTCTCTCTAACGAGGGAGGTGGTAAATATGACAACTTATGAAGTTTTATCATTGATAATTTCTTTATTAAGTCTGATATTTACTATTCTTTCTTATCTCAATTAAATTTGAAATAAAAAAGAAGCCGTCATAACGGACAGCCTCTTCTTCACTTTACGAATTTTCCAGAAGAGGGCTGACGTGGCGAAACATCAGTTTATTCTCTTCTTTTAGTTAATCATATCATAAGTAATAAAATTAATCAAATAAATTCTAAAATAATAAAAGGTGGAATTTATTATGAAATTACCAAATGGATATGGTTCTGTATCCAAGCTTTCTGGCAAAAGACGTAAACCCTGGATTGTTAAAGTTACGAAAGGTTGGACAGACGATGGAAAGCAAATCCGTATGGTTTTAGGAACATTTAAAACTAAGAGTGAAGGACTAATTGCTTTAGCAGAATATAATAAAGATCCCTATGATATTATAGAACGAAGATATACACTAGAAGATTTATATAATATGTTAGCTGAACAAAGATTAAAAAATAATCAGAAAATGCCATTAGCTGCGTATAAACACTGTTCTAAATTACATAAAATGCAATTTAGGGACATAAAGACTGCACATATTCAAGAAATAATAGATAATTTATCTCTTGGATATGCTAGTAAAAAATCTATAAAAAATTTATTTAGTTTGTTATATAAATATGCTATGTCTTTCAATTTAGTTGACAGAAATTACGCTAAATTTATTAAACTTCCATCAGAAATAAAAAGCAATAAACACAAACCTTTTACTGAAGAAGAATTGGAAATTTTATGGAAAAATGATGAAGATTATGTTGTTAAAATTGCTTTAATATTAACATACACAGGCCTAAGACCAAGTGAATTATTAGATATTAAGCGAAGTAATGTTTTTTTGGATAAAAAATATATTATTGGTGGAGCAAAAACAAGTATGGGGATAAATAGACGTATTCCTATAGCAGAAAAAATATATCCTTTTATAAAAGATTTTTATTATATAGCTGATGAATTTAATAATCCATATCTAATTACAAGTAATAAAAAAAGATTGCCATATGCTACTTTAGCTTATAAATGGCGTAAGTCAGAAATTTCAGCTATAAAAAACCATCTTCCACATGATGGACGACATACCTGTAATACCTTATTGGACAATGCGGATGTAAAAGAAAATATAAAAAATCTAATATTAGGACATGTAGGGAAAACCATTAATGAAAAAGTTTATACACACAAAACCGTTGAACAATTAAAAGAAGCTATTGATTTAATCTAAATAGTATGTATTATATGTGATGAATGTTATCTATTTGTTGACTACTATTTAATTTTTAAAGAGTTTTATGTGTTTTTTAGAGATTTTTTATAAAAAGAAAGCCTTTAAATACTTATATTTAAAGGCTTTCTTTAATTACTTAATTTAAACTCTTATAAAAATAAAATGTATTCGACATATCGTAAATTTTTATAAAAATAACAAAAAATTTCCCCAAATTTGCTTAAAAGGTTTAATTTCTTCATTTAAACTGCAAGTAAATCATTAAAGGAGTGATTACTTATGCAAAATTTTCAAGTAGTAGATATCTCAGCTTGGCAAGAAAAACTCAATTGGCAAAAACTAAAAGCAAATAATATTCAAGGCGTTATCATCAAAATAGGTGAGTACACTCATCTAGATGAAATGTTTATCTCACATGTAAATAATGCTGTAACTTATAATCTGCCCTATGGCATATATTATTATGCTCATGCTTCAACAATTGATAAAGCTATAGCAGAAGCTAATTGGGTAGATAAACAAATCAAAACATATCTCAATGGACAAAATCCGCCACTTGGCATTTGGTATGATGTAGAAGATAAATCTATGCTCAAAAACAATATCAATGTAGCTTATATGATTGGCAATTTCATCAATCGACTAAATGAACTAGATTATAATTATGTAGGTCTATATAGTTCCTATAATTGGCTCACCAATATCATTGACTTAAATCTACTTGCAGATTATATTCCCATCTGGTCTGCTCAATATTATCATGAAAACAGCTTTAAACTTGAATATCCTAATCGTATTTGCAAGATATGGCAATACACAGATCATAAGCAAATAGATGATATGATACTTGATTGCAATATTTACTATAAATAATATTTACTTATAATCAGCTATAAACCTAAAAATCTATTTTATAGATAAAAAAGCTCATATATGCTATAATACTGTATAGCAAAATAACAAAGAAGTTTAATTATTTACCGGTAGGAGCTATTGTAATTAATGGCACAACATCGTATGTAGCTAATAGGTTCTATGTATCTGTAGTGGTGAATATTGACGAAAAATCAAAGCACAATAAAGATTTAGAAACATCATACCGAGCTATAAGTGATGGCATTGGTATAGATTTAGCAATTATAAGCAATGGTAAAATATTCAAAAATATAAATAAAAGTTCAAAAGTAAAAAGACTAGAAAAACGGCTTAAAAGGGGGAGGCAAAGCCGTATTCCAAGGCAAAAAATGACGAAAAATGGCAAAAAACACCGAGGGAAAACGCCGAAAAACAAGCCCTAGAAACAATCAATCCACTAGAAAACAGCGAATTACCGAAAGCGACAGAGGGAAATAATAAAGAGAATATAAATAATCATATAAAAACAACAGCAGCATCAGCAGCAGAAGAAGAAACTGCCGCTGATGCCGATAGGCCTCTTCCGCCGTCGGATGCCGGAGGAGTGCCACCGTCAACGTCCGGAGGAGCGCAGACCACTTGCGACGGCAACGATGACGACGACAACGACGATGGCAGCGACCGGTCGCAAGACCCGGGACACCCCGTACGACCATGGCGCGAAATGGTGGATAACCTCACCCTCGAAAGCTCCTGGCTGGACATCGCCTGCATGAAAAGCGGCTACGGATGCCTGCTGAAACGCCACATCCGGGAAGCGGTGAAAATATTCAAGCAACACATCGAAGCCTACGGCAAAGGAGGTAATCTACTGGAAATAAGTGATGTGCAAGGATATTTCGTCAACTATGTCAGTGCCGGAAGCCGGACCTCACACGCCCTGCACGAGGCTCTCTGCTCCCTGGACACCAAGCAGCAGGCGACAGCACCTCCCGACCCCTACCGCTACGAGCAGCTTGTGGACGGACGGCGCACCTACCTGGGCTGCCCCATCCCCGACGGAGCGCCACCCCGACCGGACAATACCGCCTTCTGGAACGAAACGACCCGTTCGTGGACGTCGCAAACCCCGCCGCCTTCATCGAAAAAGCCGAAACAGAAACCCGGCTGAAACGCCACACTCCGGCATCCGGAATGCCACACCCCAGCGCCCCGGATGCCACACTTCAGCACGTCCCAAGTGTGGCATTCCACCCCGTGAAGTGTGGCATTTCCCCCCGCGAAGTGTGGCTTCGGAAGGGGTGAAACCATTCATGTATAACCATTTACCGGACAAAAGGACAAAGAGACAAAAACGAGAAGACAAGTACGTCCTTCTGTCCAACAAAACAAATCCCATATGAGAAATTTTCATCAACGCGGCATTGACACCCGCGGCCGCATCAGCGGCAAAATCAAGACCATCTGCCCGCAATGCAACGACACCCGCGGACACAAAGGCAACAAGTCACTCTCCGTAGACCTGGACAAAGGCCTGTGCTACTGCCACCACTGCGGCTACAAGCTCTACGTGCCCGACGACGCCGAAGAACGCCTCAAGCAGCAGCGCCGCGACATGCACCGGAAGCCCTCCGCACCGCCCCAGCACTTCCGCCGTCCCACCTTCGACCCTGCCCGGATGCAACTCTCCGAGAACCTGGAACGCTACTGGAGCACCGTGCGCTGCCTGCCGCAGGAACTGCTGCGCACCCTGCGCATCACCGAAGAGACGGTGCGCCTGCCGGAGAGCAGCCAGGAGGAGAACTGCATCTGCTTCAACTACTTCGAGAACGGGACGCTCGTCAACACCAAGTACCGCAGCGCCCTGAAACACTTCATGATGGTGAAGGGCGCCGAACTCATCCCCTACAACGTGGACAGCATCCTCGGCACCCCGGAGTGCATCATCACCGAAGGCGAGTTCGACGCGGCAGCCATCATCGCCGCCGGACGCAAGGACGTCATTTCCGTGCCCGCCGGCGCCCAGAGCAACCTCACGTGGCTGGACCGCTTCGTGGAGTCGCACTTCGAAGACAAGCAGGCCATCTACATCGCCGTAGACGAGGACCCGGCAGGGCAGTCGCTCCGGCAGGAACTCACGCGCCGCCTCGGAGTGGAACGCTGCCGCATCGTGCACTTCGGCGAGGGCTGCAAGGATGCCAACGAGCATCTGGTGAAATACGGCGCCGAAAGCCTCCGCATCTGCATCGAGCAAGCCGAAGAAGTGCCCCTGGAAGGCATCTTCACCGCCGAAGACTGCCGCGACGACCTGCGCTCCCTCTACGAGAACGGCCTGCAGCGGGGTGCCGACACCGGCTGGGACAACTTCGACGAACACTGCACCTTCGAGCCCCGCCGCCTGCTGGTGATGACCGGACGCCCCGGCGACGGCAAGTCCGAATTCACCGACGAGCTGGTGCTGCGCCTCTGCCTGCGCCACGAGTGGAAAATCGCCTTCTTCAGCCCCGAAAACATGCCCATCGCCTACCACCTGCACAAGCTGGCGGAGAAGCTGACCGGCCACCGCTTCACCCTCGGACCGGGCATGACGGAAGCCGTCTACGGGCAGGCAGTGGGCTGGCTGGACCGCAACGTGTCGCACATCCTGCCCGACGACGGGAGCTACGGCATCGACCACATCCTGGAGAAAGCCCGCCAGGTGGTGCGCCGCAAAGGGGTGCGCATCCTCGTCATCGACCCCATGAACCGCCTGGAACAACGTCTGGAACCGGGGCAGACGGAAATGGACTACATCACCGACACGCTGAACAAGCTGGGACGCTTCGCCACCCGCAACCAGTGCCTCGTCATCCTCGTGGCCCACCCCCGCAAGGTGAACCGCAACGAAAAGGACGGCACCCTGCGCCGCGTCGAGATGAACGACATCAACGGCTCCGCCAACTTCGCCAACATGTCCGACTTCTGCCTCGTGGTAGACCGTAACGACACGAAACAGATAGCCACCATCTACATCGAGAAGGTCCGTTTCAAACACTTGGGCAGTGCCCACACCGAAGCCAAGTTCGTCTACAACCACCTGAACGGACGCTACTGGCCCTGCGAGGAAGACATCATCCACACCCCCCAAGGAGAGCGACCGGGACCGGTGAACACGCAGTTCGACAATGAGAATTGGTTGAAAAATAATGAAGAACAAGGCAGGTTATTCGAATAAAAATCCGTATCTTTACAAGACAGAAAAAGAGAATCCGTGCAAGCATGTGCAAACTGTGCAATCACAGGTTATCCGTGCAATCATGTGTTATCCGTATTAAAGAAAACATACAACCTGAACTTTAAAGAATATGATGAAACAGAATGATTCCTTTGCAGAGCCACGCTTCCCCGTCCGCAGTTACGGGAAAGGCGAACTCGCCATGTACTACCTTCCGGGCATTGCCCAGCAGACTGCCGTCAACCGGCTGAACGAATGGATACGCACCGCCCCCGGGCTGGAACAGCGCCTGCTTGCCACGGGCATGAACCCCTATTGCCGACGGTACACGCCCGCGCAGGTGCAGCTTATGATCAATGTCTTCGGGGAGCCTTCTTAGAAGGTTCCCCACTTTTCACATAAATCCTCACCCCCACTCTGTCTATATGCTCACGCAATGCCTCGTTTTCAAGATTGGCATATACCACCACATCACGCACTTCATCAAAACGAGCTAAAACAGCACATATCCTGATTACTGTTTTCCAACATATTCCATGTCTTTTTATTCAGTTTACGCACATCTATGCGAATACAAATATACCTCCTATTTGTCACAAATCCAAAACAAAAGAAACAATAACCTCCCTTATCCTCTTCCAACCTCCTCCTGCCTCCCCCAACCTCCCTTCTTCCCTGCCCCATGTCCTATCTTTGTATCAACGAAACGGAACAGAGGCCATCGCCGCGGAGACACCTCCTTTCCCCTTCGGAATGAAACATTAACCATTAAACATCAACCATCATGTCAACAGCATTAGTAGTGCGCACACAGCGCCACAAGAAAATCGGGGACAGCAGCTCCCCCATGGTCTACACCCTGAAACGCAAGCCCCAAGATGCCAAAATCTTCGACCTTGCCCGCATCGCAAAAGACATTGAAGCCCTGGGCGCCATGTCGTCCGAAGACGTGGAGCACGTAGGCAAAGCCATCGTACGCCAGATGCGCCAGACGCTGACGGACGGCAACAGTGTCCGTCTGGACGGTTTCGGAATCTTCCACACCACCTTCAAGTGCCGTGCCACCGAACTGGCCAAAGACTGCACCGTAAAAAACATCGAGCGCGTCAACATCCGCTTCAAGGTAGCCAACACCCTGCGCTTAGTGAACGACAGCAACGCCACCACCAAAGGCGGAGCAAACAACCTCGTCTTCGAGCTTGTAACTGCCGACAAGGATAGCACCGGCGGCGGAAGCGGCGACAATAACCCCGATGGCGGAGGTTCCGACGGAGACCAGGGGGAGAATCCGCTGGGATAAAAAAATAGGGGTTAGCGATAAGCGATGAGCTTGTGTTCCCTAACCCCTACCCCTAATCACTAACCCCTAACCATTAACCATTATGAGTACAAAATCATCAACCTGGGACAAGATTCTGAAAGTAATCATCGCTGTAGCTTCGGCACTTTTGGGTGCATTCAGCGCACACGCCATGAACAGCGGTGGTCCCCTTTAGCGCACAGCCCCCAAAGGCAAACAGTAGAAAGAAATGAGAAAAATCAACTTGATTGTGATACATTGCAGCGCCACGTGCGAGGACCGTCCCTTTACCGGGCAAGCTCTGGAAGCCGCGCACCGCCGACGTGGATTTGATGGCACGGGCTATCATTTCTACATCCGCCGTGACGGACAAATCCTGACCACACGCCCGGTCGAGAGGGCCGGCGCCCACGCCCGCGGCTACAATGCCCACTCTATCGGAATCGCCTACGAAGGCGGATTGGACCACTATGGGAATCCCAAAGACACACGCACGGAATGGCAGCGCCACTCGCTTCGCGTACTGGTCCGCGCTTTGCTGATGGACTATCCGGAAGCCAAAGTGGCGGGACATCGCGACCTCAGCCCCGACCGGAACAACAACGGAGAGGTGGAACCGATGGAATGGACGAAACAATGCCCGTGTTTTGAAGTAAAAAAAGAGAAGTGGTAACCAAGAAAAGAGAGGTGACAAAGCATGACAAAAGCTTTGCCACCTCATTTTTTATTCATACATTTGTTCTAATTAAGCAAAATGCGCATCAAACAAAGTTCAGCCGTATGAGGTACCCTATTGGAATACAGAGCTTTGAGAAAATCCGTCTTGGTGAGTACACCTATGTAGACAAAACTGCATTGATTCACCAATTGGTCAATACAAGTAACTACTACTTCCTGAGCCGCCCACGGAGATTCGGAAAGAGTCTGCTCATCAGCACACTGGAAGCCTACTTCAACGGGCAGCAGGAACTGTTCAAGGGACTGGAAATGGAACAGCTTGAAAAAGAATGGACGAAATATCCGGTACTGCATTTGGATTTGAACACAAGCAAATACGATGAGAAAAACAGCCTTATCAATGTATTGAACGATACCCTCTGCCAGTGGGAAAGCATCTACGGAACTGTCCCCAGCGAAGTCAACCCAGAACTGCGCTTCAAGGGAATCATCCGCCGCGCCTACGAGCAGACCGGCCAGCGCGTGGTCATCCTCGTGGACGAATACGACAAACCCATGCTCCAGTCCATAGGCAACGAAGAACTGCAGAACGAATACCGTAACACGCTCAAAGCCTTCTACTCCGTAATGAAGACGCAAGACCGGTATATCCGCTTCGGATTTCTGACGGGGGTGACGAAATTCGGAAAGGTCAGTGTGTTCAGCGACCTGAACAACCTGATAGACCTCTCCATGGACCGACAGTTCCAGACGCTCTGCGGAATGACCGACAAGGAGATACACACCTATTTTGAAGAACCGCTGCACCAGATAGCCGAAAACTACGGTATCACCTACGACGAAGTCTGCCTGCGACTGAAAGAAAGGTACGACGGCTACCGCTTCCGCCAGAACGGAACCAATCTGTATAACCCCTTCAGCCTGCTGAATACGTTCCGTTCCTTGGAGTTCGGCAGCTACTGGTTCGAGACCGGCACCCCCACCTACCTTGTGAAACTGCTGAAAGACAACAACTTCTGTCTGCCCGACCTTACGAGTGAAGGAGTGACTGCAGAGACACTGACAGACGTGGAGTCGTTCAAGGATAATCCCATTGCCGTGATTTACCAAAGCGGCTACCTCACGATAAAGGAATATGACGAAGAATTCAACATCTATCGGCTGGGATTCCCCAACAAGGAAGTGGCCGAAGGATTCATCAAATACCTGGTTCCCTACTACATGCCGATAAAGGACAGTGAGTCCGTCTATTAATAGATGAACAACAATGCCACTTGCTAAAAATGAAGCCAGCGCTTCACCTTATCCTTCAGATTTATATTGACCATGAAGCCAACCATCCACTTTTTAGCGGCCATAGGCATCATATAGAACAGAAGAAAAGGAAGCAGTTTCATCAAATTTTTATCCAAATGCCAATGTGACGGATAGAAAAAATGGCGGGATAAAAGATTTTCCAGATATTGCCGCTTCTTCTCCGGCGAAATACATGCAGAAGCATATACCCGGTTGGCATGATAAAGGCTCATTTTCAAGATGTCGAGCATCAGTCCGTTATAGAAGGGTTCGCCAGTCAAAGAGTGTATATACCCGGACTTCAACAACTGCGTACCGATATATTGTTCTGCCAAGAACTCGGAATACCCTTGCCGCTCTTTCACACTGGTCACCGATTGAGGATTATAAGTAAAGAACAGTGTACAATCCGGCAACAAGCGGCAAGAACGGGCCCGCAATATCACTTGATACGTAAACCAGGGGTCATCAATCAGGTAATGAGGAATACAACGAACCTCGTTCTTGCGCAGAAACTCCGTCCGGTAGAGCTTGTTCCAGGTAGCTACAAAAATATTCTGTCCCCGTCCGTAACGATATTTAGCCACAGCATAATCTCCATCAGCAATCAGAGTATCCGCGTACCGGCATCCACCGGGATACACTTTTCCTTCCAAATCACGCCGGACGAAAGATGCTGCCACAAAATCCACCGGATGTTCCTGCATCTTATTGTATAGTAATTCGATGCACTCCGGTATAAGAACATCGTCGCAATCCATCGTAAACAGATATTCTCCCGTCGCCTTCTCCACAATGGCATTGCGTGCCGCCCCCGTACCCTGATTGACCACTTGGTCGATAATACGGACAGCACTTCCACGTGGATGTTCCCCGACTACCCTGCGAACTATATCCATACTGTCCCCTTTATCATCGACAAAAACAAATTCAATGTTCGGATACGTTTGATTAAGGGCGGACAATAATGTACGCTCTATAAGACTCGCAGCATTATAAATAGGTATTCCCAGCGTTATGAGCGGAAAAGTATTCATCTTTTTATCCATCGTTTCATTGTACGTAAAAAACGTTGCACATCCAGTATCAATAAAGGGGAAAGCGAAGCCAGGCATAAGACAGCATAATCAATGGACAACCGGAAAGGCAACCGCTTCAACGCCGACCTTAGAGCCGACCTCTCCCGGCAAATGAACCCGCTTTTCTCTTTCCTATTACCACAAGCAGTATCCAGCCAAATGTGTACCCGTCGTATATCGTGTACACAAACCCTCATCCAGAAACCAGGGGCCGGATGTTCTTTCATATAGTCACTGTGGCTTTCGAGCCCTTCTAATAAAGACTCTATAATTCTTTTCTGATTATCAACATGATGAGACACCGACTGACTGCGCATCCGATAATAATAAGCATCGACCGGAAGTGAACAGACAGCATTGGCATGATAAAAACAAAGAGGATTCAGCACACAATCCTCTGCCTTATTCCCCGGAATATAACGCAAACGGTGCCTTGTCAGCAGGTCACGGAGTATCAAGCGATTGGTCAGTACCGGATTGTAATAGAAATCCTGATAGAGTTCTATCCCCGTCTTTATCGGTGATTCGGGTACATCAAATCCGACAAAACGCCTGCATTTGCCGTCTTCAAAAGCTACATTATTGAATATCAGCATGTCCAAATGGCCTTCACGGGTCTTCTCATAAAGACGGGACAACAAGCCGGGAGCTATGAAATCATCGCTGTCAACAAACCAGATGTATTTGCCGACTGCCTTTTCAATGGCCTCATTGCGAGTTTCAGCCGCTCCGGAATTCGGATGGGTAAAGACACGGATATTAGCATAATCAGCCCCATATTTCTGCGCTATCCGTAGACTTCCGTCAGTGGACCCGTCATCATAGAGTATTATCTCATATAGCTCTGACGGAACATCCTGATTCAACAAGCTATCTACACATTCAGACAGATAATCTTCCACATTGTATACCGGAACAATAAAACTCAGCCACTTCTCCATAAATTCTGTTACTTTAATAAATCAGAATGTTCTTCCAGCAATTTCTCGAAAAGTTTTTTCCATTGCAAAGCCACCATCTCTATTTGGAAACAACCAACACTTTTAATAGCATTCTGCCCCATCCATTTTCTTTCTTCCTCATGCTCTATCATGTATATAATCTTCTGAGATAGCTCATGGACATTCCCATTCTCTACCAAAAATCCGTTCACTCCTTCCTGAACAAGATTTTTAGGACCACATGGACAAGCATATGAAACAACAGGGAGCCCACACGCCATAGCCTCTGCTATCACCATTGCAAACCCTTCAAAACGAGAACTCAACACAAAAACTGAATTCTCCACGTATTTTTCGGCTACATTATCAGTACGACCTTCCAAAAAGCAGGACTCATCCAATCCCATCCTATCAATTTGGCTTTGAAGCTGCTCTCTCAATTCACCCTCTCCCCAAATATGCAACTTCCAATCAGGGCACACTGCCACAACTTGTGCCCAAGCAGTAATCAACATATCAAAGCCTTTTTGAGGAACATACCTTCCTACTGCTATCACATGATGATTAGTACAAGTGGAAAAAACAGAAGGGACAAAAGCTATAGGATTAGGAATGATTTCTACATTATCCAATTCTGTCCAAAGAACTCTATCCTCTTGGGTAAGAACTACAAAACGAGACAAGCAATTGAGTTTTTTTACAATTTTTTTTATCCAATAGTCCCACATAAACCTGGGTAGAAATCTTGACAGTTGTGGATTTATATGTAAAAAACAATCTTTATAGAAATGACTTTCCGCTATTTTGATGCTTCCATCTGACATACTGGACAAAAATCCCACCTCCCTCCC
>ENA-UERT01001073-UERT01001073.1-human-gut-metagenome-genome-assembly--contig:-NODE-1073-length-18482-cov-4.425700_pt1 | contig 18482 bp, 10 predicted proteins | sample MGYA00242996_ERZ507997 | MGnify/ENA primary metagenome ERZ507997 (study PRJEB26167, sample SAMN06115458) | human gut metagenome | host: Homo sapiens | place: China:Neimenggu | collected 2014-11-07... | reverse complement strand
GGCTCTTTCCTTAAATTGACTTTGCCGAATGGCGAAAAGAAAGTACTCGAAAAAGACATTCCGGAACATACGATTGGTGTGGAGTTCATTCTGAATACATTGATTAGCCCGGAATACGGAGCTATCAAATCACTGGACGAAATCAATGCGGTAGGTCACCGTATGGTACACGGAGGCGAGCGTTTCAGCGAATCTGTATTGCTGAACAAAGAAGTACTCGAAGCTTTTGCTGCCTGCAACGACCTGGCTCCGCTTCACAATCCTGCCAACTTGAAAGGTGTGAATGCAGTTTCCGCTATTCTTCCTAATATTCCGCAGGTAGGCGTATTTGATACAGCTTTCCATCAGACGATGCCGGATTATGCTTATATGTATGCTATTCCCTACGAAATGTATGAGAAATATGGCGTACGTCGTTATGGCTTCCACGGAACTTCTCACCGTTATGTTTCAAAACGTGTATGTGAGTTCCTTGGCGTTAATCCGGTAGGACAAAAAATCATCACTTGCCATATTGGTAACGGTGGTTCTATCGCTGCTATCAAGGATGGCAAATGTATAGATACTACCATGGGACTGACTCCGTTGGAAGGTTTGATGATGGGTACCCGTAGCGGTGACATCGATGCCGGTGCAGTAACATTTATCATGGAAAAAGAAGGCTTGAATACGACAGGCATTTCTAACCTGCTGAACAAGAAGAGCGGCGTACTGGGTATTTCCGGCGTATCAAGCGATATGCGCGAACTGCTGGCCGCTTGTGCTAACGGAAACGAAAGAGCCATCCTTGCTGAAAAGATGTACTACTACCGTATTAAGAAATATATCGGTGCTTATGCTGCGGCATTGGGCGGTGTAGATATCATCCTGTTTACAGGTGGTGTAGGCGAAAATCAGTTTGAATGCCGTGAATCTGTTTGTAAAGACATGGAATTCATGGGTATTAAACTGGACAATAATGTGAATGCAAAAGTTCGTGGTGAGGAAGCTATTATTTCTACTGCAGATTCTAAAGTGAAAGTAGTAGTGATTCCGACAGATGAAGAGTTGTTGATTGCATCGGATACAATGGATATTCTGAAAAAGTAAGAAGAACTGAGATAATAAAAAAAGGCGGCTTATCATGAAGTCGCCTTTTTTTGTTAACTCTTTTATAAGTCTCGTTTTTTTTACCTTACTTTGTGCTTCAAATCAATATTCGTTTTATTGGATTTACGCAAAATCGTTATTTTATAAATTCATTGATATGCGCTATTCTGTCATAATTCCCGTTTACAATCGTCCCGATGAGGTGGATGAATTGCTGCAAAGTCTCACTGTACAGTGTTTTAAAGATTTTGAAGTAGTTATTGTTGAAGATGGTTCGTCCATCCCTTGTAAGGAAGTGGCAGATCGGTATACAGATCGGTTGGACATCAAGTATTTCTCTAAACCCAATTCCGGACCGGGGCAGACCCGTAACTACGGAGCGGAGCGAAGCGAAGGAGAATATTTTATCATACTGGACTCTGATGTCATTTTGCCCGAAGGATATTTTGACGCGATAGAGAAAGAGCTTCAGGCTTCTCCTGCCGACGCGTTCGGTGGTCCCGACCGCGCGCACGATTCTTTTACGGATATTCAGAAAGCCATCAATTACTCGATGACTTCCTTCTTTACAACAGGCGGTATCCGTGGCGGAAAAAAGAAGATGGATAAGTTTTATCCTCGTAGCTTCAATATGGGGATTCGTCGCGAAGTGTATGAAGCTTTGGGGGGATTCTCTAAAATGCGCTTCGGGGAAGATATCGACTTCAGTATCCGTATTTTTAAAGGTGGCTATACTTGTCGTCTTTTCCCCGATGCGTGGGTATATCACAAACGTCGGACAGACTTGAAGAAGTTCTTTAAGCAAGTCCATAACTCCGGCATTGCCCGCATTAACCTTTATAAGAAATATCCCGATTCGTTGAAATTGGTGCATTGGCTACCGGCAGTGTTCACGCTGGGAGTCTCTTTGCTTTTATTACTGACTCTTTTGGGGTTGGGGCTCGTTCTGTTAGCTTTTTATCTGCTATATTCCAAAACGGTTCCCGGATGTGCGACAGGTGAGATGGCACTTCTGTTTTTAGGATTTGCCGCCATGTTGGCAGCACCTCTTCCCTTACTGCTCTATTCCTTGGTGGTTTGCGTGGATTCGACAATCAGAAATCGCAGTTTATGGATTGGAATGCTGTCAATTACTGCTTCCTTTATACAACTAATTGGTTATGGAACGGGATTCTGGCGTGCATGGTGGCAGCGTTGTATAAGAGGAAAGGACGAATTCGAGGCGTTTCAAAAGAATTTTTATAAGTAAGTGATTTGATCATGGAAAGCAAACACAAACTATCCATCAACCAGTGGGCGCTGGAAGACCGTCCCCGGGAGAAGATGATGGAGAAAGGAGCAGCCGCATTGAGTGATGCCGAACTACTCGCCATATTAATCGGCTCCGGAAATACGGAAGAAAGTGCTGTCGAACTGATGAGGCGTTTGCTTCTCTCTTGTGATAACAATCTGAACTCCTTGGCAAAGTGGGAAGTCTGCGACTATTCCCGTTTTAAAGGAATGGGACCGGCAAAGAGCATCACTGTAATGGCTGCCTTGGAACTCGGCAAGCGACGGAAACTGCAAAATATCCAAGAACGCCCCCGCATCTCTTGTTCAAGAGATATTTATGACATCTTCCAGCCTGTCATGTGCGACCTTGAACAGGAAGAATTCTGGGTATTATTATTGAATCAGGCGACGAGACTGATCGATAAGGTACGTATCAGCACCGGCGGAATAGACGGAACGTATACGGATGTACGTACCATTCTTCGGGAAGCATTGCTGCAGAGAGCCACGCAAATAGCCGTAGTGCATAACCATCCTTCGGGAAATATCCAACCCAGCCAACCGGACCGGACGTTGACGGAACACATCCGCCGGGCAGCCGACACAATGAACATTCGCCTGATAGACCACGTTATTGTTTGTGAGGATAAGTTTTACAGTTTTGCCGACGAAGGGCTGCTCTGAATAAATTTATTCTTATCTTTGCAATACATATTAATAAGGAAAGCCCTATGGAAAAATTTAAAATAGAAGAAAAGATCGTAGCCATGCTAAAGACGGTGTACGATCCTGAGATTCCGGTAAATGTATATGATCTTGGACTGATTTATAAGATAGACGTCTCAGACAATGGGGAAGTGGCGCTTGATATGACTCTGACTGCTCCCAACTGTCCGGCAGCCGATTTCATCATGGAAGATATCCGCCAGAAAGTAGAATCGGTGGAAGGAGTGACATCTGCCACTATCAACCTTGTGTTCGAACCGGAATGGGATAAAGATATGATGAGTGAGGAAGCAAAACTGGAACTCGGATTCCTGTAAATTCATAGCTCAAAATATAAAACTGATAACTCTAAACTCAAAACTCATGAAGAACGTTTATTTCCTTTCCGATGCGCATCTTGGTTCCCGTGCCATAGAACATGGACGTACACAGGAACGGCGCTTGGTGAACTTCCTCGACAGTATCAAGCATAAAGCTTCTGCCGTTTACCTGTTGGGAGATATGTTCGATTTCTGGTATGAATTCCGGTTAGTGGTTCCCAAAGGATACACCCGCTTTTTAGGAAAGCTCTCCGAACTCACGGATATGGGAGTGGAGGTACATTTCTTTACCGGCAACCATGATATCTGGTGTGGGGATTATCTTTCTAAAGAATGCGGAGTGATTATTCATCGTGAAGCATTGACTACCGAAATATACGGAAAAGAGTTTTATCTGGCTCACGGTGACGGACTGGGTGATCCGGACAAGAAGTTTAAGTTGCTGCGCTGGATGTTTCACAGTACAACACTTCAGACACTGTTTTCTGCCATCCATCCCCGTTGGAGTGTGGAATTGGGCTTGACGTGGGCAAAACATAGCCGCGAAAAGCGGGTGGACGGCAAAGAACCGGATTACATGGGGGAGAATAAGGAACATCTGGTACTTTATACAAAAGAATATCTGAAGAGTCATCCTAATATCAACTTCTTCATTTATGGCCATCGTCACATTGAACTGGATTTAATGTTGAGTGCTACTTCCCGTGTGCTGATTCTTGGAGACTGGATTAACTATTTCTCCTATGCGGTATTCGATGGGGAGAATCTATTTTTGGAAGAGTATATAGAAGGAGAAACACAAGTTTGATTCTTATTCCATTAAAAAGTGGAAATTCCGATTGATATAAGGTTTCTTGAAGATAGATAGAAACCGGAAAAAGTCAAGACCACGTCTTCTGATTTATTCTATTCTTATGAAATGAATCTGAAGACGTGGTCTTGATGTATTTAGTTGCACAACTTGAATACTACAGAAGCGTATCCTCCCAGTTTCAAGGTGTAACTGTCGCTGTCTGTATTTTGTTGAGTTTCGCCATTCACAAACAATACTTTCTCAATCTTGTCTGTCAGCGGAAGTTGCATGGCCGTTCCGCCGAAATTATGGATGACAAGCAGTTTCTCGTTGTCCTTGGTCATATACCAGGCAGCAATCGGCTTATAGTCTTTCTCCTGTGATTCGTTGTAGACGGAATGTTTGGTCATACTTCCTTCTGCCAGTGCCGGATAGGTGTTGCGCAATCGGGTGAGGGAGAAATATATGTTCAGAAGTGAATGGGTGTCGGCTTGTTGGTCCGCTACCGTTTTCACATTTTTCGAAACGGTGGCATCCGTCTTGTCTGTGTAGTTGGTAGTGTAGCTATCTCCCCATAGCATCGGGCTGCGCACATATTCGTCTCCATTATCCTTTGTTCCGTAAAGTCCCAGTTCTTCACCGTAATAGATGTAAGGATGTCCGGCGGAAGTGAGTAAGACGGCGGCGGCCAGTTTGCATTTGTCGGTGGATTTACCCAACTTGGACGATGTACGGTCTTCGTCATGGTTACTCAGTTTCGTTGCTTCGATGTAATCGCTTCGATAGTTGGCGTATTTCTGTTGGTAAGAAAGGATGTCTTTGGCAAAATAACATCCGGTACTATTATTGATTCCCCATTCCAGACGATACCAGAAGGAAAATTCAAAAAGGGCGGGCAGACCTTTATAATAAGGAGCTACTTTATCGTATTCCGATAACACTTCGCCTACCATATAGAAGTCGTCCGTATGTCCTTTTTGTTTGTAATAGGCGTTCATATCTTCATAGAACATTTTCAGGAAACGAGGATTTTCTTCGCTGGTCTCACTGTGGTAGATGTGCTTCACGGCGTCGAGGCGGAGCCCGTCCACACCACGGGCGATCCATCCTTTGGCGGCGTCTGCTATTGCCTGATATGCCGGTGATTCGCCTGCCTGGTCTACAGGGCCGTAGTTAAGGTCGGCAAACCAGTCGGTGCAGAAATGAGAATGGAAATAGGTGATCTGCTGGCTGTCGAACATGATGTTGGCAGGGTTGCCGGCGTTGGTCAGTTTGAAATCCTTGTTCAGCGTGAGTTTCTCGGACGAGGAAGAGGCGCCGTATTTTGTTCCGGATGGCCAGGAAGAAGCATTGCTGGTACGGATCAGAAGCCCCCAAGTGGACTCAAAGTCGACGGTGAGTTCATAGATGTTGTTTCCTTTGTCATAAAACTTTTTGCAGATGTCTTCTCCGTAGTATAAGTATTTGGCGTTGTCGGTACCTGTGTCCGGATTATCCTCGTCTGCTTTGGTGCCTGTGGAAACGACAAGGATGGGGGAAGATGCGTTGCTCCAGTCCAGTGTAAATTTCAGCAGTCCTTTCACGGCAGCGGTCTCGTCAGAAACCTGAAACCATTCTGCGGCATTGTATCCGGCTGCTCCTTCTTGGGTGATCATGGCGATTTTGCCTGCTGCGATATCTGTTTTCGGGTCTTCAGAGAAAGAATAATAATTGCGATACGGGCTTTCGGATGATGAACTAGCTTCGGTGAACCACGGGTGGGCAGTGCCGGTGTGGTTCATTACGTAGTCCAGATAAATCTTGATGCCTCGGTTGTGGGCTTCTGTAACCAGACGGTCGAAGTCGCTTTCTGTGCCGAGCTGCGGATTGACTTTGGTGTAGTCTGTGACGTCATATCCGTGATAAGACATACAGGGGTGGATGGGAGAGAGCCAGAGGGCTTTCACGCCTAGTTGGTTGAGATAGTCCAGCTTTTGGGTGACGCCATTCAGGTCTCCATATCCGTCTCCGTCGCTGTCGGCGAAGGAATAGACCAGTAACTGGTAGGAGATATCTGCCCGTTTGGTCTCGTCCCATGTGTCGGGAGAGGCGGTAAGTGCGGTCCATTGCCCTTCGATGGGCGGTTCGGGTTCTGGAGCAGGCTCGGTGATATTTTTGTCATCGCTGCAAGCGGTCATGAATGCCATGAGCATTGACAACCACAAAAGAGATAATAAGTGGAGATGTTTATTCATAATGATGATGTATTAAAGACAATAAGTGTCGTTTCTTAAAAAACAGTGGCCGCCCCGATTCCATTGTATTCGCGACGGCCATTCCCTGTTTCCCTGATTTCTTGTAGTATTATTCGATGCGGCCTGTTCCGTTGCCAAAGTTCAGATAAACCTTTTGTCCGGTTTTACCTTGTACCGCAGCTTGGTCACCGCCGTTGCCCCGATAAGCAATTTCTCCGTCGAAGATGATAAATTCTGTTTTCCACCAGTCGCCGGCAGAGACAGCTTTCGGATTTACGCAGATTCGTACTGCGCCATCTTTCAGGAATGCCGGAGAAACAAATTCACCATCAGCCGTTCCGGGCACGGTAAATAAGTCCTGTTCTACCAGTTGCGCATCCCAGCCGTTGTATGAGGTATCGCCCATCAGATATACATTCGGCTTTTCAAATTCTATCGCTTTGTCATCGCCGATAACGGAGACATATACTAAGTACCAGCCGGCTATACCGACTTTTATGTTGCCGCCCTCGTCCGACAATCCGGCAAGGTCTTTGGATTCCTGTGAGATAGCATCTACAAAACCGAAGTCATTGCCCCAGTTGGCTTGCGGTGCAAACTTCACCTGATCGTTAGCTGCGAAATAGAAGATTCCCCAGAAAGTTCCTTTCATTCCGTTGACCGGAACAAGTGCTTTCCAAGCATTCGGATCACCGGCAGGAGTTCCCCAGTTGTATGCGCTGCCGGTCATATAAAGTTCGGTGGGCGCACTGTTGTCTTTCACTGTAAAACGGTAGTTGAAGGCATCGAACGAGATTTTGATCTTACCGTCCAGTGCTGTATTAATGGCTCCCGCATTTGTCCAGCTAACAAAATTATCACCGGAGTCATCACCGTCTACACTACTTCCCAAGGCTTTGGTCCAGTCTATGTCGTTTCCGTTAATAGCTGAAGCCGGGAAAATCTTGAAGTTCGAAGTACTTTCTATTTCTGCTTCCAGTATATACAGGTTTTCATCGAGAGCGTCCTTCTTCATCTGTTGGGCACTGTTGCCGTCCCAGCCTGTGAAATCACCGACTATATAATAGCCGTCGGGATCAACAGCCGGAGTTGTGGCAGGCTGCAAGGTGATGCTTACTTCATTTCCCACCAGTTGAATACCTTCACCGGAAGGAGTTACGGCAGAAGCATTAATAGAGATTTTCAATTCACGTACCACGCTTGCACGGCTTTTGTAGGCTTCCTGCGTCACACTGTCCAGTTGTGCCAAGGCTACTTTAAAGACATGATCTTCCGTCATGGAAAATGGAATGGTGTGATTCTCATTCAGTGTCAAAGAGTTGACAGCAATCTTACTGCCTTCTTCGGCTGTGGTCGAGCTTAACTTTGCAATTTCTACGGAATCGGCTGTGGCCGCGTCCATGACGATGCTGGCGTCTTTGCCTGCTGTGAAAGTTGCAGTCAACTGTCCCGCTGACTCTTCCTGGGGATTGGACTGGGGATCAGCCCAGTCCTTGAAATCTTCGTTACAGGCAGAAAACCCGATTGCTGCCAGAAACATCCCTGTGTATATTAAATGTTTTTTCATGATGAATCGTTCTTTTTAAAGTTAATTACTTCTTTTCTCCTGTACCTGCCGTGAAGTTCAGATGGATCACATTGCCGGCTGAACCTTGTACGGAATAACCGTCTCCCTTTTCTGTCCAACTGTCAATAAGGTTGAAATCACGATAGAAGATTTCACCGTCATGGAGTGTAAACTCGGTTCTCCACCAGTCGAGGTCTGTCTTGAAGCACATACGTACTTCTCCGCTTGCAGTCATGGCAGGAGATACGAAGTTACCGTCTTTGGTGGCGGGAACCGCAAACTTCCATTCGTCGTTGAATGCCCATGAACCACCGGTTGTGTTACCGAACAAATACACTTCAGCCGGGTAGAAAGTAATGGTAAACTGATAATCATCCCCTTTGACAGCCGCTTTGACGTAGAAGAGATACCATCCGGCGTTTTCTACGACGAAGTTGTCACTGCCGCTGACTCCTGCTCCGGCTTTGTCGGTAACCGTCACGCGGTTGTCGTTAATACCGATATACTCGTTTTCCTTTGTTCCGAACTTGAACTCGGAGTTGGCATCGAAGTAAATCATTGAATAGAACTGACCGTCCATACCGTAGACACCTGCCATCGGTTTCCATACTTTCCAGTCGGTATCCAGCATAGAACCTACAATGAACATTGTCTTGGGAGGTGTCAATGAGCTGGTGCTCTTGGAAATCAGAACGTTGGGTAACTCAATCACATTGGAAAAACATACTCCTTTTCCACTGCTTGTGATGTTGGCCTTCAGACGGATATATACAGCTACCGGTTCGGTAGGGAGTTCTGCCTGCTCTCCGTTCACGGCCGTCCACAAGTCGAGAAGCGCATTGTTGAGTTCGGAAGCATCCACATTGATCTTTGCTGTCGGGGAGGTGCTTTCTAACACTGTATAGTTGGCTTTGCTCTCATCTGTCGCTTCTATGAAATCCTGTTCAAATGAGGCTTGTACCGTGTAGGTGGTAGCTGCCGGAAAACCGTAGTCCGGTTGCGAACAAGTGAGTTCTACAGTTTGGGCATTCTTCAGGTCATATACATTGTTGGCTGCATACGCGGGCGTATTGAGCGTGAATGTATCGGGTTCGTTCAGGATCGGATTGCTGTCATTGTCTGTTTCGCAGGCCGTAAATAGAGGCAGTGCGAAGGTGACAGCGAGTAATATGTTGGATATTTTTTTCATAATGGCATTCTTTTATATAAGGATGAACTCTTGGTTATTTATAGCCTTCATTTTGTGACATATTCCTGTTATTGTTTATATCCGATACAGGGATAGGATATTTGTTGTAGTATGAAGCGACAGATGTTCCGTTCATTGCTCCACCTTTCCAGTCCCAAAGATATTTATTGGTTGTGAACATACCGAAACGAACCAAGTCTGAACGACGGCGACCTTCCAGATAGAATTCACGTGCCCATTCGTCGATAAGTTCCTGTTCGGTTACGGTCTGTACCTTTCTTGTACAGTTGGCGCGTTTGCGAAGTTCATTGATGTCTCCTGTGGCGTCTCCTCCCTGACGGAAAATGGCTTCCGCACGTGTCAGGTATGCTTCTGCCAAACGGAACAAAGGAATATCTGTGTCAGGATAAGTAGCATGGCTGACGGGTTTTCCGTCAGAGCGGTAATTCTGCCATTTTACAATCGACAAGCCATCGGTGAATCCGCTGATCGCATCTGTCTGAATTTTGCGTCTGCCGCCTCCTACACCAGAGTATAGCAAGGCACGGTCGTCACCGGCAGCTTTGATCATGTCTTCTGTTCTGATGCCGTGTTCTGCATCGAAAGCATCGATCTGCTCATCTGTATCTAAGCCTTTGGTCGGAATTTCAACATCGGCGGGCAGCATCGGCACATCTTCGAGATTGGAGAAGAACTTTTGTACCATTGCTGCACGGGCAAAGATACAGGACCAACCGTTCGTTGTTCCCATACGGGGCATACCGGCTACACGAGTACCACAAACCAGATAAGTTGAACCGCCATAGTTACGTGTCTTCACTCCATCCTGACGGATAGGCAGAATGATTTCCTGCATGGCATTTTCATTCTCGTCGTTATCGGCCATAAACAGTTCGCTGTAATTTGTACATAGCTTATATGCTGAGCCAATCACTTTGCTGGCATATTCTTCCGCTTTTGCATAATCGGTTTGTCCGGTGTATACGCCTGCGTTCAGGTACAAACGTGCGCGGAGCAACCAGTTGGCGGCTTTGTCTGCACGTCCGAAGGGAGCCTGGCGAGGTTCATACATATCAGCTTCAATTTCGTTCAGTTCATTCTGAATGTAGGTATAGAGTTCCGTCCCCTTCTTCTCGACAGGCAAGTCATTGCTAAAGTGTTCCTTGAACGGAGCTTTACCAAACAAGTCGAGGAAGTACCAATAATGGAGGGCACGCAGGAAACGTATTTCCGCACGTTGACGCAGTGTTTCTGCATCTGTCATGCCTTCGGTCTGGTCGAGGAAGAAGTTATATTGTGTGATGTCATATCCCAAACGGACGTAAACCCACTCTGTGCGCTGGCTGGAAGGACTCCAGCTAATGCTTGTAAGCTGAGGGATGTCCTGATTCTCCTGCCATGCCCAAAGACATTCGTCGGTAGGCAGTTCGTTGCAGTTGAAAGTGGTACGATAGAAACCGGATTCGCCTTCGTCCTGTCCGTCGAGGTCAGGAGAGCCGTCGATACCCTTTTGTCCGGTTACACCCAACATGGCATATCCTTTCACAAATACTCCCTGCTGGTCGAAACTACCTCCTGTCTGAGGGTCGATGGGACTAATATCCAGATCGTTGATACATGAAGTTACTCCCGAAGAGAGAACTGCGATCAGTGCGGCTGAAAATAGCTGTTTGATATATTTTGTTTTCATGATAAATTGATTTAATGAATGTTAGAATTGCAGACTTAAACCTAATAAGAAAGTCATAGCTCTGGGATATGGATTGGCGTCGATACCGCTTTTTACTTCCGGATCAAGGCCTTTGTATTTACTGATAATGAACGGATTCTGTACTGTAGCATATACACGCCCGCCAACACCTTTGTAGGTTTGAGTCTTCCACAGATTCTGGAAAGAATAACCTAACGTGATGTTATCACAACGTAAGAATGATGCGTTATGTATAAAATAGTCGCTCATGTAGTAATCACCTTGTCCGCTGAAACCGAGTGCGACGGCTTCGGCACTGGTGTTGCTATATGCATTATTGGAGAACAGTCCCGAAGTGCTGACGTTGGCTTTGTTGCTCAGGAAGTCATAGTACACGTAGTTGTTCAGACTGGCACGTAAGGAGAAGCTGAAGTCAAAGTTCTTATACTGCATTTTGGAGGTCAGTCCCATCAAAACATCGCCTGCCGGTTTTTTGTAGATATATTTGTCTCCGCTGTCTATTGTTCCGTTTCCGTTACGGTCAACAAACATATTTTCAATAGGTTTGCCATTTTCGTCGTATACCTGCTGGTAAACGTAGAAAGAGTTGGCAGCGTAACCTACTTTATGCGCCTGTACCTTGGTATTGTTACCTCTGGAAATCTTATCGCCTGCTTCTACGTAATAATCGCTGTCGTCGCCACCTGTCAACTTGGTGATTTCATTGTGGTTCCATGTAATGTTATAGCTGAGGTCCCAGGTGAAGTCCTTAGTCACAATCGGTTTGGCGTTGATGGAAAATTCCATACCGTAGTTTTCCAGTGAACCGATATTCTGTGTCATCTGGGCATTGAAGTTAGTTCCTACGGGGATCTTAACGCTGTTCAGCAGGTCATCCGTTTTACGGAAGTATCCGTCGATACCGCCTGTGATTCTTCCATTCAGGAATCCGAAGTCCAGTCCGGCATTCCATGTGGTCGTTTTTTCCCATTTCAGATTTTCATTGAAAGCCTTCGGGCGGGAAGTAGAGTAATACGTATCGCCAAAAGGATACTGGGCATACTCGTTATTGACTACATACAGAGGAAGATAAGCAAAATCATCACCTATGTTTTGCTGACCGGTAATACCCCAGCCTAAACGCAATTTCAGATCAGACAGCACATTTACATCTTTCAGGAAGTTTTCTTCTTTCATCTTCCATCCCAGTGCCAATGACGGGAATGTACCCCAACGGTTATCTTTGGAGAAACGTGACGAGCCATCCCAACGCATGGTAAAGGTAAACAAGTAACGGTTCAGCAGGGAGTAATTCAGACGGCCGAAGTAAGAGACCAGTGTATTTCTGGTTGCATAAGCTGTTTGTTCGCGCAATTTGGCGTCATGGGGTTCTTGCGTATAGGAATCCCAGCCCTGGCCTTCTTCAAATCCGTTGCGATGGAAGTGTTGTTCTTCACCACCGACCATGATGTCAAAGTCGTTTGCACCCAAAGACTTGATATACTGTACGTATATGTTGTACGAAAGGTTGTATTTATATTGGGTAACGTCGCCATTCCAACCATAATAATTATTGCCGAATGAGTATGGAGAAACAATCGTAGTCTGTGTACCTTCCGCATATTCGCCACCTATGCTTGCGTGCAGACGGAGGTCAGGCAGGAAATGGAATTTATAGTCAACGTCTACATTTCCAACAAAGTCGTTGCTGTTCGCCTTGTCATTTTTGAGTTCCAGTGCAGCCAGCGGATTTTGGGGAGAGTTCGGATTGGACGTGTATTTCCAGTCCGGATTGCTGAAACCTGTGGTAGAATTAATATTCTGCCAGTAGCCGCCTGTAAACTGGTAAGGGTCTTCGTTAGAATAAACCGGACGGGTAGGGTCGATAGCCAATGCCCCGCCAATAGCGGCACCTGTGTCGGCATAGCGGTTTTTACCGTTCATGAATTTGGCATTGATGTTGAACTTCAGATGATCTTCAAAGAAGGAAGGAGCTAGGTTCACGGAAGCAGTGAAGCGTCGGAAGTTGGATGTTTTCACAATACCGTTATCGTCCGTATAACCTAAAGACACACGGTAAGGCAGGTTCTTGAATCCTCCGTTGATAGAAACATGATGGTCGGTGCTGACAGCAGTACGGAATATCTGATCCTGCCAGTCTGTATTGGCGGTTCCTAAATCTGCCGGTAATTTGTCACCCCATAACTGATTGGCGTAAGCGCGATATTCATCTCCGCTCAATACATCATAGCGCTTTTGAGTTTTGGAGAAGGATACAGAACCGTTATAGCTTACGCTGGGAGCTTGTCCGTTCTTTCCTTTCTTGGTGGTGATAATAATAACACCGTTGGATGCACGCGAACCGTAAATGGCAGTTGCAGAGGCATCTTTCAGTACAGTAAGGGTTTCGATATCCGCAGGGTTAACCATTGATAAACCGTTTGCCATCCCTTTGATACCTTCGTTGTCAATAGCCAGACCGTCAATAACGATCAGCGGGTCATTGCTTGCATTCAATGAAGAACCGCCACGAATACGGATTTGAGCGCCACCGCCCGGTGTACCGTCATTGGAGATCACGCTGACACCGGCTATTTTACCGGATAACATATCCTGAGCATTCGTCGTAATACCTTTACTAAGTTCATCGGGCTTGATAGCCATTACCGAACCGGTCATATCGTTCTTTTTCACCTGACCGTAACCGATGACTACTACTTCGTCCAGTATTTCCGTATCGTCTTTCAGTATTACATTCATTTGTGTGGTTGCCGGAAGTTCCTTTGGCTGGTATCCGATGAATGAAACAACAATTATGTCACCTTGCTTGGCAGACAACTGGAAGTTGCCGTCGAAATCGGTAATCGTTCCGGTGGTAGTGCCTTTCACCACAACATTGGCACCTATAACCGGTTCACCCGTTGTGTCTTTCACTATTCCTTTGACAGTAATTTGCTGAGCAAATGCGTCAATGGACAAGAATATTCCAGCTATAAGCATAAGCAGGACCTTGAACATAAAGTTTCCTTTTTTCATGTTTTTGTCTTTAAAGTTAATTGTAATTTCTCTTATCATTCTCTTTTAAAAATACCTATTGAAAACCTTCTCTTCGTCATTGTTCTTAGTACTCGAAAACACTCTCTTTTTTACCAAAATGTATATTCTCTATCTTTGTTATTTCTTTTCCTTATTATAATCTTTTCAAACCTTTAGCTTCTGATTTGTCTTTTACCTCTTTGATGCTGATAGCGTATCCGCCTCCGTTAGCTGCGTGCAGGTTCAGCTTGCTCTTATTCGTCAGAATACCTTTCTTGATGGTATAAGCCTGCGGGTTTTCTTTCCAGTCGGCATCTATGGCATCCGCGTAGACGGTAGCGATGTATTGTTTGCCCGGAGTCAGGAAGTCGAATATGAGTTTGGAGGTATGACCGTTTTCACCGGCTGTGCAGCCTACGTACCAGTCGTCCGTATCTTTTGCCTTACGGGCAATTGTGATGTATTCTCCCGGTTCTGCTTCCAGATAGTTCGTTTCGTCCCAGTCGAGAGCTACGTCTTTGATGAACTGAAAAGCGTCCATAAAACGTTCGTAGTTTTCCGGAATGTCGGCAGCCATCTGCAAAGGACTGTACATGGTAACGTATAGTGCCAACTGGCGTGCAATGGTAGAACGTACCTGAGAATTGTTTGCCGGATTCATCTTGTTGCAATGCGTTTCGAAGATGCCGGGAGTGTAATCCATCGGACCGCCAACCAGGCGTGTGAAAGGCAGAATTGTTGTATGATATACTTTGTTGCCTCCGAATGATTCATATTCTGTTCCGCGGGCGGATTCATTACCGATCAGATTGGGATATGTACGGCAGATACCGGTAGGGCGGGTTGCTTCGTGTGCATTCACCATGATTTTGTAATCGGCGGCTTTCTTCACTGCATACAGGTAGTGATTGTTCATCCATTGTCCGTAGTGATGTTCGCCGCGGGGGATGATGTTGCCTACATAACCGCTCTTTACGGAGTTGTATCCATTGTCTGCCATAAACTGGTAGGCTTTGTCCATGTGGCGTTCGTAGTTGCGTACAGAAGCGGAAGTCTCGTGATGCATCATCATTTTGATTCCTTTGCTGGCTGCATAGCGGTGGATTTCCTTCACATCGAAGTCGGGATAAGGAGTCACGAAATCAAATACATAGTCTTTGCTGTTGCCGAACCAGTCTTCCCAGCCTTCGTTCCAGCCTTCAACCAGTACTGCATCGAATCCGTGAGCAGCAGCAAAGTCAATGTAACGTTTCACGTTGGCCGTGTTGGCAGAATGTTTGCCGTTCGGTTTTGTTTTGGAGTAATCCGTTTCACCGAGTTTTACGCTGGTCAGTTCGTCGGTGTAAGCCCATGAACCTTTTCCGGTGATCATGTCCCACCATACGCCGATATATTTCACGGGTTTTATCCAAGAAGCGGCATCCGCTATCTTGCAAGGTTCGTTCAGGTTGAGAGTGATACGTGAAGCGAGGATATTGCGGGCGTCATCGCTCACGATAACCGTACGCCAAGGCGTGTTGCAGGGAGTCTGCATATATCCTTTGTCTCCTTTGGCATCCGGTGTCAGCCAGGATTCGAATACCATATTCTTGTCGTCCAGATTGAGGTGCATACATGAGTAATCAACCAAAGCGGCTTCGTGAAGATTGATGTATAAGCCATCATCTGTTTTCATCATTAGTGCAGTTTGTACGCCTGTCTGTGAGAAAGGAGTCTGAGAAGAGTTCGGAGTGATCGCTTCCTTCATCAGACCTCTGATTTCTGATAAGCGGGAAATGGTGTAGTCATATTCCTGCGTATCATAGTCACCCGGTATCCAGAAAGCGATATGATCGCCGTTCATGCCAAACTGAGAATGCTCTTCCTTGATCACGAAGTAATTGAGTGACTTCTGCTGAGGAAATTCATAACGGAATCCCAGACCGTCATTGAACAGACGGAAACGGATAACGATAGAGCGGTCGTTCATGGGTTGATACAGGGTGACTGCCAGTTCGTTATAGTGATTGCGGATTTCTTTTTCTTCTCCCCAAACCGGTTGCCAGGTTTCATCAAAGGTAGTCGTTTGGGTATCCTTTACTTCGAAGCCGTCGTACAGGTTGGTCTTTGAATCAAGTTTGGTTAGGTCTCTGCGGTCCACCCAGTCGAAGTCGGTTCTGGTATTATCTTCTTTCTTCAGTTCCAGTCCGAGAGTGCTGGGTTTGATTACCACTTTGTTCTTATACGTCAGTTCATACGTTGGGGCACCTTTGGAGTCTACTTGAAAGGTCATTACCAGATTGTTGTCCGGTGAGGTTAATTTTTGTTGGGCATTCGCAATGAATGAGATGCAAAGGAATGCGATGAGCGATAAAATCTTTCTCTTTTTCATTCTATTTATGGTATTAAATTATAAGCTAACTAATATTTTTACTCCGCTCTGTTCCGGATATTGCAAATATAGCAACCATCTTGAGACTTTGGGCTGTTTAGAATAAAAATACAAGTTTATATAAATCTCAATGTTTTGTTTTACAGTAATTTATTGCCTTTCTGCATCCTGATAAATATAAGTCGAAGTGAACTTATTAAAAGGATAGGATGTATATTCCACGACTTGGAAGTGTTAATTCATTTCTTAATTCAACCTTTTTCTCTGTCAATAAATCGAAAGCAGATGAAGCGGGGAGTATTTCCCGGTAAGGAACCAGGTCAATGGTCTGTTCCCGGTCGTTTCCGTTCAGGAAAACAACGACTGACTTATCACCGTATTTGCGTTCGTATACGTAGATACCCTTATTCGGTGCGAAATGTTTGAGCTGCCCTTTGGCAATGACTTCGTTTCCTTTTCTCCATTGGAGCAATTTTTGCATAAAGGAGAATGCTTCGTTTTGCTGCGGAGTGCGGTTGGCTGCGTCAAAGCAGTTTTTTGTATCGTTCGGCCAACCTCCGGGGAAGTCGCAGCGGAGCAGTCCGTCTCCATTCGCCTTGTCGGCTGCCATCAGGATTTCAGTTCCATAATATATCTGCGGTATTCCGCGGGTTGTCAGTAAGAATGTCAGGGCTTGCTTGTACCGGTCCAGGTTCTTTGTATCAGCTTCCGAACGGTAGAAGCGGGAAGTATCGTGATTGTCGAGGAAGGTCAGCAGGCTCATTGGATGGCTGTAGACGATGTCCTGTGACAGATATTCGTAGAGTCTGAAAAGTCCTCCGTTCCATTCGGTAGTCTCTTCGTCGAAAGCCTTGTTCATCTCTTCCATTAGCGGGAAGTCCATGACAGTAGGGAGGTTGCTGTTTTTCGGATAAGCGAGTCTGCTGTCTTTCTGCCAGTAGGAGATGAGTACATTGTTGCCCAGCCATGTTTCACCTACAATGTTGAACTTGGGATATTCTTCATTGACCGCTTTGCACCAGCGTGCCATCATATCGAAGTCGGCATAAGGGTGTGTATCCTGACGGATGCCGTTGATACCGGCATACTCTATCCACCAGATGCTGCTCTGTATCAGATATGTAGCTACATGACGGTTTCTTTGGTTGAAGTCCGGCATAGTCAGTGTGAACCAGCCGTCGATAGCGATTTTCTTTTCGTAATCGGAAGCATACGGGTCCATTTGAGTGGCAGTCTTGAAACTGGTCTGCACGTAGTTGCCTTCAAAGTTAAACCAGTCTTTGGAGGGCATATCTTTAAACAGATAGTTGTCCGAACCGCAATGGTTGAAGATCATGTCCATTACTACTTTCAGCCCTTTGGCATTGGCTTCCTGAGTAAGTTTGCGGAACTCTTCGTTACTGCCGAAGCGGCGGTCTACCTGATAATAGTCGGTTATGGCATAACCGTGATATGATCCTTCTTTCATGTCATTTTCCTGAATCGGGTTGAGCCATATACTGGTGACTCCGAGGTCTGCTATGTAATCCAGATGATTCTCTATTCCTTTCAAGTCGCCGCCATGACGTGCGAAAGGCTCATTACGGTCTACATTTCCTTCCAGCATTCCGGGAATGATGTCGTTGGAGGGGTCGCCATTGGCGAAACGGTCCGGCATAATGAGATAAAGCACGTCGCTCGAATCAAAACCTTCTACTGCCGAAGCATTCGGCCGGCGCTGTTTAAGCTCGTAAGGGATTTTGGTTTGCTTTTTGCCTTGTTTTAGGATGATGTCAAAGTTCTGTGGAGCAGCCTTCGAAAGGTCTAAATACAGAACCAGATAATTAGGATTCTCCTGCTTCACCACTTCTTGCAGCGTAATATCATCGGCAGAAAGACTGACGTCTGCGGATGATATGCGGTCACCATATAATAGTATCTGCAATTCGGGATTCTTCATTCCTGCCCACCAAAAGGTCGGGGCTACTTTCTTTATAGTGCTTGCTGCGAATACCTGGTGAAGACCGGGTAATAATAATAGTAAGATAATGAATAATAAATTCCTTTTCATGGTAACTAGATTTTTAAAATTTGTTCGGGGGAACCGATGATGCAAATGTAGGCGAATCGGGTATGCCGTATGGCAGTTAGAAAGAAAATATAAATGCTTGTTTTGAATAGGCTGTTGATAATAAGCTTTTTATCGTTATTGCCTC
>ENA-UERT01000939-UERT01000939.1-human-gut-metagenome-genome-assembly--contig:-NODE-939-length-20348-cov-4.969414_pt1 | contig 20348 bp, 12 predicted proteins | sample MGYA00242996_ERZ507997 | MGnify/ENA primary metagenome ERZ507997 (study PRJEB26167, sample SAMN06115458) | human gut metagenome | host: Homo sapiens | place: China:Neimenggu | collected 2014-11-07... | reverse complement strand
CTTACACGTAGAACAAGGAGAATTTGTCGCTATAATGGGACCTTCCGGATGCGGCAAGTCAACGTTGCTGAATATTCTGGGCACGTTGGATTCTCCCACTTCCGGCTCTTATTTCTTTGAAGGGAAACAGGTGGATAAAATGAACGAGAACCAGCTGACTGCCCTTCGGAAGAATAATCTGGGCTTTATCTTCCAGAGTTTCAACCTGATTGACGAACTGACGGTATACGAAAATGTGGAACTCCCGCTTGTCTATATGGGGATTAAGACTGCCCAACGCAAAGAGAAAGTGAACAAAGTGCTGGAGAAAGTAAATCTGCTACATCGTGCCAACCATTATCCTCAACAGTTGTCGGGCGGACAACAGCAACGTGTGGCCATCGCCCGTGCGGTAGTGACGGACTGTAAGTTGTTGCTGGCTGACGAACCGACCGGAAATCTGGATTCGGTGAATGGCGTGGAAGTGATGGAGCTGTTGAGCGAACTGAACCGCCAGGGGACTACGATTATCATTGTCACCCACTCTCAAAGGGATGCGACGTATGCGCATCGGATTATCCGGTTGTTGGACGGACAGATTGTAGCCGAAAACATCAACCGTCCGTTAGAAAAAAGTACGTCCTCTAAAAACGAAGCTGTATGATAGGAAATTATTGGAATAGTGCCTATCGGAATCTGATGAAGCGGAAGAAGTTCAGCTTCATTAATGTGTTTGGACTGGCGATCGGCATGGCATCGGCTTTACTGATTCTGACGTATGTAACTTTTGAGTTCAGTTTTGACAAGATGCACACGAAATATCCCCATATTTACCGTGTGCAAAGTACATTCCGCGAAGGGGAGGTGCTGACCGATAACTGGGCAAGCAGCTCCTTCGGATATGGTTCGGCAATGAAAGAGAATCTTGCGGGAATTGAAGATTATACCCGAATCGGCTCTCTGCTCCAACCTGAACAGATTGTGAAGTATGGTGAGTTGACACTGCGGGAAAACCAGATAGCTTATGCCGATCCGGGCTTTTTCCGTCTTTTCGATTTCGAGCTTCTGAAAGGTGATAAAAAGACCAGCCTTTCGATGCCGGGACAAGTTGTAATCACCGAGCGCATTGCTCGCAAATATTTCAAAGAGGAAGACCCTATCGGAAAGATTCTTATCTTTACCGGTCCCTATTATAAGATATCGTGTGAAGTGACCGGAGTCATGGAGGAAATGCCTTCCAATTCCCACATACATTATAACTTCCTGATTTCGTATACATCTTTGCCCAAGTTTATACATGAATACTGGTATAAGCACGAAGCATATACGTATGTTCTGCTCGATTCGCCGGAGAGGGAAGCGGAAATAGAAAGAGAGTTTCCCGTCATGGCGGAAAAGTACAAGACGGAGGAAGCGTTGAAAAACAAAACATGGGGAGTCGATTTGGTTCCTCTGGCAGATATACATCTCACTCCGCAATTGGGTTATGAAATGGAGACAAAAGGAAATCGTTCTGCTATGATTGCACTTGTCTTTGCAGCCATTGCCATTCTGGCTATTGCCTGGATAAACTATATCAATCTGACAGTAGCCCGTTCGATGGAGCGTGCCAGGGAAGTCGGAGTGCGTCGGGTAGTGGGTGCTTTCCGCAAGCAGTTGATTCATCAGTTCCTGTTCGAAGCGCTGGTTATGAATCTGATTGCTTTTATATTGGCGGTAGGGCTGATAGAGCTGATTCTTCCGTACTTTAATCAACTGGTGGGACGTACGGTCACTTTCTCCGTTTGGCTGATGGATTATTGGTGGGTGCTGCTGGTTCTTGTTTTTATCGCAGGGATATTCCTTTCCGGATATTATCCGGCATTGGCTTTGCTGAACCGTAAACCGATTACCCTGTTGAAAGGAAAGTTTTTGCATAGCAAGTCCGGAGAACGGACTCGTCAGGTGTTGGTTATCATTCAATATACGGCCTCTATGATACTGCTTTGTGGAACATTGATCGTGTTTGCACAGCTGAATTTTATGCGCAGCCAATCATTAGGGGTGAAAACCGACCAGACATTAGTCATTAAATTTCCCGGACGTACAGACGGGCTGAATGTGAAGCTGGAAGCGATGAAGAAAGCGATAATGCGGTTGCCACTGGTGCATAGTGTCGCAGCTTCCGGTGCTGTGCCGGGCGAGGAGGTGGCTACTTTCCTTTCCAATCGCCGTACCAATGACGCTTTGAAGCAGAACCGGCTTTATGAGATGCTGGCCTGCGATCCGGATTATATAGAGGCATATGGTTTGCAAGTGATAGCCGGACGGGGCTTTTCAGAAGAGTACGGAGACGATGTAGATAAACTGGTGATTAATGAGACGGCCGTACGCAATCTGGGCTTTGCTTCCAATGATGAGGCGATAGGAGAGTTGGTAACAGTAGAATGTACCGATGCTCCGATGCAGATTATCGGAGTGGTGAAAGATTATCATCAGCAGGCGTTGAGTAAGAATTATACTCCTATTATGCTGATTCATAAAGATAAGATAGACTGGTTGCCACAACGCTATATTTCTATCGTAATGACTTCCGGCAATCCCCGCGAACTGGTATCGCAGGTACAGGAAATATGGAATCGGTACTTTGCTGATTCCAGTTTCGATTATTTTTTCCTCGATCAGTTCTTCGACCATCAGTATCGTCAGGATGAAGTATTCGGGGTGATGATAGGTTCTTTCACCGGATTAGCGATATTCATATCCTGTCTGGGACTTTGGGTATTGGTGATGTTTTCCTGTTCCACCCGTACGAAAGAGATGGGTATACGTAAAGTCTTGGGAGCTTCCCGCTGGAATCTTTTCTATCAGTTGGTCAAAGGATTTTTCCTGCTGATTCTGATAGCGGTTGTGATTGCTCTTCCGGTAGCCTGGTTCAGTATGAACGCCTGGTTGAGTCATTATGCTTTCCGGACGGATTTAGAAGCCTGGTTCTTTATTGTGCCCGTATTGTTGATGTTGTTCATTTCATTCGTGACGGTGGCCTTTCAGACAATGAAAATAATAATGAGCAAACCTGCTCGTTCGTTAAGATATGAATAGTTTTTAGATTACTCCTTCGGGTATTCGTTAATATCCGGAGGAATTATGTTAAATGTTAACGAGTCTGCTACTTCTATTAAACCATGTTATAAGATGCTTCGCTTTGCTCCGGAAATTTGGAGATATGCAGAAAGTCCGTATCTTTGTAGTGTGTTTTTCATAGTATTAGATTTAAGGTTAACAAAAGATTGGCTGTCTGGGATAGATAGCCTTTTTTTATGCCTTTTTCTGCATAAACTCCGTAGGAGTCACCCCAAACTGTTTCTGGAATATCTTGGCAAAGTATGAAGGAGACTGGAAACCTACCCGATCACATATCTCATTGATGCGTAATTCTCCTTCCTGCAAGAGTTCTGCCGCACGCTTTAAGCGGATGACCCGAATAAAATCAAGCGGAGAAAGGTCTGTCAATGCCTTTATTTTCCGATGAAGGCTGGACCGGGACATATTCATGGCGGCAGCCAGTGCTTCCACATTATAGTTCGCATCCGTAAGATTCTCACGTACCCTAGTGATGAGTTGCGACATCAGTTGTTCATCGGCACGTGTCATGGCATCTCCCTGCGGGGTGCAGGCGCCATAAGTAATCTGATTAATGAATCTCTCGTGCGTACGATGCGCTTCACGCTCACGGGCTAACTCTGCAAGCAGTTGCTGTTCACGTATCTTCTGCACTTCCCGTCGCCGATAAGTGCGGAGAGTCAGCACGAAGCTGCCGGACAGGAGAATGATATATATCAGATATGCCCATACCGTACGCCACCAGGGAGGAAGGATTTGTACGGACAGAGTCGCTTCCTCTTGATTCCAGACGCCGTCGTTATTACTCCCGCGCACGCGGAATATATAATCTCCCGGAGGAAGCTGGGCATAGGAGGCGGTATGTGCATCGGAGGTATAGTTCCAGTCATCGTCAATGCCTTCCATCTTGTAGGCATAGCGGTTGGCTCCCGGTGAAGTATAGCTCAATGCGACAAAGTCAAAGCTGACGTTAGAACGGTAAGGCAATCGCATTCCTTCGGGCTTCAAAGGTATTTCCCTCCCTTGCACCTTGATACGGGTGATATACACGGGCGGTACAAACGTATTTCGATGTATCTGATCCGGATTAAAAGAGACTAATCCGTTGATGGTTCCCATCCAGATCGTGCCGTTGCCGGCAGCCAATGCCGATTTGTAGTTGAACTGATTGTCAGGAAGACCGTCGTTTCGGGTAAAGACGTGCAGACTGTCCGTCTCCGGATACAGGCAGACCAGTCCACGGTCGGTACCGAACCAGATGCGGTGCTGCCGATCTTCTACCGCCTTGTAGGTTACATTGTCAGGGAGGCCGTCCGCCTTCGTATAGGTACGGAAAGTTCCTGTTTGGGGGTTAAAGCATGAAAGTCCGCCACGGTCGGTGGAGAACCAGAGAAGACCTTTGCTGTCTTCCGAAATTCCGGTCACTTCGTTGGTGCCGATGGAAGTGCTGTCTCCTTCTATATGCAGATAGTTCACCGTTTCGTCCGTTTGCGGTTGATAGCGGAAGACTCCGTTGCCCATAGTCGCCACCCATATATTCCCTTCTTTGTCTTCAAGAATATCGCGCATAAAGGCATAGCCGAACTGTTTCATTTCTTCAAATGTCCGTCCCCCGTCGGCAGAACGGAAGATATTCCAGCCATCTCCCAGCCAGATTGTTCCCTGACGGTCACGATGTAAGGCGTAGACGGTTCCTTCGCTGATACCCATTTGTTCCGGACGCATTGCCTGTACACGTCCTTTGAAAGCAATGCTGCCGGAAAGGGCGGATGCGGCCGGTGTAATCAAGTCGATTCCTCCTTTAAAGTAGCCTGCACCGATCAAATCGTCAGAGGTGAATAAACTTAAAACATTCTGCCGGTCTGCGGATTCGGGAATAGTGGTGAACAGCCTTGTCTCCGGATTCCAATAACAGACACCACCATCCTGCGTACTAACCCAAATCGTTCCATCTTTCCCTTCGCCCAGTTCGCTGATACGTCTGCCGCTGACTGAGCCGGGCTTGCCATCCGGCAGGTAAATAGAAAAGTCAAGTGTACGGACAGGCAGATAGCTCGCTCCTCCGAACTGTGTACAAATCCACGTCCCGCCTTCACGGTCACGATAGATTTTATCTACAATCGCATCACTGAGTCCATAAGCTCCTCCCGCATCTGCCGGAATATGCCGGACGGTATTCTCCCGTTCGTTGATGACGTAAACTCCATCTTGCGTACCGACCCAAAGATCATCGTCCAGACAAACGACATAGCGAATTATCTTACGGTGTACCGCCGGTGCAGGGAAGATACTGACTTCGCCTGTCTTCTTATCAAATCGTTTCAGTTCCTCCTCGTGTACTCCGACAATCAGTTCATCTCCATAATCACAGAGTGTGAAGATGAAATCATCCTTCAATGCCTCCTTTGCACAAGCTTCGAAAGTATCTTGTGCGGGACAATAACGGAAAATACCTGCTCCGTTGGTTCCCACCCATAGCGTTCCCTCCTTGTCGATGCAGATCGACTGCGGGAAATTCTTGCTCTTATCGCTACCGGGAAGAAGTATGTAGCGGAATAACTTCTTCGTGGGAACGTGATAACGGTATACTCCCAGATTGGGTACGTTCACCCATATATTGCCGGAAGGATCGGACAGAATATCTTCCACCCATTGCCCGCTGATTTGTTCGCCCTTGTCAGTCTTTGCATCAAAAAAGGAGAACTTTCCGGTCGATAAGTCCTGAATATAGACTCCGTTGTCCGTTCCCACCCAAAGTTGGCGCCGGTCGTCCTCGTATAGTGCGGAGATCACCTGATTGCCACGCCCCGAAACCTCATCGAAGCAAGGATATACCTGCATCGAAACGCCGTCATAACGGTTCAGCCCATTGCGTGTGCCCAGCCAGATAAATCCGTAACTATCCTGAATGATTGATTTGACATGACTATTGGAAAGCCCGTTCACACCATTGATATGTATAAAGTTGTATTGTTCCGTCGCAAAGGAGGACGGAAAAAAGAAACAGACTGACAGAAGGAAAAATAGGAGTCCTTTTTTCATATATGGATATTAGATGCCTACAAATATAGTTTTTTTCGTGTAAAAAGCAGAGGATGAATGAAACATTTGTTGCAACCGATACTACAAATGTAGCGATTCCAACGTGCCGTCCGGCATTTGCAACATCTCTTGCACATCTTGACAAACGGGTATATAGCCACCTGTACCGCTACCGCCTACCTTTGCTTCCGTCAATACGACACACCCCATGTGAACGAATAAAATCTTTAAATTAATACCGACATGAAAAGAATAACCTTTAGTTGCCTTGCCGCAGTCATCCTGCTACAACTGATTCCCGCTAACGGAAACGCACGGGACATTCGGAATCAGAAAGAAAAGAACAATCGCACAGAGATAAAGCAGGATACTATCTCTGCCGTACACTCCGCCATCCGCCCGGGAAAAGACATTCCCGGGACAGCATCTTCCAGCCCGAAAAAAGAAGGAGAAGAAGGTGAACGCAACGTGATGCTGAACGCATCGGATGCCAACAAGCCACGTGAAATCCAAATCGGACTGCCCAGTGAAGACGTTAATGTATACGAGAACGGATTGCCTGCCGTATATTCATCTGCCGTACATAAACTAGCCGCCCACTGGCGAAGTGATTCCAGTCTGGGAGAAGTCGGTCTGCTGTCTCCTTCGGAATCGGCTATCACCACAGGAAACATTGCCTACTCCGTCAACGCTTTCAGCAAACTGGGACAGAAAGACTTCCAAGGAATACTCAACTATCGTGCCAATCATTTCGGTATGCAGAACTTCGATCTGAATGTATCGGGAGGTATCAGCGACCAGTGGCTGTATACTGCCGGCATTTATCAGAACTTCGATCCGGGAAGTTTCGATCTGAAATTCACGAACTATGCCGACCGGACGGAAATCTATCATGCCGGTCTGACGCGCCTCTTCAACGACGGACGCGGAAAAATATCTCTGCTCTACAAACATTCGCGGAGCAGGAATCCCGGCAACTTTGCCAATGCGGCGCCTTTCATCTACGTAGGCGACGGATCGGTCAAGGAAGTGGAAGGATTCAAGCTGGGTACCAACTCGTATGTTCCGCAAAGCGGTTCTTTCCCATACATGGACGTTATGGACGGAAAGATGAAAACATGGAATCTGAATGACGGCAACGAGAACCGTGCCAATGAAGTGGCCCTGATTGCCGACTATCGTTTCAAGAATGATCTTCTCTGGAAGTTCAACCTGAAATATATGGATGCTCCCCGTGCCAACTATGTGGACTTCGGAGGCAGCACCATCAGTGAAGCAACGGCTGCCGATGGTTATACGCTCGCCAATGGTGACGTGTATGAAGGTTTGGCAGAAGGCCGCCGCACCTGGCTGCATGTAGGAAAAGTAAAGAATTTCCTCGTTACCTCCGAACTAAGCAAACGCTTCGGCACCCACGACCTTCGACTGGGAGTTAATGAGTGGTATTATCATCTGGACTATCATTCTTCTTCCCTGCAATGGATGGCAAGTGTACAGGAATACCCGCAACTGCTCCATTCCACTGCCGTTGACCCGCTGGACCCGACACTCAGCAGCCAGCGTGCGCAGACTTACGGCTATAACGAACTCAGCCCCGAATACACCAAAGGATACGAAAACAAACTCGCCCTTTACTTTACGGACAACTGGCAGGTAACTCCCCGATTCAACGTCTACTATGGCGGTCGTCTTGAATACTACCGGATGAGTGCCGACCAAATCTCCGCATCACGCTTCTCCGGATTTCATATCGGCGACTTCAACACTTATAGTAAAGACGAAGAAACCGGAAACATTATTGCCACACCACACAGCATCCAGCCTGCCAAAGTGGTAAAAAACAAACTAAACTACGCCGCTACCCTCCGCATGACCTATAATATGACGAAGCAATTCGGCCTGACAGCCGACGGAACAGTAGCCACCCGTTTCCCACGCATCAACGAATATGCCGGAACAGGTCCCACCGAAGAACAATACAAACGCGTCACCATACCGTTGATCCGGGGCGGACTGTTCTACAAGAACAACTGGCTCAACCTCACTTCCATGGTCACCTACATCTCCAAATCGAATAATATCGACCAGCAGAATCTGACCAAACCGGGAACCAAAGAAGGGAAAACCGTACTGCTGATCTACAACATCAAAACACTGGGATGGACCACTTCTGCCGAAATCGACCCCTTCAAAGGTTTCCACCTGCACGCACTGTTCACTTATCAGAAACCTGTATACAAGAACTACAATGCCAGCGTGACCTTCGACGACGGTGCCCAAATGTCCGTCAATGCCAACGGAATGATAGTTAAAGAAATTCCACAGGTACTCGTCGAACTGGACCCCAGTTATAATATCACGAAAGATTTACGTCTCTGGCTCAGTTTCCGCTATTTCGGAAAGACGTATGCCAACCTTCAGGAAGCTCTTTACTTCAACGGCCGCTGGGAAACGTTCGGAGGTATCAACTGGAACGTAAACAAGCATCTGTCACTGGGGGCAACGGTGATCAACTTCCTGAACCAGAAAGGAGCCAGCGGCACCATCAACGGTTCGGAACTGATCACCAAAGAAGAAGCGGGCAACTATGCAGGACGCTATATGAGCGGAAACTACCTGCGCCCGTTTACTGTCGAATTTAGTGCCGGCATCAAATTCTGAGATTATTGTACATAACTAAATATGATTATCTTTGTGGCTCTTTATGTCCGCAAACTAACTAATACCAATAAACAATCCATTTTACAACCATGAAAAGACTTTTTGTATTACTAACGGCTTTATTCGCTCTGACGCAAATGAACGCCCAAGAGAAAAAGAACATCCGTATCTCTACGGACAACACCGACTTAATCCTTCAGGTAGCCCCCAACGGACGTCTCTATCAGACTTATCTGGGCGATAAACTACTGAACGAACAGGACATCAACCACTTCTCTTATGCCGTAAAAGGTGGCAGTGACGGCAGCGTATCTACCCGCGGCTGGGAAGTTTATCCGGGCTCCGGAGCCGAAGACTACTTTGAACCTGCTGTGGCCATCACCCACCATGACGGTAATCCGAGTTCCATCTTCCGCTATGTATCTTCCGAGCAGAAAGCGGTGGCAGACGGGACGGAAACTGTCATCCATCTGAAAGATGACCAGTATCCGGTTGAAGTGACTTTATTTTATATCGCTTACCCGAAAGAAAACGTCATCAAGACATGGAGCGAAATAAAGCATAATGAAAAGAAGCCCGTCACTCTGTGGCGTTATGCTTCCACCATGCTTTACTTCTCCGACCACAGTTATTACCTGACCGAGTTCAGCAGCGACTGGGCAAAGGAGGCACAGATGAGTTCGCAACAATTACAGTTCGGAAAGAAAGTGATCGACACGAAACTGGGCAGCCGCGCCGCCATGCACACTCATCCGTTCTTCGAACTGGGACTGGAACAACCGGCACAGGAAGCGCAAGGCCGTGTAATGTTGGGTACAATCGGATGGACCGGAAACTTCCAATTCACATTCGAAGTAGACAATGTCGGCAATCTGCGTGTGATTCCCGCCATCAATCCGTATGCCTCCAACTACGAACTGAAGCCCAACGAAGTATTCACAACTCCGGAATTTATATTCACCCTGAGCAACAATGGTACAGGCGAAGCCAGCCGAAACCTGCACGCCTGGGCACGCAACTACCAACTGAAAGATGGACAAGGCGACCGCCTTACCCTACTGAACAACTGGGAAAACACTTACTTCAAATTTAACGAAGAACTGCTTGCCGAACTAATGAAGGAAGCCAAACACCTCGGTGTGGATATGTTTCTGCTGGATGACGGCTGGTTCGGCAACAAGTATCCACGCAACGACGACCACGCCGGACTGGGCGACTGGGATGCCATGAAATCCAAACTGCCCGGCGGTATCCCTGCCCTTGTCAAATCAGCCAAAGAAGCCGGAGTCAAGTTTGGTATCTGGATTGAACCTGAAATGGTGAATCCGAAAAGTGAATTGTTCGAAACGCATCCGGACTGGGCTATCACCCTGCCGAACCGTGAGACATATTACTACCGCAACCAGTTGGTTCTTGACCTCAGCAACCCGAAAGTACAAGACTTCGTATTCGGCGTAGTAGACAAGATTCTGACTGAGAATCCGGAAGTGGCATTCTTCAAATGGGACTGTAACTCTCCTATCACCAACGTCTATTCTCCGTATCTGAAGAACAAGCAAGGACAACTTTACATCGATCATGTACGCGGAATTTACAAAGTGCTGGAACGTGTAAAAGCGAAATACCCGAACGTCCCCATGATGCTTTGCTCCGGCGGCGGCGCACGCTGCGACTACGAAGCACTGAAATACTATACTGAATTTTGGTGCAGCGACAATACCGACCCGATAGAACGCCTGTTCATCCAATGGGGATTCTCGCAAATCTTCCCGGCAAAGGCAATGTGCGCACACGTGACCAGCTGGAACAAAAAGACAAGCGTAAAATTCCGTACCGATGTGGCAAGTATGTGCAAACTGGGCTTTGACCTCGGTCTGAAAGAACTGAGCGCCGACGAACTGGCATACTGTCAGGAAGCAGTTGCCAACTGGACACGTCTGAAAAAAGTAATCCTGGACGGCGATCAATACAGACTTGTCTCTCCGTATGACGGAAATCATATGTCGATAATGTATGCTTCGCCCGATAAGAATAAGGCTGTGCTTTATACTTATGATATACACCCACGTTTCGGAGAAAAACTGCTGCCTGTAAAATTGCAGGGATTGGATGCCAAGAAAATGTATAAGGTAAAAGAAATCAACTTGATGCCGAACAGTAAATCCGATCTGGCTGCCAACGAGAAAACTTACTCAGGTGATTATCTGATGAAGGTAGGTATGAATGCTTTCACGACTAATCAGGCTTTTAGCCGGGTGATTGAGCTTACGGCAGAATAACTTCCTATTGCCTTACTCATGCCAAGCCTTTGGCACGCTTGTGCCAAGGGCTTGGCATAGCAGTGCCAACGCGGTGGCACAACTGTGCCAAAGGCATGGCACAAGCATTAAGAACAAAAGGGGAAACACCGTTCATGGTGAATCCCCTTTCTCATACAATAAAACAATCAACTAATCTTCAATCGTTACAGCAGTTCCGTTGGCAGTTACCATCAGCATACTACCGCTGCCTCCTACTGTTTCATAATCCAGATCGACACCGATCACTGCATTGGCTCCTAACTGTGCCGCCTGTGCCTGCATCTCCTGCAAAGCTGTATCTTTTGCCATACGGAGTACTTCTTCATATGCACCGGAACGACCTCCTACAATATCCCGAATGCTTGCAAACAAGTCACGGAATACATTAGCACCAATGATCGTCTCTCCGGAAACAATTCCGTAGTACTTTACTATTCGTTTTCCCTCAATGATGGGAGTTGTAGTCACTAACATGATCTTTTTCTTCTTTTTTAGTTGTTTACTATCCTATTAGACGCAGGATCCCCCCAAAAGGTTGCAATGTCACCCTAAAAAAATTGCAGCTATACCGCAAATCAATGCGATATAGCTGCCAATTAGAGTTAAAGAGAGAGAGAATTTATAGAAAGCGCGGTCTCACGACCAACTTAATATACCTAAAATGATTTTTATTCTTTCTTATTAGACGCAGGAAACTTCAAATCACTGCACTTCAAAGAGACTTTTTTAGTTAAAGAATAAAAAAATCGCTATTCTTGCAGGAATAGCGATTAATATCTTTAGAACATCTGGCTGACGCGTTCGATCCCAGCCACTAATGCGTCCACTTCCGATCGTGTATTGTACATGGCAAATGATGCACGTACCGTACCTTCGATTCCGAGTCGTTGCATCAACGGTTGCGCACAATGGTGCCCCGTGCGGACAGCGATACCTAAACGGTCTAATAATGTTCCCAAATCGAAATGGTGAATATCTCCCACCAGAAATGAAATCACCGCTCCCCGATCTGCCGCCTCACCGAAAATACGCATATTGGGTATTTCCTTCAATCGCTTCAGCGCATACGTCGTCAGCTCGTGTTCATGGGCGGCGATTGGATCGAGTCCGATGCCATTAACGTAGTCAAGGGCTTTTGCCAGTCCGGTAGTACCGATGTAGTCCGGCGTACCGGCTTCAAACTTGAAAGGCAGTTCGTTGAAGGTAGTCTTTTCAAAAGAGACGTGCTGAATCATTTCTCCTCCTCCTTGATAAGGGGGCATACGGTCCAGCCATTCTTCCTTTCCATAAAGCACACCGACGCCTGTCGGACCGTAAACCTTATGTGCGGAGAACACCAGAAAATCGGCATCCAAGTCTTGCACATCCACCTTCATGTGGGGGATAGACTGTGCAGCATCCACTAGAAAAGGTACTCCATGCGCATGAGCCGTCGCAATCATTTCCTTGACAGGATTTACGGTTCCCAATACGTTCGACACCTGAACTACACTGACTATCTTTGTACGCTCGGTGAATAACTTTTCATATTCATCCAGCAACAGTTCGCCCTTGTCATTCATCGGAATGACCTTGATGGCAATTCCTTTGCGGGCAGCCAGAAGTTGCCAGGGAACGATATTACTGTGATGCTCCATCACCGAAAGAATCACCTCATCGCCTTCCTGCATAAACTCATCTCCAAAGCTGGAAACAAGCAAATTGATACTTTCCGTCGTACCCCGTGTAAAGACGACCTCATTCGTGCTGCCGGCATTGATAAACTGCCGTACCGTTTCGCGGGAAGCTTCATGCAGTTCCGTTGCCTGCTGGGAAAGGTAATGTACTCCGCGATGCACATTCGCATTCACAGAGTAATACTCATCTACCAGCGCATCCACCACCAGACGAGGTTTCTGAGTCGTCGCACCGTTATCGAAATAAACCAATGGTTTACCATACACCGTACGGCTCAATATCGGAAAGTCTTCACGTATCTTTTGAATATCCATTTTACTTATTCATCATTTACATATTGCACATCCCTGGCACTTGTTCAGTTCGCCACGGAAGCGTTTTTCTACCAATAGGTGCAGACGGTCTTTCAGTGCATCCAGACGAATCGTATCGATGACTTCATTGACGAATGCAAACATCAGAAGCAAGCGTGCTTCTTTCTCCGCTATTCCGCGTGCACGCATATAGAACAAAGCATTCTCGTCCAACTGGCCCACAGTTGCTCCGTGAGAGCATTTCACATCGTCCGCATAGATTTCAAGCTGCGGCTGCGTGTACATACGCGCATCGCGTGTGGCACAGAGGTTGCGGTTGGTCTGTTGAGAATTTGTATGCTGGGCATCAGGACGTACCAATACCAGTCCGGCAAAAGCACCGGTCGACTGGTCATCAAGCACGTACTTGAATAATTCATTACTAGTACAATTCGGTACTGCATGATCAATGGAGGTATTATTATCCACATGCTGGTTTTTATCAGCGATTGCCATACCGCAAAGATTAATCTCAGCCCCTTCGCCGGCTAGCAGAACTTCTGTTGTATTACGGGTAGTTCCGTTGTGCAGCGTCATGCCATTCAGCAAAACATTGCTGTTTGCTTCCTGCTTCACGTATAGGTTGCTGATACGAACCGTACTTGTATGTGTTTCTTCGAGCTCATACATATCGAATACCGCATTCTCTCCGGCAAATATTTCGATCACCTGTGTTGCTAGGAAGTTCACATTATCCATCGCATGATCACAGATCAACAGGCGTGCCTGCGCTCCATCTTCCAGGATGATCAGCACACGACGGTTCACCATGAAGTTAACATCTGCACGAAGGATATTCACCAGTTGGATAGGCTTCTCTACGATTACGTTCTTCGGAACATAGAAAATGACTCCATCCTGCGCGAAAGCTGTATTAAAAGCTGTTATGCCATCCTTGGAGGTATCAGCCAGCTTACCGTAGTACTTCTTCACCAGTTCGGGATGTTCCGCAGCGACTTCTTTGAGGCTACCGAAGATGACGCCTTCCGGCAAATGAGTTTTAGGAAGCGCTTTATTATAAAATGCGTCATTTACCACAAAATACAAGGCTGTGCTCATATTCGGGACATCGCACTTAAACACTTCGTACGGATTGACCGGAATCTGAAGACGGTTAAGGTTCAGGCCGTAATCAGGCTCGAAATACTTGCTTATATCCGTATATTTATACTTCTCCATCTTACGGGTCGGGAATCCGAGACGCTCAAAATCGGCAAAAGCAGCCGCACGGGGTGCATTCAGCACTTCCGCACTATGCTTGCAGATCATGGCTTCCGTCTGAGAGAAGAGATCTATGTATTGTTGTTCTACATTCATCGTTATTCTCCTACTTCTTTCTTAATCCAATCGTATCCCTTTTCTTCCAGTTCCAAGGCAAGTTCCGGTCCGGCGGTTTTCACAATACGACCTTTATAGAGTACGTGCACTATATCCGGTTTGATATAATCGAGCAGACGCTGATAGTGAGTGATGACGATCGTGCTTGTTTCGGGAGTCTTGAGCTTATTCACGCCTTCCGCTACAATACGAAGGGCATCAATATCCAGACCGGAGTCTGTCTCGTCAAGAATGCTCAGACGCGGTTCCAGCATTGCCATTTGGAAGATCTCGTTACGCTTCTTCTCACCACCGGAGAAACCTTCATTCACCGAACGGTTGGCAAGTTTATTGTCCAGTTCGACTACAGCACGCTTCTCACGCATCAGTTTAAGAAATTCGCTGGCAGTCAACGCAGGCAGACCTTTATACTTGCGTTGTTCATTGACAGCCGCCCTCATGAAGTTCACCATGCTTACTCCGGGGATTTCTACCGGATACTGGAAACTAAGGAAAATACCTTCATGACTACGGTCTTCCGGACTCAACTCCAGCAGATTCTTGCCATAGAAAGTGACCGAACCTTTTGTCACCTCAAAAGCAGGATTTCCCACCAGAACAGAAGATAGCGTACTCTTTCCGGAACCGTTCGGCCCCATTATCGCATGTACTTCGCCCGGTTTCACCGTCAGGTTAATACCTTTCAATATCTCTTTGCCATTAATGCTGGCATGCAGGTCTTTTATCTCTAACATAAGCTTATTTATTTTTTATCCCACGCTTCCTTCCAACGAAATAGTAAGCAACTTCTGTGCTTCTACCGCAAACTCCATCGGAAGTTTATTTAATACTTCTTTCGCATATCCGTTAACAATCAGCCCGATAGCATCCTCCGTCGGGATCCCCCGCTGATTACAATAGAATATCTGATCTTCGCTGATCTTGCTGGTAGTCGCCTCATGCTCCACCACAGCCGTCTCATTGTGGATATCCATATACGGGAAAGTATGCGCACCACATTTATCGCCCAGCAGCAAAGAGTCACATTGGCTGTAATTGCGTGCATTATCGGCTTTTTCAGCTACACGTACCAGACCGCGATAAGAGTTCTCGCTATGTCCGGCAGAGATACCTTTGCTGACAATCGTGCTGCGGGTATTCTTTCCCAGATGAATCATTTTTGTTCCGGTATCTGCCTGCTGATAATTATTTGTCACGGCTACAGAATAAAACTCAGCCGTCGAATTATCGCCTGTCAATATGCAGGAAGGGTACTTCCACGTAATAGCCGAACCAGTTTCCACCTGTGTCCAGGACAGTTTGCTGTCCACCCCTTTGCAGTTGCCGCGTTTCGTCACAAAGTTATAGACTCCACCTTTACCTTCGGCATCACCCGGATACCAGTTCTGAACCGTACTGTATTTCACTTCTGCACGATCATGTACCACAATCTCCACGATAGCCGCATGCAACTGATTTTCATCACGCATCGGTGCGGTACATCCCTCCAGATAAGATACATACGAATCATCATCCGCCACAATCAGCGTACGTTCAAACTGTCCCGTGTTACGGGCATTGATACGGAAATAGGTAGAAAGCTCCATCGGACAGCGTACTCCCTTCGGTATATAAACGAAAGAACCGTCAGAGAACACGGCCGAGTTCAAAGCAGCGAAGAAGTTATCCCGATAGCCTACTACCGAGCCCATATACTTCTTCACAAGGTCCGGATGTTCCCGTACCGCTTCACTAAAGGAGCAGAATATAATACCTTTCTCCATCAACGTCTCTTTGAAAGTAGTCTTTACGGATACCGAGTCCATCACTGCATCCACAGCCATTCCGCTCAATGCCATCTGTTCTTCCAAGGGAATACCCAGTTTATTGAATGTCTTTATCAGTTCCGGATCTACTTCATCCATACTCTTCGGTCCTTCTTTCTTCTTCGTCGGATCGGCATAGTACGAAATTGCCTGATAATCGATCTCCGGAATACGGAGATGTGCCCAAGTCGGCATTTCCAGCGTCAGCCAATGGCGATACGCTTTCAGTCGGAACTCCAGCAGCCATTCGGGTTCATCTTTTTTCGATGAAATCAGACGGACTACATCTTCGTTGAGTCCACGCTCAATAACATCGGTGTGTACTTCCGTGGTGAAGCCATATTTGTACTTCTCCTGCGTCAGTTCCTTTACATATTTATTGGGTTCTTCTTGTTGCATCTTTATTATCTAATATATATTGTTGCGTTATATTCTTAGCAGCAGGGAAAAAGATTCCCGCAAACGTTTCCATCGGATAATATAACAAAGATTCGCTCTTTTTTGTTGCACTAATTAACTTATTATCGCTATCGATAAACTCTATCACACAGATCACAAGGCTCGTTAGCAACAGAAATTTGAGTGCTCCCAATCCACTTCCCAGCCAACGGTTCAGCCACCCCAGCGAAATGGCTTCCATCGCTTTCGTCAGCAAGGACGCCACTAACGTGAATATCAGCGGAACTGCGACCCAGATGACAATAAAAGCCAATACCTGCGCAACCGTCATCGAGTCTGTCACAGCCGGACAAAGCTTCTCCGCCAACGTTGCATACAAAGCCTTTGCTGCCAGCAAACCGACGACCAATCCCAGAATAGAAGCCAGCTGACGGATAAAGCCTTTCATAAAACCCGCCACCACACCGGCACCTATTATAATAAGGATGATTATATCAATCGTTGTCATTATCTCTTTTTAAAAGAAAAAGGAGGCACGGAGTTGTAAATCCACTCTGTGCCTCCGTATATTCCCGATTCAGTACAATTTATAACGTCTGTTTCACTTCTATTTCTTCGAATGTCTCGATCATATCGCCTACCTTCATGTCGTTGCAGTTCACCAAACTGATACCGCACTCGAAGTTTGTACCTACTTCCTTCACATCGTCCTTGAAGCGTTTCAGTGCATTGATGTTTCCGGTGAAGATAACGATACCATCGCGGATCAGACGAGCCTTGTCGCTTCGTTTCACTTTTCCGGTCTTCACTACCGCACCGGCCACAAGTCCCACTTTCGTGATATTGAACACTTCGCGAATTTCGATCGTAGCTGTAATCTGTTCTTTCAGTTCCGGAGCCAACATACCTTCCATAGCGGCCTTCACCTCTTCGATTGCATCGTAGATGACGGAATACTTACGGATATCGACACCTTCCTGTTCCGCCATCTTAGCGGCAGCACCCGAAGGACGTACCTGGAATCCGACGATAATCGCATCCGAAGCAGCAGCCAATGATACATCCGATTCGGAGATAGCACCCACGCCTTTATGGATCACATTTACCTGGATCTGTTCAGTAGACAACTTGATCAACGAGTCGCTCAATGCTTCTACAGAACCGTCCACGTCACCCTTGACGATGATGTTCAATTCCTGGAAGTTACCCAAAGCAATACGACGGCCAAGTTCGTCCAAGGTCAGGATCTTCTGTGTACGCAAGCCTTGTTCACGAGCCAGCTGTTCACGTTTGTTCGTGATCTCACGGGCTTCCTGATCGCTTTCAACTACATGGAATGTATCACCTGCAGCAGGAGCACCGTTCAGTCCCAGAATCAATGCCGGTTCGGCCGGTCCCGCTTCTTTCACGCGCTGATTACGTTCGTTGAACATGGCTTTCACACGTCCGTAGCTGGTTCCTGCCAATACGATATCTCCTACTTTCAAAGTACCATTCGATACCAGCACGGTAGCTACATAACCACGTCCCTTATCCAATGAAGATTCAATGATGGATCCTGTTGCATTGCGGTTCGGATTTGCCTTCAAATCAAGCATTTCAGCTTCCAGCAATACTTTTTCCATCAAATCTTCCACGCCCATACCTTTCTTGGCAGAGATATCTTGTGACTGATATTTACCACCCCATTCTTCCACGAGATAGTTCATTGCAGCCAGTTCTTCTTTAATCTTGTCCGGATTAGCAGTCGGCTTATCTACCTTATTGATTGCAAATACAATAGGTACACCTGCTGCCATCGCATGATTGATCGCTTCCTTCGTCTGCGGCATCACGTTATCATCGGCTGCCACAATAATGATCGCGATATCCGTTACTTTCGCACCACGGGCACGCATAGCGGTAAACGCTTCGTGACCCGGAGTATCCAGGAACGTAATACGGCGTCCGTCTTCCAACTGTACGTTGTAAGCACCGATATGCTGTGTAATACCTCCGGCTTCACCGGCAATTACATTCGCCTTACGGATGTAGTCAAGCAAGGATGTCTTACCGTGGTCAACGTGTCCCATCACTGTTACGATCGGAGCACGTGGCTGCAAGTCTTCCGGAGCATCTTCTTCTTCCACGATAGCCTGTGCCACTTCCGCACTTACATATTCGGTCTTGAAACCGAACTCTTCGGCTACCAGATTGATTGTTTCCGCATCCAGACGCTGGTTGATGGAAACCATCATACCGATACTCATACAAGTTGCAATAACCTGATTGACTGATACGTCCATCATTGTTGCCAACTCGTTAGCCGTTACGAACTCAGTCAGCTTCAGTACCTTGCTTTCTGCCATTTCCTGATCTTCCAGTTCCTGCATACGGTTGGAAGCCATTTCACGTTTTTCCTTACGGTACTTAGAAGTCTTGTTCTTGCCTTTGGTTGTCAGACGTGCCAAAGTTTCTTTTACCTGCTTTGCTACATCTTCTTCACTAACCTCCTGCTTGATAACCGGCTTCTTGAAGCGATCCTTATTATTGTTCTTCTTGTTATTATTGTTATTATTGCCCTGTCCCTGGCCTTGACCCTGAGGACGGGGATGGTTGCCACCACCTTTACCGGTCTGAGTATTGGGTCTCGGAGCAGCAAAGTTGGAAGTTGCCACATTGTTGACATCCACCTTCTCTTTGTTGATACGATTCCGTTTCTTTCTGGCAGCATCGGCATTATTATCTTTTACGCCCGGTTTTGGCTGCTTACTGTCCTCTTTACGGATTTCCTTGATGATAGCTTCCTTCATCAGTTTCTTCTGATCCTGACGAACTTTTTCTTTTTCTTCGCGTTCACGGCGTTTTTCCTCCTTCGATTTCTTCTTAGGACGGGTAGACTGATTCAATGCAGCCAGGTCAATCTGACCGATAACATTGATCTTCGCTCCCAGTTCCGGTTGACGGATTTTAAACACCTCATTTTCTTTCGACGCATTTTCTTCAGTCGGAGTTGTCACTGTTGCAGTTACTTCTGCCGTTCTTTCTACTTTACGTTCTTCTGCCTTCACAGGTGCAGTTTCTACCACCTTCGGCTCTTCTTTCTTTACTTCTTTCACTACTACTTTCTCAACTTCTACCGGTTTCGTCTCCACTGCAGGTTTCGGCGCTACTACTGGCTGTTCTACCGGAGCAGGTGCCGGTGCAGGTTTCGGTGCAATTACTTCCACCTTCTCCACTTTCGGCTCTTCCTTTTTCACTTCGGGTTCAACCACTGGTTTCTCAACCACTGTTTTTTCAGCAACGGGTTGCTCTACCACAGGTTGTTCTACTACAGGTTCTACTTTCTTTTCCGGCGCTTTTTCTACTTTATCTGTTCTCCGACCGCTGATTTTATCCAAATCTATTTTTCCGACAGGTTTAAACTTAGGACGTGCATCCTCCGGTACGACTGTCTTAATCACATCTTCCGACTTCGGTTTCTCCTGCTGCTTCTCGAAGCCCTCGATAGATACCGATGCCTTATTACGTTCCTTATTCTGACGTTCCTGTATGAAACGCTCCGATTCAAGTCTAAGGTTCTTGTCTGTACTAAACTCTTTAACGAGCACAGCGTACTGCTCCTCACTAATTTTGGTATTAGGATTAGCCTCAACGGTATACCCTTTCTTTTGCAGGAACTCAACTACCGTCGCGATTCCTACATTCAAATC
>ENA-UERT01000931-UERT01000931.1-human-gut-metagenome-genome-assembly--contig:-NODE-931-length-20425-cov-6.271624_pt1 | contig 20425 bp, 23 predicted proteins | sample MGYA00242996_ERZ507997 | MGnify/ENA primary metagenome ERZ507997 (study PRJEB26167, sample SAMN06115458) | human gut metagenome | host: Homo sapiens | place: China:Neimenggu | collected 2014-11-07... | reverse complement strand
AAGCGTTCGCAGAACGCGCAGCCACAGAATGAAATTCTGTGTTCAAAGGGGCTTGGGGGCGCTGCCCTCAACAAGCAAGCGGAGAGGAAAATCACGGAGGGATTTTCTTCTCTGCGGGCCTGTGTGTATTAACACAGGCATTGCTTGCCTCTTTTCTCCGAAAATGAAAAAAACCAGTGAGAGAATCGTTAAATTTCACTCACTGGCTCAATTCGTTTCAAATTTTTCGGACAACTCTGTCAGTTCTTTCACCGTTTCCTGGGTGTGATGCAGCAGGGTGTCACGCATTTCTGGCGGACAGCTGGAATAAAGCATTTTCATCTGATTGACACCTTCATCTTCCAGAGAAATATCTGGATTTATAAGCGTATCTAAAGAGATGTGCAGGACCTTTGCCAATGCTCTCAAAATCAAATAAGAAGGATTCATTTTCCCCTTTTCGATATTGGCGATTTGCTTTACAGAAACATGGCTCAGATCCGCAAGCTCCTGTTGTGTCAGGTCTTTTTTCTTTCGGGCTTCCCGCATTTTTTGCCCTAAAGCAGTTAAATCATCAATCGGCATAATCGTTCACCTCAAGAATATTGTATCGTTCCGGTTTGCGCAAAGGAATAACCTTATTGTGCCGACGAATAGGAATGATTATACCGAAGTTAAACATTGCAAATAGATTTTTATTAAGGTATGGTTAGTTTACAAAAGAGTGCATAAAAAGAGAGGAATAAAAATTTTATATGAGTTATGATATTCGCAAGGAGGTTAGAAAATGGAATGGTTAAAAAATTTAAGTAACGCCATTGAATATATCGAAAGTCATCTTGATACAGAAATATCCTACGAAGAAGCTGCGCGGATTGCGTGTTGTTCAACTTATTATTTTCAGCGGTTATTTTCCTATGTTGCAGGAATTTCATTGTCAGAATACATCCGCAAACGCAGGATGTCCCAAGCTGCTTTTGAATTACAAAGGACAGATAAAAAAGTTTTGGATGTGGCATTTGAATACGGTTATACATCGCCAACAGCATTTAACAGGGCATTTCAATCTGTTCATGGAATTACCCCTGCCGCTGCAAAAAATCAAGGGATTACATTAAATGCTTATCCACCCATTAGATTTTCTGTTAGTGTCACAGGAGGAAGTGCGATGTCATATCACATTGTAAATAAACCCATTATGCGTTTTGTTGGTATTCGCACCCCAATGATAGAGGACATGGAAGAAAATCAAAGGATTGTTCCAGAATTTTGGGAACATACTTTGTCAAATAACCAGTTTATGCAACTATGTCAAATGGGTGATGAATTACCTAATAAAATTTTAGGAATAAGCGTCTATCAAGATCCTGAAAACATTTTTTACTATATTGCATCTGCTACAAAGCAAGAAGTACCGGTCGGAATGTTTGAGTTTGAAATCCCAGCTACAACATGGGTAGTATTTGAAAATGATGGCTGTTTTAAGGAAAATGTGCAATCTATTTTCCGGCGCTTTTATACGGAATGGCTTCCGTTTTCAGGGTATGAATATGCAGGCTTTCCAGATATTGAGGTCTATCCTGTTTTAGAAGGAAAGCAGCTAAAGGGTCATTCAGAAGTATGGATTGCAATTAAAAAAATTAAGGAGGTTTAACAGTGAACTATCAAATTGAGATTAGAGAAGTGGAGCCTGTTCGTGTGGCTTTTATGAAATATAAAGGTTTTGCTCCGGCTGCTAATAAGGTGTTTTCAAATGTATTCAAGGCTATTCGTGGTAAAACCAATGGCGCACCTTTTTTTGCTTATTATTCGATGAACCCAGAAACACAAACCGGTGAAATGGAATTATGTGTTCCCACAGAGGAAAATCCAGTAGGAAATGGTATTGAGGTAAAAAAACTTCCTCGTATCAGAGCCGTATGTGTTACTCATATTGGGCCATACGAAACGCTTTCTCATGCCTATGCTGCGATTGATTATTACGCCGCAGAAAATCATGTGGAACTTATAGCGCCATTCAGAGAGGTATTTATCAAAGGACCGGGAATGTTCTTAAAAGGAGATCCTGATAAATACATTACTGAAATTCAATTTCCAATCAAGGAGGACTAATTTTTTATGCACGCTATCCAAGTAGATCATGTGGTAAAGCGGTATAAAAATGGCGTACAGGCATTAAATGGATTGAGTTTATCCGTTAAGGAGGGAGAAATCTTTTCCCTACTGGGACAAAATGGGGCAGGAAAATCAACACTCATTCGTATTTTAACAACTTATCTGTGTCCAACCGCTGGTGAGATTGAGATGATGGGAAAGGATATTAAAAAAGATGCCGCAGTTATCCGTTCTCAAATTGCTTGTGTCGCACAACAAACTTCTATTGATACATATCTTTCCTTAGAAGAAAACATGATGTTTCAGAGCCGTCTTTATAAAATTCCAAAAGCAGAGGCTAGACAGCGTATGGAAAGATTGATTTCTGACTTTGGATTGAGTCAGTATAGAAAATATCCTGTGTCTTCCTATTCAGGTGGGGTAAAACGACGCTTGGATATTGCATTGAATATGATGGTCAATCCTAAAATTTTATTTTTGGATGAACCTACTGTCGGTATGGATATTCAATCCCGTATTGCAATGTGGGATATGATGAAGAAAATTCGTGACGGCTTCGGTACAACGATTTTTCTTACCACTCACTACCTCGAAGAAGCAGACAGTTTGAGTGATAATGTCTGTATAATTAAAGACGGGAAAGAAGTTACACAAGGAACACCAGCCGAATTACGGTCCTTACTTCGCCAGCACAATCTGCAAGTGAAGTTTTCATCAAGTACAGAAAGCAAAGCGAACTTAGGATTATTTCAAATGCAATTTCAAGGAAAAAATTTTTTTCAGCATGGAAATACCATTGTTATCAATACATATAGCGCCCAATCCGATTTGTTGGAAATTACTTCGTTTCTTCTGAAACAAAATATTCCGTTTGTTGGAATAGAGATCACAGAGCCTACATTGGAAGATGTGTTCTTACGCCTGACACAAAACGGACAGGAGGATCAAGAATGAATATTTTAACAATTCTACATCGGAATATAAAATGGCGATTCCACAATACCTTTACCATCATTATTACGATATTACAGCCTATTCTTTGGTTAGTCCTATATAGTGCAGTTGCAGGACAAACAATGGAAAGTACAGGCATAGAAAATTATACTGCGTTTATCTTCCCTGGTCTGGTAGTCCTTGTAAGTTTTTCTGCGTGCAGTAGCGGCGGAATTATGAATTACCTTATGAAGTCTGATGGCAGTTTTTACCGCATTTTGATTGCACCTATTCGACGAAGTGCTATCGTCTTGGGTCAACTATTAGAAACTATCCTATGCACATTTCTTGAGATTAGTATTATGGGAGTGGTGAGCCTACTTTTCTCAGTTAGAATTGCGGCGGGCATTGGTGAATTTGGCATCATTCTTCTTCTGATATTCCTGACAGCGTTTTTTATGTCAGGTCTTGCATACGGGATTAGTCTCATTCTTCCGAATGAAGTGGTTTATGAAACGGTAATGAATGCCATTGTTTTGCCAGTGTTCTTTTTGAGTACAGCTCTATTTCCTGCGAATGAAATTGATGGTGTACTGGGAACGATAATCAACCTAAACCCGTTTACTCATGTAATCAATGCGTTGCGTTCTCTGATATTATATGGATATATTGAGTGTGGAGAATTGTTTTTTGTTATCATCCTATTTACATTTATGGCTGGTAGTAGCTTTGTATGGGCATTACATAGACTGAAGAAAGAAACAGCGTTATAACTCTATAAGGTTTAACTGCCGGACGACGGCAAAAGAAAAAAAGCCGTCGTAGAGCAGACAATTTGACACGCCCATTTGAAACGGCGGCTTTGATTTTCAGAGCCGCCGTTTCTTTGCGTTTGCACAAACCTATGACGACTTGCAGGGACACGGTAGCCGATTGGAGGTTAATTTACCGTGTCCCATTTGCTTTTTCAAAGCTCACATGATCTACATCAGTTAAAAAAAGCATTGCTCCTCCTCCGGGCAAGTATAACATTGCATCGGCATTATCGTTCCATGTAATTCAGTATAATAATGGCTGCTCTTGGCGCGCCAGTTTTCCCTCACGGAAATCTGGCGTTTTTTGTTGCCATTTTTTCGGAGATGACCCGGTTGTCTGCCGGTGTCGGTCTCCGCCTCCATTCGATTCACCCGTCAATCACCCGTGAATCGAAATGGAGGTACATAATGAAGAAAATTAACCTTCGGGAACTTTATCCTGATGTTTATCCAACAGACTTTTTTATAGATGTGACAGAGGAAGTAATGGAAACTATTCGAGCAGCTGAACGTGCGGAGGCTGCGTATGAGCGAAAGATGTATCGCTACAAGGCCCAGTATTCTCTGGATTGCGAGAATGGCATTGAAAATGCGGTGCTGTTGAAGCCGCAGACACCGGAAATGGTTCTGGAGGAAAAACAGTTTCAGGAGCAGGTCTATGCCGCTGTGATGAAGCTGCCGGAGAAACAGGCAAAGAGGATTTATGCCCGATACTATCTGGGAATGACGGTAAATGAAATTGCCGAAGTAGAAGGTGTAGATCCAAGCCGTGTCCGTGACAGCATCCGGCGTGGTCTGAAGCAGCTGGCAAAGTATTTTTAGGGTAGAATAACAGAGGGCGCAAGGTCTCAAAGTGCTTCTGCATAAGACCTTGTGCCCTACCTATTGTAGTAGCCTTAGAGGTGTATTTTGTAAAGCTATCTTTGAGTGAAGAAACATGATCTTTATCAAGAAAATTTGTTTCTTTCGGATATGTTTATATAGTTCCACTTGATAGCCAAAATAATTCATAACTATTACCTTGAAGCGGGCAAGCACATCGGATAGAATAAATATAAAGAAAAGCAGCGGCGATCTGGCACAAACGTCACATCGCCGCCCTTTAGCATTTAGCATAGAAACCTTACATCAACTGTAAGTGGTTTATCTTCCTGCCATGCAGTAAAATATAATCAACAACTAATCAAAAAGCGAAAGGGCAAAAGGTGATAATATGAATTGCAAAGAAAAACTTTTGGAAGTCCGAGATATACACAAGGTATATACGAAAGAGGGTGTTCCTACAAAAGCTCTCAATGGCATTACCTTTGATGTTCTTGATGGCGAATTTTTGGGGATCATGGGCGCAAGCGGATCAGGAAAAACGACCCTGCTAAATTGCATTGCTACGGTTATTAAACCGACCTCCGGGCAAGTCCTGCTTTCCGGCGCAAATGTGAGTTCCTTTGATAGCGAAAAACTGGCTGAGTATCGGGGCAATAAAATAGGCTATCTGTTTCAGGATTTTGCTTTGCTTGACAACTTGACTGGCAGAGAAAATATCCTGCTGCCGCTTTCTATCCATAATGTAGATATATCTGCTGCGGAAAAGAAGTTGAATGACATTGCAGGACTTTTTGGAATCACGGATGTACTCTCCAAATTTCCGGCGCAGATGTCAGGTGGTCAGAAACAGCGCGTCGCTGCCGCCCGCAGTTTGATTTCCGACCCCGATATTATTTTGGCAGATGAGCCAACTGGGGCATTGGATACAAAGGCAGCGCGGTTGCTTATGGAAAAACTGTACGAGATCAATCACGGTCGCGGACGCACAATTTTGATGGTAACACACGACCCGAACGCTGCAAGTTTTTGTTCCAGAATCCTATTCATACAGGACGGTGTGATTTTCCATGAGCTGCGCCGGAAAATTCCGACTGAAACACGGGAAGAATTTTATGCGCGTATCTTACAGGTAATGGCACAGATGGGAGGAGGGAGTGCAAATGTTCTTTAACCTTGCGTGGCGAAACTCCAAACGAAACCGTAGTGAGAATCTGATTTATTTTCTTACTATGGTTACAGCTGTAGCCACATTTTATATCGTCCTCTCCCTTGGAAGCCAGGACGTGATGCGCTTCTTGGAGGAAATCGAAAGTGACGCTGTTAATCGACTTCTGACAATGCTAATGCCGACGGTTCATCTTTTTTCGCTGCTGTTTGTATTTTTCCTTGTCATTTTTGCGAACAAATATCAGCTTGAATGTAGGAGCCGGGAATTAGGGCTTTACCTGATGTTTGGAATGACAAAGCGACACTTGTTTATTCAAATCATGGCAGAGGGGCTAATCACATCACTGCTGGCTCTTTTGGGCGGACTGATCTGCGGCGGCTTTTTATCAGAGGTAATCAGCCTTGCTACGGCACGGCTTGTAGGTCGCGGCATAATTGCACATCAGTCAAGTTTTTCTGTGAGCGCTGTTCTCTTGACAACGCTTGGATTTCTAATGATTCAAGTTGTCGCGTTGTTCATCCTTTGTGGAAAGCTATTCAACAAAGAAATCCACCAACTCCTTTATGGAGAAATGGCGAAGAAACAGCAAGTTGGAAAAATGAGTGGGAACTTATTTTCCCTCATTCTCGGAGCGGTAGTTTTGACGCTTGCATATTGGGTAATCCTAAAGTATTTCATGGTTGCTGGCGGTATGATGATAATTGTTGCCGTGATATTAGGTATTGTGGGAACAATGCTTTTTATCCGTGGGCTTGCAGGCTTGCTGAGCGCAGCGGCGGCTTCTGTGAAACGCAACACAACACACGGTCTATATATTTTCACTCTGCGGCAGTTACACGAAAATATAGTCCACAAGTATATTTCAATCGGCGTTGCGTCTATTTTGATTATGCTTACTATCATGCTCATTGCAGACGGATCAACCCGCATTATGTCGTATGGGAACCAAATGACGCGGGGATCTTCTGTTTACGATTTTACCGTCACGGGCAATGAAGCGACTGTTGAAAAATACCTTTCGGGTAAGCAAATGCAGCCCTATGTGGCTGATTTGAGCCGCATGGAAACAGGAACAATGAAACGCCCAGCTTCCGTGAAAGCGAACTCTTTTATAGATTGGTCCGGGCTGCGTGAACAGGTTGTTTTGAATCTGCCGCCAGAAGTAAAGGATCACGTCACACAAGGAGCTACAAGCTATGAGTTTGGCACACATCAACCGGCCGCGCTTAACCTTTTGGGATACATTGACACTACGGGAGCTTCGCCGTTTTTAATTCCTGTATCTTCATATAACAAACTGCTGGAAGCAGCCGGAGAAAAAGCTATCACTCTTGGTAGCAACGAGGCTGTATTTTATCTTAACCCTGATTTTTCGGGAAGTGCGCAAGAAGAAACTACCTCCATGTTGGATCAGATTGCGGAGGACGCACAGGCAAACGGTAAAGCTCTGCTTTCTATTGACGGACAGCCAATTACGCTTGTCCCGTTTGTGCCGACGAAAGGCTTGACTGCGGATGAAAACGTAAAAATCATAACCGCATTGATTGTTTCCGATGAAGTATATTCTGAATATGTAAATCCAGACACCGTTACCGTTTATCACAATTTCTGTATTCCGAGCGAAACTGTGGAAGCTGATGGCCTGATGGTGTCGATTATGGAAGCCCGTGACCTGTTAAAGCCCTCTGGCCTGTACTGCGAAAGCTATTTGGACAATTTCGGACGGCAACTATTTTATGTCATTTCCGGCAGCTACACGACCTTATACATGGGTTTTATGCTTCTAATTATCGCTTGCGCCCTACTTGCCCTGCAATTCCTAACCCAAATGCGAGAAACAAAGGCAAGGTATGCGACACTTTCTATTCTGGGCGCACGACGCGAACAAATGAAGCGTTCCATAAACCAACAGGTGCTATGGTATTTTCTGCTCCCACTGTTTCCTGCGTGTATCAGCGGTACAGTCGGAATTTGCGCAATGCAGCATTACCTATACTCTAATATGGCAAAACTGCAACAGTCTTATCCTATGCTGCTCGTTATGGCGCTTGTCGTTGTTTGTATGCTTGCATTGTACGGTGTGGCTATTGCGCGGACAGCAAACCGTGAAATCAGCAAATTAAATTGGAAGCCAAATGCTTAATGGGCTTATTCGGGAAGGAGGTGTTCATATTGGCGCAAATTATTGTGGTTGAAGATGATGTATATATGCGGGAAGAATTGATTGATGTGTTGGAAAAAGCGGGATATGACGCTGTTCCTTTGCTTGACTTTGAAAATGCCGTATCACAGATAATGTCTCTTTCCCCGGATTTGATATTGCTCGACATCAATCTTCCTTTTCACTCTGGCTTTGAAGTCTGTAAAGAGATAAAGGCCAAACGACTTGGGACTGTGCTGATATTAACTGCAAGAGATAAATTACAGGACGAGCTTCATGCCTTAGGATTAGGGGCGGACGATTACCTAACAAAGCCATGCAACACGGAACGGCTTCTTGCCCGCATTAAAAACCTCTTGCGCCGCAAAGAAGAACAGATGCAGCAGGGATTGCTTAACGGGGGCGGCTTCCTGCTTGATCCAAACACTTTTACGCTCTATGCAGGAAAGAAATCTTATGTTCTTCCGCAGAATGAGGGGAAAATACTTCTCACCCTTTTGAAAAGCAGCCCGAACCTTGTATCAAAGAGCGACCTGTTTCATGTGCTTTGGGGAACAGCAGAGTTTATAGACGAAAATGCGCTGCAAGTCAATTTTACACGACTGCGGAAAACGCTGCGTGAAGTTGGGCTTGGTGATCGCATTGAAACTGTGCGCGGACAAGGCTACCGCCTGAAAGAGCGGGTGAAAATATGAAAAAATTGCATACGCTCTTGACTTATATATCATCTAATCGTGTTTGGCTGATTACTCTCGTCTGCTTGGATCTGTTCTTTGTATTTCTGGCATGGGTGGCTTATCCGGGGGATTTTTTGAGCCTTGTGGGGCTAATGATATTTGTATCACTTGCCGCGTTTGTCATCCCCTTTGTCATCTCAATTCATAAACGCAGTAAAATTGATGCCGCTTTTCGGCGCTTTCTGTTAGAGCCGGACGACACAAACGAATACCTGTTGTGTGAAAGTGCCCCCGCGTCAATGCGCCCATATATCCATGAATTAGCCCATCATCTGAGAATGCAAGAGGGGTATGTGAACGAACAGCAGTTAAAGGTTGCCAACTACGAAAGTTATATTGAAAATTGGGTGCATGAAATCAAGAAACCTCTGTCCCTTATGACGCTTCTTTTGGATAACCGAAAGGATGAAATGTCACCGCTGGTGCATACCCGTATGCTATATGTGCGCGACCATACACGGCAGAATGTAGAACAGATTTTGTACTTTTCGCGGCTGGGGGCAGTTCACAAAGACTATTATTTTGAACCGCTTCCTATCTTGGAAACTTGCAAGGAAGCAGTCGAGGACAATTTATCTTTGCTCGAAGAAGCCCATTTTTCAGTCACATATTCTGGAAACAACTGCACCGCAATTTCTGATAAAAAAGGCTTCATGTTTATCTTGGGGCAGATTATCAGTAACAGCGTAAAGTATGCCGCGCATGATGCCACTCCTGCTATTCATTTCTCGGTAAGCGACAATAAAGAAATTGGGCAGATTGTTCTATCCATCTGCGATAACGGCACAGGTATTCCCGCGTCTGATCTCCCGTTCGTCTTTGACAAGGGCTTTACCGGGGACGTAGGCAGCTATTTGAGCCGCTCTACGGGGATGGGGCTATATCTTGTGCAGCAAATGGCGAGTGACTTAACAATAAAGATAGATATTCATTCAAATACTAATGGCGGTACAACCGTAATTTTGACGTTTCCAAAAGTGGAGCGTCCTTTAGGGAGGTGAAAAAATGCAGTTACAGAGCAAGAAAAATACTTTAGCTGTATTGCTCGTCGGTTGGTTGATCGTTTTAGGTTCATACCTGATTATACGATTTGTCTTTATCCTTATAGGGTTTACTTTGAATCCAACAATATTAGGCATTTGCCTTGCGGTGATACCGTGTCTTTTGGAGACGCTGTATCTTGGAAAATGCGGCAAATCGCAAAGAATATCGGTCTATGTGCTGGGGTTACTTATTCCATCCATCGTTGAAAAAGTAGCTTTGTACTTAATTGGTGCGTTTCTTTGCGGGATTGATCCTGCAAATATTGCCGGGGTTATGGAAGCAGCCGCAAGCCGAGAGCCGTTTGTAAACCTCTTTACACAGCCATCGGCTCGATATGTAATCAATATCTTATTCTTTAATTGGGCATATATCGTTTGCGGCATTCTGTTTTCCGCCCTTTGCATTGTCTTTCTATCAAAGGCGCGGAAAGTTACAGCCGCATAATTGAAAGCTATGGAGGTAAACGCACTTGCGTAAAATTGGATGTCTATTACGCCCTGTTTGCAAAAACAAAGACCTTAAAAATAAAGAAACATTCAAACGAACGATGAACGCTATACGTCTTTCGCCAGAGCAAAAAGCGAATATTACAAGGCGTGTAGCAGAACGTATAGATCAGCCAGATAAGTTCTGACACATAATATTGCTAATCTCAATATGAAAAGATAACTGCCGGACGACGGCAAAAGAAAAAAAGCCGTCGTACAGCAGCCATTTGACACGCCCATTTGAAACGGCGGCTTTGCGCGCCGCCGTTTCTTTGCGCTTGCACAATCTATGACGACTTGCAGGACACGGTAGCCGATTGGAGGTTAGTTTACCGTGTCCATTTTGTTATTTCATCGTTCACATGGGGCAGGTGATTTTGCACGCCTATTTTAAGTTATTACCCTAACGGCGGTTTTGAGAAATCAGAGCCGCCGTTTCTTTGCGTTTACACAAACCAATGACGACTGACAGGGACACGGTAGCCATTTGGAGGTTAAGTTACCGTGTCCTGTTTGTGTTTTCAAAGTTCGCATGATCTACATCAGTTAAAAAAAAGCATTGCTCCTCCTCCGGGCAAGTATAACATTGCATCGGCATTATTGTTCCATGTAATTCAGTATAATAGTGGTTGTTTTTGTCGCGCCAGTTTCCCATTACAGGGAGCTGGCGCTTTTTATTGTCGATTTTTCGGGAAAGCTCCCGAAGTATGTCACTGCCGATCACCGCCTCCACTCGGTTCACCCGTTGACAAACCCGTGAATCGAAATGGAGGTACATAATGAAGAAAGTCAATCTTAGGGACTTATATCCCGATGTTTACAAAAGCGATCACTTTGTAGAAGTAACCGAAGATGTGCTGGAGACGATCAGAGACTCTGAGCGTGCAGAAGCTGCCTATGACCGGAGGATGTATCGTTATAAGGCGCATTACTCTCTGGACTGCGACAATGGCATTGAAAATGCGATCCTGATGAAGCCCCAGACGCCGGAAATGCTCCTGGAGGAAAAGCAGCTGCGGGAGAAACTCTATGCCGCAGTAATGGCTCTGCCGGAGAAACAAGCCAAGCGGATCTATGCCAGGTATTATCTGGGCATGAGAGTAGGAGAGATAGCCGCAGCAGAGGGTGTAGACCCAAGCCGTGTCCGTGACAGCATTCGGCGAGGGCTGAAACAGCTGGCAAAATATTTTTGATAAAATTTCGTTTGGTGCGCTCGTTTTTTGCTCTTTTTGTCAGAGTTAATAAGAAGGACAAGTTTTCCCCCTTCAACAGCACTTTGACAATTTCATAGACAGCATAACAGGTACATAACCCGTGTACGAGCGAGTGTGGAACGCCGCGAAGATAGAGCAGTCAGGGAGGTGATGAACAAAGCTGCTTTGGAGCGATCTACGATTCCACAAAACGGATGGTGGCAGATTCGGCGCAATGACTGCATGGGGGCTTAAAGATACTTCCTCACGGCCCGCCAAAGACTTGGGGGGAACCCTGCGGCACACGATACGAACGATGCTGCGGAGTTATGACAGCTGCGCCAGCGGAGACCTGTTGTGTTCCCATCGTCAGGGGGCGTGGCAAATGTGATGAAAGCTGAGTTATATAAATAGGAAGCGTTTGTAGCTTCCTGTTCAAAATCAGATACCATGCGCTGGCAGTTTCGGCTGCCAGCGTATTCATGTGGTTTTGAATAAACACGATGACAAACTTGACAGATTGGAGGAAATATGCTTTATGGAAAAACTTATTACACGAAAAGAAGCAGCAGAAATTTTAGGTATCAGCATTGCAACGCTGGACGCGGCCCGTAACAATGGTCTTATTTCTTATGTGCAATATGTGCAGAATGGCTGTGTGTACTTTACCTCAGCGGGCCTTCAGGAGTATATCGCAAAATGCACCCACAGAGCAAAGCCAGCAGAAAAGAACGCAACTTATCGTAGACCTCGCAGAGCTGGAGTGTGAGTCGATCCGTATCCTTGCTGGAAACGGAATGGTCTGATAAAACATAGATACAGCGCTGGAGTATATTCTTAGGAGGTGGCGGAATTGGCAAAAAGAAAAAGAGCAATTCCACAATACGGTACAGTTACGCTTAACGGCATAGATTATTATAGAACGCGGGTTCAGAACGCAGATGGAAAACTGGTGGCCCTTTACGCGAGAACACCGGAAGAATTATATGATAAAGAGTTGGGAGCATTAGAGCAGATCGACAACGATACATTCTGTCGGAAATCCCCGACGGTTGCAGACTACTGTGAAAAATGGCTTTTGATGCAGTCGGTTCATGTGAGGGCAACCACGCTGATAGATTATACCTCAAAGGTCAGACGGCACATTATAAAAGAACTGGGACAGATGCGGATGGCAGATGTGACACTGGATGACATTCAGCTTGCACTTGTTCCTGTTTCCGAGAAGTCTGCTTCGGTATATAAGTCAGTGGTTATCCTGTATAAATCCATTTTCCGTGCAGCAAAGGAAAGTAAGATTATTGATAACAACCCAACGATTTACCTTACGGCCAAAGGTGGAGGCGTTCCGCAGAAGGACAAAGCTGCATTGACGGATGAACAGGCCGCCAGACTGCTGGATGCCATTCAGGGACTTCCGCCGTATGTATTTGTCATGTTAGGGCTGTATGCAGGATTGCGACGAGAAGAAATTCTTGCCCTAAAATGGGATTCTGTATATCTGGATGTGGATTGCCCTTATTTAACGGTACGCAGGGCATGGCACACGGAAAATAACAGACCGGTGATTCTGGATGAGCTGAAAACGAAAGCCGCGCATCGAAATATTCCGTTGCCGGTTTGCCTGGCGGACTGTCTGAAAGAGACAAAAGCTAATTCACAGTCAGAATATGTAGTGCCGAACCGGGAAGGCGATCCGCTGTCCTACACACAGTTCAAGCGGCTTTGGCAGTACATTGTGACCCGAACAGTCAAGGAGCGTTTCTATTATCGCTACGAGGATGGAAAGCGTGTAAAGCACACGGTTACGCCGGTCCTCGGTGAAAAGGCAGCACATAACGGAAAAGTGATTTACAGCTTAGATTTTGAAGTGACACCGCATCAGCTGCGTCATACATACATTACGAATCTGATTCATTCGTCTGTGGACCCGAAAACGGTTCAATACCTGGCGGGGCATGAGAGTAGTAAAATTACGATGGATATTTACGCAAAGGTCAAATACAACAGACCGGATGAGCTGGTAAGAACAATGGGTGGTGCATTTGCCCAGTGGGATGCAGCACAGGCATCACAATTATAAAGAGCAGGAAACAAAGCTGGAGCGAGGCAAGGATGTCTCGCTCTTTGTTTTACATAATCCGTATCTTTGATTAAGTGGGTGCTTTCTGATAAAAAGAAGGTGTGAATTTAAGAACCCTCATTATCAGGAAAGGAAGATTTGTATGGCTAAGAAAAAACAAAGCGTTCCAGAGTACGGAACGGTTACAAGAAAAGGAACACTGTATTACAGAACCAGAATTACAGATGCCGATGGAAAGCAGGTCAGCTTATATGCGACCACCTGTGAAGAATTATATGAAAAGCAGTTGGAGGCCCGGAGACAGGTGGAGGAGATCATCTTTCACCGAAAGCATCCAACGGTTGCCGAGTATTGTGAGAAATGGCTGCTGATGCAGTCAGCAAAAGTGTCTACGGCTACTATAAAAGGATACAGACAGAATATGAAGAATTATGTCATTAACTCTCTGGGAGATATGTATATGGAGGAAGTGACTGCGGATGATATTCGTCTGGCGCTTGTTCCGCTGTCTCAAAAATCGAAAGGACTGTATGATACGGTAAATATGCTGATTAAGTGTGTGTTTTATTCGGCAGAGCGCAGTCAGCTGATAACCGATAATCCGTGTGTAGGAATTTCAGCAAAGGGCGGAAAAGCATCGAAAAAGAAAGACGCCTTAACAGATCAACAGGTTGCAATTCTGCTGGATACGGTGAAAGAGCTTCCGCCATATCTTTTTATTATGATTGGTTTGTATTCCGGCTTGCGTCGGGAAGAAATTCTTGCATTGCAATGGGACTGTGTATTCATAGATGAATCCACCCCATATATTTCTGTGAGACGTGCATGGCGTGCAGAGCATAACAGGCCGGTGATTTCTACCGTCCTAAAGACAAAAGCAGCAAAAAGGGATATTCCCATTCCGAAGTGTCTGGTGGACTGTCTGCGGGAAGCAAAAGCAAATTCCATATCGGAGTATGTGATTGCCGACAGCGAGGGACAGCCGCTTTCCTATTCTCAGTTTACAAGAGTTTGGCAGTATGTAGTTGTTCGTTCTGCAAAAGAGAGAGCCTACTATAAATATGTGAATGGACAGAGCATTAAATATACCGTCAAGCCGACATTAGGAACAACGCAGAGGAACAATCCCAAGATTCGCTATACCCTGAATTTCGATGTAACACCGCACTTGTTGCGGCATACCTACATCACGAATCTGCTCTATGCGGGCGTTGACCCTAAGACAGTTCAGTATTTGGCAGGGCATGAGAATAGTAAGACAACTATGGACATTTACGCGAGGGTCAAGTATAATAAACCAGAGGAACTTTTCGAGGTAGTGAATGATGCTTTGAACCAGGAGAATTTCGATGAAAAATCACCGATTTCTATGGTTAAGGAATAGGACAACCGACAACAGAAAATGCGAAAAAGCCCGTAATATCAAGGAAAAACGCACCATAGAGATGTTTAATACGGCCTCAAAGCCGCTCGTCGCGCACCTCAGTTCAGCAAGAGATAATTTTTCTCATACAGAGAAATCAAGAAAAGCCCATTTTACAAGGGTTACAGAGGTTGTGGGAAGTTGTCAGATGTGCTGGAATTTCAATGAAATGCAACACATATGCAACAAGTATGCAACAAATATATCAATGATATGTATAGGACATTTTCAGAGCAATCTGGGAATGTCCTTTTTGCGCGTTACTACAAGCGGTGCAGCAGACAGTGAATATATTGAGATGATGCTTGCATCAATCGAAATATATTTGCTGGATGATATAGCGCGCCAGCGCAACATGAGCAAGATTGCTTTGCAATCTGCGAATGACACCGATTGATTGCTAAATTCGATTAATCGCATCTACTAACTCCTTAATATCAAAGTGGGTATATACCTTTTCTGTAAGTGTCATAGCTCCGGAGTGCCCCACGATCTTCTTAATAATCGTCTGATCTACGCCAGCTTCTGCCAACATGGACACGCATGTGTGTCTGCAACAGTGCGGTGTGCGGTTAATCTTTAACTGCTCCATTAATGGATGAAAGTAGCTGTCATAGTAGTTTCTGTAGGTAAAATGCTTACCGTCTTCCGTATGCAGCAAGTATGCACAGTCGGGGGTGGATTCGTACCAACTTTTGTAGAAGGGAAGAACCTTGTCGGCAATCGGCACTTTTCGGATGCCGTTTTCTGTTTTACTGCTGATTACATCAAAGTACTGTTCATCGAGGTGAACATGTTCCTTTTTCAAATCAAGCAATTCTGAAATTCTGACTCCGTTGTAGAGAAGCATCAGAACAATCTGATAATACTTATCATCTTTCTGTTCCCAGATTCTCTCAATTTCATCCTTTTCAAATTTGTTTCTGTCATACTTATTCGGGTTGCGGTCTTTGTACTGTGCTACATCCACAAAACTGGAATAATCTTTGTTGCAAATATCGTTTTTCAAGGCGTAATCGTAAAGCTGATTGAAAAGCACTTTGATTTTCCTGAGAGTAGGATAATTCTTACCACAGGTATCAATGACATTTTGCAAATCCACTAATCGAATATCCTTAAAAACTTTGTTGTAGAGGGTACCGCAGGCTTTATAGGATGCGGTATATCCTTTGACATTGGATTCGGATACAGTAGGATACTTACGCTTGGACCATTCTTCATATACATCAGAGAAGGTCATCTTGGCAGCTTTGGTATCGAATGGATTATTGTTGTACTCTGCAAGCATCTGTAAGCCTTCAGCTCTTGTAGCAGCGTATCCAACTGTAATCATATCCTGAACTTGTCTGTCCTTTTCCTTATCGTAGTGCCAGCCTGTTGTCTTTCTGACCTGATAAGGCTTTCTTCTTTTTCCGGAAAGTTTTACAACGCTTCCGTATCCGTTGGGTAACTTCATAAGCACCATTCCTTTCGCTTTAAATTCAGCAAGCTGATAAGCGAACAGATAAATACTTAATCCTCATGGACTACTTTTGTAACACTTGGACGTATGGTTTTCCATATCTCATAATTGTCTGCGGTCTGGCTTCCGGATGCGAGTAACTCTTTCATAGCCTGCCAGTCTTTTAAAAATTGAATGAGACTTTTGTTATTAAAAAACATACCAGGTTCTCCATCGACTTCTTTTAATGAAATATCAAATACTTCATCAATTGCAAAGAGTAATGGTAATACGTCTCCATCAGCTTCAATATCAAATTCCACTAGTGCATTTACATTAACATTCAAAGCTTCTGCAATTTTACGTAGTTGTTCTGGTTTTGGAATATTCTTCCCTAATTCATACTTGCGAATGGCTACCTCGTGTATGCCACACGCTTCTCCAAGCTCTTTCTGTGTTAATCCACGAAAAGTTCGGATTAATTTAATTTTTTTACCTGTATTCATGATATCAACCTCCTGTATAAGTTAAAGTAACATATTAAAATTAAATAGTCAACATCAAATTATAAACTATTGACAGAGCAATAAAAGGTCTGTATAATACAAAACACAACAGAGCAAATAATGCTCTATAACAAGGGAGGTGGTAGAGATGCCGGAAGTAATCTATAAGGTTGATTTACCAGCTTTTACAGGACGGAATGTACCAATAAAGGAAATTGCAGCAGCAATTGGGAAGGATGCACAGTATGTAAGGGTTGGACTTCAACAAGGAATTCTCAAATTTGGGACAGCAATAAAGATTGCTGATTCGTCGGAATATAGTTATTACTGTTCAGATAAAAGAGTTTGGGAAGAGACTGGATATTTCAGAAATGAATCACAAGCAGTATGACAGATAAAAAGAAAAGGTGGTGATGAAGATGTGCTAATAGACATTCAGATGATAAAAAAGAAAAGTCCGAGGCTTTGCAGAGCTTCGGACTTGGATAAGAGTAGCGGAGCCACTCGTTATCATATGTAACAAGATGATTATACCATTGGCTCCTAATACCGACAACACAAAATTTAGGAGGAAAAAGCAATGAACGAAGAACAGAAAGTAGAATTGAAGCTAATTCACATGGAAGAAGTAGTTTCAAAAGAGGTGAGCTGGTTATGGTATCCCTATATTCCATATGGAAAGATTACAGTTATTGAGGGAGATCCAGGAGAGGGGAAAACAACATTAGTACTAAAATTAGCAGCAATGTTGAGTAAAGGTCTACCACTTCCCTGTGATGATGATAGACCTTATGAACCAATTCATATTATTTACCAGACCGCAGAAGATGGAATTGACGATACGATTAAGCCGAGACTGGAACAAAATGGAGCAGATTGTTCTATGATTCGAGTAATTGATGAAACAGAAAAAGAACTTAGCATGACGGATGAAAGGTTAGAGCAGGCAATTGTAGAGACAAATGCAAAACTGATTATTCTAGATCCGATTCAGGCATATATTGGAGCAACAGTAGATATGCATCGGGCAAATGAGATTCGTCCGGTATTAAAGAAGCTTGGAATGATTGCAGAAAAGTATCAATGTGCAGTGATTTTGATTGGTCACATGAATAAAGCATCTGGAAGCAAATCAACTTATAGGGGACTTGGTTCTATTGATATTCAAGCAACAGCGAGAAGTGTTCTCTTAGTTGCAAGACTTCGGGATAAACCGAATATTCGCATTATGGCACAGGATAAATCCTCTTTAGCACCGGCAGGAGATGCCATTGGATTTGAGATGACAGAAGATAGAGGGATGACTTGTATCGGACCTTATGACATTACCATTGATGAATTATTGATGGGAAATGAAGGCAGAGGTAAGAAAAAGTTGGATGTAGCAGTGGAATTTATAAAGGAGTTTTTTGGAAGTGCTAGTGAGATTGCATCAAATGACATTATCGAGGAAGCATCTCATAGGGGAATTAAGAGAAATACTTTATTATCTGCTAAGAAGAAATTAGGGATTGTCTCGGGTAAAGGAAAGCAGGAAGATGGAACAGCTTTCTGGACATGGATTATGCCTGAGAAAAGAGTTTAAGAATTTGTAAAGTAGAGAAAGCGGATTCTAAATTGTAGAAGAATTTAGAATCTGCTGTTATTAAAAGTACGGATTATTAAACTCTTGCGGTAGCAAGATAAACCCCTCGGAGAGCCCCGCATTTTTGGCAGAGACAATGGAACATTGGATTTGACAAAAGTGCTAGGGGGTTATCATCTATGGCAAAGCCAAGATGATAAGCGAGTGGGAAATCTGATTTAAGAAGGAAGGAGAGGTGCCTATGGGTAATGTTTCTTACTCGGCACACATTAGCAATGGAAAGAGTGCCATAACAAGTAAGAGTAAATTGCTTGGAGTAGCAAAACACAATTTGCGAAAGTATAAATCGCCGGAATACAGTTCCGACAATATTTTGCTTTTGAGGGGAACGGAAGATTTGTATCAGGATGTGAAAAATGTCTATCATCAGGAATTTGACGAAGCGGTACAACAATATAATCAAAAGCAAAAGCGGGCTGACAGACGGATAGAGGATTACTTTGAACATGTAGCCAATCTGAATCAGGATATGGCAGTTGAAATTATCTTTCAATGTGGGGATAAGGAGTTCTGGGAAGAACATACGGATAAAAAGGAAAAGATGTACAATGTGTATGCTTATCTGTTATCCACAATGGAAAGATTTCTTCCGAATTTCAAAGTGGCAAATGCAGTGATACACTTTGACGAGGCAAGTCCTCATATGCATGTGGTAGGAGTTCCGGTATGGGAAGGTGCTAAAAAAGGACTGGCAAAGAAGGTGTCCAAGCGTAATGTATTCACTCCGGAAAGTTTATCTGTAATATTACAGGATAAACTAAGGGAAGAAGCAGGTTCGTGTTTCAAGTTCAATGTGAAGGAAGAACTTGCTGAGAAAAAGCTGGGACGGAATCATGATTTGTCGGTTATGGAATATAAAGTTGTCAAAGAAACTGAGCGTTTGGAAGAATTGCAGGAGCAGGTCAAGGATTCAGATCTAGATTTATTTGCAAAGAAACTGGCATATAAGGAAGTGAGTAAAACACAAAAAGAGAAGCTGGATGAAATAAATAAAGATATTAGCAGCAAGGAGGCACAAGCAGAGGAATTAGATTATCAGATTACCATTATGAAATCGCAATTATATGAGTATGAGGAAGAAGCTTCAAAGCTTGAGAAGTTTAAGGAAAGTCTATCTAACCTGAAACAGTATATTGCTTCCTATATGCCATTATCTCCATTGATAGAGGAATATGCCAATGCCGTAGAGGGAAAGAGGGAAATTCAAGCAGGCAATAGCTTCCGAGGTCTCCTAACTGCATTAGGAGAGTTGCTTAATTCGTTCAAGGAGTTGATAGTGGATGGAATCTGTTGGTTTCCAAGATTGATGAGGTGGCAGACGAGTAAGGGAGAAGTGGCACCAGTGTTCTCAGATTATCGGAATGAGGGATATAATTATAGGCTGGTGGCATATCAGAATCTTGTGACGAAAGAGCAGTATAGTGTGGAGAGCGTGCAGGAGGAGATAAAAGCGGAGAACCGAGTGGGAACGCTGGAACAGTTGGAGAGGAGGATTGAGGAAACAGAGGTGTTGGTAAGAAAGTTACACAAAGATAAAATGAGATGATAACAACGGAGAAGTAACGAAAAAGTTATGTTTTTGGACATTGATCTTTACTTTCGATTTTGGCTATAATGTGGTATAATATCCTGTAACTGTTCGGATTTGAATGGTTACAGATTTTTTTGAATAAAGACTCTTATATAGAGGTTAATATAACATTGGAGGTATCGGTATGTCAAGTGCGGCACAAAGATCAGAATTACAATCTCAAATATGGAAAATAGCAAATGAAGTTCGTGGTTCTGTAGACGGATGTGATGTTGCAAAAGATACAGGAATCCGAGAAAGAGCGTAAAGCGATAGCCGGTGTGACTAAACTGGCCCGT
>ENA-UERT01000884-UERT01000884.1-human-gut-metagenome-genome-assembly--contig:-NODE-884-length-21406-cov-22.736134_pt1 | contig 21406 bp, 19 predicted proteins | sample MGYA00242996_ERZ507997 | MGnify/ENA primary metagenome ERZ507997 (study PRJEB26167, sample SAMN06115458) | human gut metagenome | host: Homo sapiens | place: China:Neimenggu | collected 2014-11-07... | reverse complement strand
AAGATACATCCATTATTTTTTTTATTTTGAAAAAGAAAACTCCCCGCGCTGTTTATTTTAATTGCGAGGGTGAAGGGACAGACACGTATCACCTGATATTCAGAGCAATGAAAACTTATAAAATATCAAAAAATGTTCTGGCAAAGGTTATTAAGATTTTTGACGGAAACATTAAGAGTTTGGAGATGGTAGATGAGAAACATTATAAGATCGCATTTCAGGATGATATAAAGGAACTTTCTGATTCTGAATTACTTTATATGCTTTCCAGTGGTACAACGAAAGGCGTTCTTCTTTATATTTTTATGGTAGCCGCACTGGAAAATGGTTTTGATCTTCTAATAGACGAAGTGGAAAATCATTTCCATAAAACTCTTGTTGAAAATATGATCGGTTTATTCAAAGATAAGACTGTTAATAAAAAATGTGCAACGCTTATATTTACTACACATTATTGTGAGGTTTTAGACCTGTTTAACCGTCAGGATAATATCTGGATTGCAAAATCAGACAACCAGATTCATTTGGACAATATGTATGAACGCTATAACATCCGTTCAGAGCTTTTAAAGAGCCGCCAGTTTTATAATAATGCTTTTGATACTTCTGTTAACTATGAAGACCTCATGGCATTGAAAAAGGAGCTTATGAGATGAAGTATCTGGTTATGTGCGAAGGCCCAAATGAACTTGAAATTATCAGAATACTGTTAGAGCATGATAAACTGATTTTTACATCAGATGATTTATTGAATCTTGTTCCTTATCATGCTAGACAGATCGGAAATAATGCGGCTGTAAAAACTGCATTAAATCTGTATTACGGAGATGTAGAAGTGCTTCGAATTGGCGATAAGCTGAGTGATGAGCTGAAAATCCCGAGAGAATATAAGGGAAAAATTAAGGATATTAAAAAATATTGTACCAAACCGGAATTAGAAATGCTCTTGATTATTTCCGAGAATATGGATTCAAAGTTTGAAAAAATAAAGTCTAAAACCTCTCCTAAAATGTTCAGCAAGGAAAATATTATTTATAATCAAAATCGTTATAACAACAGTACCGCATTCTACCGTGACTATTATGGCAGCCGAATAGATTTGCTGGTAAATACGATTAAGCGATATAAACAGCTTAAAAGAAAACATCAGAAGGATGAATATTACCTTGCAGATCTGCTGAAATGATAATAAAAAATTTGTAATTCTGTAAAAAGGGGTGTTTTAGGACACCCCTCATTGCTGCATAAATTTTATGATTATTCAGCGGACTATCAACCATGACTTAGAAAAGATCGGAGTAGGTTCCTGTGCGAAATAAAACAAATCCGCCATTGTCTATACGATAATCTGTGCGCGCCAAATGTTTTCCCCTTCACTAACCTTTCCAGATTCAAACAATTCATCCGCCACATTAAATTGTGCATTTATAATCTGTATAGATTCTGCAAAATGCTGCAATATTTGATCTAACTCAAATCTAATAACCTTCGTATGGAATTTATCTCGTGTATCTTCATTTCTTGCTATTAAGCCAAGATTTCTTTTCTCCATACAGTACCTCCTACCCTATAATATGTTCTTCCAGTTCATGAAAGAATTTTTTATTAAGCATAGGTATTGCACCATATTTTCCTGAAACATATCCCTTTTCCAAATTTTCAGACTTGCGTACATTTCTAATTTCAACAAGAGAATACAAATCTGTTGCACGTTCTTTATTCAGCTGTGTAAACCACACCTGATCTCTCCTGAACAAATCCGTATCTAATAAACTTGTGTCATGTGTTGAAAAAATTAATTGTGCAAATTTATCTTTCTGATAATGTTGAAATAACTGTACAATCTGGAAAATTATTGCTTCATACAAACTGGCTTCTAATTCATCACAAATAAGTATTTTACCCTTATTCAAAATATCAATAATCATGGTATATATGCGGCTCTGTAAACCTTCCGCGATAATTTTCCTTATCGGAAGTATAATCTACTCGTAATGCAATTAAGGAATTTCAAAAAGTATTTCAAAAAGAAAAAGGAGAGTGCATTCATTATGAAGAAGCAGACAAAGTTAGTTGCTGTACTTTCAACAGCAGCACTTCTCGCTATCGGCGCTTCCATGACTTCTTTCGCAGCTACAGGCTGGGCAGAGGAAGACGGAACATGGGTATACTACAACCGTGACGGCGAGAGAGCAACCGATTCCTGGAAGAAATCCGGAAACAACTGGTATTACCTGGACAGCGACGGTGAGATGGCAATCGATCAGCTCATCGAGGACGGCGATAACTACTACTACGTAGATATCAACGGTGTAATGGCTTCCAACCAGTGGGTTGCTATTGAGAATGAGGATGCTGGCGAGGATGACGAGCCAGAGCACTACTGGTATTACTTCCAGGCAAACGGCAAGGCTTTAACCAATGGTGACAACGATAAGGTTTCCTTAAAGACCATCAACGGCAAGAAGTACGCTTTCGATGACGAAGGTAAGATGCTGTACGGCTGGGTTGAGGATACTTCTGCAGAGCGCCTCGACAATACGGATGGTGACGGTTTCAAGGATGCCGATTACTACTTCGGTGGCGAAGATGACGGTGCAATGACCACCGGCTGGCTGCAGATTGATATTACTTACGATGAAGCTATCAATGATGACTATAAGTATACTGCTGCTGCATTCAATGATGATGAGGATCAGACACGTTGGTTCTACTTCAAGTCCAATGGTAAGATGATTAAATCTGACGAAGGAGACAGAACCAAGGATAAGACCATCAACGGTAAGAAGTATGCATTTGATCAGTATGGTGCAATGGTAGCTGAGTGGTCTCTGGATTCTGATGACGAGAAGGAAGCTTCTGACAATGTAGGTCATTATGCAGCATCTACCAACCAGTCTGTAGCAAGTGTCAGCGAAGCTTGGCAGGGTAAGGGCAACTATGCTCAGTATAGTAAAGCATGGAAGTACTTCAACAGCGTTGAAGATGGCGCTCGTGTAAGCAAGGGATGGTTTAAGGTAGTTCCTGCTGAATACCTGAATGAGGGTAAGTACGATGACGATGAGGATTTCTGGTACTATGCAGATGGTAGTGGCAATCTGTATGCTGGTGAGTTCAAGACCATCAAGGGCAAGAAGTATGCATTCCGTAATGACGGTCGTATGCTGACTGGTCTGAAATTCATCTTGGAGGATGACGATAACGATAATCTTACAGTATATGCTGATGATGATGGTACATACAACTTTGATAATGAGGACGATTTCCTTGATAATGCCGTAGATTTTTATGAGCCAGGTGGTTACAAGTGCTACTACTTCGGCGGTGGAGATGATGGTGCTATGAGAACTAATAAGACCACTGTTGAAATTGATGGTGAGAATCACAACTTCTACTTCGAGAAATCCGGAAGCAAGAAGGGTGCTGGCGTAACTGGCGAGAAGGATGACAAGCTGTATCAGTCAGGTATGCTGTTAAAGGCTGACTCCGATGACAAGTACGTTGTTGTTGATAAGACTACAAAGTACACAACCAATGCTGCTGGTGAGAAGGTTCTTGATTATGTAACCTATAACAAGTTGGATGATGCTAAGGAATTTATGGCACAGGATGATGTACTTGAGTCAAATACACCAGTAGATGCTGATGGTAAGATCGATCTTGGCAATAACAACAAGAAAAAGGCTGAGGATATAAGTGAAGCTTACACTATCGGATATAAAGCGTATGGAAGCAGCGATATGACAACACATGAGTATTTCCTTGTAAATACTTCTGGTAAAGTTATCGACAACAGAGGCAAAAATAAAGATGGCAGTGATTACTATTATGTAACGGACAACAGTGGTAAGATCACCAACATCTATGTAGAAGACTAATCTTCTATTAAACAACGTCAATTTATTTAATATGACATAAGGGGGAAGCGTTATAGCTGATATAGAGATATGTTAGCTGTAGCGCTTCTTTCTTTTTTACTAATAAAACCATATTATATAAGGAGGTTTTCTATGTTCAAAAAACACTTATTATGCTTAGGATTGGCTGCTGTAATGGCAACTGCTTCTTCTTATCCTGCTTTTGCAGCGGTTAATTCCTCTCTCACTAGTACCACCATGGAAAACTGTGGCGCTTATCTTTTCGAGTGGCGTCCCATTGACTGCGGAAACGGAAATTATTTTGCGATTCTGGTAGGCGGAAATACAATTGCTGAAAGCAATGTAATCCTGAACCGGGGCTACGACTATGCTTATACCTTTGATCCCATGAACTACGCAAGGCCATGGGGTACTGTGCCGGATCTGGTAAATGTAGATGGTGTATGGGCAATTCCGGAAAACTGGGCGTCTCTTCCTGAAAACACACAGCCGGTTCTTCAGATTGTCCTGAAAACCAATAACAAAAATCTGAATACAGATAAACGCTATGTAAATGTTGTTCATCTTCCGGGAAATGTCGATCCCTCATCTCTTCCGGCCGAAGTTCGCAAGTACCTGATCAATGTGGACACCTCTGATGCAGGTGCCTACAACGGCACCGTAACTCCCGGATGGCAGACTGAGGCTGATGGAACCCAGAAGTATTTAAAACCGGACGGAACCTATATTACCGGATGGCTTACTCTGGATGAGGATCAGTATTACATGGATGAGAATGGGGTAATGCTTAAGGATACAATTACACCGGATGGACATTATGTAACCGCAGAAGGAAAGCGAGTGTCATATATGCCGGGCTGGTTCCAGGATAAGGATGGCTGGCGTTATATCCAGAAGAACGGCTACTATATGGCTAACAGCTGGTTTCAGGATACGGACGGAAAATATTACTACTTCAATATGGCTGCTTTAATGACTGTAAATGATGATACACCTGATGGATATCATGTAGATGAGAACGGTGTTTGGGATGGAAATGCTTCCACACAAATAAAAGAGACTGTAAATCTTGGCCCCGGTGTTTCCAAAGGTTGGGAACCTGTTGACACGGGCTGGAAATTCAAGCAGGAAGATGGAACTTATCTCACTAACAGCTGGAAGCAGGGACAGGACGGAAAGTGGTACTACCTCAATGAAGACGGATGGATGCTGAAAGATACAACTACACCGGATGGATTCTATGTAGACGCAGATGGTGTCTGGGATGAAAATGCAGCCAATTGACAGTAAATAACGGCATATAAAAACAGGGTAAAGACTATTTCTGTTATAAAAGAAATAGAACTTTACCCTGTTTTATATTAACTGCTGTAATAAGATTTACTGTACAGGTTCTTCAGAAGATGCAGAGCCATTCCAGATACCGTTGGCATCTACGTAGTAGCCGTCAGGAGTAGTAGTGTCCTTTAACATCCAGCCATCCTCATTTAAGTAGTACCACTTGCCGTCTGGGTTCTGCTTCCATGAATTGGTAAGGTAGGTTCCGTCCTCCTGCTTGAATTTCCAGCCTGTATCAATTGGCTCCCAACCGTCTGCCACGCCCGGTCCGAGATTTACTTTATTATTTACAGTGCTTGCATTTCCATCCCATACGCCGTTGGCATCTACATAGTAGCCGTCCGGGGTAATATCATCTGTTTCCATATAGGTTCCGATGTTAATATAGTACCATTTTCCGTCTGTATCCTGAATCCATGTAGCCCCTGCATAGCGGCCATTTTTCATGATATAATGCCAGCCTCCTGCGTCCTGATACCAGCCGGGGATATAGTTGGTTTTTTCACCATTGATATTCACATACTTTCCGTCTGGCGTAATCGTATCTGTCAGCATATAGCCATTTTCATCCATGTAATAGGTTTCATCATCCGCATTCAGCCATGTATTGGTAATAAACGTACCGTCTGGCTTGCGGTATTTTTTCTTTCCTGTTTCATCGATAAACCAGCCGCCGGTAATGGTTCCCTCATATGCTCCCGCATCAGAACCATCTACGTTGATCAGATATTTGCGTACTTCTGGAGGAAGGGTGGAAGAATCCACATTTCCCGGAAGATGGACTACATCTACATAGCGTTCATTGGTATTAAGGTTTTTGTTATTCGTTACGAGGGTAATGCGTGCGACAGGCTGTGCTCCTTCGGGAAGAGAAGACCAGTTTTCCGGAATTCCCCATACGCCGTCGATATTTACCAGATCCGGAACCTGTCCCCAGGGACGGGGATATGCCATTGGATTAAAGGTATAAGCATAGTCGTATCCTCTTCTGAGAATCACATCACTTTCATTGATGGTGTTTCCTCCTACTAAAACAGCAAAGGAATGGCCGTTTCCGCAGTCCACCGGACGCCATTCAAAGAGATAGGCGCCGCTGTTTTCCATGGTAGTTGTATTGGCTGCAAATGCGGTAAATGCAGCTGAAACGGAAAGGGCTGCCGCCAGCATAATGGCTTTCAGTTTTCTTTTGATCATTCAGTTATCCCTCCTTCTGGAATATAAAAGAAGAGCGCCGCGACTAATAAACATCAGCCACAACGCTCTCCCCCTTAATTTTTAATTGTCAGCTTCTGATCTAGGATCAGTCCTCAACGTAGTAACCAAGGATAGCGCCGCCCTTAGCAACTACGAACTGATAATCATTGCCGTCCTTGTTCTTGGACTTGCTGTCGATTACCTTACCGGAAGTGTTTACTAAGAAGAACTCGTCTGTATCAGTACCATTCTTAACTTCGATAGTACCATCGGTATTTCTTACATCTCTGGTAATAACAGCAATCTCCTGAATATCGTCAAGCTTCTTGTTGATGCCAAGAGCATCCAGATTTGCCTGCTTAATATCTGTATCTACATGATATGAAGACGGCAGAGCTGCGATGAAATCATCTGCATCATCCAACTTGAAGTAACCCTCAGCAGTATTTGCAACGTTTACATACTGAACTACTTGATACTTCTCGTCAGAACCAGCTCTTACAAGCTTACCAGACTGATAGTACTTGTCATCCTTCTCACCAGTCTTACCAGCACCCTTGTTGCCGCCGGACTTCTCGAAGTAGAAGTTGTAGTTGTCACCGTCGATAGCTACGCTAGTCTTGTTGGTTCTCATAGCACCGTCATCGCCGTCACCAAAGTAATAGCAATGATATCCATTAGCCTCAAACCACGGAGCATTCTGATCGAAACGATCCTCATCATCAAATAAATGATCATCCAAATCGTCATCAGCCACAACAGTTAAGCTGCCTGTACCCTCGCCCTTGATAAATTTCAGGCCATTAACCATACGGCCATCGTTACGGAATGCATACTTCTTACCCTTGATGGTCTTGAACTCACCTGCGTACAGGTTGCCGCTACCATCTGCGTAGTACCATGCATCCTCATCATCGTTGTATTTGTCATAGTTCAGGTACTCAGCTGCAACTACCTTGAACCATCCTCTGCTTACGCGAGCACCGTCCTCAACGCTATTGAAGTATCTCCACTCCTTAGCGTACTGAGCTGCTACACTGTTGGTAGAAGAAGAACTGTTGCCGCTTCTTACGCCGTCCTTGGAAGCCTTCTCTACATCCAGAGACCACTCTGCTGTCATAGCACCGTGCTGATCGAACTCGTACTTCTTGCCGTTGATGGTCTTGCTCTTCTGAACATCGCCGTCTTTAGCCTTTACCTTCTTACCATTAGACTGGAAGTAGAACCAACGGCTCTGATCCTCGTCCTCGTTGAATACAGGAGCGATCTCGTAGTCGTTTGTTGCCTCGTCATATGTAATATCCATCTGCAGCCAGCCAGTGGTCATTGCACCATCGTCCTCACCGCCGAAGTAGTAATCTCCGTCCTTGAAGCCGTCACCGTCTGTATTGTCAATGCGCTCTGCGTTGTCTTCTGCAACCCAACCGTACAGCATCTTACCTTCCTCGTCGAAAGCATACTTCTTGCCGTTGATGGTCTTCAGAGCGATATTGCTGTTGTCGCCATTGGTAAGAGCCTTACCATTAGCCTGGAAGTAATACCAGTAGTGCTCTGGCTCGTTGTCGTCGCCAGCATCCTCATTCTCAATAGCAACCCACTGGTTGGAAGCCATTACACCGTTGATATCTACGTAGTAGTAGTTATCGCCGTCCTCGATGAGCTGATCGATTGCCATCTCACCGTCGCTGTCCAGGTAATACCAGTTGTTTCCGGATTTCTTCCAGGAATCGGTTGCTCTCTCGCCGTCACGGTTGTAGTATACCCATGTTCCGTCTTCCTCTGCCCAGCCTGTAGCTGCGAAAGAAGTCATGGAAGCGCCGATAGCGAGAAGTGCTGCTGTTGAAAGTACAGCAACTAACTTTGTCTGCTTCTTCATAATGAATGCACTCTCCTTTTTCTTTTTGAAATACTTTTTGAAATTCCTTAATTGCATTACGAGTAGATTATACTTCCGATAAGGAAAAATATAGGGAGTGCACCAAAAAACCGCCCTCCGGTGTTGGCGTACCGGAGGGCGGTTCTGCCTGACAAATGTCATGCAATGGAATGGTAGGTATAATAAAAAAGAAAATGTTAAAAAAGGGGGGACCGGACGGATCGCTCCGTCCGGGTATGAGTATGAAAAAGCTTGTAACTAATTCTTCTATAGTATGCCCTAAAAATGTGATAAAAATATGGACGTTCTATAAAAAAAAGATGAAATTCCTTATAAAATTATTACGGGAAAATTACAACGCAAAACTGCAGTGAAGCACAATATAAAAATCCCGTCCGGACTTGCCGGACGGGATACATTCATAAATAGGGGGATGTTATTTTAGGGGGGCCGGACGGATCACTCCGTCCGGTATGAGTATGAAAAAGCTTTGTGATTTCAAGTAATCACTTGAAACAAAGGCCTGTCCACCTCTCGGTGAACAGTGTTCATCATAAACAATAATTATGTCTAAAAGATGTACACACTATTAAAAAATCATAAATAAAATAAATAAAGAAAAAAAGTCTTTGAAAACTGGACAATATTGTATATAATAGGTACTATCAATTAAAACGTAACTATCCACAGCCTTTTGCACAGATGAAAACTGAGCCGGGCTGTTTTTGCCTGCCCTGCGGAATGCTTCCGCACTGCACCTGGAGATAATGAGGAGGAAATATTCATATGTTTTCAATGATGTCAAATGACATTGGAATCGACTTAGGAACCGCCAGTATCCTTGTATATATCAAGGGTAAGGGCGTTGTATTAAAAGAGCCGTCAGTAGTTGCCATTGACCGGGATACCAATAAGATCATGGCGATCGGCGAGGAAGCCCGTCTTATGATCGGACGTACTCCCGGCAATATTGTAGCAGTCCGTCCTCTGCGTCAGGGCGTTATTTCCGATTACACGATTACGGAAAAGATGATGAAGTATTTCATTAACAAGGCAGTTGGCAAGCGTACCTTAAGGAAGCCCCGCATCAGCGTATGTATTCCCAGCGGCGCGACTGAGGTAGAGAAAAAGGCAGTAGAGGATGCAACCTACCAGGCAGGCGCCCGTGAGGTTGCCATCATTGAGGAACCCGTAGCCGCAGCTATCGGAGCAGGCATTGACATTGGAAAGGCCTGCGGAAATATGATCGTTGACATCGGAGGCGGTACCGCAGATATCGCTGTGATTTCTCTGGGAGGCCCGGTTGTAAGCACCTCCATCAAAATTGCCGGTGATGACTTTGACGAGGCTCTGGTTCGCTATATGAGAAAGAAACACAATCTTCTGATCGGTGAGCGTACTGCTGAGGAAATCAAGATCAATATTGGTGCGGCCTCCCGCCGTCCGGAGGTTCTGACCATGGAGGTCAGAGGCCGGAACCTGGTGACAGGCCTTCCAAAAACCATTGTAGTTTCCTCTGAGGAGACACTGGAAGCGCTCAGAGAGCCGGCTCTTCAGATTGTAGACGCGGTACACAATGTATTAGAGCGTACTCCGCCGGAGCTGGCAGCGGATATTTTCGACCGCGGTATTGTTATGACAGGCGGCGGCTCCCTTTTAAGCGGTCTGGATGCGCTGATTGAAGAAAAGACAGGCATTACCACTGTGATCGCTGAGGATCCTTTGACAGCCGTAGCCATCGGAACCGGTAAATTCATCGAATTTGCTCATGGTATGACTTCTGCTCTGGAGGCTTCCATGGGAATCGGCGGCGGCAAAGAGCGGGACGATTATTAAAGCTTTATAAACCATAGAAGAACCCGGATTTCAGCCGGGTTCTTTTTATCACCGGTCCCCATCCGAGGGAAGAATCCATACAGAAGCAAAAGGCGGTATCCTTACTATGGCAACCATCACAGGATTTATTGAAAAAATAAAATTTCGGAATGAAGAAAACGGTTACACCATTATGACTGTCATCGATCAGAGCGACGGAGACGAAGTTGTGATGGTGGGAACGGTTTCCTATGCCGCAGAAGGCGATATGATCCAGGCCACAGGCCGTATGACAGAGCACCCTGTTTACGGTGAACAGCTTCAGATTGAAAGTTATGAGCTGAAAAACCCCGAAGATGCCGCTTCTATGGAGCGCTATCTGGGTTCCGGAGCCATCAAGGGGGTAGGCGCAGCTCTGGCAGCCCGGATCGTGCGCCGTTTTAAGGCAGATACCTTCCGGATCATGGAGGAAGAACCCGAACGCCTGTCAGAGATTAAGGGCATCAGCGAAAAAATGGCTATGGCTATCGGAGAACAGGTTCAGGAAAAGCGGGATATGCGTCAGGCCATGATGTTTCTTCAAAACTACGGCATCACCCTGAATCTGGCTGCTAAAATTTATCAGGAATATGGCCCGAAGCTGTACAGCATTATCAAGGAAAATCCCTATCGTCTGGCGGACGATATTCCGGGCGTTGGCTTTAAAATGGCAGACGAAATAGCCCGGAAAGTGGGAATTTTCACAGATTCCGATTACCGGATAAAAGCAGGTATCCTGTATGTGCTCCTGCAGGCGTCTGCAAACGGTCATACCTATCTGCCAAAGAGCCGGCTGTTTGAACAGGCGTCGGAGCTTTTAAAGGTGGCGCCCGAAACCATGGACAAGCACCTGATGGATATGCAGATCGACCGGAAACTGGTAGTAAAAATGCCCTTTTGCGAAGAAGGCCAGACCGCTGATCCGCTGATCTACTCCTCCCATTATTACTATCTGGAATTAAATACTGCCCGTATGCTTCACGACTTAAACATCCGGGGTGATATCCCGGAAACAGAGATTAAAACCAACCTTTTGAAAATCCAGAAGCAGGAAAAGATCCACCTGGACGAGCTTCAGGAACAGGCGGTTTACGAGGCAGTGAACAGCGGGCTTTTAGTCATCACCGGCGGTCCCGGTACGGGAAAAACCACCACGATCAACGCGATCATCCGTTATTTTGAGGCTGAGGGCATGGAAATCCTTCTGGGAGCGCCTACCGGCCGCGCAGCCAAGCGCATGACCGAAGCTACCGGCTGGGAGGCCAGAACCATTCACCGCATGCTGGAGCTGGTTCCCATCGGGATAACCGGTTCTGGAAATAACGCATCCTCCGGCAATTCCACAGCGGGTATGCGTTTTGACCGGAATGAAGAGAATCCCCTGGATGCAGACGTGATCATTATTGATGAAATGTCTATGGTGGATATCAGCCTGATGCACTCTCTTTTGAGAGCTGTCAACGTGGGAACCCGGCTGATTCTGGTAGGTGATGTGGATCAGCTCCCCAGCGTAGGCCCCGGAAATGTTTTAAAAGATATCATAGGCTCCGGCTGTTTTAATGTAGTAAAGCTGACGCGTATCTTCCGTCAGGCAGCTCAGAGCGATATCATTGTAAATGCTCACCGCATCAACGAAGGCGAGACGGTAGATCTGTCCAAGCGAAGCCGGGATTTTCTTTTCATCCGCCGCGACAATCCTGATGCTGTCATAAGTGCCGCCATTACTCTGATTCAGAAAAAGCTTCCCGGCTACGTCCAGGCACAGGAAAATGAAATTCAGGTCATGACGCCTATGCGGAAAGGCGCTCTGGGGGTAGAACGGCTGAACCAGATCCTGCAGAACCATTTGAATCCCCCTTCGCCGGAGAAAAAGGAAAAAGAGGCCGGAGGGATTATTTACCGCACCGGAGACAAGGTCATGCAGATCCGCAACAACTATCAGCTGGAGTGGGAAATCCGCAGCCGCTATGGTATCCCTATTGACAAGGGCTCCGGCGTTTTCAACGGCGATATGGGTGTGATACGGGAAATCAACGAGTATGCAGAGCTCCTTACCGTGGAATTTGACGAAGGGAAACTGGTGGAATACAGCTTTAAGCAGCTGGAGGAGCTGGAATTAGCCTACGCCATTACCATCCACAAATCCCAGGGAAGCGAGTATCCGGCTGTCATTATCCCCATGTATTCCGGCCCTCGGATGCTTATGACCCGAAATCTCCTCTATACCGCCGTCACCAGAGCCCGTTCCTGTGTCTGTCTGGTAGGACGGCCCGATGCATTTTACACCATGGCCTCAAATGCAATGGAACAGGAACGCTGTTCCGGCTTAAAGGTGCGAATCGAAGAAATCTATAAGGAGGAATCATGCACCCAATAATGCCCCTGTCCCGTCTGTATGCCGGCTTTCTGGATCTTCTCTATCCCCGCCGGTGCCCTGTGTGCTCTGAAATTGTCATGCCGAAAGGAAATCTGATCTGCCCGGACTGTATGGAAAAGCTGGCCTTTGTCCGCCGTCCCGTGTGCAAATGCTGCGGCAAAGAGATTATAAGCCCTGAGGCCGAATACTGCTTTGACTGTACCAGACATCCCCATTCCTTTGATTCAGGGATGGCGTTGATCAATTACAATGATACAGCCAGCCGTTCCATGGCCCTGATCAAATACCACGGACGCAGGGAATATCTGGATTTTTATTCCGAGGCCATGTTCCGGCGCTTTGGCCCGGCGATCCGCCGCCTTTCTCCTGACTGCATTATCCCTGTGCCCGTCCATAAAAGCCGCCTGAAAAAGCGGGGATTTAATCAGGCTCAGGAGCTGGGGATCCGCCTTTCAGCAAAGACCGGGATTTCCATGAGAACTGAATTTCTGAAACGTACAAAAAAGACTCTGCCCCAAAAGGAACTGGATGCGGGAGCACGCCTCAAAAATCTGGAACAGGCCTTTGTATGCGGCAGGCTCCCGTCCGGAATACGCACCGTACTTCTGGTGGATGATATCTACACCACCGGAAGCACCATGGAAGCCTGCTCCAGAGCCTTAAAGAATGCCGGGGCAGAGCGGATTATCCCTGCGGTCATCTGTATCGGCTCAGGCCGTTAAAAACTCTTCATAAAAAAGACCGTCCTTCCTCTTGACGAACGCCGGATTTTTGTGTTATATTATACGGGCGAATGGAAGACAGGTCTTTTTTTTATGCTCAAAATTAAGACCTGAAGCAACTCAATGATTTACGATAAATTAAATGGAGGTGGAAGTCGTGCGCACAAAGATCACACTGGCATGTACAGAATGCAAGCAGCGTAACTACAACATGACGAAGGATAAGAAGACTCATCCGGACCGCATGGAGACCAAGAAGTACTGCAGATTCTGCAAGAGACATACGTTACACAAGGAAACAAAGTAATCCTGTTCAGTAAAGGACGTGAAATTATGGAAGAAAATACAGTGAATACTGCTGTAGAAACCACCGAAAAAGCGGCCAGGGCTGACAAGAAAACGGCTAAGCACGAGAAAAAGCCAAGCTTTTTCAAGGGCCTGAAAAAAGAGTACAAAAAGATCGTCTTTGCTGATAAGGAAACCGTAGCCAAGCAGACAGTTGCAGTGGTGATCATGTCCATTTTCATCGGTGTACTGATCGGCGTACTGGACATGGTTATGAAATTCGGTTTAAGTTTTATTCTTTAATTCAAAGGCGAGGGTGATTGTATGTCAGAAGCACATTGGTATGTAGTCCATACCTACTCAGGTTATGAGAACAAAGTCAAAGTCGATATCGAGAAGACCATTGAAAACAGAAATCTTCAGGATCAGATCCTTGAAGTGTCTGTGCCCATGCTCCCTGTAGTAGAGCTGAAAAACGGCGTGGAGAAGAAAGCCGACAAAAAGATGTTCCCGGGTTATGTACTGATCAACATGGTCATGAATGATGACACATGGTACGTAGTACGCAATACCCGAGGCGTTACAGGCTTTGTTGGTCCGGGCTCCAAACCGGTTCCTCTGACAGAAGAAGAGATGGCAAGTCTGGGCTTCGTAAAGACAGATGTCTTAGTCGATTTTGAAGTGGGAGATATGATAACCGTTATCTCCGGTGCATGGAAGGATACTGTAGGCGCCATTAAGGCTGTCAATGACAGTAAACAGACCATCACCATCAATGTAGAAATGTTCGGCCGCGAGACACCGGTCGAGCTGGGATTTGCTGAAGTCAAGAAGATGTAAGCAGATCTGTGGAACAGACAAAAAGATCAGCTTTTGCGGGTGCGAAGGCTGGTGGGAGGGACATTCCCGACAATACCACATGATTTTAGGAGGTGCCTAAGATGGCAAAGAAAGTAACAGGATATATCAAATTACAGATTCCAGCAGGCAAGGCTACACCAGCTCCGCCAGTTGGTCCGGCTCTTGGTCAGCACGGTGTAAACATCGTACAGTTCACCAAGGAGTTCAATGCTAGAACAGCAGATCAGGGCGACATGATCATCCCTGTAGTTATTACCGTATACGCTGACAGAAGCTTCAGCTTCATCACAAAGACTCCGCCTGCAGCAGTTCTGATCAAGAAGGCCTGCAGCATTAAGAGCGGTTCCGGCGTTCCTAACAAGACCAAGGTTGCCGTATTAAAGAAGGCTGATCTGCAGAAGATCGCAGAGACAAAGATGCCAGACTTAAACGCAGCAAGCCTGGAAGCAGCTATGAGCATGGTAGCCGGTACTGCAAGAAGTATGGGCGTTACCATCGAGGAGTAATAGGAATACCCGTTGTATTTGCAACAGAGAACGTGGGAGGGAGATTCCCCGTCAATACCACTAGGAGGTTATTTTAAATGAAATCAGGAAAAAGATATGCAGAGGCTATGAAGAACGTAGACCGCGCTGCACTTTATGACGTAGCAGACGCTATCTCTATCGTTAAGAAGAACGCTTCTGCAAAATTTGACGAGACTGTAGAGCTTCATATCAGAACAGGATGTGACGGACGTCACGCTGATCAGCAGATCCGCGGCGCTGTTGTACTTCCTCACGGAACCGGTAAGACCGTTCGTATTCTGGTATTCGCAAAGGGACCAAAGGCTGACGAGGCACAGGCAGCAGGAGCTGACTTTGTAGGAGCTGAGGAGCTGATCCCGAAGATCCAGAACGAAGGATGGCTGGATTTCGACGTTGTAGTAGCAACTCCTGACATGATGGGCGTTGTTGGTCGTCTGGGCCGTGTACTTGGACCCAAGGGCTTAATGCCAAACCCAAAGGCTGGTACCGTAACCATGGACGTAACCAAGGCTATCAACGATATCAAAGCTGGTAAGATCGAATACAGACTTGACAAGACAAACATTATCCATGTGCCAGTAGGAAAAGCTTCCTTCACCGAGGAGCAGTTAGCGGACAACTTCCAGACGCTTATGGACGCTATCTTAAAGGCAAAGCCAAGCACTGTAAAGGGCGCATACTTAAAGAGCGTAGCTCTTACCTCTACTATGGGTCCTGGCGTAAAGCTGAACGTAGCAAAGCTTTCCAACTAATTTGGAGTCCAGAATATAGAATCACAGCGGACAGCGCATTTTTGCGGGTCCGCTGTTTTATATTTTCTTGAAAAATAAGTTGACATTTTAAAATAAATGTGCTATCTTAGTACAAGTGTTGAATGCCCGAAGACAGCAGGTACCGTAAGGTGTAAGTTTAACGCCTGCCGAGGAACATACAAAACTCTGATCGAGATTTTGCGTCCTCTCTGTCCATGCGGCAGGGAGGTTTTTTATATCCGTTCCCATGCTATGGTTTTCAATGCACAAATACTATAAGGAGGTAAACCATTCATGGCAAAAGTTGAATTAAAGCAGCCAATCGTTGACGAGATCAAGGCTATGCTGGACGGCGCATGCGGCGCAGTTGTTGTTGACTACCGCGGCCTGACAGTTGAGCAGGATACAAGACTGCGTAAGCAGTTAAGAGAAGCTGGCGTGTCTTACAAGGTATACAAGAATACCCTGATCAAGCGTGCCGCAGAAGGAACAGAGTTCGCAGCTCTGGATCCACATCTGGAAGGACCTACTGCTCTTGCAGTATCCAAGGATGATGCTACTGCACCTGCAAGAATCCTTGCTGAGTTCGCAAAGACAGCTCCAAATCTGGAACTGAAGGGCTCCGTAGTAGAAGGAACCTACTACGATCAGGCTGGTACTCAGGTGATCGCTACAATCCCATCCAGAGAGGTACTTCTTGGCAAGCTGCTTGGAAGCATCCAGTCCCCAATCACCAATCTGGCACGCGTTCTCAACCAGATCGCAGAAAAGAACGGTGGCGCAGCAGAAGCATAAGCTTCAATGCAAAATTTGGCCGCCCGCAGCCGCTTAGACCGGCATGGGCCGCATAAGATGAAAGACCATATTATCGAAAGTAAATAATAAACAGGAGGAAATTAAAATGGCAAAGTTAACAACCGCTGAGTTTATCGAAGCTATCAAGGAATTATCCGTATTAGAACTGAACGAGTTAGTAAAGGCATGTGAGGAAGAGTTTGGCGTATCTGCAGCAGCAGGCGTTGTAGTTGCAGCAGCAGGTGCTGGCGCAGCAGCAGCTGAGGAGAAGACTGAGTTCGACGTAGAGCTGACTGAGGTTGGTCCTAACAAGGTTAAGGTTATCAAGGTTGTTCGTGAAGCTACCGGTCTTGGCCTGAAGGAAGCTAAGGACGTAGTTGACGGCGCACCAAAGGTATTAAAGCAGGGCGCTTCCAAGGAAGAGGCAGAGGATATCAAGACAAAGTTAGAGGCAGAGGGAGCAAAGGTTACTCTGAAGTAATCTGGCTTTTCGCTGATAACGTCCTGAGATATCATTCCTATATCAACGGATATAATAAGAACCGCAGATCTGTGAAAATGGATCCTGCGGTTCTTTTTTATACTATGCAATATATACACCGTTTACATCTACACGGTACTGGCCGACCATGGTATCTTTTGCCATACTGCAGTCGGAATCATTAAAGAAATACCATTTTTCTCCCAGTTCTTTCCATCCTCTGGCAGCAGCGCCGGTTTCTGTGAGATAATACCATTTTCCTGCATAATCCAACCAGGTGTTGGTCATCATCCGTCCGTCGCCTCCCATATAATACCAGGAGCCGCCGTCCTCAACCCAGATATTGCTGGCCCGAGCACCCTGGGCATTTACCCAGTACCACTGGCCTTCGGTATAGACCCATTTCTGCTTTGACATTTCCCCGTCTTCCTGCATCCAGTAGCGGTTGTTTCCGTCCTGAATCCACTGGTTTTTCACGGGATTTCCGTTTGCATCAAAATAATACCAGTGATTCTGTACGTCCACCCATCCTGATTTTCTGGAAGTAGCCACCGGATTTACAGAAGTTGTTACATCTGCCAGACTTATAAAAGCAGATCCGGTTCCCATCACTGCTGCCAACCCCAAAGCAGCCATTGTTTTTGTAAAACGTTTCATAACTCTTCTCCTTTCTGATAATCGTCTGAAAACTAACGTTTCATAATGATATAGTATATCCGTCGTCAAATTCTGTCAATTAAAAAATGCAGTAAAAAAGCCCGGCAGACGCAGCAGAAAATACATCCTGCCGCATGCGCCGGACCTGTTTTAAAACCTCTCCAAATATACGTGTCAATGTATCATGCTTCTGTGATTTTTAACTCAATCAGCTTCTTTTGAAATTCATCCGGGGATAGACTGCACTTTTCAGCTGCCTGTTTTAAGGTCAAAGTCCCATCAGAAATGAGATCGTAGTAGGTTTTGTATTTACCGGTTTCAAGACCTGTCTTTAATCCTTTTTCTAGCCCTTCTTTCTCTCCCCTGTCCAACATAAACTGGCTGTACGTACACATCTTTGACACCTCCTCATTAAATTCCTTTGTTCTGGGAATGCCGTATTCGGTTTCAAGCTTTTTCAGCCGCTCCTCCGGCGGTGCATTATCTGTGAAAATGGTCTGCAGCATTCCAAGCAGATGTTCCTCTGTTTCGCCATGCCCCAGCCGTATGAAAACAGCGCTCATCAGATCATAGTTTTTCTTAGGGATATCTATTTTCCTATAAATATCCTTTTTGGCTATGGTAAACCCTGTAATAGACTGCTGCATATTTTTAGGGATATCATCTCCCATACAGATCCATATGCTGTAGACCTTTTGAATCACATTATAATTCGTATCTCTTGAAACCGTTTGAAGCTGATTTGAAATCATACGGGACATATAATAAATGGCCCTTTTTTCAAGCGGATATCCAAGACGGCTTTCACGCGCAGCATTCTGGGCTTCCACATCAATATACAAATACACCTGAGTTTTCGTACGGTTTGGCAGCAGTGCCCGCAGCCGGACATCATAGTATACCGTGGTTTGTAAATAAGCAGTATCTTCCTTGTCGAGTCCCTGAATCTGTTCCGGGAAACCATTTACCGGCAGATAAAGTTCTATCTGATCTGGTTCGATATAGGTTTCGGCAATTTCATGGACTGGTGTATCCGCATATTCAGGAATAACACCTTTCAGTATATTTGCCAAAACCCATCGTGACTTCAAAACGGCCTTGCATACATGATCTGTTTTCTGGGCGTCAGAACCCGCCGAAAGAATTGTATTAGCCGTATATGTGTTTTGTAAATTCATTCCGTCCTTTCCCACGCACTCCTGTTTTGATTATAGCATCCGGCTATTTAAGACGCAAGAGCAACGGAAACAGTTTTCTTTTCATTAAATTTACATCCATGTACACAGATAAATACAATAATACACTTATTCAATACTTTTGTAATAATTACGTAAGAAAATGCACAGGTAAAAGTTATGGCTTTTTTTCGGAATTTATAATATACTATGTCATGTGATGGAGCTGGTTATTCATCCGGGAAATATCAATATTCCTAAAAATAAGCAGTTTTTGCAAAAAATGCAAAAAAAGTATTGATAATTTTCCTTATCGGAAGTATAATCTACTCGTAATGCAATTAAGGAATTTCAAAAAGTATTTCAAAAAGAAAAAGGAGAGTGCATTCATTATGAAGAAGCAGACAAAGTTAGTTGCTGTACTTTCAACAGCAGCACTTCTCGCTATCGGCGCTTCCATGACTTCTTTCGCAGCTACAGGCTGGGCAGAGGAAGACGGAACATGGGTATACTACAACCGTGACGGCGAGAGAGCAACCGATTCCTGGAAGAAGTCCGGAAACAACTGGTATTACCTGGACAGCGACGGTGAGATGGCAATCGATCAGCTCATCGAGGACGGCGATAACTACTACTACGTAGATATCAACGGTGTAATGGCTTCCAACCAGTGGGTTGCTATTGAGAATGAGGATGCTGGCGAGGATGACGAGCCAGAGCACTACTGGTATTACTTCCAGGCAAACGGCAAGGCTTTAACCAATGGTGACAACGATAAGGTTTCCTTAAAGACCATCAACGGTAAGAAGTACGCTTTCGATGACGAAGGCAAGATGCTGTACGGCTGGGTTGACGAGGACAGCGCAGAGCGCGTTGACGATACAGACAGCGACGGCTTCAAGGAAGGCGTTTACTACTTCGGCGGCGAAGATGACGGTGCTATGACCACTGGCTGGTTACAGCTGGATATCACATACGATGAAGCAACCAACGATGATTACAAGTGGACTGCTGCTGCATTCAACGATGATGAGGATCAGACACGTTGGTTCTACTTCAAGTCCAATGGTAAGAAGATTTACGCTGAGGACGGCGACAGAACCAAGGATAAGACTATCAATGGTAAGAAGTACGCTTTCGACCAGTACGGCGCAATGGTAGCTGAGTGGTCTCTGGATGAGGATGATCTGGGTACCAATCCTAACGCATTTACTTCCAGCGTAGCTTCTTCTGCTGAGGTAATTACAGGTAAGGCATTCGATTCCAAGTATACCGAGTCTTGGAAGTACTTCAACAGTGTTGAAGATGGTGCCCGCGTAAGCAAGGGCTGGTTCAAGGTAGTTCCTGCTGAGTACCTGAACGAAGATAAGTACAATGATGATGAGGACTTCTGGTACTATGCAGATGGTAGCGGCAACCTGTACGCAGGCGAGTTCAAGACCATCAAGGGCAAGAAGTATGCATTCCGTGATGACGGCCGTATGCTGAACGGTCTGAAGTTCATCAAGGAAGATGAAGCTAATCAGAGCCTGAGCGTATACGCTGATGATGATGATACCTACAACTTCGATAACGAGGATGATTTCCTTGATCATGCAGCTGAGTTCTATGAGCCAAACGACTACAAGTGCTTCTACTTCGGTGACGGAGATGACGGCGCTATGAGAACCAACAAGACCAACGTTGAGATCGACGGCGAGAACCACAACTTCTACTTCGAGAAGTCCGGCGGCCACAAGGGTGCTGGTGTAACTGGCGAGGAAGATGACAAGCTGTACCAGTCCGGTATGCTGTTAAAGGCTGATTCCGATGACAAGTACATCGTTGTTGAGAAGACTACTCATGTAAATGCAGAGGGCAAGGCTGAGTACACCACCTACCGCAAGCTGGATGACGCTAAGGAATTCATGAGCGCTGAGGGCGTACAGGTTAAGGATGAGTTAGACAGCAAGAATGGTAAAGACGCTGTAAATATCGGCAACGGCAATACCAAGAAGGCTGAGGATCTGTCTGAGGCTTACTCCATCACTTACAAGACTGAGGCTAATTCTAAGGGCGACAAGAAAGAGTACATCCTTGTAAATACCTCTGGTAAGATCGTTGATGGCAAGGGCAAGAACAAGGACGGCAGCGATTACTACTATGTAACCGAGAAGAAGGCTAACGGCGAGAACAGCATTGTTGCTATCTACGTTGAGGACTAATCTTCGGATCAACATTCAGTCAGATTTAATATGACATAAGGGGGAAGCGTTATAGCTGATATAGAGATATGTTAGCTGTAGCGCTTCTTTTTATATTTCAATATACCCTTCAAAACGATACCAAAAGGAGGCTTTTCATGATCAGAAAACGTTTATTGTGCTTTGGACTGGCTGCTGTGATGGCTGCGTCCTCTTCTCTTCCGGCTTTTGCTGCCGTAAATACGTCCCTTTCCAGTACATCTATGGAAAACTGCGGCGCGTATCTCTTTGAATGGCGTCCCATTGACTGCGGAAACGGAAATTATTTTGCAATTCTTGTAGGCGGAAATACCATTACTGAAAGCAATGTGATCTTAAACAGAGGCTATGATTATGCCTATACCTTTGATCCCATGACTTACGCAAGACCATGGGGTACTGTGCCGGATCT